>Ga0308160_10006570_pt1 | contig 11796 bp, 12 predicted proteins | sample PhyFR1_FD_201036 | JGI IMG/M metagenome (GOLD analysis project Ga0308160, IMG submission 201036) | Phyllosphere microbial communities from UC Gill Tract Community Farm, Albany, California, United States - DLSLF.R1 | ecosystem: Host-associated > Plants > Phyllosphere > Unclassified | place: USA... | reverse complement strand
CGAGCCCCTGAAATTGTTTGTTTGCCTAAACGGGCCAAGCGGATCTCACCTCCCGCCAACGAAGGCCAAGGACTTGGACTGGATACCGGTCGTGGATCTATTGATCTAGACCACGAACGCGCTATTGAGCATGCTGGCGGAACACCTGGTCCCCCCAAGCGAGTCCTTGACGATAGAGAGGCTCCGCCCGTACCCCTCCTCCCCGACTTCTTGCGGGATGAACCCATCACCGACCCCGAGATCATGGCAGCAATGGCTGGGCCGCCGCGTTCACCGGATTACTACACTCGAGAGGAACTGGGACCGACCGATCTCCCGACAACACCTTGGCCTGAAGACCTGGCTAGGATTGACAAGGAAATGACGATCGAACTCGAGGTGACCGACAACAACGGATTACCCCTCAAGTGTGTGTTACCGATCCGACGACTTAGTCGACCAGAATTCTGGCAAATAAAGGAAGATCAAGAAGCCGCCAAGGCTGACAGATGGGGCGATAAACCTCCAAAATCACAACCATTTCAACAGACGGGTGCCGTGGTATTCGGCGAGGCACCGAAGAAACGGACTCAATGGCTTTTGTTTTCCGGGAAAAGGTTAGAGGCCTACCTACGTAAAGTTGTTATCAACCATGAGCACAACCAAGACCAGACAACAGGGAAGATCAAGCTCAATGTCGATGAGACCGGGGTGTATAATGCTTTTGGATACGATTCAGAAGGTGAAGTCGATTGGGTCTTTCAATACCTGGTCACTTACCGTGAGCCACCATCGGACTTTTGCCAAAAGGCTGCCCGAGTAAGTGATGACTCTTTGCTTAATTGGCATCAAGCTGACCATACACAGTATGTCTACCCAATGTACTTCTTTGCCGCGTCGGCCTTCTTGGACGCTAGGAAGAAAGACGACGACCATTCGTTCTGCAAGGTGTTCGATGTCGACGACGAAGCCGAGAGCGAACTGGTGCCACCCCCTCGCGTCGGACGACTACCCATGTTCGCTTCCGAAGCATACACCTGGTCAGCCAAGGATAATGAATCGCCGGAGCTGTCGGATCTCGACGAAGACCTGGGATACGTCGAGCCTGAATTCGAGGAAGGCGAATTGTATGAGTACCTCGATAAACCAACAGAGGCACCTGCAACCAGCAGGATGGGACGAGTTATCAAGGTCATTACCAAAATCGTACGCTCCAGGCCTAATACTGCCGGATCCGCTGGACCGACATCAGGATCAACGACCATCATGCGAGGTGCTGCGAGCGCGACACCTCCTCCTCGAAGTGCTGGTCTACTCGGCGGACTGATGCACAAGCTGGCCAATCGGTCTGGTACGAACGGCGATGTGCTTATCTCATCGTCATGTCATTCGGCACCGGTATCCCATGGATCTCGAAACGATTTGGCAATGAGCAGGATCGACACAATGGCATCGGTGGATACGACCAAGTCGGGCAAATCAGTCAAAGGTATCATGTCTAGGTTGATCACCAAACCGTCCTCAAGACCCGGTAGTGCTCGAGAAGCTCACTTCCCTCGTCCATTCGGCAATCCCAAAAATATCTCGACCGGGACTACCGGAACCGAGCTGGCGATTTTAGGAAGACGACGATCCAAGTCGGCCGCCTCAAGAATGGATGCCTCCCGGAAAACACCATCACCGCATCGAATGGAAGGGCAGATTATCCGATCTGCTCTGATTGATGATGCGCCCAAATCGGATCCGGGCAAATCTGGCAAAACGATGATGGACAGGTTGAGGACCTTGTCGGCTGGCGGCTCCAGGCCCGGTAGTTCCAGAGCCAAGTCACCGCTTTCCGCCGAATCGATCGTACCGGCACAGACCGTCACCGAAGTCGAAGAAGAGGCTAGTGGGAAAGGTGTGATTGGGAGATCGAGACTTATATCAAGTGGTGGTTCGCGATCTCGACCTGGCTCTTCTCGAGCCGCACCGACAGTTCATCCCGAATTCGATCTGGACGAATTACTCAAAGCGCGAGAAGCAAGTGGTTCAGCATTGAGTAATCACGTAATATCACCCCTCTTCAAAGCATCAAAGGGACCGTTGGATCGAGTCAGGTCGACTTCGCCTGGCAATGGTGATAGTCTTCGTTCGGAATCACCACCGCCGTTTGTGCTTCAGACTGTTTTTCGAGATCCGGCATTCGGATCGGGCAATTCTCTAGCCAGCTTGGCAAACTCGGGTCCGGGGGAGGATTTCAGGCCAAAGACTGCTAGAGGACCGAGTCCTCGCATGCGCGGCCCTTCACCAGCTCCAGGTCTTGGACAGCCGGTGCGGCCTTCCACCTCGAAGCGAACTTTGAAGACAGAGGAGCCAAGGCTACGTAAGTCTTCGCAAGCTGAAAAGGGCATATACTGACGGTTAGAACACGAGAACGACCAAGATGACACAGACACCATACGAGCTTCATCACCCGGTCCATCATCGTTGCAGCGACAAGACACATTCGAAGGCACAGAAGCATCACGCATCGCGGCCTCCTGGAAACGAGAGACTGCTACAAGTGGAACGGCGGCAATCGATACCAAAAAGCCGAGACTCTCTATCGCTTCATTCACTTCGCTACTCACGACCACCGAAGACGAGATGGAGGATTCAGACTCGGGATCGGATGGAGATCGAGAAGGAGGGCCAAGAGGTTCCATGGATCCGGCAGAAGTAGCCAGAAGGCTTCAGGATATACAGCAAGGCCGTCCGACACCGATACGACAGATCTCGATACCAGTACCGCGCTCGAAGGAGAGACCGACGACTAGCAATATGATACCAATGCCCGTCAAGGTCAATACGGCTCGGATCAGACCGTCGACCGCAACTCGTAAATCGCCTGAGCGGTCTAGCGCACAGCCAAATGGAGGGGCGGACTCGATGACGCCCAAGCAATCTTCGCTCGTCCGACAGCCTACAATCGACAAGAACTCGCGTAGTCACCGAAAAGCACTGTTGGTCGGCGATTCAGCTCGATTCGATAAAGCGTTGGCCAAATTCTCGACTGAACACCCGGGCTCGACCCCGCGTCCAGCTGTTTGGGTTGATCCAGCCCCGTTGACCCAGATTCCTGAGCCCGTGGTGTCCGCGGCACCAGGAAAGAATCCCACGAAGGAGGTTAGAAAGAGGACGAAATCAGATCGGCTAAAAGCCAAATTCGGGGTTCGACCAGGTGCTCCTACAGTCGTAGCTCAGGAGAACTCGGCAAACGGCGTCACCGGGGCAGTCGCACCTCGTACTGGTCGAGTCATCAGCAAAATCAAGTCTCTTTCCGCCCTCAACCCGAATGTTCAAAGGCCTTCTCCAACTGCTGTTCCCTCCATGCCGGCCTCGAACATCCCACGTCTCGTTGTCGAAAAGAAGGGCATAAGTGGATCCGAAGATGGTCCTAGATATACCAAGGAGGAAAAGGGTAAAGGAAAGGCCTTGATGAACGCACCACCCTCGCCGGCAGTGTCGACTTTGCCTGTCGTTCAAGCCCCATCTCTGTGGAAGAGGTTGACTAAACCTAAATCGTCTTCGAGCCTGAAATCGAAGTCACCATCACCATCTACCGAAGCTCCTCCGCCTTTACCTAGGTCGGCTCAACCTCTGGATGAAACGTTGTTGTTGCCACGAGATGATAGGCCGATTCTGCCTCACACAGCCAGATCCGCGGATCCTAGAGTGGGTCCAACAGTAGAGAGGCCGCTCCTTCCACATCTCGCTCGGTCCGCTGGCCCGACAACATCGACATCGACATCCTCATTGTCGACACAAGCGGGCGATGTTGTTGAACAGGGCATATACATTGCTCCCACCAAGGGAATTGTTCTCATGCAGAATACCCCACCTCCACATCTAAAGGACGCTCATCCATTCGCTATCGCCATGCGACCCATCCAAGGTCTAATCCCCGGAAGTGAATGGACCCACTCGAATACCAAACCGACGCATTACCTCGTCGAAGACCCCGTGTTTAAGAAGGCGATGGAAAAGCATCGCGAAGAAGAAAGAAATACCCCACTCCCATCGGCGATGCGAATACTGGCTCAGATGACGGATTCTGGACCTAGCTCTGCGGATTCCAGTGCTACATTTGGATCTGGACGGACGATGCCCAAGCCGATAGTGCGAAAAAGACCCAGCACAACCCAAGTCGCGCAGGAGAAAGAGGACCAGGAGACCGGTTTACCAAGGCATCTTCGACCAAACAAGTGGAATCCGCGTGAGCAGTTACCCTCGCCCACGCCATCTGATTACCGTGGGCCAGTACCCCCCAAAAGGGCGATAAGACCGAGTACGGCTCAGCCCGGTGGGCATATATGAATGAAGCGGTAATAGTATAATGAAGAAAGTAGATCAATATGGCCTGGTGCTAGACTTGGTATCATGTTAGTAGAGTAGGCATCTTTTTCGGTAGTTCATGTTGGTGTTTTGCGTTGATCATGTATATATGTTCTGTGCAGAATGGGCCGGTGCGCTAAATGGGCATGATTAGTAAACCTGGACATCTCATTAGCATTTTGTCCCTGACAACATGGAGTCTCACCTCTGTACAAGCAGAGGCGCTCAACTTTTGCCAGCTCTCAGCTGTACTGTCATACTTGGCTGTGCTGCAATGTCAGCATCCTTGAGGGGATATGGCGTTGTCAGAAACACTTGAAGCAATTTGATTAGAGTTGGGATTAGTAACTGTTGCTAATGCCCGGCCCATTTTGCGTGAATCCGCATTCTGTACAGGACATATGTACAGCAGCTACAGAGCACGGCGGAGTTTTTCCGGTTTACTGGGGTTTATGTACTGGTTCTAGCGCTTGACCGGGCATCGAGGTTCCAGAAAACCGGATCATCAGGGTCTGTACCTATCTTTGTGAAGCATGAGCTTTGACCCGGGAGAACGGTTCATTGCTTCTTGAATGCGAGAAGAGAGGGGAAGGGGCAAGATACCCCTGTCAGTCCTATAGGTGAAATAGGCGCCGAAGGCTTCAACCTCGCTTGGACGCGGCCGAGTTCGCCCACTAGAACCCATCTCCCACCTTATCTCGTACTTGACCTGCAGTCTTGTATGCATACCATGTCATTGCATCATCCATATTACCATGTCCAGGATGTCACTCTCACCTCTGGACGACAAGACGAGCCCCTCCAATCGACCGTATCGCGTCTCGAAGGCTTGTGAGAATTGTAGAGTCCGGAGAATCAAATGCGAACCGCCATATCCTTGTGTCGGATGTCGGTCTGCTCATTTGACTGATTGTCATGTCAGGGACAGGGCACGGCCCAATAGGTATGTTGACGGGGACTCTGGGAGCTGATGATAGAACAACTAGGCATGCTAGTTCGAGTCAGACGGTGAGGGGTACTAGCCATCGACAGCGAATTAGGCCAATAGATAATCTGGATAACCTTCTTGCCAAAGCGTATGAAGAGCATACTGGTGAGCCATCAGCTTGGATCAGAGCTGATCAGCTAGGACTGCCAATTGACCTGTCGATGGCGCAAGGTTATACCCACCCGTTGTTGGACACTGATACCCCATTACCTCCCCTCCCAGCAATAACGAGCACTGCCGCCCTCGCCATTCAGTCATTCGTCATACACTGTCTACCCACCTGTAGCTTCCTCACTCCTGCTCGGATCCATCATCTATTCGAGCGATACACCACTTCGCCCACATCTTTAGGTCCAGATCAGCTGGCACTGATATACGCCTGTCTTGCTTGTGGGTATGTGCGATTACAGTACTTCGGAGGTCACGAACGGAATGCGACTCCGGTCCCGCAAGACCAACGGGAGGATGTACCTTGGTATCGTCATGCCGTCCATACGTTGACGACGTGGGGAAGCGCTACATTCACCTCGCTTCGTGAGTCCGCTTTCAGTGAAAAGTAGCTCATGATCAGACGCGCTCTCGGTCATGTGGTTCTATACGACACTAGTCTCACCGACAGCCAGCCGATTTGTCGTCTCATGGCTCGTCAGCCAAGCAAGAGAGCTGGGATTACACCATGAACAGACTGCGATGGCGGTAACTCAAGTCCCTTCGGACAGGGCAGCATTCATGCTATACATCATCCTCTATGCACACGGGTAAGTACCACTCGCCCACGCCTGATTCTGGCTAACATACCCCAGTCACTCGATCAGTCTTTCCGACCTTCCGCCCGTGATCAAAGTCGGCGAATTCGATACCATGATATTCAAGATCCAGACCCCGCAAGACGACACGGTTCCATCTGGCTTATATCCCTCTCCTGCGATCTACGACTTGACACTACTCCATAATCAACTTTTGCTGAATCTACATGATCAGGATACGCCCGAGTTGACGGTCGAGTGGTTGTTGCGAGTTGAAGAGCGACTCGCATTGTGGTCAAGGTCGTGGGTCAGTGCAAAGCAGACTGGGGGCAGGATTGACCTGATTGTGGGGATTCTGTATGATTGGTACGTACCTCAGGAGAGGCATACGCTGACGATCAGGGGACGAATCATGCTTCGGGCAGCTACTTTGGAGGATGAACGATTCCTCATGAGCTCCATGGCTATTCTCGCTCGCGCATCAACTCAAATTCTCACGGCATACTACGAGTGGTACTCGACCCAGACCTTCAATCTCATGTGGCAGCAACTACGCCATGTCGTTACCTGCGCACACATTACCATTCTATGCCATGTCCGTTTCGAGCTGCTGAAGGAAGAAGCCGAAGCGAATTTGGTCAAAGTCTTCTCGATCTTGGCACTGAGCGAACCACGTTGGACGGACCAAGTTAAATCTGCCAGGATGAAGATCGAACAAGTGGCCACCGCCTTTGGTCAGTACAGCTCGATAGCATCGAATAATGCTGACAAATTTAGGTCTCTCTACACCACCCGAACCCGAGATGACCGATCAATTCTTCTCGGACTTGTCTGTTGGAGCAGTTGATACGAATGATGTGGATTTTCTGTCTGGTATGCTCTTTACGGACCCGGGCAATGATTTGGGCACGAGCTTCGACCCCCTGGCGTTTGATTGGTTTTCCTCTTGAAGTATAGTCTAATATGCATCATTCCCCTCGCCTGTGGTCCTCGTCCCAGTGTTCAAGTCCTGTCTGTCACAGGGGTCAGCTTGCCTGTTAGACGGAGTGCGATGCCAGGCCTGACCTGGTCGATCTGGCACTTCAAGTGAGAGAGATATCGATGAGTCAGCAGACTCTGGTTGATATCTCGTCTGTCGATACGTATCTACTTTATCACACCATCAAAGCTACTCTGCCTGACGTGAATCAGAAGACTCAGCGCCTATACGAGTGGCTTTATCTATTGGCTTGGCTTCTTCGAAGCATATCTCCGTTTAGCAGACCATCCGCATCTCCACATCCGTATATCCAGGACCGAGAATCCGTATCTCCCACTCCTCCCCTCCTGGCCATTCGACAATCATTCTCCACTTAACTGACTGTTATCAGCGACATGGAGTATATAACGCTAGCTGCCAACCTCCTGAGAAACGATCACTCAATCGCTCGTGATAGGTACCGCAACAGCAATGAACCCGACCAAAGTAGATAGTTTCGACGAGAAGGACCCGAATGGTTTTGTCGATTCCGACATTCAACCGGTCGGTAGTGGTCTCGAGGCCGAGGCTTTGATCTTGACGGAGGAGGATGACAAGCGGATTCGACGAAGGGTGGACTGGAATCTGATGCCTATGCTTGGTGTTGTTGTTGGATGGAATTTTGTAAGTCACTATCGGTTCAGGGAGCTGTACTGAGACGATAGCTTGACAAGATTTGCATGTCATACGCCTCTGTCATGGGTTTCCAGCAGGATGCGAATTTGACTCCCTCTCAATACTCCTGGCTAGGAAGTATCGTCTGTAAGTGATATCTCGACAGGTACAAGGAATCCCGTTCTGACCCGTTAGACCTCGGATATCTCGTCGGTGAATACCCTCTGGCTTTCTGTCTACAGCGATATCGAATTGCCAAGATCACTGGTACATGTGTCATTCTTTGGGGTGCTGTATTGGCTTTCATGGCTCTCGCAACCAACTTCCCCGGTCTCATGGCCCTCCGATTGTAAGTGATCCCAAAGACTCGACAGGCCAGAGCGCTGATATTCCTCAGCTTGTTGGGTGTCCTCGAGAGTGTTGTCGTGCCTGCCATCAACATGTTCATGACCCAGTATTACAAGGCCGGCGAGCAGGGTACCAGGACTGGTGAGTAAATTGTACCAGATCAAGGGCCATACTGATGCTCTATCAGGTGTCTGGATGTCTGCCAATTCTTTTGCTCCCATTCTCGGAGCCAGTCTCGCATACGGACTCTATACCGCCGATACCAAAGGCCAACTCGCCATAGCAGGATGGAGACTTGTATACATCATCTTGGGTTGTGCGACTTCGGCTACTGGAGTCTTGTTCCTCATCTTCATTCCCGATACACCCGCTGGCGCTCGTTTCCTTACGCCATCTGATCGAAAGTTGGCAGTCGAGCGAATTCGATCCAGTCAGCAAGGTGTCATCAACCACGAGTGGCGATTCAACCAGGTCAAGGAGGCTTTCAGGGACCCTTTCGTGAGTGGTCACATTCAGCCTCGAATGGCTTCTGACAATCCCAGACGTGGATGTATGCAGCAATATCTATACTCTCCTGTATCCCCAACGGAGGTATCACCAAGTAAGTCGAACGTTACTGGCACCATACTGTCGCTGACTTCTCTTCAGCTTCCTCTCGATCCTTATCCGAGGTTTCGGTTTTACCACCGATCAAACGCTTTTGCTAGGAATGGTCAACGCCTATCACGGTCTGGTGTACATTGGTTTCCTCTGGCTAGGTGACAAATGGAAGCGACGATGTTTGGTCACCGTCATCCCTAGTTCAATCTCGACTATCGGTATCGCTATGGTCTGGGGCCTTCCGGCGGATCAACGAATCGCCCGATTACTTGGTTTCTACATGTAAGCCACATCTCAGCACTACAAGGTGGACTGCATGCTGATCTGACAGGTCTTTCCCATTCATTATCGCCTACGCTGTCGCCCTATCCCTCCTTACAACCAATGTGGTAGGATACACCAAGAAGACCACAGTCACCGCCATCTTCTTTGTTGCTTGTAAGTCCCTTGCCTCTTTACAAGCATCGCAGCTGATTATTAGACTGTGTTGGTAATCTGATCGGTCCTCAGACTTTCCGAGCACAATACGCCCCTCGATACGCACCAGCTCTCGCCACAATCGTCATTTGCAACACCCTTATCTCAGTCTTGCTCGTCACATTGCACTTCCTCTACAAACGAGAGAACGCCAAGAGGGACAAGGCCGCAGCAGAGGGTCGAGTCGAAGATATGACTGGACGTGAATTCGATGATCTCACGGATAGAGAGAATCCTGCTTTCAGGTATACTTTGTAAGGTGATTATAGAAGGGACGATGAGCTTTCGAAGCTGTAATGACGAGAGGGGAAAGGGCGTTATGGTTGTAGATTGTCTTAGAAAGTTCAGTACGGTTGCGTTTTGGTTCATGCATCTGTCATCTCGTGTTTGCACCAGCGTAGTATCGGCGAATATCGCATGTACTGCACGTTGACCAATCGTGTCCATCTGTCTGTATTTACGCGTCGCCCACCATATTTCGACACGGCATTGCCATTGCTCAGGAAGCCTTGACAGTGGACTCCTCATGCAGGTAGGCAAGTACAGGCCCTAGAAAGTACTAGCCCCGCGTACACCATGACTGTAATCTATCCGGGAGAGTCTCGTCGCGTGAGCACAATGAGACGGTGACGAGCGATGCTGGCATGTATACCAATGGTGAACAAGGCGATACATGCTTGCGCGCTTTCACAAGGTAACAATCATATCTTGACCCAACCCAGATCCAGGAGCCAGCTATTGGGCGTAATCTCTGCCGGTATCCCTATCGATATCCTGCAAATAAGGGATAAAGTGGAATTTCCCAGATTCTTCCGTACCAGTCTGCTGAGCACTACCTCCATCAGTACTCTGTTCCCTCCGAGTACGGACTCACGTGAACTGGGCTTCTTCTTTACCTATCGGAATTGGCTTTCGACCGGTAGCGTCGACCAGTAACTGCATCCTGCAGACTTTTTCAAGGATAAGGAACCAAAGTACGGCACTTTCGATAGATTGCCCGACGGTCAACAGGCCATGATTCTTGCTGTCAGCATATGTCCCTTCGACATCGAGGTAGGGCTCACTTGAAGGATAATGGCCTTGTTGGTACTGAGGTAATCTGCAATCCTTTGCGATTCGGTTTCTGCTAGAACAACACCCCCAAAGTCTGGATACAACGACAGGTCGTCGTAGAAAACAAGTGAATCTTGGTTGATCCAGTCTGGTAATGCCCCGCTAGTGATGTCAGTCAATGAATACAGAAAGCCTGTGATGACTTACAGACTCGCAAACGCGGTTCCATAGAGGGAATGAGAGTGACATACGGCCAAGACGTCCGGACGTCTGTTGTGGATGACTGCGTGTATAGCAAAGGCAGCTTGATTGTATCGGTTGCCGGACTTGCCGCCGATCAAGACCTCACCTTTGTGGTCGATCTATATTGTCAGCCCGAGGTATATATATACTGCAATGTCAGGAAGTGGGGCATACCAAGAGCAGGTCGGAAGCCTGGATACAGGAGAAAGCGACGTGGAATGGGTTTACCCAGAAGCAATCGGGCTTGATTGGATCTCGCACCTATGTATTTGTCAGTACAGTCCTACCCCACGGTTGTTCCAGCCCACTGTAAGATGTCCAACAACGCCTACACCGATCTCATGTTTGGCAAAGATCCTTCGAAGTCAGTGACCAGCTTCGCATAGATCACTAACCTGAATCCAGCAGCAAGTGTCTCCTTCCTGTACTGCCTCTCTTCCTCTGACGTTCGCTCCACTGTCTTCTCCGAGAAATCAAATGATCCAGCATCTTCCTGGAGGGATGTTCCACCAGTGAGGTGCAATGTGGCCGCTTGCTGAGTAGCTTCTTGTGTGAGTGTAGAGGTAGACATGATATGTTCAGTAGAGCCTGTTTCAACTTGGACAGTCCATTCATGGCTACATGTCTGGCTTATCATACGTACAGAAGCGCGGGATTGATGAGAGATACGGCAGATTAGGCGCTCCGGTGACCTTATCTCCTAATATCCGTGTCGAATCTCCAGGTATCCGCAAAGTCGTTTCTATTCTCGCCGCGTCAGCTTAGGCCGCCCGTGAACTCTGGAAGATTGTGTGATGCGACCTCTGTCGTCATGGGGCGAGCCCACGACAATGTTGAGAGGATACAAGTACGATATGGAGTATGCTGTGATCGGCGTTATTTTTCACTTAAGCTGTAATCCCGTTGCGCTGACTCGGAGGATCGTGTAACTTTACCGTCGTTTGGACCGGACCTGAATTCATGTCTACAAATTAGAGCGGTCGTCTTTTTGCTATAGCGCACATTCCACAGACAGGGTCGATAATCTATATGCACTTTTGCTTGCTTCGTATCTACATCTACATAATATCATATCTACAACTCTACGCCGCCAATGTCGGGCGCGAAATGGGGCACATTGACATCAAGCTATTTTCGCCTGCGTCTTGTTTTCTGTCGGCGTATTAGCTACAGATATTTACCGACTTATTCACTTACGGTCTCTTTGACTTCCTTCTCTTCTTCGCTCTCCCCCTTGGCGTTACTATTGCGTTTCCTCTTGCCAGCGTTGGGTCTTTTGGTCCTTCCCGGTTTTGGTGCTTCTTCTTCTTCCTCTTCTTCTTCTTCCGCTGCCGCGTCTGAGAGCTCGCTCGTATCTTCCTTGTCTTTGCTCG
>Ga0308160_10006569_pt1 | contig 11799 bp, 16 predicted proteins | sample PhyFR1_FD_201036 | JGI IMG/M metagenome (GOLD analysis project Ga0308160, IMG submission 201036) | Phyllosphere microbial communities from UC Gill Tract Community Farm, Albany, California, United States - DLSLF.R1 | ecosystem: Host-associated > Plants > Phyllosphere > Unclassified | place: USA... | reverse complement strand
CCCCCTCCGATCCTCGGGCCTCTGGTTGGCCCAGCTGAAAGAATTTTCCCACCCCAATGACGCCCCGTCACGCGCGCTGTTGCTCCGCTACCCTGTCAATAGCCGTTCGGTACCTTCATCTAATTCACATCCTGAGCGGCAGAGGCTGACCTTTGCGGGAATATCCGCAAAAAGATCTCTCGGCATTGCCCAAAAGGAGCTGCGTTTTGCCCAAGTTCAGGGTGGTGGGGCTTCTACCGGCGGCACTGGAGGTGGTAAGTCTTGGCAAATTCGGCTGACAGACCTCCACCTTCTCGCTTACGTCCCCGCCACCAAACAATTTGACGGTCAAACAGGCCCGGACAGAGGGTCAAAGCAGAAGGCAAGAATGTTCACATCGGCAATGAACGGACAGCTCTACTTTAACCGCGGGTCAAATTCGGATGTACTCGCACTACTCTTCCAAATCACGCTCAATTCTTTGCAATAGAAACCTTCAGCCCCTGGATAAAGGCTGCTCGGGCCGTCGCGTCGATGTTCATTTCGGTATGAACGCCGTCGGGGTGCTTGGCTTTAGCGATGTTACCACGCGTGAGACATACCTCGTATAAGCGGACGTCGACCCCGTCTCTCTCCATGACATCGCGGAGCAGCCTGATCTCGTCTTCAAACAATTCTCGAGTACCCAGTGTGAGATGCATGCCGACGTTTGCTTCTGCCAAATATGACCAATCGCCCTTTGATGCTTTCGCAGGCGAGAACCAGACGCTCTTCCTCATGAACGGCGCGTACCACCGCATAGCGCTGTCGATTGCCTTGACCAGTCGCTGAGGTTGCAGGAAATCGTACCAGCCATTGTTTCGGTAGCTCGGGTATGCAGGAGCAAAGTCTGTCCATGGTGATATCAGCCCCACGGCGCTGGGCTGAGGCAGGTCGATCGTTGTCAGGTATCGAGAGAGGAAAAGGCATAGATGGGCTCCTGCAGAATCGCCGATAAAGGTGATCTTTGATGCGTCGTACGTCTTGAGAAGGTAGGTGTAGGCGGACAGGGCATCTAGCAGCGGAGCGGGAAAAGCGGTCGAAACGGAAAGACATTTGCGATAATTGACGGCTGTTATTTCAGTGATTCTCACGAGACGAGACTCACCAAACACAGGAACGTCCGTCTCCTTTGCAAGATTCATCGCCAGTGGAGTCCACATCGGGTGCCCACGTACATACGCACTATCATGAGCCGAACAGTCCATGCATTGCCAAGTCAGACACTCACCCTCCGTGGATATACAGGACCACTTTCTCAGGTTTAGATCCCTTGGGCCTCAACCAGAATCCAGGTGTAGCTTCCCCTTTCACAGCTGGCACATTCGCAATCCCTTTCCTATACTTATCACCCACCGGATCCAGCTTGACCACCTCAAAATCAATCTCCCCGTTGCTGATAGCCTCTCTGTAAGGCTGACCATCTGCTGGTATGCCCCACTGTTCCTGCTCAGATCGGGGTTGAGGAAGCCATGGACTGACCAGCAAGCCATTCAGTCGCATGACATTGGTACCGATAAGTCGAGAGAATGACCATTGAGGCGCACTCCGTTTGAATAGCTTGATATAGATGAGGTATGGGAGCTCGGCGAGGAGAAGTGGAGGCAGGAGGATCTTGGCCAATAGATCGGTCAGAAAGCCGACGATGGGACGTGGAGCTGTTTTGGCATGCTTGTCGGGCGTCGGACGAATCGCTCGTGTGTAGTCGATCGTGTCGCTTGCCATTGCGGTAGGAGAGTTTTGGCAAGATGGAACGAGATGTGGACGGCAGATGGACCGGCTAAAAAACCGGGCCGGACTCGATTAAATGGTATTTGCATAAATCAAAGTCATCTAAGCATAATCCTCTTCATCTAATTCTACATCCGCATCATCTGTCTCGGCCACCAAAGTATCATCAGCCCGTTCATCTCTATCCTCTTCCACCTCTGGCTCAGGCTCGACAATGGCTTCGTCATCCGTCGGCTTATACCGCCCTATCAACGCCATCTTCAAGTCATCCATCAGACCCGCATTGACAGGTTTCCCCCTCTGTACTTGATCAATGATCGCCCTAGCTTTCCTCTTTCCTGACTGGCTGATGAAGTCCTGCTCTTCAATCATGTTGAGAGCCAGCCCAAATTCGCCGTACCGTACACATAGTTGCACGTAGCCGATAGCTACCGATCGCAGATCGGAGATGAAGATCTTGCTACGTTCCAGATACCATTCGACCAGGCCTTTGGCTTCCGATATTCGGTCTCGACGAGGTCGATTCAGAGCATCCTCCAAGATCGCCAAGAAGCGGTCGGGAACGAATTGAAGGACATTTGCCGGTGGAAACGAAACAACACAGAGGTCGAGCAGATCAGCACGTATTTCCTGCGATACGGAGCTTGCGATAAGACGTCGAAAGATCTTGCTCCAGAGTAATTGACCAGTATAGTGCGTGATATTTGGCGGTGGCTCGGTGCTTGTCAGGCCGAGAATTCGAATGGCAACGAAAAACTCTTGTTCGGTACTTTCGTGTCGATCTTGATAACGTGTCAACAAGGATGTAACGGCGATTTCCCAGCAGTCGATGGTGTTGTATCGTTCACTCTTCATGATGGATTGACGGAACCTATCGATGACTTGATCTGCAGTGTATCCCCAAGAGAGCATATGCGCCAGAATGAGCCCGACAGCCGCAGGGTCGAGAGCGATATGTTCCGGCTTCAATTTGAGGACGTCAAGTACGATTCGGCGACTATCCTCGCGTCCGTATTGAGATAGCGCAGCTAGCTTGATAACGCTCGTATACACAGTCTTGTGCGGACGACAAATCCCTCGACCTTCCAATCCTGCTCGGATCAACTCGAGAGCGTCATCGGCATAACCTCGTCGCATAAAGTAGTTGACAAGACACGTCAAAGTCTTGATTTTCGCCTGTGGATACATGCCGGTCGTGATAAGAGTGTGTAGAGTAGGAACAGAGCTTGGATCGTACATTGACAAGCTCTCTATCCGACCCGAGAGGAGATGGTCGTCAATGACCAGACCGCTCGAATTGATTCGGGCCCATGTGTTTTCGGCCAACTCGATAGCTTGTCGTCTAATGGCGGGAGACATTTCCTGTCGGGTCGCGATATAGGCGAAGGCGATCAGGAATGCTCGATACACCATTGGCGAAATCTTCAGTCCTCGTAACGGCATCTGTACTTCCAGCATGTCTTTTAGACCGGCGAGATCACCTGATCGTTTCATGTACGCAATGAACCGTACTGAGATCAGCAATGTTACTCGCGATAGGACTCACACCACACGGCCGCAGTGAAAGGGACTTCTTCATAATGATATCGATCACCCTCGGCGAGATCATAGGCGTGTATGAGCTTGCTTGGTCCCACGGAGAGGTCCAAGAATTTGTTGTAGAGTTTCTTGAGGGCGGGCCAATCCTGATTGAAATCGAGATCCCTCATGGTTCGAAGCAAAGCTTGTGGATGCCAGATACTCAAGATGAATATAGCCGTATCGATCAACTTGTAGAAGTCTTTTCGGACAATCGCCCTCTCTGTTGCCGATAGTCTTGGCAGTATTGACGCTAAAACAGTATCCATGATCTTTTGTGGATGATTGAGGATGGGACGCTGTGTTTCGAAAACGCTCATGATGACCTTGCCGTTGATTTGCTCGAGGCGCATCATCGCAAAGAGGTATACGTATGTTAACGGTTTAGGTCCGAATCCTTTCAATCGACCTTCAATCCTTGCATTCCTGTCTCGCACCAATTGTCCACTCCGTGTCTTTCCTTGTACATCCAACATAGCGAGTTTATACTTTTCGTAAGCGTTTGCGACGATCGCAGGCCGATTGTTTCGTAATGCCGTGATCGATAATGTATAGAGTCCTTTCCAGGCATCTCGAGCTGCAGCCTGGACTGCCATATCTATCAACAGTGCACATCGCTCCTGTAGGAAAAGTTGGTCGGCCCAGGGAGTCGTGAAAGTGCGAGAAATATACGAGCTTAGTGATTCGAATTGTGAACGTCCGAGTTGGCCAACACCATCCAGTTCACATAGTCGCTTCCAGGCTAGTACTGCCTCCTTGTTGTTGTTCGAGTTGATGGCCCCTACGAGTGTAGCGATGACCTCTTCCGGATACGTAAGGGTCAGAACCGTCGGTGTAGGGGCTGGCTTCTTGATGTTGGGCGTGACAGGCTTGGGCCTAAATGCAACCGACTTGGGCTTGGCTTTTTGCAGGCCAAAAGCATAGTGTCGAGCTGAACTGGGACAGCGGGTTTGGCTCTGGGGTATAATACCGAGTGACAGTCGGAATGCCAGTGTACTGGGACCGGGACCCGCTCCTCTGCTTGCTATAGGGAGCATAACAATGTTGATCAAAATCAGTGAATCCGATCTATCGTGCACATGACGCAAGGGAGTTAGGTGCGCCAAAGAATGGGTGGCTTCTGAGCATAGGCGCACACCGTCAGTCAACGCGACTGCTTTGTTTTGCTCCTTCAACTTCTGCTCATCTTTTGCCATACATAACCCATCGCAAATTCTTACATGACTTACCCCTGTACCCTGCAAAACGACTACTAGCTCTCCCAATATGTTGACCGATAATGCAGCCGGAAATGTACCCGCTGACACGTAACTCAATCATTCAACCCCGTGCACGCTTCAGCTGACTTTGACAGTACCAACCCGTTCATCGCAAAAGTGACCACATCACCCAGAAAGGGTACCGAGTCAGATGTTCTATCATCACTACGAGAAGGGATGGGAAACATGGATATCTCATCTCGAGCCAATAGTGGTGATTACTCCTTTTCAAGGGAAAAAGACAAGGATGTCAAGGATGGGGCCAAGGGTAGAGACGTGAGTACCCTTGCTGCAGTATGTAGCTGATTAGTAGCTTGATCGCTTCGTGCCATCGCGAACAACGTCCATGAGCCAAGCTGCGGAATCTTCGTCGACAAACATCCCAACTTTGGCACTAGACAACGCGACCGAGGCCGGCGATAGATCTACGGTTGTTGACCCTTCAACCACCTCGCTCAGCGAATCACTCGGTATCCCTGGTACCAACAGGCGTATTCTGTCTTTCCGATCTGCTCCTCCGCCAGCTTCTCACGCCACATCACATCTTGACCAGCAACGAAATTACCTTTTACACTCGACCGCATCTGCTAATCGTGGAACAACTACTTCTGGACCTGGAGCTAGCGGGACCAAGAAACGGGCTCCTCCCTATGTCCCAGACCGGGTCTTGGATGCGCCAGGATTTGCGGATGACTATTATCTGAATCTGATCGATTGGAGTTGTTCGAACCGAGTGGCCATCGGTCTAGGTGATCTTGGATATGTCTGGGATGCTGAGAGTGGAGGCGTCACTTCGCTTGGAGAGGGAACGTGAGTGAACAACGAGAAAGTGTGTTGATGATAGCGAGGCTCAAATACCGGTCACATCAATGTCGTGGTCAAACGACGGCTCATACCTAGCTATCGGAAACGACGCGGGAGAGGTGGAGGTATGGGATGTGGATGAAGGAAAGAAGATGCGGACAATGGGTGGACACAACGCTCGTGTCCCCTCGTTGTCGTGGCATGGACACGTTTTGTCGTCTGGATGTCGAGATGGTAGTATCCACCATCACGATGTCAGAGTGGCCAAGCACAAGGTCATGGAGTTGATGGGTCATACCGCAGAGGTGGGCTTCTCATTGAGTTGTGGGGATACTGGAATACGGACTTACTCGATAGGTTTGTGGTCTGAAGTGGAGATCTGATGGACAATTGCTGGCAAGTGGAGGGAATGACAATGTTGTCAACTGCTGGGAGTAAGCTCAGACGCGATTCCCTTGTTGACTGAATAGTGGGCGTATCGGGCAATCTGTACTGCAAACAGGGGAAGGCATCCCAAGGGGTACAGCTAAGTGGACCAAGAGGAACCACGTCGCTGCAGTCAAGGTAAGCTCGCCTGTCGGACATAGCTGACAACAGGCTCTCGCATGGTGTCCATGGCAATCGTCGCTCTTGGCTACTGGAGGTGGAAGTGCCGATCTCAAAATCCACTTTTGGTCATCTACGACCGGAGCGCGTACATCATCCCTCTGCACTGATTCTCAAGTCACGTCACTCCAATGGTCCCCCCATTCAAAAGAATTGCTTTCCACACACGGTTTCCCAAACAACAATCTGTCGGTCTGGTCTTATCCCTCACTCGAAAAGATCTACGATGTCCCAGCACATGATAGTCGAGTACTTTGTAGTACGCTCAGTCCTGATGGTACGACGGTGGCTACCGGAGCTGGTGATGAGAACCTCAAGTTCTGGAAGATCTGGGAACCTAAGACCGCTAAGAAGGGTGGCGAGGAGAATGATACAGGGATGGGAAGGAGCAAGAATACAGTCAGGATCAGGTAGGTGTGGAATTAACATGATGAGCCGATTAGTGGGAGAGGTGTTTGTATATGACTTGATGATTGCTTGCGTCTGCATGTATAGATATACTGTATCGAGTGACGACTACATACATTACTGCGTCTCGCAATTGGGTCGTGCTGGCGCCCCTGGTGCTTCCTCATCCTCGTCATCTCCCCGAGGGGGAATCATTCCCTGTGCAGCAAAGAACTGTAGAAAGCTAAGTCGATCAAGTGCCGAGCCGCTATGCATTCTCTCGGGATCGGTGTTGGTCCTGATGATCCGGTCTTTAAGATGTGTTCGGATAAATGACGGATTGGGTGGATTGAGGGTAGGTGCAAACATCTATTCTGTCAATATGAAGTCGGAGCAGAAGTAGAAAGACTGACTTTGATGGTATCGTCAATACCGGAAACAGCTACTATGGGCAATGAGGGGTGTTGCTCCATTACTCATCATGAGCTTTGACGTATATGGAATCATAAAGCTTACCATTGACTATTGACCCATCACCTTCCCAGATCCCTTCCAGACGACCTGTATTCTTGTCCCACACAAAGAAATGCCCATCATCACTCCCAGAACATATTTTATCCGATCTCAGTCCTAAAAAATTGCCTGTTCGTTAGCCACGAGTGATATAGAGGGGGACATACAATCTTTTACAGTCTCGATATTCCTTGCACCTTTAAACACCCGCCTTGGGGTGATCATTTCCACATTCCCAAATTCAGTTTCTGCAGATCTTCGATCAGGATACACGAGTCCAGGTCCATCTTCATCTTCATCCTCGGCCTCATCTTCGTCATAATCATCTTCATCCTCGTAATCCTCATCATACTCTTCATGGAATCCATCAAGGTAGTCCTCTTCATCTCCATAAGGCTCGAAATCAAACGCGCCCCCGTCCTCAAATTCTTCGTCAAATTCATCATCGTCAATATCGTTATACATGTCGTCATCGTCGTCGTCCAGGATTCCAGCAGCGTATCGTTCTGCTTCTTCACTTGGGTCGAAACATTCTAGGGGATTCGGAGGGAGGCCTCTGTCTTCCAGAGCTCTGTCCATCAGACGCTCTCGAGCTCTCAATACAGCGCTCGAGTCGGTCTCCCAACCGGACTCGTCGTCCAGATCGACCAGATTTCCAATTCTTTCTTCCTGCAGATCTTGGATCAGGTTGGGGTTGTCTATTATAGGTGTTTGGTCGGTTAAAGCGGTAGCATCTTCGGCAACAGGTCCCGACGACGACGCTTCAGGCTGATTTAGCCCAACGCCAACGTTCGTAGAGAGATTTGTCGCATCTCCGGTGGTCTTCATTTCCGCCTCCTCGTCGGTCCGCTGCTTACTGAGAGCTGGATCAAGACTTGTAGGCGAGATTTCCGACTTTTTGCGTTTTCCAAGCGCAGGTTTCTTTATTGAGATAGGTCGGATCTCTGCCGGAACGACAGTCGGATCGATAGGCGAGAGCTGACTCCTTCGTCTATCATTAGGTGGGACGATCGGACTAGGTGATCTTCGAGCGGATGAGGTACCGGGAGAATCATAAATCGAAAAGAGTGACGTTGAATGCCTTTGGAATGCTACTATCGCCTAGACCCATCAGCTTTGTCATGAACAGGAAAGGGACTGACCTCGTCGGCGTGCTCTGGGCTCATTTTGACGCATGTTATATGTCTTTCGCCAGAAAACATGCGTTCTGCACCCCTTGGCTGGACTGAATTCCATTCTTCATCCGATAGACCTAGTCGACGGACACAGTGGACTTGGCCCGAGCCGACGATCTTGTTTCCCCAACTTGGCGTATGTTTCTCGAGCATCCGCCTATCGCAAATGAACGCCTGTAGATTCAGATCCTCCGTTCCATATTCTATATCCAAGCCATAGACTCACGGTATCCGTTCTCCCTGCTACTGCAAATATATGCGGAGCCACCGTACTGACGCTCAACGAGTACAAGTCCACCCCCTGCGGAGCTCGAAAGAGTGGATCAGGACATTCAGAACGACATCGATGTGGTCGTCTCAGATCATGTTGTCGTACAGTCCCATCTTCCGAGACAGTCATGAACAAGAAAGGCGAATTTTCAGTAGCGATCCTCTTTGTACGATCCCTATGACATTTGAGGACTTTGACCCTATGGAGATCAGCTTCTTCTTTCTTCTTTGACCCAAGAATGACTCACCCCGAACCACCATGTTCCCAGCGCTCTACTCCTGGTTCTCCACTCCCCGACAGCCTCTCTATCTCCAGTAACCTGATCTCGTGATCGCCTGCAACAGTCACTACAGTCGGTGTACCGGCATTAGGTAAGAATTTGGCTGAGAAGATATTGGCGCCGTGACCTGTACGAATCGATGTAGAGAGTTTGAGTGTGTGAGGGGATCGTGATGAGCTTGGTATGGAAGATCTGTCGGGTGTCCAGATACAGATTCTGCAATCGTCAGCTTGTTAAGGTGGGCCAAGCTTAGTTACATACCGCTTGTCGTCGGAACCGGAGAGAAGGATATCACCATCGTCCGACCATGACAGGGCGTTGACACAGCTGATGATCAGTTCAGGTCTATCATGCAATGACAGTACAAGAAGTGCTAGTATGCATCAGTAGACTTACCCAGTATGTCCCTCATCTGCACGTCCCGAGCCCAAGACTTGGACCCTATCGAGTGTACTCCAATCCATTCCATCATGTCCTTGTCGACTACCAGACGGCCCAGCCAAGGCGTTGCCTCGCGGTAATGGCTTCAGTACATGTCTAGGCATTCTTGATGATGTCTCTTGGCACCTGAATCGCTCGTGCTGGATAGACTTGATGAAAGAAGGGAATGTATCACCAACAAAAGGAAGCTCATGTCGAATTCACGTCATCTCGTGATCATCGACTCCCTCCAACGGAATATTCGGCTACTACTAGACCGTACCGATACTAAGTGCTATATGCTATATACATCACGGCCCGAGGCCATTAGGGACTTTGCCATGCGTAAACCTTCCTCTGATGATATCAATCCTACCCAGTCCACTAGCAGTCCCACTAGCTACCCATCCAGCTTTCCCAAGACCATTATTATTGTTCCAGCAGACTTGATGAACGCCAACATGAGGTGACCAGTCTCCTGATTTCGCTACTAGGGGGTTACCCTCTAGAGAATGGGATGTACCTTTGGCTTTGTTGTTGTTCTTTTGCTGGGCTCCATCGAGTGACATTTCCTCGGGAAGGAAATCGTCAAGGATTCGATATTCCCCTGTGAAGGTATCGTAATCGATCTCGAAGAGGCGTTGATAAATCATCCCCTAGATTATCAGCATCGAGACGGCGGAATGCAGGATTGGACGTACACCACCACGACGACGAAACCATCCAGCATTCAGATTACTGAGCAGCACAGACCCATCCGCACTACCGCTCACAACCATCGTATGATAATCAGAAGCCGAGAGGGACTTGCTGTTCAGCCAAAAGACACCTATACTGCAAAAGACGACTCACCCAGACTGGCCCTCGATGATGAGCAAACACATATGACTTGGAGACGTATCGTCCCCTCGGATCATACATTTGAGGCGAGTGATCAGTATCTGCCCACAGAGGACATCCGAGCTGATTTGACCAAGAGACAGCCATGTGAGGCACTAGCCATCAGCTTAGACTCCCCGTAAATGACTTACTTCTAGATCTCGTCACTTCGAAATGCTGTTCTCGGTCACGCAAGTCAATGACAGCGACGGTAGCATCGTGCGAGGCGCAGACGGCGTACACCGGATCCCCAGTGTAGTCAGAGTATCCATTGGCATCTTCGGGTGGATCCCGACCAACAGCGACCGATTTGATGAATGACTGAGCCGCGCTGATGTACATTGCTGGCAGGGCTACTCGTCAGCTCAGTACTTGGTGCAGCCAGTGGACGTACGAGGTCCCAGACCCGGGTTCTTGAGGGGTTCCAACACGTCCCAAATGGCCAAGAACCCTTTCACGTCAGCATCTTGAGTCCGGCAGACCATTTCCGGCAGACCATAGACTCACCCGTTGAGGTTCCACAAATGACACGACCGCCATTGACGAAATCGACACACGTGCACATCGCATCGGGCAGATCGAGCTTCAGTAATGGGTTGTCCACACGTACTAGACTCGTCAGCACGATACATGTCTGCTGTCGCACTATTGTTAGGCGTAGGCCACTCACAGTAGAGGGTTGCCCCTTCGGCAGCGCCGGTCTTTTCCCTCAACTCCTCAGGTTGCGGAACAGCGTAGAACGACAAACTGCCATCCAGCTGACAAGCGGCTATTATGCCAAGTTTCGGTATTCCACTCCCGTCGTCCTACTTCATCAGCCTCTCCAAAGGTTTCCACGTACATCATCCCAAGCACCCATTGGCATCCATTTCAGATCGACCACCGGCCCACCGCTCAGACAGAGTATGAGATCGCAACTCATGTTGCCCGCGTCTACCACCTTGTCCTGAGCATCTAGGGTAGGTGGGATCGCACCCCATATCTGGATTGAGCCGAGTGAATCTGCCGGCCACTTTTCGCCGATGGCTGCTTTGGTATCAAGGCGTGGCATTGTGCTGATTGCCAGGTACTGGGTATGGTCGTATTCTGCTTGTCAGATGTATATCTAAGAGCATGTAGACAAGTGTGACTGACTGGCTGATTTGGATTCTGGAAAAGGGCACCAGTCCAATCCCCAAATTGGACCACCTGCTGAGAATGTGAAGCCTGATTTTGAGGGATTGAACTGTCCTACTTGGTCAGACTTTCCCATAGAGAGATGACTCACCGAGTGGGAAAGAGTCTAGTGCCTTAATGTTCAGCTTGCTCTGTTTGTCATGTAGACCAATGTTGAATGTCAGGTGGGGGTTTCCGTTCGCATCGGTCGTCGTTGGCATGTACGGTATGGCCTGCCTAGCAACAATCAGCTAGATAAGCCTAGTGGGACGCACTGTTTCGACAACATCTCCATCTGGTCGACGGTATACCTCCCGACTCGATCCAGCCCGAGGCGAATCTCATCCCTCCTCATCCAGCCTTCTGCCGTTTGGGCTTTACCCTTTTCCTTGGTCTGCACAGCTCCCCCGTCCGGCTTACTCCCGTGAATCACTGCCGGATGACCAGGTGCCATCTCTGGCCACCATCCCTCTCCTTGCCAAACCTGCCATGGAGCAAGTAGACTGACATACTTCAGTACCATAGCCATATACCTCTGCCGTTCGAATTTGTCATCATCCACATCCCCTCCTCGTCCAAGGTGCTGATCATAAATCACCTGAGCTCCCTCCCTTCCCCTGACCTCCTTCTTGAGCCTCGTGACGTAGGGTGTGTTTGGTCCATAAGGCATCACTCCAGGGTCAAGTGTTCTTGCTTTATAATCACGTTCTTTGGGTTGTGCCG
>Ga0308160_10006568_pt1 | contig 11800 bp, 10 predicted proteins | sample PhyFR1_FD_201036 | JGI IMG/M metagenome (GOLD analysis project Ga0308160, IMG submission 201036) | Phyllosphere microbial communities from UC Gill Tract Community Farm, Albany, California, United States - DLSLF.R1 | ecosystem: Host-associated > Plants > Phyllosphere > Unclassified | place: USA... | reverse complement strand
CGAACAGCTGTCGATCTACGACGCAGCCATGAAGTACATCGCGGAAGGCACCCCGACGATGATCTTCGGCGGCGAAGAGTACGGCACCGGCTCCTCGCGCGACTGGGCTGCCAAGGGCACCCAGCTGCTGGGCGTGAAGGCCGTGATCGCCCGTTCGTTCGAGCGCATCCACCGTTCCAACTTGGTCGGCATGGGCGTGCTGCCGCTGCAGTTCCTGGGCGACGACAGCGTCGAGACCCTGGGCATCACCGGCAACGAAACCTATGACCTGAAGGGCCTGGAAGGCGAGATCCGTCCGCAGATGCAGGCAACCCTGGTGATCCACCGCGCCGACGGCTCGGTCAAGGAAACCTCGGTGCTGCTGCGTATCGATACCCCGATCGAAGTCGACTACTACAAGCATGGCGGCATCCTGCCGTTCGTGCTGCGTCAGCTGCTGGCTGCCTGATCGATGTCCGATGCCCGCTTCGGCGGGCAGTTCGATGCAAAAAGGGCTGGAACCTTCGCGGGTTCCAGCCCTTTTTAACGATGTTGACGTTTGCGTTGCCGCCGGCTCTCAGGTTTCCGCCCACATCCTGAGCAGGTTGTGATAATGCCCCGTCAACCCCACCAGCGCCGGCCCATCGCCATGCTGCGCCCGTAAAGCCTGGATATTCGCATCCAGCTCGAATAAAAGAGAGCGCTTCCAGTCATCCCGCACCATGCTCTGCACCCACAGGAACGACGCCAGCCGCTCCCCACGCGTCACCGGCATCACCTGGTGCACGCTGGTCGACGGATACACGATCGCATCCCCGGCCGGCAGCTTGACGTCGTGCGCCCCGTAGGCATCGACCACCGACAGCTCGCCGCCGTCATACTCTTCCGGCTCGGACAGGAACACCGTGCACGACACGTCGGAGCGCACCGCGGCGCCCCCACGCTGCGCACGGATCGCCCCATCCACGTGCGGCCCGTAATGCTCGCCGCCGGCATAGCCGTTGAAGTACGGCGGCAGGATGCGCAGCGGCAGCACCGCGGAGAAGAACAGCGGGTTGGCCATCAGCGCCGCGCTGACGATCGCGCCCAGTTCGAGCGCCAGCGGCGAGCCTTCCGCCAGTTGGCGGTTGCGTTTCACTTGCGCGCCCTGGCTGCCGACGCTCTGGCGGCCGTCGACCCAGTCGGTGGCGGCGAGCCTGCTGCGGAACTGGGCCACCTGTTCCGGCGTCAGCACGCCGGGGATATGCAGCATCATGATGAGATGTCAGAACTTCAGGTTGGCGGTCAGGGAAGCCGAACGGCCCGGCGCCACGCCGGCATAGTGCGGCGACGACACCTTGTCGAAGTACAACTTGTCGCCCAGGTTCTGCACGTTCAGCTGCAGCGACAGGTCGCGGTTGACGTTGTAGCTGGCCATCGCATCGAAGCGGGTATAGCCCGGCGCAAACTTGTTGTTGTTGACATTGGCGTAGACGCGGTCCATCGCCGACAGGCCGGCGCCGACCGTGAAGTCCTTGTTGATCGCGTAGCTGGTCCACAGCGTCGCGCTCTTCTTGGGCGTGGTCGGGAACTGGTAGCCGTTGTAAGGCGACGGCGCATACACGGCCGGCGCACCCGGCGCAGCGGTATTCACGTAACCATTGTCGGCCACCACCGCATCCAGGTACGTCACGCCGCCGAACACGGTCCAGGCCTGGGTGATCTTGCCCGAGAAGCCCAGCTCGACGCCCTTGACTTCACGGCGGCCGACGTTCTGGGTGGTGCCGTCAGGCGCGGTGACGCGGGCGTTGTCCAGCTCGCTCCTGAACAGTGCGGCGCTCAGCGACAGGCGGCCTCCCGGCATCACGTCCCACTTGGTGCCCAGTTCCCAGTTCCTGCTGCGCTGCGGCTGCAGGTTCTGGACCAGCACGGTCAGGCCGTCCAGGCCGTCGCCGCCGTCGTTGCCCGGCGGCGTGGCCGAGGTGGCGTAGGAAAGATAAATACTCCCGTTGCTGGCCGGCTTGTACACGATACCGGCCTGGGTGCTCCAGAAGGTGCTGTCGACGCGCGCGCGGGTGGCGGCGGTGGCACCCGCTGCCGGGGTATGGAGCGCGCTCTGGAAATCGTCGAAGCGCGCGCCCAGGTTCAGCAGCCACTGCGGCGTGAACTCGACCGTGTCGAAGGCGTAGGCCGCCCTGGTCGTGGTCTCGACGCCGGTCCGGGTCGGCGACAGCGTGCGGGTATAGACCCACGGGTCGTTCGGGTTCGGGTTGACCAGCGTGGTGCAGTTGTACAGCGTCGCCGCGCCCGCGGTCGGGCAGTTGGTGCCGACCGACTGCAGCGGGTTGTTGGTGCCCGGCGTGAACACATAGGCCGCGCGGTCGGTGCGCTCGCGCGAGAATTCGATGCCGGCGTTGTAGCTGTGCTTGATACCGGCAGTTTGCAGCTCGCCGCTCAGGCTGGTGACGTTGGCGGCGGTGTCGGTCTCGGTGGCACGCGAGTTGGCGCGGCGCCAGACGGTGCCGTAGAGGACGGTGTTGCCCTTGGAATCGTCGGGCTGGGTCCAGACATAATCATTTTGCGAACGCCCGTAGCGGGTCACGTTGCGCAGCACGGCGGCTTTCGAGAATTCGTGGCGCAGGTCGATCGTGCCGACGTCGCTCCTGGTGTCGCGGAAATCGCGGTTGGCCAGGCCGTAGAAGGTATTGCGGTCGACGTTCCACGGGCGGCCGTCGCCGTTGCGGGCGACGTTGGTGCCGCTGCTGAACGGGTTGTTGAAGGGAATGCCGGTGTCCGGGATCTCGTGCGTGGTCAGGTGGTAGACGCTGACGATGGCGCGGGTCGGACCGTTCAGGCCGAAGGTGACGGTCGGTGCCACGCCCCAGCGGCTGCCGCCGACCACGTCTCGGCCCGGCGTGTCGGCCTCGTGGCCCATCACGTTCAGGCGGAAGGCGCTGTTGCTGCCGATGTTACGGTTGAAGTCGGCGGTGACGCGCTTGTACTTGTCGGTGCCGATGCCGACCGTGGCATTGTTGAAATCGTAGGCTTGCGCGGTCTTGCTGACCAGGTTGACGCCGCCGCCGGCCGAGGAACGGCCGCCGTAGGCCGAGTTCGGGCCCTTGACCACTTCGACCTGCTCCAGGTTGAAGATTTCGCGCGATTGCGAACCGGCGTCGCGGATGCCGTCGACATAGGTATCGGTCTGGGCGTTGTAGCCGCGGATGAACAGGTTGTCGCCGACTGGATTGCCGCCCTCGCCGGCACCGATGGTGATGCCGGGCACGGTGCGCAGCGCGTCGGTCAGCGACACGGCGCCGGTCTGGGCGATGATCTCGGCCGGGACCACGGTGACCGATTTCGGCGTATCCAGCAGCGGCGCCGTGAATTTTTCATTGGACGAGACCGGCGCCTGCCTGTTGGCGCCGGTCACCTGCACGGTCGGGATCGACTGGTCGATCACCACGTCCGGCGCCGCCTGGGCCGCCAGCGGCATGGCCAGGGTCGCCAGCACGGCCAATGCCGGGGTGGGCAGGCCGGTGCCGTGCTTGCGGCTCTTGATGAAGGCATTCCGGGGCGCTGCGGTCTTGTTATGCATGGTCATGGTGGCGAGGCGCGAAAACAAAATGAGAACGATTCGCATTATGATTCGTAATGCATGATTTGACAAGAACGGATGAGATGGCGGTGTCCCGCTGTGGCGCGAATGACAACAGGCCGTCGAGGCGTACGTCCCGGTGCGCTATTGCCTCTGCGTTACTGGCCCATGGCCGAATCAACTACAATACCGGGGATAAGGGTTTATCATGATCCCCTGGACCCTCGATTCACATACTTATTCCATTACCGAAGAGACTCCCAAGCGCTATGCGTCGCCCCTCCAAAGACTCACCCAAACTCTCGGCAGAAAGCCAGCGTCTCGTCAGTATCAGCCAAGCCATCGTGCAGGCGGCCAGCCGCGTTGAAGAACGGACCTGGGAGCGCAACCTCGACACGCAGCTGCAGAAGCTGCTGAAGACGAACCACCAGGACAGCATCGACGCCGCGCTGAACTTCCTGTTCAAGGCCGACCTCGCCGCCTACGACGTGCTGATGGATTGCGTCGAAGCGGTCAGCGAGTCCTCCTGCATGACCGAGCAGGCGGACGGCGCCGAAACCCATTGGCAGACCCTGCTGGTGGCCGCGCCGGTGCTGGCCTGGACCCGCTTCGCCATCGCCTCGGGCACCATCCCCGGCGAGGTGCTGACCACGCTGGGCGCCCATTTCTCGGCCCACCTGCTGGCCGAAGGCACCGAAGTGGCGATCGCCCCGACCCTGTACTCGATCGACCAGCTGCCGCGCACCCACGCCGAAACCTATGCGCTGACCCACAAGCTGGCCCAGGCTGCGCACAAGAGCGCCAAGAACGGCGGCGTGAAACCGGCCGCGCCCGGCCCGGACACCTCGCAATTCCTGGCCGACACCCGCTACCTGCTGGCCGCCGTGGTCGCCCCGCAAGGCGCCCCGCTGTTCCGCTGGCAGGAAGCGCAGCACCATGTCAATTTCGAAGCCGTGCGCGACGCCGCTCTCGAGCAGTGGCGCGCCCAGGCCGGCCCCAGCATCGGCCGCCTGTTGCCCGGCTGCGGCGTCGAGCTGCTGCTGCCGGAAGCGTATTACGTGGCCTGCCGCGAAGCGGATAAATTGATCCGCCCGGTCTCGATCCGCGCCGCCGTCCACTACCTGACCCACACGCTGGGCGTGGAACCGGGCGACCTGCGCGCCGTCGTGGCCGGCTTCGGCGACGAAGCCAACGACACGCAAGTCGACGAATACCGCGTCGGCTTCACGCTGCGCCAGCAATCCGACGTGGTGTACGGCATCGTCTGGCCGCTGTACGGCCAGGAAGACGAGGAAGGCACGCCGATGGAAGGCCCGGCCCCGGGCGAGCGCCCACTGGCGCCGATCGACGAGATCGTCAGGCACCTGAACGAAGTCGGCATCACCCACGTCAAGCGCATCGGCGAACGTTATGTGGCCGAGTACTGCGACGATTGCGGCGCGCCGCTGTTTGCCGACCCGAGCGGCGAGCTGGTGCATGCCGAGATGCCGGAGGATACGCCGGCGGGGAATGAGCATTTCCACTGATGCCCATCGTTCCGCGGCAGCGGGATGGCGCGACCAGCGCGATCCCGCTGCCACGGACGCAGTTGTTCCAGATCGACGACCAAGCCCTTTGCGGGCTTTTTTTTCGCCTGCGTCGCACGCCCCATGCACGTTCCCTGAGCACGCGCCAAGGTCGATTAAAACTTGATAAAAAGCAACTAAAACCTTCCTTCCCTTTTTCAAATCTCTCTACAATTGCCTAAGTGCACGAAATGCGGCACATCTCATCAATTTCTATGCGTGCGACTTACTGAATAGGAATTTTATGAATGCAATCAAGAGTTTTACCCAGATGGTCATGCCCCTGGCCTTGCTGGGCTTCGCTCTCACCGTTTTCTCGCACATCTTTGCCGGACCGCTATCCGTCGGCATCATCACGACCGATCAGATCTATTGGGCCATGTCTTTCATTGGTTTTTTCCTGGTCATATTGTTGCTGTTCTTCTTGATCGATTCAGCCAGAAACGCACAGCGTTTTGTCGATCAGCGTTCGAGACAGGTGGATATCGCCGCGCTGTGGCGCAGTTTGCGGCTGGGACGCGCCATGTTGACAGGAAGCGCGGTCATTGCGCTGGTCGTTTTCTCGATCAACGGCAATGCGAACCTGATCGAGATATATCGCACCCACACATCGGTCTGGCACGACCCGGTCTTGTGGAATATCGAGGCGCCATTATTTCACGCCATTGCGTCCTCCAATTTCCTGCCGTTGAACTTCTGGGAAACTATCTATCATCTGATGTGGATATACATCCTGATCGTCATGGCGGCACTGATCAAGAATGACCGCACCGAAAGCTACATGGTATTTGCGACGGCAATCGTACTGGCCTTTTACTGCACTACATTTATCGCGATGATTTTTCCTGTTGCGGGACCTGAATATCATCGACCGGAATTATTCGGCTACCTGAATGGATCGATGACCAAGGCATTACAGGATTTCCTGGGAAACTACCAGGCAGGAAAGGTAGCGCAAAACGGTTTATTTTATGGAACGATGGCAATGCCAAGCCTCCACGTAGCCTTGACTGCGCTGGCGACGTGGTTCGTCGCCTGTCATTGGCGGCCGATGCTCTGGTGCGCAATTCCGTGGGCCGTGCTTATCTGGTGTTCTACTGTCGTGCTGGCCTGGCACTATGCCTTCGATGGCGTTGCGGCCCTCGGCATGACATTTGTTTGCATCGTGTGTGCGAAGACGATCATCGGATTGTCGCAAAAGCTCACAGGAACCCGACGTTGACGCAGTGCCTTCGTTAGCTCGAAAACCGTCGTTCCTGGCACTGCCAGAAACGACTCCCCGCCTTCGCAAGGATGACGTTTCAAGGTCGCAGGCATGGCCGATCGCACCGCTTATTCTGCCTGCTCGGCCTGCGCCGCCAGATAAGCATGGATCTGCGCCACTGCCGCGGCCCCCTCCCCCGCCGCGGCCGCCACCCGCTTGGTCGACCCGGCTCGCAGATCCCCCACCGCAAACACCCCATCCACGCTGGTCTCCAGCGCCCGCCGCGCATGCTCGCCGGTAGCATCGAACCCGGTCAGCACGAACCCCTTGTCGTCCAGCGCCACGCCGCACTCGTCCAGCCAGTCGCTGTTCGGATCGGCGCCGATGAACAGGAACAGATGGCGCGTCTCGCAAGTGCGCAAGGCCCCGTCCTGCCGTCCACGGTATTGCACACGCGCCAGGCCGCCATCGTCGCCCTCCAGCGCCGCCACCTCCATGTGCGTGTGCAGTTCGATGTTGGCCGTGGCCGCGATGCGCTCGATCAGGTAGCTCGACATCGTCGCTGCCAGCCCCGGTCCGCGCACCATCAGGTGCACCTTGGCGGCGTGCGCGGCCAGGAACACCGCCGCCTGCCCGGCCGAATTGCCGCCGCCGACCAGCACCACTTCCTGGCCGCGGCACAGGCCGGCCTCCACCGGCGACGCCCAGTAATACACGCCGCGGCCCTCGTAGCGTTCGAGATCGGGCAGGTGCGGCTTGCGGTAGCGTGCACCGGACGCCAGCACCAGGGTCCTGGCGCGCAGGCAGGTACCGTCGTCCATTTCGATCCTGAGCGGCCTCTCATGGCACAGCAGGCGCACGGCGCGCGCCGGAATCGCGACCTCGGCGCCGAACTTGATCGCCTGCACGTAGGAACGCCCGGCCAGCGCCCGCCCCGAGATGCCGGTCGGGAAGCCCAGGAAGTTCTCGATGCGGGCGCTGGCGCCGGCCTGCCCGCCGTAGGCGCGCCCGTCCAGCACCATCGTCGACAAGCCTTCCGAGGCCGCGTACACGGCAGTCGCCAACCCGGCCGGACCGGCGCCGGCCACCAGCACGTCGAACACCTTGTCGTGGTCGATGCGCGGCAAGGTGCCGAGACAGCGTCCCAGCTCGACCAGGCTCGGATTGCGCAGCACGAAACCGTCCGGCAGCGCCACCAGCGGCCAGTCCGATTCGGTGCGCCAGTGTTCGCGCACCAATTGCGCCGCTTCCGCATCGTGCGCCGGATCGCGCCGCGTGTAGGGATAAGCGTTACGCGACAGGAAATTCTCGACGTCGAACAGGCCGGCATGGCCGGCCGGGCCGACCAGGATCGGGCCGCCCGGCTGGTCTTCGAGCAGGCGCACCCGGCGCAGGATGAAGGCGCGCATCAGGCGCTCGCCCAGCTCGGCCTCGGCCATCAGCAGCGCGCGCAGCGATGCCGATTCAAGCACCAGCGTGTCGAGCTCGCCCACCGCGACGCCATCCACCAGCGGCGGCCGGCCGGACAACACCGCTACCTCGCCGCTGAACTGGCCGGGACCGTACTCGACCACCTCGACCCGCTTGCCGAGCGCATCGGTGCGGCTGCACAGCAGGTGGCCGGCCAGCACCACCACCATGCCGGGCGAATCGACGCAGGCGCGGAACACGGTCTCGCCGTCATGCCAGCGGCGTTCCACGGCAAAGCGGCGCAGGCGCCGGATGTCCTCGGGCCCGAGAACGGGGAAGATCTGGTGGCCGCGGGTCGCGAGGTCGACCTCGGAGCGGCGCTCGTCGGGCAGGAATTCGGAAATCGGCATGTCGGACCGCCTTCGTTGGGTGGTGGTCCGACTATCCTAGACCAGATTATTGTTTCGGCAAGGCCGCAATGACGCGCTTCGCAAACTCGGCCGTATTACCGGCATGCCAGCGCCACACGATCACCAGATCGTGCTCGGGCGAGACGACGATGTCGTTGCTGCCCGCGCCCAGCGCGGCATAGGCGGTAGCCGGCAGGCCCGGCAGGTTCTTGCCCTTCGTGTTGAGCCACCACAAATAGCCATAGTCGGGTCCATGCTCGCTCGGCGTCAAGGCGGCCTTGACGTAATCCGGCGGCAGGATCTGGCGGCCGTTCCAGTTGCCGCCGCGCAGCCACAGGTAGCCGAAGCGCGCCATGTCCCAGGAATCGATCCACATGCCTCCGCCCCAGCGCGTGCCGCCGCTGACCGACGCCATCAGGCGGCCATCGACCTCGACGTAACTATTCGTGTAGGGCACCCATTTCCAGGTATTCGAGGCACCGATCGGGTCCATCACTTCCTGCTGGAACACGTCCGGCACCGGCTTGTTGAAGACGCGCAGCAGCGACAAGGCCAAGCGGTTGATGCGCACGTCGTTGTATTCGAAATGGCTGCCCGGCACGCCCAGGTGCGCGGCTTGCGTTCGCCCGCGCCAAAGGCGTCGTGGCCGATGAAGTCGGCATTCTTGCCCCACAGGCTGCCTTCCCATTCGGATTCCTGCTGCAGATGGTGCTTCCAGGTGACGGCCGCATTCTGCGCGGAGGCATAGCCGCCATCGAGCACTCTCCGGCCCACCGGCTGGTTCAGGTCGGCGATGCGGCCGTCGCGCAGCGCCACGCCGGCGACGGTGGCGAGCATGCTCTTGGCCACCGAATAGGTCGGGTCGACGAACCGGGTATCGCCGAACTCGGCCACCACGTAACCCTTGTAGATCACCACGCCGTTGGTCGGCGCGCGCCTGGCCGGCAGCGAACCGAGCGGCTCGCCGAAGGTCTTGCGCTGGTCGGAAAAGTCGCGCTCGCGTTCGGTTTCACGGGATTGCGCAAAGGCGATCGCGTCGGCCAGTCTGGCTTGATTGATACCGAGCTGGGCCGGGGTTTTATGTGCCCAGTTGGACGGCGGCGGGAAATAAGCCGCGGAAGATGACGCAGATGAAGCGGCCAACGCAGCCGGCGCCATCGCTGTCATTAAAAGGGAGAACAGGACAGCGCGGCGCGTGGCAACGATCATGCTTTATCTTTCCATTGCGAGTATGGCAGCCGGATCAGGCTGGAATTGTAAAAGCGCTTGTCGCCGGTGACCTCGAGGCCGATCCAGTCCGGCCTGTCGAAGGCTTCGTCCTCGGACCCGAGTTCGATCTCGGCCACCACCAGGCCGGCATTGTCGCCCGCGAACTCGTCGACTTCCCAGACGTGCCGGCCATGCCGGATGCGATGACGGGTCTTTTCCACCAGCGGCTGCTCGCACAGGCGTTCGAGCAGCTCGGCGGCATCCGGCACCGGAATGGGGTATTCCCACTCGCCGCGGCTGGCGCCGGTCACCTTGCTTTTGATGGTGATCACGGCGCGCTCGCCCTCGATGCGAACCCGCACGGTCCGTTCGGGGTCAGAGCACAAGTAACCTTGGCGCATCAGCGTCGGCTGGCCCAATCCGCGCCAGCCGTCGTTGGCGAGCAGGAACTTGCGTTCGATTTCGATGCCCATGCCCGCTCCGGCTCAGTCGTCCAGCGATTGCAGGATCGGCTGCAACATTGCCGCGCCCAGCGCCACGCTGCGGGCGCCATTCCAGCCGACGTGCGGGTCGGGCAAATCGGCGTTGTCCTTGAACGGCATTTCCAGCGTCAGCGACAGGCATTTGAAGGTATGGCCGATGTACTTCGAGGCCAGCGTCAGCAGTTCCTCGTTGTACTTGCTGGCCGCATAGCCGACCGTGTTCTGGAAGTCAGGGCTGCTGGCCATGTAGCGCTCGATGAAGGCGTTCTGGGCTGCCGCGCGTGCCGGGGTGAAATCGGTCAGCATCTCGCAGCCGGCCACGAAGTTGTAGGGCAGCGCTTCGTCGCCATGGATATCGAAGAACATGTCGACGCCGGTCTCGTGGATCTTGTTCTTCACGCACAGCACTTCCGGGCTGCGCTCGAGCGACGGCTCCATCCACTCGCGGTTCAAATTGGCGCCGGCGGCATTGGTGCGCAGGTTGCCGCGCACCGAACCGTCCGGATTCATGTTCGGCACGATGTAGAACACGGCGCGCTGCAGCAGCTTGCGCGCGACCGGGTTGGCGTTGTCCAGCAACGCATCCATCATGCCTTCGACGAACCACTCGGCCATGGTTTCGCCCGGATGCTGGCGCGCGATCACCCAGATCTTCTTTTCGGCCTGCGGATTGCCGATCACGACCATATTCATGTCGCGGCCATCGACCGTGGTGCCGATGTCGTGCACGCGCGCGATCGGATTCTCGGCGACTTCGCCCAGCAGGCGCAGGTGGCGTTCCCAGGTGTAGGGCTCGAAATAGGCGTAATAGATGCTGTCCAGCTCCGGCGTGTGCTCGACGGTCATGACCTGGCCGTCGAAGCTGGTCGGCACGCGGAACCAGTTCTCGGTGTCGTAGCTTGCCGCCACCTGGTAGCCCTCGAAACCTTTCGGGTAGGTGGCCTGGCCCGCGTTCAGGAAGCGGATCGTGCAGGCCTGGCCGCGCGCGCCCTGCAGGCGGAAGTGGAACCACTGGTGGATGTTGGCGTGGGAATCCTTGCGCAGGTTCAGGTCGATGCGGCTGGGCGTTTCCGCCTGGACGACGTCGATCGCACCCGAGTCGAAATATTGGCTGATTTTGATCGGCATGGCTTTTCCTTGGTTACGCTTATTGCGCTTCGAGATCGATCAAATCCTTCGTGTACGCCAGCATGATCTGGCGCATCAGTTCGACGTTGCTCCGATCCAGGATGACGGTGAGATCGGGCGTGCGGTCGAGATTGAAGGTCATGCTGATTTTGCCGGGCAGTACTTTGCAATTCACCGTGAATGCACGCGGGACGTTCGAACCGTCCCAGTCCATCTGCGTGATCTGCGGACCGGCCGGCGGCGCTTCCAGGGCCGGATCCTGGTTGATCGGCAGGTGCTTCAGCAGCCAGAACACGATCGATGCCGGGACGAACACGCAGACATCGCTGGCGCCCTGATTGGAGAACTTGACGAGCAAAAGGTTGCCAACCCGGTCGCACGACATGGACATGCTCTTGACTTGACGGATGACCGCTGATTTCACGACGAATCCCTATGGAATGTGGTTAAAAAGGCGCAAAGATTTTACCGTATCCCATATCCAAATTGTGTGAAAGAAATGCAAAAGGGGAGCGTTCTGCTCCCCTTCCGTTATTACTTGCGGGAGGGACGGCGCCGCCACCGCCCTCCCGCTGTGGAATCGATTACTGCTTGTTGCCTTTCGACGAGCTGCGGGACGCCCCCGAAGCCGATGCCGATTGACGGTTGCCATGGCTCATGCTGCCTGCACGGCGTGCCTCTTCCGAGGTGAATTCGTGTGCGGTGCCCTTCTGGTGAGCGGCCTTGCCGCCTTCGCTGGCGATCTGGCGCTGACGCTCCGGATCCATCGATGCGAAACCGCGATTCTTGGTGCCGCCGCTCTGTTTGTTGCCCTGGTTGTTCGATGCCATGCTCTTCTC
>Ga0308160_10006567_pt1 | contig 11801 bp, 13 predicted proteins | sample PhyFR1_FD_201036 | JGI IMG/M metagenome (GOLD analysis project Ga0308160, IMG submission 201036) | Phyllosphere microbial communities from UC Gill Tract Community Farm, Albany, California, United States - DLSLF.R1 | ecosystem: Host-associated > Plants > Phyllosphere > Unclassified | place: USA... | reverse complement strand
ATTACCGGGACCAATCACCCACTCCCCCACCACCTTTCAACGCTCAGACCGATAACGACGTTGTGGTCCTTCCGCGTTTCTCGCCCCTGGCGGCCGTCGCTGCTCTCCCTCAACTCCTACCCGCTTTCGAGATGAACTTGATGTCTCGACGAGTCATCTCCCCACTCCCCACCCCTCGACGTAGTCGAAATAGCTCCAGGGCTCAGCGTCGACTTGTCTCTGGCGAAATCGTAATTCCCGGTGCATTCGCCTCGCGACAAACCCCACCAACTCCTACTCCTGCCTCGCGTCTCTCCCGCACTTCTGCCGAGGACGCCTTCCAGCACGCTCTCGATATGGAAGAAGCAGAGACCGCACTCGACTTTTTCGAATCCGAGTCGGAAAGTCCTCAAGCTGCTCAAACAGGCGTTATTGGTTGGGGAACAAGTCTCGTTCGATCATGGTGGAGACGATAGTCCCGTCTTCTATTATGCTTTGCTTCATCACCAGGTTGTCATTCCGCACTTATTGCTTATTGCTACTGTATCCATTATCTCATATCGAATACCATCACGCTCACTACGTACAGTCACGCTCATTACATCATTTTCATCTGGTAAAGACTTGGAAGTCTTGGTTCTCACATGCATTTCATCACGATCAACCCGTCAACAAGGGATCCTGACTCGCACTGTCACCCCAGGTAACGCTGAAATCTTGAAAGGGTGTCTATGAAAGGTATGAACACCGTCAGCGAACCCGATCAAAGGATGCGGTGGCGAACTGAACCGGAGTCGGAAACGATCCATTTGGATAAGTACTGATAAGAGTCCTTGACATGCTCTTAGTTTACCATTTCTACATTCCACTGAACTCGCGGATCACTCATTGAGAATGACAACCACAATCTGGACCGACGTGGCCGATCAGTATGTGAAAGCATTACCTGGCGATGCATCCGAGATTCAAGATTTCGTCACTTCATTGTCACAAGTTGATACAGTAAAGACTATAAGTTCGAAATTGACCTCACCAACGAGGGAGCCTTTGAAGCTCAAAGGGCAACACTGAGAGGCTTGACGAGGGGAAGTGTGGACGACATCGAAGCTGAGTCCAAATTTTCAGATTTCCTCGAAGCCGCACGATTCTGCCAGGTGCACTCGCTTTTCACCAGAATGCACGTACATGAAATACCAAAACGTGCAAACGGGCTGCCCGATTTGACAGACTCGGAATGGGAGTCTGTCAATTTGATCCGTCGAGCAGAGCACATCGCCAAGAGCACTCGAAACATTGTCATGGACGCTCACAATTTTTATCCCCCATTCGCCGATCAGGGTCGCCTACGCACCAACGCTACAGGTTATATTGAGTATCTGGAGCGAGGCGTCAGAGCTGGTAGTATTGACGCCATTCCCAAATCGGTCGGCTACGACGATCTGCGAAAGTCTGTCAACAGTCTCTGTGACGCTACCAGACGCTTTTACATCGCCACACACCAAGGACAAATCGATGCGAAAGCGTTGGAGGAAGTCGACTCGGACAAGACAAAGAGTACCACACCTCCGACACCCCGGAAGAGACGAGCGCCCGTCGATGGCCCAGCATCATCGAGCCGAGACCTCAGGCGATCGAAGACAGAGTAGGATGGAGTTGAGTGACTCCGATACTGCATGGGGATTTTCGAAATTGAGGCCGTTATCAGGAGAGTAGCTACTGGGCGCACAACATGTATATATGGAATCCCAATCGCTCAAGCGGGTCTGACATCAATGTGCTTACCAAAAGCCGGCTGAACTAAGTTACACCGTTCTATAGCCACATGCTGGACCCGAGTACGCAAATTTAAGCTGATATGTGTTAGAATCTGGAATTTACCATAAGGGGAATAGGAGGAATACTCGACCCGACTGGATGATAGGATGATCAGTCTGAGACACCTGGGGTTAGGCTAATAATGAGGTTCAACTAGTAAGCAAGTGGACGCATGGGTATGCTTCGCTCGATAGGGAGATTCATAGGTATATAGGTAGTTCCGATTCGAGCGAGTACATGCGACTCTTCAGTCTAATATTTAACAATATGCTCGCTCCTCTGCTCATACGCTGTGTACTGCCTGTCTTTGATGTATCGCATCGATAGCAGACAGGCGATGACCCACACGGGATCAGGTGGCATCACATCCGCACAGTAGGGGTATTGCTTGGTGGTGAACGCTGAGTAGTGAGTGACCCTTCTGTGGACCGCCACGCTGGGTAATGCCGAGAATCCAGCTTCTCAGCATTGATCAAAGGACCGGGCGGCGGACTTACTCGGAGCCTGAAATGAGTTATCTACGGATACCCTCTGCGATGCTTCACCAGCCTATTGATTAACCGCTTTGTAACACACTGCACTGAAGAAGAAATCATGTCATCACAAGCCTAGACTGAATTTTCGGCGAGAACCATCGAGAAGCTTTCTCGCCCAATCGATCCAAAGGTCAAAAGCTTTCTGATCCAATTCTCGCAGACTTTCGATGAGTCTGAGTTTGACGAGTTTGTCGATACATTCGCCGCCCAGGGGGACGACATCAGCAAGCTGGCAAAGAGTGGTCACCTCAACGAGGATGAAGCTGCCGATCTGCAGAGGTTGGTCGAGGATGCTCGAACACGACAAGCTCGCCAGCGATTCGATGAAAGACTTGCCAATTCCAAGAATGAGTTTGCACGACTGCAGAGTCGGCTTGTATATATGGATTTCCCCATTGACGAGGCGCACTTGCTCTCCCTTCATTTGATGGTGGTGATCGACAACGTCGAGAAAGTCGCCAACGATACGATGGTCTTTTCGGAAGAAAACAGGCAACTTCAGACCGATGGAGCCAAAGGGAGCCTCAGCTACATCAGGCGTGGATTGAAAGAATTTACTCCCGAGTACTTTCCTAAACCTACCCAGGGGTGCTCCTTCGATGTAGGGCAACAAAAGTTTCTCAGCGATACACAAAAGACGGTCGACACAATCTGCGACCAGGCAACTGAGTTTGTCTCGTTCAAACATCGCTCCGAGCTTGCCAGCCGAATGACCTGAGGCCACCCCAAGATCACCTGAGGGTCAGACCGGATATCTGGGTAATGCGGGAAAAGATTGTTTCAAGAGTTGGTGTTATTTGATGCAAGAATGGGTCTGATGTTCCGCAGAGGGATGTGCCCCGGCACATGTGCTAGCTAGTTTGGATATCAGGACAGACAGTCTTGCTGACTTTGCCTGGGTCGCCTGCTTCGCGACGTAAATCTGCAATACTCGTTGCCCTCCCTTAGTCGCAATACATGACCGCCTTGCATTCATGGCGTACTTCAGACATGGTGTCATACGGGGCCAGAAGTCACAGTACATACGTACATCCTACAGCAAAAGCGCATGCCCTTCATTGCCAGCATCGAGCGTTCAGTATGCACAACACTGTCACGGATTCAAATGCCAGAACCGAATCCCATCTGGCGCTATCACACCTATCTCCCCCCGATCCCGCCTCCAAACATGTCCCACCAATCCCCGATGCCCATCCCCAGCCTTGGCCATCATAGAAGACCCAATCGCATCGTATTTCGGGACAAACCTCCATTTCTTGCCTTTGTCAAAATCAAAAACTTCAATCCCTTCATCCACACTGACTGACGATACCAGTCTCGTTGACATTTCATCGTTCGGCAATTTGAGGAATTGAGCCGTATGGACGCCTAGGAAACCACCTATCATATCCCTCATCCTAGGTTCTAGTGCTTCCAAATCACAGTTCTCTGTGCTCAGTTTCCTCTCTTGGGCGAAGTTGACTTTACCGTCTGTAACAGCGTATAGAGCGAGTCGTCCCCAATCTTCCGATCCAACTATAATGTGTTTCCCATCAGGTGACCAATCGATCGCTCTGGCCCACCGTGGTCCATTCTTGATCTTTGCGACCTCCTCCCCTGTTCTCACGTTCCATACCCACAATATTCCCGCTCCATCTGTCGCTGCCAGATACTGGCCGGACGGACTGAATACAGCTGCCCAATTCTGACTCCCTGTCTCCCACTTCCAGATCCTCTTCCCCGTAGTGTCGTGTACTCGGACAGTCCCGTCCCACCCTGCACTCGCTATCAATGTATCGTCAGGCGAGAATCCAGTCCACATGATAGCATCTCGATGACCTGTCAGGGTCGACGTAGTTCGGGTTGGGATGTGGTATAAGCATATATCGGCCCAGTTCCCATTTGTATATCCCCGAACGGCGGGCTGATAGATGATATATTCCCCTGAATTACTTAACACGCGAGATTGGAAGTTTGTCTTGATGATCCCATCAAGTCGTGCAGAGTTTGGAACTTGAGCCCGAGTATGGATTCGCCGAAGCATTGATCTCAAAGCGGATTGTATGTCGTTCGACTCGTCTTTCCCAATAGCAAGTGCATCTCCAAGCCGAGCCGCAACAGCTCGAACTCCCTCTTCAGCGGCTTGGTCAAGTAGAGTGGGTACTCCCGACGTATCTTTCTCTCGGTATGTCTTTACGTTCCAGATGATAATATCGTTATGCTCCGATTCTTCGCCATTCGGTGATTCTTCAGGTACAGCGCAAGAAACTAGTAAATTCGGATCGGTGGGTGAGAATTGGAATCCGTGGACTTCGGTCGTATGCCCAGCCAAGACTGTTCGAGCACCTGTATCGAGGTTGTAGATATCGATATTCATCTTGTCGGGTATAGCTAGTAATGTATCGTCGGCATTGATTGAGTGGGTGTACCATGATTTATGGATATTATGATCGAAGGGTATGAACCTCTCTTCGGTTCCATAGCCCATGATGTGTTCCTCGGTCTCGACTGAGGATTTGATAGATTGAAAGTCCTTATCGACGGCATATCGCCATAGATCCCGGACCTGGTGAGTCGAGAGACCTCTGTTCATTCGTGTTGCTGGCATCTCTGTCTTGGAATAGTACAGTGAACAGTAGGATGATCAAGCCAGTGGACAGACGAGCCTTACATCTCTCTATTACTTTAAAGAGTCAGTCTGTGTATCCCTCACTACCGGCTCTTGGCGTCAGGCAGAGTGGAGGGGAGTGGGTAATCATAGATGCTCCCCCTGTTTAGTAGTGCCACAAGTTAATTAGAGCGTTGTCTACTAATTTTCAGGGTTCAAGGATGTTCAGGGTCCAGTCCAGTACGCGTTTGCAAAGGACCCAAAGGACCGCGTTGGGAAAGGAATCTGGCCACTCATCTAGGAGAGAGAGATATTTCTTGCTTCTCTTCTTATCATCCATCTTTTCCTTTCCTACACATACACACACATACAATCATGTCCCCCGTGAGCTACCTCTTCCAATGCTGTATCATACCAGCTAACATGCCCAGGCTAGCACCATCAAAACCGTCGGTCACGAGCGATTCGGCTTCGATTCCCAAGTCGAGACTGATGTCTTGAGGAGCTTGTACCTTGTATGTCCCACGTACCCTTTTGGCAATCGAAACGAGCTAACGCTCTAGGCCCCCAGCTACATCAAGACTGGTGGTCAGACTGTCAACATTGGTTCTGAGAAGAAAGATTTCGGATCCGAGTCGGTCTACGACAAGGAATCCAACTCTATCCAATACACTACCGTTGCCAAGTTCCCTCCCGTCAAGCTTTTGCCCAACTCTGAGCGAAAGAGGATCTTGAGTGAGTTTCTGTTGATCCAAATTAAGGAGAGTCCGTGCTGATTGATAGTCACTGGTGGAGCTGGTTTCGTTGGATCGCACTTGGTCGATCGATTGATGTTGCTCGGTCACGAGGTTACTGTTCTTGACAACTTCTTCACTGGTTCCAGGACCACCGTAAGTTGCCGTCCACTCCAAACGCAGAATTTCACTGATATCAGGTCTCTCACTGGGTCGGTCACCCCAACTTTGAGATGGTCCGACATGATGTCGTCGAGCCATTCTTGATCGAGGTTGACCGTGAGTTTGTGCATCATGCCTGGCGGCATGACGCTGACTAGCAGAAATCTACCATCTCGCATGCCCCGCCTCTCCCCCTCACTACCAGTACAACGCTGTCAAGACCATCAAGACCTCGTTCATGGGTACCCTCAACATGCTCGGTCTCGCCAAGCGAACCAAGGCCCGTTTCCTCATCACTTCCACCTCTGAAGTCTACGGTGACCCAGAGGAGCACCCTCAGCGAGAAGAATACTGGGGTCACGTCAACTGTATCGGTCCCCGAGCATGTTATGACGAGGGAAAGCGAGTTGCCGAGACCTTGACTTACGGTTACATGAGGCAGGACGGTGTTGATGTTCGAGTCGCTCGAATCTTCAACACTTTTGGTCCCAGGATGAACCCATACGATGGACGAGTCGTTTCCAACTTTATCATTCAAGCTTTGAAGGGTGAAGACATGACCGTCTACGGTGATGGTTCTCAGACTCGATCTTTCCAATACGTCCATGATTTGGTCGATGGTTTGATCTTGCTCATGAACGGTCCCGAGACCCGACCCGTCAACATTGGTAACGGTGACGAGTTTACCATCCTCCAATTCGCCGAGGCTGTCAGGGTGGGTCTTCTGTTCACACATGATTCGAGTTTCAGCTGACATGCAGGATATTGTCGAGAAGGTCCAGAAGGAGGAGGGTAACCCACTCGCAAAGAGGGTCAACATCATCCACAAGGAGATCCCCACCGATGACCCCCAACGACGAAGGCCCGATACCACCCGAGCCAAGGAGACTCTTCAATGGCAACCCCAGTGGAACGTCGAGCAGGGTGTAGGTCCTTTTCCAAGGTTTAACGAGAATCAATACTGATATTACAGGTCGAGGAGATGGTCAGATATTACAGCGCCAAGATGAAGGAGGGTGCTATCTAGATTATCTGTGCTTTCATCTGTTTGGTAGATTTGGGTTTCATGCATTAGAATGGGTTCAGCTAGAAATGAAATGACGCTGCGCGTGGACCGGGTGTCGAGTGACGGAATGACGCGCCGAGAAATCTGTGCATCAACTGACTTGTTACTCGTTTCTTGTCGTCGTCAACACACATCAACACCATGACCGACCACGAACCCGAGAAGGCGCTGGAAGAGGTCGAGAAGCCTTCAGAGACGACAGTCGAGGAAAAGGAGCTAGATGTCGAGGACGAGAATCATTTACATGTCACAGAGAAACCAGCTCAAGCACCGGCAATCATCGTCGACAGTCCACCAACCCCTTCATCCCCCATCGTCCCAAGCTCCCCAAGCCCAAGCTCGAGTTCGAGTACACGATCACCCAGCCCGCCTCCTTCAACAAGACTCCCCATGCAAACCCCCGCCCCAGCTTCGTTCCGCTCAACACCCTCAGCCCCAGCTCCAAAACCAATACCTAAAGACCTACCCACCCAAACTCCCGCATCGTCATCCACACCACAATCCGCAAATCAAGCGAGGGATATGCAGATGGGGAAGATGACAATGGATATATCGGAATTCGATCCATTCGCTACACCCGCCCCTGGGCCAGCGAAGAAGGATGCCGAGGAAATTAGTATACCCACCACCACGCAAAGTGGTGCTGGGGCTGGGCCTGGGCCTTCGACTCCTCGACCTGCTGGACGAGAGAGACAACAGCAACCTCAAGATAGAGAGGAAGAGGAAGAAACGCAGGAACCGACATTCAACTTTTCGGGGTTCTTGAAGGATTTAAGGATGAAGAGTGCTGAACCTATTGCCAAGTATCTCAAGAGGTACGTTGGGCTGCTATCTAGCCCTATGTCTTTAGGGGGTGTACTGATGGTTTACAGTTTCCTGACCAACTTCGCAAAGAAGCCATTTACTGTGAATGAACAGATCAAGCTCATCCATGATTTCCTTGCTGTACGTTACGAGTCTCCATTTGCGCGAAGTAGAGATGGCTGATGAGCTAGTTCATACAAGAAAAGATGGAACATTGTGAACCGTGGAAATCACAGTCGGAGGCTGAATTGGATAATGCAGCTGAAGCAATGGAGAAGCTGGTCATGAATCGTTTATACAACTAGTAAGTCGCCTCTCTCCTGACCGTAGCTTGGTTCGGGCATTTGAACGAGGAGCAGATAGATGCTGATGGCTAGTACATTCACTCCTCAACTCGTACCCTCTCAACCAATCACCACGGACGACCTAGAGCGCGATGGAGTATTTGCCCAGAGGGTTAGGTTGTTTGGATGGATAAGGGAGAAACATCTAGATGTCCCAGAAGGGGAGGCGTCCCAGGGATTCTTGGGTTTCGCACAGCAAGGTCAGCTTGTTCGACCTGACTATTGAGGTCCCAGCTGATGGTTAGAGCTGCTCAAGATTAATCATTACAAGGCTCCGAGGGATAAGATGATTTGTATCCTGAATTGCTGCAAGGTCATCTTTGGTGAGTTCCCAGGGCGAAAGGTGGGGTAGTGCTGATGACAGGTCTACTGAGACATGCCAATAATGGCTCGGAAGATACTTCTGCAGATGCTTTCGTACCTATCCTCATTTTCGTCGTCCTGCAGGCCAGCCCTGACAACATGATCTCCAATATCGAGTAAGCTTATCGCTTCCCTATGAGAGACAATTCAGCTGATTTCTAGATACATCAACCGATTTAGAGCCAGCTCAAAACTAACAGGTGAAGCGGGGTATTACCTATCCTCCTTGACTGGCGCTATCCAATTTATCGAAACCATGGATTCCTCCTCCCTGTCCAACATTACCCAAACCGAATTCGAAGACTCTGTCTCGGCCGCAATCGCAGATCTACCACCTTCCCCAACATCCCTACGCCGATCCCTAGCATCCGGTATCGATTCCCACTCCCCATCCCCTTTCTCACCAACGACACCAGGGGAAGAACCGGCCCGAGCATTAAGTATGTTGGGTGGACTAGATGGAACTACGAAGAGATTCTTCCAAAAGACAGGCGAGGTAGTTAGTAAACCCTTGGGAGCTATTGGGAAGATATTGGAGGGTATACAGGGTGATACCCCAGATGGAGAGGGAAGCCAGAGGAGGGCTGCACCTGAACCTAGGAGAAGGGCTAGGAGGGAGAGGGAAGAGACTCCCGAATCACCTTCGCAGAGGTTGTCGCAGTTGGGTATCTCGGATTCAATGCCTCCATCAGGAGCGTAAGTCTTTGCCTCTTTCTTGTTCCATTTCCTCTCTAATCATGTTCCCTTGACACACCGCTCCTTCTCCATCTGTCACTGTCACTGTCACTGTCACTGTCACTGCAATCAAAGTGAATGGCTCACTAACGTCCAGGGTAACACCACAACGTGAAGTCCCTATTCCCGACTTTTCATTCTCCCCACAACAAATCCAAGAAACAGTAGAAGCCTCTCAAGAGACATATGAATATACGAGAAGAGCGAACGTTCAGACGCTACAGCAAATGTTCCCGACTCTAGATGCGGAGATTCTGGAAGCTGTATTGGAAGGGTGTAATGAGGATTTGGGGATTGCTATTGATCGATTGTTGGAGATGTAGTCTGTCTTTAAGAAGTAGGGATATCACGAATGTAGACGACTTGATGACTCTCTGTCTGCTTTTGTCTGTTGCTGATTTCTAACTATCTTGTTGCCATCTCTCTGACGGAACTGTAGGTAAGTTGCAAGTGTACAACGTTGCTTAGGTCCCGAGCCGAATGTCGCCGACGATATGCATATCCTTGGCATACTCTCTGCATCCTCTATAGACAGACACAAGCTGAAACCCAGACGTAAAAATTAGAGAAGGACCTGGTTGGCGGCATTTCGAGTCAAGGTTTTCTATTCCATTAGCTTCGATTCTTCCCCATCCATCAACTACTCACATTAGGCAAGACGATACAACTCCTGACCAGAGTCTCTGCAGCCAAAGACACCTCGGTAGCCAATACAGTAACGCTAATCTCCTTTGTATCCTGTTCAGGTTCGGGAATACCATCAACCCTAGCCCAAGGGCCAATCGAGCAATTACTTCCAACAATAGAATTGATGACACAAGCGTGCCTCTCGAGTGTCGATCCTTCCATGATGATTGCATCCTTGACCCTTACGCCTTCGCCGATATTGACAAATGGACCTATGGCGACGTTTGGGCCGATCTTGGCAGAGGGGGCGATAGTAGCTGATGGGTCGATGTAGCATGGTTGGATGATTGAAGAGTTTGTTTTACAGAGTAAAGAGGGGGCGGTGCGGTGATATCGCGATAGGTAGAGGGATGAGGCTGTCACCGCGGAGCTGTCGGTCAGGGAGGAGCTAATGAGAGGGGTAAAAGGGACATACGCAGCAGTCTTCATTTGACGCCAGAAATCTGTTGTCTCGTGGACGTAGACCTTTCTCGAAGCTGCCAAGGGGACAATGACGTCCTGCTCCAGCTGGAGATTCTCGTCTTGCTTGACCAATGGGTCCTCGGCCGCTCGAGCAAGTTTGCTATCCATGGCGACTTTGATCTCGTCAAATAGGGATCTGTCAAATACTGCCGATTAGTTCGTGTAACGAGGGAATGGTCCAGGGGGAACATACGGTAAACACCTCCATTTACCATATTTGAGATCCAAGCTTCTGGTTTCTCAACGTAATGGAGGACTTGCTGCGAAGCGGGGTCGTGGACGATACATCCATATTGAGTCGCAGTCTCCCTCTTGACCTGTATTGTCAGCTTTTCGTCCAATTGCGCAAAGCCAGGGCTGGCTTACATTGACTCCGAGGATGGTAGCTACACCCCTATGTTTCGAATGTAACTCCATCATCTCTGTCAGAGGGAACGAACAGCAGACATCGATATTACAGATAAAGATATGTTGAGGTGCGGGTGGGCGAAGGATAGAATCTCGGACTGGTCGTCAGCTAACTCCTACCTTGTATATGTGCAAGCTGACAATGATACAATCCTCCAGCGGTACCCAAAGGCCTGTATTCCCTCAAGTAGCTGATGGTGATATTTGGGAACTCTCGCTTTGAATCCTTGATGAAGCCAGCCATCACCGAATCCTCGTAGAAACCAATGAGCACCACCTCGGTCAATCCGGGGACTTTGGTAAGAGCAGTCAGAGGGTGCCAGACCATTGGCTGATCATCAGTTGATGCTGTCTTGCTAGTGGTCACGGTAGCTGACCTTGCCCGCTACGGGGAGTAATGGTTTAGGGCCTATTGTTCAGCTTTGACCCCTCTAACTTCGGATATGAGCTCACAGTCAAGAGACAAGGGCCTCATTCGAGTACCCTTTGACGGACCTCCGATGAGGATTACACCTTTAGTGGTTGACATGGTGGTGGATATGGGTGTAGGTGTAGGTAGATAGGTGGTGTGAATATGACTTTGGGTACAGATATAGCTAGCTTGGTTGCAACTTGCCCAACGCGTCTAGGCAGTGCACGTGGTCAGTTTAGTTCCGCTGTCTGTCTTGTTCCTGACCACTCTTTTACCCTGACCCTGTATCCCGTTTCGTCACTACGTCTGCCCCCGTACACAACTTGCTTTGACCTATACCTGCACTTATATACCTATACATACTCCATAGTCAGCTATTCAATAGCACACACAGCGCATCAGTCGAGGACAAGAGAGCCTACAGCGCGCTACCAGGCCAGTTTGGCGATAAACACCTCTGAGACATTCAAGTACGAGCCCAGCCCGAGCCCAAGCACAATGTTAGTGGTCAAGGCAATACACACCTTTACGGCTGAACATGGGGATGAACTAGAGTTCAAAGCAGGGGAGAATATAGAAGTGCTAGAGAAAGATGAAGCATTCGGAGATGGGTGGTGGAGAGTGAGCCATTTTGTTGTTATTTGAGCTGGAGAAGGCTGACAAACAAGGGCCGAAATATCAGAGGGGAAGAGGGTTTATTTCCCGCT
>Ga0308160_10006566_pt1 | contig 11802 bp, 9 predicted proteins | sample PhyFR1_FD_201036 | JGI IMG/M metagenome (GOLD analysis project Ga0308160, IMG submission 201036) | Phyllosphere microbial communities from UC Gill Tract Community Farm, Albany, California, United States - DLSLF.R1 | ecosystem: Host-associated > Plants > Phyllosphere > Unclassified | place: USA... | reverse complement strand
TGCAGTTGGTGACGTCGGTGTAGGCGCCATCGTCGGTCTGGAACCAGCAGATGCCGGTCGAGGTGCTGAAGGCCAGGCCGTCCGGGCTCGAGAAGTCCTGGTCGTTCGTCAGGCCCGACAGGTTGATGCGGGCGGCGTCGGCCGCCGCTTCGGCGCCGAACAGGTACACGTCCCACGAGAAGCTCGTTGCGCTCGAGCCGGCGGCATCTTCGGCGACGCGGATGATGTGGCCGTTCGAGTTGCCCAGCTGCGCGGTGGAACCCTTCATGTCGGTGTACGAACGCGGGTTGGCGGCGTCCGGGGCCACCTGGCTCGAGCTGCTTGGCTCGATGCGGCGGTTGCTGTTGTTGGTCAGCGTGTAGTAGATCTCGCCGGTAACCGGGTTCACGGCGCACCATTCAGGACGGTCCATGCGGGTCGCGCCGACGGCGTCGGCTGCCAGGCGGGCGTTGACCAGCACGTCGGCCTGGTCGGCGAACTTGTAGCTGGCGTAGGCAGCGATGGCGGCGTTGGCGATATTGAGCTCGATCCACTGGCCCTTGCCGTCGGCGTTGAAGCGGGCGACGTACAGCTTGCCGCTGTCGAGGTACTTGTCGCCGGTGGCGATGCGGTCGGCGGCGCTGGCGTCGGCCGCGTTCCAGACTGCGCTCGAGACGAACTTGTAGATGTATTCGCCGCGCGAATCGTCACCCATGTAGACCGCCAGCGGCTGGCCGGCGACCTGGCGCCCGAACGAGGCGCTTTCGTGGGCGAAGCGGCCCAGTGCGGTGCGCTTCTTGAGCGGACGGGTCTTGTCGTAGGCGTCCATCTCGACGATGTAGCCTTCGCCATTGAGTTCATTGCGATAGTCGTCGACGCCATCAGGCGAGGTGCCGGTCTTGCTGATGTTCCAGCGCTGGTACTTGTCATCCAGGCCGCCGGTTTCCCAGCCGTGACGCGAGGCCGCGCCCTGCGACATGCCGTAGCGGTTGAGCGAGACGACGCTCTTGTCGTTGCGCGCTGCATTGTCGGCGGCCGAGCGGGTGAAGTAGCCGGCCCAGTTTTCTTCGCCCGACAGGTAGGTGTTCCACGGGGTGCGGCCGGTGCCGCAGTTGTTGATGGTGCCGCGGAACTTGGTGCCGTCGGGCGAGTACTTGGTCTTGACCAGGGCATTGCCGCGCACCGGACCCGAGATCTGGACTTCGGTCTGCTGGTGCACGCGGCGGTTGAAGTTCGAATTCTGGATGTATTCCCACTTGCCGCCGTTGCTGCGCACCTCGACCAGTGACAGGCCATGCAGCGCCATCTCTTTATCGACTTCGCCGGCAGGGCGCGGCAGCGAATTGGTGCCGCCGTTGGCGTGCACGAAGAACGATGGCAGGCCTTCGTTGGTGGTGGCTTCGTGGTTCATCGCCAGCAGGCCGCGCGTGACGCCCGTGGTCGAGACGCCGCCGGTGTCGGACAGCGAGAAGAATTCCATGCCGTCGTGATGGTCGCCCGCGCGGTTCTCGAAATCGGTATCGGTGCCGTCGTTCTTGTAGGCGGCCGTGGTGTTGCTGATCGGGTCGCCCAGCGCGTACAGCACAGTGGCGGTGTAGCCGGCCGGGACCGACACGCTGTCGGCCAGGCTCTTGCCGACGGCGGTGAAGCCGAGCAGTTTTTCGACCGGCGCGGGTGGCGTGCCGCCGCCCGGTGTCGGCGCCGGGGCCGGCGCTGGATCATCATGGTCGGAACCGCCGCAGGCGCTCAGGCCCATGCCGCCCAGCAGTGCCGTCGCAGCCGACGCGGCGCCGCCGCGCAGCAGGCTGCGGCGGCTCAGGCGCTTTTCTAACACGGTGCTGAAATGTTCATTGTTCGACATGTTCGTATCGAGGTCATCGTGGTCGATGCGGGCGAGATCGGTCGGCTTGTTCACGGAGTGGATCCTGTTTTGTAGTGAGGAAAGTTCGTGAATAGTAGTGATGAAAGATGACCGGTTTGTGACGCTTTGATCACCATTTGATGACATGCCGACATTCGGAATCTGACTTTATGTGGGAATTTTCCTACATTTCAACTGCGCTTATTCCTATCCGGCAAACCCTGCGATAGACTCATTCCCGTCAACAAACCAGCTGGCCTATTTCGCAAAGCGCAGGGAAACCAAGGACATCATGCAGGACGATCACGGCCAGATGCCGCCCCAGGAAACGATGACGCTCGGCTGGTCGCTGTTCGAAGCGATGCCCGATTGCGTGCATCTGCTCGACGCCAGCGGCATCATCGTGGCCATCAACCGCAACGGCATGCAGGCGTTCGAGATCGACGATGGCGGCGCGCTGCGCGGCAGCGCATGGCGCGCGCTGTGGCCGGACGTCTCGCTCGCCGCGATCGACGCCGCCCTGGCGCAGGCGCGCGCCGGCGCCGCCGGCAAGGCGCAAGTTGCCTGCCCGACCGCCCGCGGGCGCCTGAAATGGTGGGACGTGGTGATCACGCGTACGACCAGTCCCGATGGCCGCCAGGCGCACCTGCTGGCGATCCTGCGCGACGTCACCGACAGCAAGCACGCCGAAGAGCAGCTACGCCGGCTGGCCGCCGACCTGGCCGAAGCCGACCGCCGCAAGACCGAGTTCCTGGCCACGCTGGCGCACGAGTTGCGCAACCCGCTGGCGCCGATCAGGAATGGCCTGAACGTGATGCGCCTGGGTGGCGACAGTCCGGCGGCAGTGGGCAAGGTGCGCGCGGTGATGGAGCGCCAGGTGAGCCAGATGGTGCACCTGATCGACGACCTGCTCGACATCGCCCGCATCAGCGGCGGCAAGCTCGAACTCAAGCGCCAGCGCTGCGACCTGAGCGCCATCCTGGCCGCTGCGGTCGAGACCAGCCTGCCCCTGATCGAGGCTGGTCAGCACACGCTGGGGCTCGACCTGCAGAACGCTTCGCTGATGCTCGACGCCGACGCCGCCCGCATCGCCCAGGTGGTGTCCAACCTGCTCAATAACGCCGCCAAATACACCCCGCCGCGTGGACACATCCGGCTGGCGCTGGCGCGCGATGCTGGCGACGCCGTGATCACCGTGTCCGACTCCGGGGTTGGCATCGCCGCCGACGCGCTCGAAGGCGTGTTCGAGATGTTCAGCCAGATCGGACGCACCGTCGACCGTTCGCAGGGTGGACTCGGGATTGGCCTGGCGCTGGTGCGGCGCATGGTGGAACTGCATGGCGGGACGGTCAGCGCCGCCAGCCCTGGCGCCAACGCCGGCAGTGTGTTTACGGTGCGCCTGCCGCTGGCCGGGATGCGGGCCAGCGAAGCGGCCGCGCCGCAGGACGCGCGCCCTCGCCCAGCCGATGCCGAGGCAGGTGTGAAAGTGCTGGTGGTGGACGACAACATCGACGCCGCGGTGACGCTGTCGATGCTTCTGGAAACGTCAGGCTACAGCACCCACGTCGCGCACGACGGTCACCAGGCGCTGGCCGCGGTGCACGACTTCTTACCGCGCATCGCCTTCCTGGATATCGGCATGCCGGGCATGAGCGGCTACGACACCGCGCGCGCGATCCGCGCCGTGCCGGCGCTGGCGGGGATGACGCTGGTGGCGCTCACCGGCTGGGGCGCCGACAGCGATCGCCAGCGTTCGAAAGAGGCGGGCTTCGATCATCACCTGACAAAGCCGGTGCCACTGGCGGTGGTGGAAGAATTGCTGGCGAGCTTGTAACGACGCCTGAATCAGGTGCGCCGCAATTCGTCTTCGAGGTCGCCGATCAGTTCGGCCACCGTGGGCGTGATGCCCTTGTCGCCCGGCGTGTAGAACACCCCCGGCAGCACCCGGTCTTCTTCGAGCTGCGGCAATAGTTCATCGAGCAGTTCTTCGAGCGAAAACGCCTGCGCGTCGTAGCCGTCCCATTCGAATTCGGCGCACAGGCTGGCGTAGTCGCTCGATGGCCACATCGGAAACACCAGGGTGCCGTCGTCGGTCTTGGCCAGCGCCCAGCCTTGCTGGTACAAGCCCCAGACTTCTTGTGAATCGGCCACGCGCTTGACGAAATACTCGTAGCGCGCGGGGCCAGGCAGCGTGACGACGGCCGCCAGCTGCTGGGCGCCCAGCTTGATCGCCGAGAGGATACGTTCGCTCATCACCATTCCCGTTGATTGAGGCGCGAGGCCTGACAAGTCCACAGGATACGCCATCGGGGCCGGCGCTGGCATTTGCTTGAACCGTGCGCGCCGCCGCGGGTCGTCAGCGCGCCGGGCAGTGCAGGTCGTAGCGCACGTCGTGGCGGTCGCCCGGTGCTGCGTCGAGCACCAGGAAGGCGTCCCAGCCCAGACGGCCGGGATGCAGGTCGTCGAGCGTGGTATTGCGCACGTCGGCCGCGCGCAGCACCAGTTCGATCTCGTATTCGAGCGCGACGCCGGTAAACAGCGAGAGCATGCTGTTCAGCGCGCGCGCGCCCAGGGCGCCGGGCAAGAAACCCTGAAAGCCGGCATGCGGCAGCGGTCCGAGGGTCAGGCGCAGGCGCAGGTTGCGCTGCCAGATGCGGGCGCCGGCGATCGCGCGCGAGCCAAGCACCGCATTTTCCTGGCCCAGCACGGTCTGCTGCGCCTCGGGCACGTCATACCAGGCGCCGATGAATTGCTCGGCCTCGACCGGCTGCCCGAAATAATCGGACAGCACCCGCGCCAGCTGCGTTGCCGACACCGGGCGGTGCCGGATCGAGGCGGCGAAATAAGCGATCGACTGGTCCTGCACCGCGCCCTGGCTGTCGTCCACCAGGCGCTGGCGCAGCGCGTCGTTGCCCAGCCCGGCCAGGCTCAAAAGCAGCGGCAAAAACGCGTCCTCGCCATCGAGCCCGTATTTGAAGGCGAGCCGGTACTTGCGCCAGGCTTCGTAGAACAGCGCCAGCGAACGGTTCGAGAAGGTGTCGAGAAAGGCGCGCGCGCTATCGTCTTCGGGGTCGTTCTTGCGCAGCGCCTGGTGGTCAGCCAGGCGCTCGGTGTAGTGCGCCGGCAGCACGCCATTGCCGCCCAACAGCCCCATGAAGGCCGGCGTCAGGCGCACGTAGCGCAGCGTGCCGTCCTGCGCCGCGGCGTCCAGTGCGGCGCTGCTGCGCTCCAGCGCCGGCTCGGTGGCGATCGCCTCGAGCTGACTGGCCGGGAAGCCGAGCGACATCGAATTCTGGAAGCGCAGCACGCGCGCCAGCAGGCCGCGCGTGGGCTGGCCGCGGCGCGCCAGCCACAGTTCGAGCAGGCGCACCGCCTGGAAGAACTCGAAGCGCCAGGGCTGGTGGAACAGGCGCTCGATTACAGCAGGCTCAAGTCGCCGCTTCTGGGGCAGCATCGCAGCAGTTCCTCTCCGGATTGATGGGACACGATCACCAGCTGGGTAAAGCTGTTGGCGTGCACGTACAGCGCCAGGAAACGCTCGATGATGTGGGCAAACGCGTGCAGGCTGCTGCCAACGAACGCTTCTTCATCGGTCGTGAGCCTGACTTCGATCCCGCGCACCAGGCAATTGAACGGGTTCCCGGCCAGCCAGGTGCTGGCCGGCTGGTAGGCGATCGCCACGATGCCGCCGATCTGGCGCTGCGAGCTCGGTGAGCGCGGCAGGTCGTGCAGCGCCAGCATCTCGCGGAAGGCGTCGACGCCGCCGTCGGCCAGCGACAGGTGGTTCAGCGCCAGCAGCGAGATCAGGCGCCAGTGCGCGCTGCGGCCACGCGCAAAGCGCCAGCTGGGACTGGGCTTGCGCAGGAACGAGACCGCCTTCGCGCCCGAACCACCTTCGAAGAACAGGTCGCCGCCCGGCTGGCCATACGAGAGCGAGGCCGGCAGGTCGCGGTTGGTGCAGGTCAGTTCCAGGTTCAGCGTCGTGGTGTCGACCTCGGCCGGGTCGAAATCGATGTCGACGATCGAGATCTGGGTCTCGAAGCCGGGACTGCGCTCGGCCAGCGTCTCGTCGCGCCGCATGGCCCAGAAGTGGCCGTTGCGCTGCGGCGTCTGGGCATGGCGCAGCGCGTAGAACGGCTGGAATTCGACCACCGTTTCGCCCTGCGCCGTCTGGTGCACCACGCTCACCGATTCGATCGCGTGGACTTCATAGGCATACGCGCGGCGCGCGTCGACCAGCACCGAATAGCTGGGGGTGGCGTGCGTCAGGCGGATCGGGTCGCCGCGCTGGCGGAACAGGTTGATCACCGGCGTGCAGCCGACCAGCAGATTATTCGTGGAGAGCGTGCCGAGCATGCGCGCCAGGTTCGAGTCGCTGCGGATGCCGCCGAGCGCCAGGTGCAGTGTCAGGCTGCGCGCGCCTTTGGGGGCGACGGCAAGCATGGCCGCCAGATCGAGGTCGACGAAGTTGAATTTCTCGGGAAAGCAGAAGTACTCGGTCAACAGGCGGTACGCGGCGTGCGAGCGCGCCGGGAAGTCGATCAGGGCGTCGTCCTCGTCGAAGCCGGCGCTGCGCACCGGAATCGACGCCAGCGCCGTCCAGCGTCCGTCACCGGCGTCGACGTAAGCACTGACCGCGCGCACCAGCAGGGCGTCGCGCAGGGCCGCGCAGAACGACGGTTCGCCATCGAGGAACAGGCGCAACGCCGGCAAGTCGAGGCCAGCGATGCCGCCCTGATTGGCGGTGCAGGCCAGGGTGATGCTCAGGCACGAGCTGGCGTTGCCGGGCAGGCGCACCGCATCCGGCGCCTTGAGTATCGGCGAGAACGCCGCGCGCCGCACTTCGAGCGGGGCCACCGCCACCGGGTACACGGTGCGGAAGGTGCAGGCCACGCCGCGCACCGGACGCGTCTCGAGCAGGGTGCCGCGCGCGATGGTGCTGGCGCCGGCCGGCTCGCCGGGGGCGGCGGCGCCGACGTCGAGCTGCACGATCGAGCACGAAGGAAATGGCCGCAGGTAGTGCGGGTACAGCACCTCGAACAGGGCCTCGGTGAACTCGGGGTAGTCGTCGTCGAGGCGCTTGGCGATGCGCGCGTTGAGAAAGGCGAACGATTCGATCATGCGCTCGGTGTGCGGGTCTTCGCACACTTCGCCACTGATCAACATTCGGCCGGCGACGCGTGGATAGCGCTCGGCGAATTCGCGCAGGCTGCGCCGCATCCAGGCCAGTTCGCTTTCGTAATAGGGCAGCAGTTGTTCCACGGTCAGGCTCCGGTGATGGCGGCGACAGCGACCGGGGTGGCGTCGGCGGCGTTTGCTGCAGCGCGTGCGGCCTTGCGTATGCCGCTCGAGCGTATGCTGTACTGCAGCGTGGACGGCTGCATCACGGCGTCGAAGCTGACCGGATCTGGCGACAGGCTGCCGACCAGCACCCCGCTGATCGAAAAGTCGAGCCGATTGACCGATTCTTCGCGCACTTCAAGTTGTGCCTTGACCGCGCGCAAACGCGGCTCGTGGCGTGCAATGGTGTTCTCGATGCTGGCGCAGATCGCGGCGCGGTCGGTGGGACTCGACAGCGAGCGGTCGGCGAAGTCGCACAGGCCGTAGCTGACCATCGACTGCGCGCATTCCGGATAGGCGGCCAAGCCGTCGACCCGGATCGTCGAACGTGTGTTGAGCAGCGCCTCCAGGTCGCGCGCCACGGCGTCCTTGAGCTCTTCGATCGTCAGGCGTGTGGCGACGACGCCGTTGCGCACCGGCTGGCCGAGCAGGCGGTCGAACAGGTCCGGTGTGAATCCCTTCATCGTATTCCCCTTGCCGTGGTGTGCATGACGGTGGTGTTGCTTTCCGAAACCAAATCGCATCCTGCCATGGCATCTCGCGCCAACCTTTGATTAAGTTCACATGCGCAATTGCGTTCGCTCGTTATCGTGTTTTAAGGCAACTTAACCACAGCCACCTCCGACGACCGACACGACATAAGCGAGCGACTCGATATGACCAGCAAAGTTCTCTGGGGCGAAGGCCTGCTGCTGCGCCCCCAGCATTTCCAGCGCCAGGACGCCTATCACGAGCACAGTCTGCAGCGCAGCATCAAGGCGGTGCATCCCTACGCCTGGGGCGTCGAGCTGCTCGAACTCGACCGCGAGGCGCTCGGCAGCGGCATGCTGCGCGTGCTGGCTCTGGCGCTGCGCTTCCAGGACGGCGAACTGTACGAGGCGCCGGTCAACGACGAACTGCCGGCCACGGTCGACCTGAACGGCTTGCCGCAGGCGGTGCAGGCGGTGACCTATTACGCGGCCCTGCCGGGCCTGAAACCCTTCAACGCCAACTTCGCGCCGCCTGGACAGCCGACCAGTACCACCCGCTTCATGCAGGCCAACCAGGACACGCCCGACCTGTACACCCAGGCCGCGCCGGTGCAGCTGGCCTACCTGAAACGCGCGCTGCGGCTGGTGTCCGAATTCGAGCCGCGCGACGCCTACATCCACTTTCCGCTGCTGCGCCTGCGGCGCGCCGCCACCGGCGGCTTCGAGCTCGATCCGGCGCTGGTGGCGCCTTCGCTGTCGCTGGGCGCGGCGCCGGTGCTGTTCCTGCAGTTGCGGCGCCTGCTCGACGCGCTGCAGGCCAAGGTGGGCGCCTTGTACGGCCACCACCGCGAGCCGACCCGCAACGTGATCGAATTCCGCTCCGGCGACATGTCCTCGTTCTGGCTGCTGCACACGGCCAGTTCGGCCTACGCCGCGCTGACCCACCACTTTCATCATCCGGGCCTGCATCCGGAACGCCTGTTCGAGGCGCTGCTCGATGTCGCCGGCGGCCTGATGACGTTTTCCAAGAGCTGGACCCTGGCCGACCTGCCGCAATACCAGCACGGCGATCCCGGCCCCGGTTTCACGAAGCTGCACGCCATCGTGCGCGAACTGCTCGATACCGTGATCTCGGCCAAGTTCTTCGGCATCGCCTTGAATGAAGTGCGGCCGTCGTACCACATTGGCATGCTCGACTCGGGCAAGATCGACGACAACACCACCTTGTATATCTCGGTCGGCGCCGACATCCCGGCGGTCGAACTGGTCGACGTGGTGCCGCTGCGCTTCAAGGTCGGTGCGCCCGACGACGTCGAAAAATTCGTGCTCTCGGCGCTGCCTGGCGTGCGCCTGCAGTACACGCCGCAGCCGCCGGCCGCGATCCCCGTGCGGCCCGATACCTGTTACTTCATCCTCGAATCGAAAGGGCCGATGTACGAGCGCATGCTCAAGGCGCAGTCGATTTCGGTGTATGTCCCGGCCGGCATGAAAGCGCTGCGGCTGGAACTGCTGGCCGTCGCCGAATAAGGAGAGCCTTCATGAAAAAAATGCTCATCAGGCTGGGAGATCGCCCGGACTGCGGCCCGGCCGCCATTGCACGCAGACGCATGACAGAAGCGCATTCAATGTTCGATTCCGGGAGCATCGCATGAACCCGACCCACGACATCTTTTCGGCCTACTACGTTCCTTCCGGACGCATGCCCGCGCGCGCCGTCACCTTGACGCTGCGCTGCGGCGTCGCCGTGATTCCCGCGGCCTGGCTCTACGCATGGCTGACGATCCGGCTGCCGCTGGTATTGAACATCGGCGCCGCACTGGGCTTCGCCCTGACGATGGGGCTGGCGACACGCTACGCCGCGCGCTGCGGCCAGGCGCGCAATCCCGCCTGGATGGGGCGCCTCGGGCTGGCGCTTGGCCTGCTCGGCTGGTATGCGCAGGCTGCGGCCTGGATCGCGATCCTTGAAACGGGCGATTCGCCGACCCCATCGATGGCCGCGCACCTGGCCGATTTCGCCGCGGTGCTGGCAGAGCCGACCCACGTGCTGCGGGTGGCGCTGGACGTGATCGATGCCGGCGCCTACAGCATCGCCGGCATGCGCCTGCGCGGCGCGCCGCTGGTCGCGATCTGGCTGGCCGAGCTGGCGCTGCTGGCCGGTGTGCCGTACGCGCTGGGGCGCATGACGGCGGCCGAACCGTTCTGCGAAAAGACCGGCGGCTGGATGCCGGAAACTGAACTGCCGCGCAAGTTCGCCTACATCGAGCACCCGGCGGCGGCCATCGCCCAGCTGGCGGACGAGCCGGCGCAATTCGTGCACGTGCTGCAAGCTTGTTCACAGGACGATCCGGCGCGCTACGCGCTGCTGGCGGTGTTTCGCGGCAGCGGCGATCCGTTCATCTCGATCAAGAACGTGATCGTGCGCCTCGACAAGCACAACCAGCGGCGCGAATCGCGCGAGTTGATCATCGACTACCTGCGCCTGCCCGGCATCGATCCGCACGCCGTGCTGCAGCATGGTGCGCAGGACGACAGCGCCATTGCCGAAGACCTGGCCGCACCGGTAGCAGAAACCAATCCGGGCGACCCGCCCCAACTGGCGGCCGCCATCGCCCATCTGAACGGCGGGCGTTTCGACGCCGCCCTGGCGCAGGCGCAGCCCTACGTCAACGCGCGCCAGGACGAGCTGCGCGTCGACGCCGTGCGCCTGGCCGCCCTGTGCACTGCGCGCCTCGGGCGCTGGGACGATTCGCTGCGTTACTGGAGCATGCTGTTCGGCGAAGAACGCAGCGCCCACAATGCGCTCAACGTCGGCACCAGCTTCGCCATGAGCGGCGACCCTGTGCATGGCCGCGACTGGATCGCCCGGGCGCGCGCATTGAACCTGAACTCGCGCGAAATGCCGGATCTGCAGATCGTCACCAACTTCGTCACGGCGCTGACCCAGTCCGGCCATGTCGAGCAGGCGCTGCCCTACCTGGACGAGGTGCGCGACGTGTATGTTGGCCTGCGCAATACCGATCCCACGTTCTTGCACACCCGCCAGGTGCCGGTGTTCGGTGTGTTCCTGGATCACAGTGCGCCGGTCGTAAGCGCCGTGCTGGGGGCCGAGCGCGGACACGCCTGGTATGCCTCGATGCTGCCCTACCTGGATCAGGGCGGCCAGGACCAGCTCACCACATGGCTGGCGACCCAGGGGTTCGCGCTCGACGCCCCTGAAACGGCGTGAACGGAGCGAGAGGCGGCAAAATAACGACACTCGGGCAAAAGGCCGCCGCTAGCGGTATCGCATGAATGTTTCCTTGGCGTATCATGTGAAGTTCGACCAACGAAACTTGAACGCCCAATGAAAACCGATATGGCAGGTCTGGATGTGTCGCGCGACGATGTCATCGCGGCAGCCGAGACCCTGCAACAGGACGGCGCGCCGGTCACCATCGACGCGGTGCGCGATGCCATCGGCGGCGGCGCGATCACCACCATCCACACCCACCTGGCCGCGTGGCGCGCCAGCCAGGCCGAAGCGGCGCTGCCGGAGGCGGTCATGCCGCCCGCCCTGCTTGCCGATCTGAGCCGCTGGGCCCAGGGTTACGCCGAACAAGCCGGCGCCGGCATGCGCGACGCGCTGGCGCGCGCCGAGAGCGACAGCGCGGCCCTGATGCGCGCCGGCGAACAGCTGGAAAGCGAACGCGACGCGCTCAATGACGATATCGCCGCCGCCACCGCCGCACGCGCGCAGGCGCAGCTGGTCGCCGACGAACGCAGCGAAGAAATCGAGCGCCTGATGGCCGAACTGCGCAATGCGCGCCAGATCGCGGCCGACGCCCTGGTCGGCAAGGCCAAGGACCAGCTGGCCATCGACGGCAAGGATGCGCAACTGGCCGAGCTGCGCCAGCATGTCGAACGTTATGTCGCGTCCAACGCGGCCGACTCCGACGCGCGCCTGGCGGCGCAAATGGAACTGGTCGGCATCAAGACCGAGCGCGACAACCTGGCGCTGGAAGTAAAAGAGTTGCGCAGCCAGCTCGACGCCTCGCGCAGCGAACGCAGCAATCTGCGGGCGGAACTGGAAGTGCTGCGCACGCGTAAATAAACCACGCGACGGCACATGAAAAAACGGCCCCGGCGCTTGCAAGCACCGGGGCCGTTTCGTTT
>Ga0308160_10006564_pt1 | contig 11807 bp, 18 predicted proteins | sample PhyFR1_FD_201036 | JGI IMG/M metagenome (GOLD analysis project Ga0308160, IMG submission 201036) | Phyllosphere microbial communities from UC Gill Tract Community Farm, Albany, California, United States - DLSLF.R1 | ecosystem: Host-associated > Plants > Phyllosphere > Unclassified | place: USA... | reverse complement strand
AGAAAGAAGGGGTGGATGACTTACTGGGGGTGACGTCGAGGAATGTGTTGCCTGGTCCGATGTATGAGTCGTCCCCGATGGTCAGGTTGGTTACCTAAGATGGATAACATGGACGCGATACATGAACAGGAACCCGGTTTGCTTGTGATCAGATCATGTACATCACGCGACTACGACATCTGAACCGAGTCTCCTGCACTCACGTATTCACAAAAGAAAGGCAAGGCGACATAGGCGTTCCCCTTGGGACCCATGTTTGCCCACTTGTTGAACAATGCCATCCTCTCTTTGCCATCCTTGGCTTGGTTGATGGCGTGAACCTTATCTCGTCCGACTTGAGCTTGGAATTGAACGTGAGGATCGGCAGCGTTGTAGGGCGCTCCAGCTAGCATCCGGCGGAATACGGTTGGGTCGTTGGCGTCCGTGGCAAAGGCGTCGATGGACACGTTGGTGGTTACTTCAGGAGAGGTGGATGTTGACATGGTGGTTGATTTTGATAGAATATCTGAGTCTTGTCTCTCTAATCTACGGTCAGTCAGTAGGAGGTCAGACAGGTTCCCCTGTACAAAATAACCAGACGACCCCCTATCTTATACATGATTTGAACCTCCGCTTGACCTTGACGTTAGCCGAGGTGCCGCCGATCAGCATCCGCGCTTGCGCACCAAGTCCATACACGTCATGCAAGAGTGGTGGAGAAGGCTGGGGCGCCTCACAAGAATGAAACACTTGCTTGATAAGAGGCCCCGCTGATCAAATACGTCATCAACTGTTTCGAATCGGTACATTCAGCGTGACCGGTTCGAAGCCTATCGCCTGATACAGATGCGAACTGAAGGCTCCTCCTTTTATCTTGAAGGGAGTTGTTTATGAACTCATTGATATTTCTGTCTGGACGAGGATATCCGCCGACGCACGACGTGAAACAGCGACATACTATCATGTCTCAATCCAAAAACGATGCTGGCGCCATCCGCGATGAAGCCGTTGTCATAGGTGCGTCGGGATCAGGCCAAACGTCTTCAGGGAGATCAACAGTTGATTTGATTCTCACTGGCTCTCTCTGATTATCTGCAGTATTTGGGGCTTCCGGTGATCTGGCCAAAAAATCTACTTTTCCGGCACTCTATGCCTTGCTCGTGCAAGGATTGCTGCCTAAGAGTAAGCTCGATGTCGGGCTATCACTTTGACTCGTCCCGCTGATCAACAATCTACATCGACGCATGTACCTCTCCATCAGAAACCAAAATCATCGGCTATGCCCGATCTGACATGTCAGCAGAAAAGTTCGAGGACCAACTTTTCTGGAAGATCAAGGATGATGAGGAACAGGGTCATGAGAAGCAGGATCTTGAGAAGCAGGACGAGTATAGAAAGGTAGGCAAGGGTTTCACAGGTAGTGGCTTGTCTGGACGTTCGAGGAGTTATTGTCTGATTATTGGATTTTGTAGATGTCAAAGTACGTTCGAGGATCGTATGACAAGGATGAGGATTTCAAGCACCTTGAAGAGGAGATACGATCGATCGAGAAGAAAGATTTCGAGGGCAGATCGGCCGATCGGGTATTCTACGTAGGTGTTCGTCTCTTCAGCCCGTATAACACTCGAGGGCTTAAGTCTTGTTCTGCGATCGACAGCTCGCCCTCCCGCCATCATCGTTTGCGAGCGTCTCGGCGATGATCAAGAAGCACAATCACTCGTCTGAAAGCATAAATCGGCTCGTCATCGAAAAGCCATTCGGGAAGGATACCGAGGATGGTAGAGAGATGATGAACTCGATCGGTAAAGATTGGAAAGAGGAAGAAATTTACAGGATCGATCATTATCTCGGTGAGTGAGCGTATGCTTGGGGTTGTTAAGCCATGAACCAGGGCTCACGGATTGACGTTCTCGGTCCGTAGGGGAGGAGATGATCCGGGCTATCTACCATTTGCGATTCGCCAATTCGTTTGTTGAACCTTTACTCAATCGCGAGCATGTCGAGAGCATTTCGATCGTCATGAAGGAGAAGTTTGGTGCCGAGGGTCGTGGCGGATACTTTGACGAGTTTGGGATGATAAGGGATGTGGGACAGAACCGTGAGTAGCAGTCTCGAGATTCTCGCCGAACCCTCCCTGATGTTTTCCATCGCCTGTGCGTAGATCTGTTGCAGGCTATCTCTATCATGACGATGGACGCGCCAACATCAATGTCGACTGACTCTCTCAGAGATAACAAAGTCCGACTGCTGCAAGAGATCCCACCGATCAAGCCATCAGACCTAGTTCTTGGTCAATACGGCAAGGGAGATGACGGCCAGAAAAGCTATGTCGATGATGACACGGTCCCGGATGATAGCAAGACGGCGACGTTTGCGCAGTGGGCGATGTCGATTGAGAATGATCGATGGAGCGGCGTCCCGGTGCTCGTCAAATGTGGGAAAGGTGGGTAAAAATTAGTAGGCTGCCGGGAAAGCGGGTACTTATCTCCATCTGTCGTCGGTCACGAAACAGCTCTGGACGAAGGATTGATGACGATGACCTTCAACTTCAAGGCGCCAAAGCACAATGTATTCGAAGTGAAGTCGCCCAGCGCGCTGGTCGTGCGGATGAACCCGGAACCCGCCATTTACTTCAAGGCCAATCTCTTGAAGCCCTTGACCAAGGGATTTGACTCGATCGCTGACGACATCAAGTGGACTGTCCCGGGACGAAAAGTGGCCGGAGACAAGGTGGCTTATGAGGGTGGGTCCGGTATGACTGACAACTGGTGAGACTGGCAGGCTGATCTAGCGGCGTCTTCGCAGTCGTCATCTCTAACGTCTTCAAGGGCGATAAGTCTGGGTTTGTGCGCGAAGACGAAGTAATCGCCTCGTGGGAAATCTTCACGCCGTATGTACACGATTTGCTCGTCATACACAGAACATGCGAACTGATTCGATCATGACCTGATTTGACTCTCTTCCAGACTGCTGCGACATATCGAGTCCAAGGACGGGCCACAGCCTATTATTTACAAGTATGGGAGTCACGGACCGGAGGAACAGTTTGAATTCGAAAAGCGATTCGGCTTACCAGTCGATTGCTGATGAAGGACACTCCCTGACGATATGGACTTTGCAGTTTTCATGGCTTCGTGAGCTGTGAGCGTATGTAACATGCAAATCAAACATTTGTAGCCAACATGCTCAGGGAATATCGGAGTGCTTTCCCATATCCCCGCGCCATGAGGTCAGTGATGTGACCCAATCCTTTTTGATTCAGTGGTACACCCAATCCTTTTTGATTCAGTGGTACAAGTCGATACAGTAGCAAGGTACAAAGGCTTCGCGACGTTCTCTTTACTCGTATCAGAATCGATGTGTGCGCTGCCAACGATGTCGGCTCATCCAAAGCACGGTCATCCACAAGATGGCGAGGCTTGCCAGCAACGCTACCGATAATGGCTGCAACGAGATCACCCCGAATGACCCCGCGAGTGCTCCGGTGATGAAGGGAAAGAGTGCGGAGCCACACTGGCCTAGAGCTGAGATGTACCCCACGGCCCCTCCTGTCAACTTAGGGTCAAGTACCGCCGCTGTAGCATTGATGAGCACCGGAAAGCTGGAAATGGAGGTTGTCAGCAGTGCGCCGAAAAAGTATCACAGAATGCTCTTACATAGGACCTAGCACCAGGCCAATCGCAGCATAAACTATTGCATTGGCTATCACACTCTTGGTCACCCAGACCACCTATAGGTGTGGCTGTCGTCAGTTTACTGCTACTATGACCCGTTCGACCATGCTTACGATCTGAAGCGCCAAAGCTATGACAATATAGCTAAGGACTGCCACTTGTTCGCTCAACACCTTTGCAACGAAGACGTGGAGGACCCTTCCCATCATCAAACCCCCAAAGAAACCGGTGCTGATATATCCGCTGTCAGAATTCCCACCACGTTCTTCTATGATGAAAGTCACCGCCCAACTACCAATTGTGAACTCGATGCCGACGTAAACGCAGGCCAAGATTCCGGCCAAATGAACGAAAGGCGTCTTCGCGATTTGTTTCATCGTTGCGCTGACCCCATCCGGCGAGGGAATCGACCCGGCCGTTTGCTCGAGCTCGCCGAGTGTATCGCTGGCAATCTTTGCGAACGGCCGGATTCGATTTCGGTCAGATCTTTTTTCTTCAAAGAGAAGATTTCGATGCTGTACGCACCTGAGGTTTTTCGTCCGCTGGATTGGCAGCGCGCACGACCGGAGTGTAATGCTGCCTGGCAAAAAGCTCACTCTCATGGAGTCCTCGGAATGTGTAAGCCAATAGCAGCGTGTTGAGCAACATGAGACCGACTGAGCACAGGTAGTGAAAATGCCAGTCCTTAACCTCTGGCTTGGCGAATTGCGTGGCGATGATGGGCGAGACCAGAGCGCCCAGACCATATACAGCATGCGCGATCGACATGCGCGATGTAGCATTCGGCAAGCGGGTTATAAAGCTGTTGACCTGAGCATCTTGCAGGCCAAGACCAAAGCCGTTGACACAAAATCCGATAACAAAGAGAGGAAATGGAGGTGCGCCAGAAAAAATGGCGGCAGCACACGCCTACGACCCGATGTTAAACTTGAGCCGCTGTCTAAGTGGTGCTTTGCTTGTATTGCCCGAGCTTACGTGTATGAAAGCTCCCAGCGCTAGGGTCTTGCCCAAACCTAGTCGCTCGGTAAACCAAACATTGGAGAGCGCTGCCGCGAAGAAACCGACAAAGTTGCTGATGAAAATCAATGATACAATGCTGTATGAGACCGAGTATTCTTCTTGTATGCGTAGCAGCAGAGGACCGATGCTCGCATCGCTCCAGCCTATAAGCCGAGAGATCAGCGGATAAGACATTGCAGATCCGATGGCTCGAGAAGTTCAACCTACCGGCACTGAACATCAATAGATATATCGCTGCGTACCACTTGATCTCCGTACGTCTAGGGAGCACATGATCGTGCGATAGGCTGCTCGCTGTGGCATCGTTAGGCGATGATGTCTGAGCTGAATCGGCTGAATTCGACAAGAGCTCTTGTGCAGGCAAACCGCGTGGAAGTGATTTCTCGTCCATCGTCTCAATTATTTATATATAGGATGGTCGTACTGTCATCTGCGGTCAAGGACGGTGGCGCATCCCACCGAGCAAAGGCCGAACGATGTCGGGCTATATAGTAGGGTTATGCGCCTGCCAAGCTGATCAAGGCGCCCAAGCGCTAGGCGAAGCCAGGCGGCAGCGCGGGTAGTCTAAGTTGGCATCATGATAGATCACGTGATGGAGCCAGCTAGAAGAGCATAATCGTTCAGAAGAACAATGGTGCCGTCTCGGTTTGATCGATCATTTCGAACCAATCACGAACATGCCCAGCATCATCCGATGCGGCCCAAGTCTTTTCCAAAATGACCAGCAAGTCCAGTAGGGCCTTTTCCGGTCCGATTTCGCGAAAAAACCGGCGATAGAAACGTCGATCGGCGTCCTCCACAGCCAGACTGGCCGCGAAAAATGCTGGGCCGCTATAGTATGACGACCAAAAGTCGATAAAGTTCTGACTTTGGCGCTCTCGCGCATGGCACAACAGCACAACCGCTTGTAGCATTGCTTGCATATCCTCGAGACGCTCTCGAAGTTTGAGGTCGAAGGTAGAACGACCAAAGACGAGACGGTCAAGGAGAATCAATCCGAGGGTTTTCCAGATATCCATTTCGACCGCTCGTTCGGCGGCAGACACTTCGAATGGTTCCACGCCGGCGTCCTCCGTGCTTTGAGCAATCCTTGGCTGATATTTCGAGAGCTGATCTTCGAGTTCGAGGGATGTCTGCACCAGCGAATCGGGCATCGCTTGACCGGATTGCTTACGCGAGTAGCCTTCAGCTGTAGCGTTTGCGACCTGGATCAACAGCAAAGCCAGACCAGGAGGACATCCATACCACTGTAGAGAGACGAATCAGCCTTGGCGTTTGCGATGGCGCAAGAGTCAAGCATATTCACCGTGACTTCGTGGTCCGAAAATCGACTGGGATCCTGCGGCCAGGGACGGGTCTTGGGGCTCGAAAAATCGAAACATGTCGGTCGACGACTCGAGAGGCTCCGATTGAGATCGACCATGGTAGCTACCCGAAGGGGAAAGAATTCTGGATCATGGAAGCGAGTCGTTGGGTCCGCATGATTGGCTATGATAACATCGAGGAGCTGGTTGGCCATCTTGGAAGCGAGTTCGAAGTGCTTTGTGTCCGATAGGGCATGCGCGGCCATCTGCATCAAGGGCAAAGAAGCGACTATAAGCATGAACCATGAAGCAACTTCGTTTGATTCGCGCTCACATTTAGATCGGATAAGATCCAAAGCCTCGTCTCGAGGGGAAGGCCTTGACTAAGGCGTAACAGCGTCCTGGTTAATAGTCAGTCTACCGCCCCTAACCCGTTTGCAGCTCACCTGCTCGCAGACGATATGCCCGCCAATGCCGCGTGGAAGATCCCCATCACATCGATCTCTGACATTGCTAGGTATTTGATCGGCATAGCATTCAGTGCAGCTTGTCTCGGGTGACTCCGTATCGGCCATTGTCGTTTCCGGTCTTTGTAAAGTGAGAGATCTAGAAGGAAACGGTTGATGAAATGAGCCGAGGATTTTGAATAGGCGCATGAAGCTAAACTGACATGTCGCGGCGACGGCTTGTCTGGCCAAACGTGCGACTTGGCACGAATTGGTTATGCTGTGAATACGTTCAGCGAATTGGGGCCGTTGTGAACGGATGTAAGTGATAGACATGGCGGGAATCAGGTAGTCTTCGTCTGACACAAAGATTATCGGCTTTAGATGAGCACTTGAGGCGCAAGGTTTGTCCAAGGTCGACTTACAGAATTCGGCAAGAAGCGCTTCGTCAGGTGCGGAAACAGGTTGGATAGACGGGTTGACGTCGTTTGCGTTGGGGTGAGCAAGGGATGATGTTGACGCCACGCTCGGATGATCGTTTGGTATAAGAGGATCCCATGACTCCCTCAACCCAGCTTGCGTATTGACGATGCCTAAAGGGTCGAACGACGTGACTGGCGGGTGGAGGTCTGGGTTGAAAGACGGATCGTAGGGCAGGATTCCGTTCGCTAGTGTCAGGGCGAGGCATTGAGTGTGAGCATCACGAACCCGTGTCCACAAAGTCGATGCTTACCTCCAGGAGATTGAGGCAGGACGAGCCAACGAGCGAGTTCCGCAAGTTCCTCCTCGGTCGGGGCGAAGTCAAAGGTAGGAACTGAATTAATTGCTGTGGTATTCTCTGCTTGGCTGGGACCAGCTGTGGCGTTAAAGGGACTCGTATAGGGATAGCCGTCGGTACTCTGAGTGGAACGCGAATTGATCTGTGGTCTCCCTTGATGTCCATTGGCTTGATTGAGGAAGCCGATGAGCGGTGGTTTTGTATCTAGAGGAGGAGATTCCGTTTTTCCGCTCGGGCCTCCTCGAGGTGATCCTGTGCATTCCTCTGCACCAGGACGTATGCATCTCCAGCCTCCTTCTTTGCAGCGTTCACAGTTTCCGTGTTCATCGTACTGCCAGGAGGATAGCGAAGCGTGAGTAAATGACGACGGGAAATGTCAATTCCTTTTCTCACACCTACCTGTTCGGGACACTTCTTTCTGTTGATCGGAATGAGTTTCTCTGTCAGCAGTTCTCGACCATCTTTTTGGTCACGACGAAACCGAAGCTTACTTCCGCCGCCGACTGCAGCGAATGGTCGAGGTCAGCTTGCAAGGCCCACACGAGTTTACCATCGAGCCACGACTTACCACGTCAAACAACCCGTCCGCGAACGTCTCAACAATCGATTGGGAGCGGCCTCGACTGGTATCTGACTGACGTTTGTCATGGGGGTCAGGTTGATAGGGTCTATATCGTTCAGACCTTCAGCTGGTCTATCTCTCGATTATGTAGCCTGTGTTTGCAGACAGCTCTGACTGAACGCAGTCCGAGATGGTCGATATCTGCTTGAATTCTCGTCGACGTCGATCACGATAGCTCGCACTTTTGGCAGAACCGATGATTCGATTTCGGACGAACTTCGGTACTTTTCGCTTTTGGACGAGTGAACGAGTACGTCCATGCTAACAAGGTGATCATATATATTCATCCTGATGAGACCTGATACAAATTGTATTTCCTTGTGACAAAAGATAAAGCCTCTATATTCTGGCTACAAATCTACCTCTATTCTGAGCTTTCGCAGTTCGTTTTAATGCACATAACGGAAATCCGGATGATGGAAACCCAATTCCTCTTGACGTTCCTCTTGGAATCGATAATCTCTCCCACCTCGGTCTCGCAACCGGTTCTCGTATCGTTGATAGGCCATCAGGCCGCAGCTTACGAGAATGACCGAAGCACCGGTACAGCAGTTGAGGTAATTGCCGATCTTGTAGCCCGTAGCAGCGTCTGAAGGGATGTATGACCAGCTGCGATGTCGAGCAACGAGTCAGTCCGATGGACTGCGTGATCGACGAGGTATAGCTGCACTCACGTCGCAGCAATCGAACCGATACAACCTAGTCCGGTCACGACTGCACTGGTCATGGCTCGTACGGTATCGGGTGAAGCATTCGAGACCGCCCAGCCTACAACAACGGGCTGCAGAAGAAACGTCGGGGTGTCAGCCGTCTCCCACATACAGTATTGACGAGACGAGCCGAACTTACACCGTAGATGAACCCGGAGGCGGTATTGAGAAAGATGGCAAAGTATCGCACTTTGATCGCGCTCGAGTTGGTTCCAGCCCAAACTGAAAAACGCAGATGAGACTATGATCAAGCCACGTCGCACATCTCGTGTCTTGGCTTGACTCACTGCCGTAGCCAATGACTGAGAGAGATGCACCAAAGATGGTGACGAATCCGTGCGACCTCGTCCTCATCGCTACATAGCAACAGGTGAGGGCGACGACGGCGGCAACGATGGCCGGGGCGACCGAGAGTAATTGGATCTTGACCGTGGTGGACCCGGGGTAATTGAGACGGAGAATAGTAGGCGTAAAGATACTCAGTCTGAGAAGGAAGCAGCAAGGGTTAGTGGAGCAGCAAGACAGCCCCCAATCCGATCGACCAGAAACCCACCCTTGAACGGTAATGTTGTCGCAGATATACATGTACGTGCATGCAACGGTGTTGACGTTGAAGAACGCCTTGTAGATCAATCGCGAACTCGTCTTCTCCTTTATTCGGGTCCCGCTTGGTCCTTCGGCGGCAAGACGTTTGAGGGCGATCAGGCGTTCGGGTTCCGTGAGCATTTTGGTAGTGGCAATATCACTTGGAAAGAGCCAGAGCATTATGCTGCGTGGAGGTTGGCAGAGGGTCAGACGGGGCGAGTTGATTCGACGGCAAACAGGTCTTTGACTTACATGCCAAAGATGATGGTCAACATTCCTTCGATCACTGTGAGGGGTTCAGTGCGGCGAGGGTCAGCGAGTCAGCGAGGGTGTGCAGGGAAGATGAGAACTCGGTCGACTCACGAAAGATGGTTCGCCATGTTTTCACGCTACCGATGTTGCCCAACGACAACAATCCCGAAGAGAGCAGACCACCGACTGTGAGAACCAAGGGTTAGTGACGAGGCTCCAGGAGACGTCGGGAGATGGTCATACTGATACGTACATGCCTGAGCTGTTCCGGCAGCGGTCAACATGAAGAACCCGATCCGTGCTGTCAATTCCGTTCGTCGGTAATACTGATCGAATCGAATGAGAGCCGGTTGCTTTAGCCTCGACGAGTCCTACTGTCATCTCAATCGAACCCGACCTCACTCACCCGGGACAAGAGATAAGCCAATCCAGGCATCGTCGCCGCCTCCCCTAAACCGAGTAAACAACGAATGGCGAAGAACCCAGCTCGATTGGTTAACCAGGTGGTGGCGAGGGTGATGACCCCGAAGAAGATGATCATGATGGGGACAAAGATGAAGCCGAATTTCTATACACCGGGGGCGAGTTGGTCGGGTCTCAGTGGGGTGTGACGAAGCGGGTTAGGGGGTCAGGGAGGGTGGACTGACTTTGATCACCAAGGAGAATGGGACTTCGGCCAACATGTACATGACGTAGAATAGACAGGCTCCGATGTTAAAATCGTACCCAGTCAACCCTAGATCCTTCTCAAGCCCAGCGATCCTGGCATTACCTGCGAAAGTGGACGAGTGATATGGGTTGAGTATGGGGGAAGTCGCCGCTCGTGTTCTAGCCCGGGGAACGGACGTACCGATATTACTTCGATCGAGGAACAAGAGAAAGTAAGCGAACCCCGCCATGGGCAAGATCCGGAGGTCCAGCTTCCGAACGAGGGATTTCTCGATCGCTGCGGTGGTTGCATCGTCTTGAACGGCATGGTCGTGGCTGTCGGATTCGATCGGGGTGGAGGATTCGTCGGCGTTTGATGGGGAGGCTTCGAGGATGTAGGAAGCGGTGTTGGGTGGGAGGAAGGATTTTTCTTTGGATAGTGGTTCAATGGACATGGTGGGTGTTGGTCGTCAGCGTTGAGATGGATGTGGAAAGAGTGTGCAGTGAAGATGATGAAGGTCTTGGTTAGAGCTGATACGGAGGCGTAGATGTATATACCAAGGTGTGTGTCGTTGACAGACCTGGTACGTGCGTCCAAGCTGATGAGATCACTTCGGCTATCGCCTGGGTCCCTGCTTCCTGCTCCCCTTGACAGCCCAACGATGCCGAGCCACCCGTCGTACTATCCTATCGCGTGGATAACAAGAAGAGATTGCAATTTCAGACACGAGAGGCCGATAGATCGTCGCGTGTCCTTTGGGAGCTCGCAGTCTGTCGTCCGTTATCAATGACAACGGACGGATCTCTTTGTTCTTGAAACCGATTTACCCCTTGAACAATGAGACAGGTGGAGAGGCTTTTGCTGATATGGTTAGGACAGCACTTCCTGTATCGTCGGGATCTTCTTTGATTTGGTTCGTTATTGTCCGTGTGCTCTGCCGAATTGTCAAGTCGGCAGCGTCACGGCGTCTCTTGCTTATCTCTTGCTGACCACTCTCTCGCTCGGATGCCGAAAGGACGGACGACGATCGTTTAGTTTGTGGTCTATCACGTGAGTGACCGGGAGGATGGCTATACCAATCTATTGTGTGATGATGACGACGTCGAGCCAGCAGAGTGATGGATGTCAACAGTGACTTGGGGGATGTCATTGGTCATCTCTCTTGAACGATCATGATCATCCATTCTCTCATCCTTCAACTCTCTTCGAATCGATTCAAACGCCGTGTCGAGCGAACGAAAGGCGGGGGGAGGCACGATAAACGACGAGTCTCAGGTCAAGGAAGGGCCCCATGTTACGGCATCCATACCAGACTATCACGTGATTTGACACAATGACCGGCAAGGAAACGCGACCACACGATGGCCGAGTGAATAGATGTGGAGAGCGTTGGATCGGTAAGCAAGTATACAGGGACACACACGACTACCCATCTATCTCGTTTGTACAACACAAAGGCGTTCCTTCAGATATCATCATTACCTTTGCTACCAATTCTTACGATGAGTAGGAACGACTTCTTCCAAGTGAGAAGCCATATCATACCCATTGATCTCTTCGATCGTCAACCGTTTATGACCAGGAATGGGTTTGGATGCGCCTTGCGAGACCGATCCGGGCTGCCAAGTAACCATCACCCTCGGTTCAGCCACTGGATTGAAGAGCTAGACTGCGCAGGTATTCGGACTCACTAGCGAACTGAATCCGATCCTTTCCCTGATATCCTCCGTAGCCAACCGACTACACAAAGCGACCCGATCTGCCCGGGGTTTCCGGATGGTCTCGTAC
>Ga0308160_10006562_pt1 | contig 11810 bp, 10 predicted proteins | sample PhyFR1_FD_201036 | JGI IMG/M metagenome (GOLD analysis project Ga0308160, IMG submission 201036) | Phyllosphere microbial communities from UC Gill Tract Community Farm, Albany, California, United States - DLSLF.R1 | ecosystem: Host-associated > Plants > Phyllosphere > Unclassified | place: USA... | reverse complement strand
AGCGCGTGGATCACCACGCCGGCCAGAAATCCCGACTTCAGCTCGGACAATTCCTGCACCGCCAGCTTGACGGCGTCTTCGAGCGACTGGCCGAGCCGCAGCGCCAGGACGATGCTGCGCGCGGTCCCGCAGCGCATCGTCATCTCGCCCGTGTGGGTGCAGGCCGCGGCCCCGTAGCGGCTGTCCGCATAGAAGCCCGCGCCCGGGATCGGCGAATCGCCCAGCCGCCCGGGATACTTCCAGGCCCAGCCCGAGGTCGAGGTGACCACGCCGATATTGGCGCGCGCGTCGCTGCCCAGGAACACCGTGGTGTCGCGCACGCGCTCGGGATCGGTGATGGCGTGACTGAGCGGCGCCAGTGCGATATCGGGGAATGCCGCCAGCTGCGCGGGCGACATCTCTTTCTGCAAGCGCTCCCACCAGACCCGCTTGCTGTCCGGATGCAACACATCGTCGAATGCGAAGCCGCGCTCGGTGGCGAAGCGGCGCGCGCCGGCGCCGGTCAGCATCACATGCGGCAAGTGGCGCATCACGTCGAGCGCCAGCCGCGAGACGGGCAGGGTGGCCGGCACCGCGCCGACCGCGCCGACGTCGCGCGTGGTGCCGTCCATCACGGCGGCATCGAATTCCATCTCGCCCAGCATGTTCGGCCAGCCGCCGTAGCCGACGCTGCGCACCCTGGCCTCGCGTTCGACCCGGGCCACGCCGGCCACCATGGCGTCGAGGCCGGCGTCATCCTGCTTCAACAAGCCGACGGTGGTCTCGAAGCCGGGCCAGGCCTCGGCGTTCGCAAGCAGCATTCTCATGGGTGATCCTTCATCATTTCTTCATCTTCGACAGGAATTGGGCGATACGGGGCTGGGCCAGGCCGCCGTCCGGCGCAAAGAATTCACTGGTGGGCAGGTCCGCCAGCAGGCGGCCCTGGTCGAGGAACACGATGCGGCTCGAGATCTGGCGGGCGAAGTCGATCTCGTGGGTCACGAACAGCATCGTGGTGCCGTCCGCGGCCAGCCTGGCCAGGATCGCCAGCACGTCCGCCGTCATCTCGGGGTCGAGTGCGCTCGTGACTTCGTCCAGCAGCAGGTAGCGCGGCTTCATCGCCAGCGCGCGGCAAATGCCGACGCGCTGCCGCTGGCCGCCCGAAAGCTGGGCCGGATAGGCCCCGGCGCGTTCTTCCAGGCCCACGGCGGCGAGCAATGCGCGCGCCTCGTCGTCGGCCTGGCGGCGCGGCGTCTTCAACACCTCGGTCGGCGCCAGCGTGATGTTTTGCAGCGCCGTCAGGTGCGGGTAGAGATTGAACGACTGGAAAACGGTGCCGCAGCAGCGGCGCGCGCGCTGCAAGCCTTTGGGGTCGTCGATCCGGTGGCCGTCCACCACGATCGCGCCGCCATCGGTCCGTTCCAGGCCGTTGATGCAGCGGATCAGCGTCGACTTGCCGGAACCGCTGGCCCCCAGGATGGACACGACCTCGCCCGGCGCGATGCGCAGGTCGACGCCGTCCAGGACCGTATTGGCGCCGTAGCGCTTGATGACGCCGTCGATCTCGATCATGCTACAAACCCTTCCATTGGCTATGCGCGCGTAGGCGCGTCTCCAGGCGCGAACAGGACCAGGCGATCAGCCGCGCCACCAGGTAGTACAGCAGTCCGACCACGGTCCAGACCACGAATGGCGCCAGCGTACGCACATTGAGGATGGCGCCGGCCTTGGTCAGGTCGACCACGCCGATCACCGAGATCAGCGACGTCACCTGCAGCTGGTTGACCAGCAGCCCGGTCAGCGGCCCGACGCCGAAGGCCGCCGCCTGTGGCGCGACGACGCGGCGCAGGGTCTGCCAGCGGCCAAGTCCGAACACGCGCGCCGTTTCCAGCTGCTCGCGTCCGACCGACTCGATGGCGGACACCGCGATCACATACACGAAGGCCGCCGTATTGCCCGACAGCGTGATAAGGGCGGCTTCCACCGGCGTCAGGTCGGTCTCGAGCAGGACCGGGAGGCCAAAGAACACCAGGAACAGCTGCACCAGCACGGGAGAGTTCTTCAGTAGTTCGGCCAGGAAGGCGACGGCCGGCGCGAGCAGCGGCACGCGGTAGTAGCGCAGCAGCGCCCAGCCGGTGCCGAGCGCCAGACCGATGATGGTGGTGGCCGCAAACAGGCCGACCGAGACGCCGAGCCCCTGCAGCAGCAGGACCAGGTCGTGATGCGTGAATCCGGTATCGTGCATCAGGCGACATCTCCGGCGACATGGCGGTTCAGGCGCCGGTGCAGCGCGCCGGCCGCCAGCGACACCAGCCAGGTCATGGCCACATACAGCAGCAGGAGCAGGGCGTAGACTTCGAATGGCTGGAAGGTGTCGGAGGCCACGATCTTGGCGCTGCCGGTAAGCTCGTTGATCGTGATGGCCGACAGGATCGACGAAGTCAGGATCAGGTTGACGAATACCGAGCCCAGCGGCCGGATCGAGGTGCGCAGTGCGATCGGCAGCACGATGCGGCGGTAGATGGCCAGGCGCGGCAGGCCGCTGACCTGCGCCGCCTCGAGCACGCCCGGATCGAGCGCCAGGATGCCGGAGCGGATCACGTCGGACGTGAACGCGCCGCCCGCCAGCGCCAGGGCAAGCACGCCGGTACCGAAGGCGTCGAGCTCGAGCCCGATCTCGGGCAGGCCGTAGAACAGGAAGAACAGCTGGACGATGAAGGGGACGTTGCGGAACACGTCGACATAGACGCCGGCGCAGCGCCGCGCCAGGGGTGACGCGGCGGTGCGCATCAGCGCCACGACGATCCCCAGCGCCAGGGCGCCGGCCAGCGCCAGCGCGCAGGCCAGGGCGCTCAGGCGGGCGCCGGCCAGGAAGTCGCCGAGATACGGAGCAAGTGAGAGCGGATCGAACGTCAAGCAGGCGACTCCAGCGCAAAAGTGAAACCGGTTTCACTTTGGTTTGCGCCAGTCTCCCATAAAGTTGCCTCGGTTTCAAGAGGGCAGCCGGCCCGTGCCGGTATCAAGCCAGCAGCGCGGCTTTCAGGGCGGCGACTTGGCGGCGGTCGGTCTGGCGCCGGCCGCCTGCATCGAAGCCTAGGCTGGCGACCTGCGCCGACGGCGCCGGCAGCGGCGCCGAGCAGGATGCGTGGATGTCGGTCAGCGGCAGGTGCGCGCGCAGCAGGGTCACATTGTTGGGATTGACGCCGGCGCCCGGCATGATGGCGATGCGGCCGGCGGCGGCGTCGACGCAGCGCCGCAGGCCCTCGATCCCGTCCGCTGCGCTGCGGGCGCCGCCCGAACTCAGGATGCGCTCGAAGCCCAGGTCGATGGCCAGGCGGGTGGACTGCGCGAGATCCGGGCTCAGGTCGATGGCCCGGTGCAGCGTGCAGCGCAGGCCGTGGCCGGCGGCCCGCCCGACCAGCCGCGCGAGCGTGGCCTGGTCGAGCCGGCCGTCGGGCAGCGACGCGCCGAGCACCACGCCATGCAGCCCGGCGGCGGCGACCGCGTCGATCTCGTACAGCATGTGCCGCACTTCGGCGTCGGAGAAACAGAAGTCGCCCGCGCGCGGCCGGATCATGGCCACGACCGGCAGCGGACAGGCACCTGCCATGCGCAGCAGGCCGGCGGATGGCGTCAGGCCGCCGATTTCGAGCGCGCTGCACAGTTCGATGCGATCGGCGCCGCCGTCGGTGGCTGCCGCCAGGCCATCCACGCTGTCGACGCAGACCTCCAGCTTGACCGCCTCAAGCATGGGCGCCGCCAGCGTGTTCCAGTCCGAGCCAGGCCGCGCCGATCAGTCCCGGTTCGGCGCCGGCCTGTCCCGGCACGATGATCGGCGCGTCGGTCTTGCGCAGGATGGCGGCGCGCACCGCCCGGTCGAGCCGCGCCACCAGAGGCGCGCTATTGGCCAGGCCGCCGCCGACCGGCAGGAGCGACACCCCGACGGTGTTGACCAGCATGGCCAGCGGGCCACTGAGCAGGTCGATGAAGCAATCGATGGTGGTTGCCGCGCGCTCGTCGCCGGATTCCCAGGCGTCGACGATCGCGCGGCTGTCGAGGGATTGCTGGTGCAGGGCGAGGTGCAGGCGTTCCAGCCCGCGCGCGCCGCCGACCGTGTCGAGGCAGCCCGACTGGCCGCAGCCGCAGGCAAAGCGGGGAATGGCCCGGGGCGGGGTACCGGCGAACTGGGCGCTCGCCGGTCCATGGCCCCACTCGCCGGCGAAGCCGCCGGGTCCGCTCACCAGGCGTCCATTGATGACCAGCCCGCCGCCAACCCCGGTACCGAGGATCAGGCCGAACACATTCTCATGGCCGCGCGCCGCGCCGGCCCTGGCTTCGGCCAGGGCGAAGCTGTCGGCGTCGTTGAGGATCCACACCGGCAGGCCGAAGGCGGCGCGCAGCTCGTGCGCCAGTGCTCTGCCATCGATGCACGGGATATTCGCGCACTTGATGCGGCCGCTGACCGGATCGACCACGCCGGCGATCGAGATGGCCACGCCGCGCGAGGCGCCGCTGGCGTCGATCAATGCGTGCATGGCCGCCGTGAAGGCGGCGAAATCGGTGGCGGGCGTCGGCACGCGCACGAGCTCGCCAAGCTCGCCATTGGGCGCGGCGACGGCGCATTTGATGGCGCTGCCGCCAATATCGAAACAGGTAATCATGGCGAGAATGATAATGCCTATAGTGGATGAAAGGCATTTTAGTTGGAACCACTACCGGCAGGTGCGTCAGCAACTGCCGCAGACAGGGCGACGGTAACGCGAGACCCGCAGCGGCGATAATCGCAACTCGTCGAAATACGAAAAATGCCGACAGTTGCCGGGCCATGACCGGCGCCTACCGCTGACGGGCGAGTCTGTCCGGGCGCATGGTGGCCGTGCGCCTCTCATGCCGGCAGGCTCTGCGGGACAATCTCAGTCACGTACCCGGGGCAGGCGCCAAAGCTGGGTCGGCAGGGCCAGCGGCGCATCCCGGTTGAAGAAAGCCGAGTCCTGGATGCGCGATGTGGTCACGTACAGGCTACCGTCCGGTCCCTGGCTGAAGGTGTCGGGCCAGCGTAGCCGCGGATCCTGCAGCACCGTGCGCAGGGCGCCGGCCGGGCCTTGCGACAGCCTGCGCGCATTGATGGCGTTGTCCTCGATGGAAGTGAGGTAAAGGGTGTCGCTCCCGCGCCCGATCCACAGACCATCGGTGGGGCCGACCTTGCCATAGGACTGGACCTGGGCGGACACGTCTGCGCCGGCCAGGCCGGGCCCGTTGAGCGCGGTGCTCGGGATGCGGTACAACGTCACGCCGGTGAGCGGTTTCCAGTACAACCACGCGCCATCGGACGACAGCGCGATGCTGTCGGCGGCGAACAGGACGGGGCGTCCGTCCGGATAGCGCAGCGGTTTGCCGTCCGTACGCACCAGCACGCCCTTCTCGGGTTGCGTCGACGGGTGGCCATCGAGCACGCGGCGCGCCTTGCCGCTGGCCAGCTCGACCACGACGAGGGCGCCGCGCTGACCGGAATCGGTCAGGTACGCGTACCTGCCGTCATGCGAGAAGCGCACATCGTTCAGGTACGAGCCGGGGATCGCGACATCCTGGCCGAAGCGGATCACCTGGGCCACGCGGTCGGTGGCGAGATCGATCCGCACCAGCTTCGGTCCGCCGGGCACGATCCCGTCCACGGCGGGTGCCGCGGGGTCGACGACCCAGACGCTGCCGCGACCGTCGGCGACCACGCTCTGGACGCAGACCCAGTGCTGCGCCGGGTCGAGCTCGTCGCGCCGCACGTTGCGCCAGGCATTCCACTGCTCGTCGGGATAAGGACGCAAGCTTCCGTCCCTCATGACTTCGGCGACCGAGACGGGCGAGTCTTCAGTCCAGCGCGGGAAATTGACGAAGATCCGGTTATTCTCGCTCACGGTCACGCCGGTGACCTGGTGCTCGAACTGCGCCGCCTGCTGCAGTAGCGCATCGCTCCGGCGAAACTCGGTCCGAACTGCGGGCTGGACTGCGGGCTGGAGTGCGGGCACGGCCGGCGCCTGGGCGGGCGCTGGCCCGCTCAGAAAGCCGGCAACGGTAGCGACGACGGCGAGCGTGCGCAGTAGTGCGCGGGACATCGGCATGAAACGCATGACGCTTCCTTTCTGAAGGCAGCAGCGTGCGCCACAACAGCCCGGATGGGCCGGGGCGCCGCTGTCCGTCGGATCATGAGAATTCAAAAGCCTACATCCAGGAACAGCGACCCGCAAGGATGTTCCGGCAGCCGGCGCAGGCGTGGACAAAAAGCGACTCTGCTGCGGATGCCGTTGCGCCAAGGCCGGTTCAGGGAGTCGCATGAACGGACGCGTCTGACGCGTGACGCCGCGTCAGATCCTGCTGATCTGCCGATCGATCGCCTTGAGCGCCCGCTCGTTCCGTTCACTGTACCGGTCGGTCAGGTAATCGGTCCGCCCACGCATCAGCAAGGTGAACTTGAACAATTCTTCCATGACGTCGACGACGCGGTCGTAGTAGGCCGAAGGACGCATGCGGCCGGCTTCGTCGAATTCCTTGTAGGCCATCGGCACCGAGGACTGGTTCGGGATCGTGAACATGCGCATCCAGCGGCCCAGCAGTCGCAAGGTATTCACGACGTTGAACGACTGCGACCCGCCGCACACCTGCATGACGGCCAGCGTGCGGCCCTGGCTTGGACGCACGGCGCCTTGTTCCAGAGGAATCCAGTCGATCTGGTTCTTCAGCACCGCCGATACCGTCCCATGACGTTCAGGACTGCACCAGACATGGGCTTCCGACCACAGACAGAGCGCGCGCAGTTCCACGACCTTTGGATGGTCTTCCGCGACGCTGCCGACCATGGGAAGTTCCCTCGGGTCGAAGATGCGCACCTCACCACCGAAGTGCTCCAGGATGCGCGCCGCTTCTTCGGTCAGGAACCGGCTGAACGAGTGTTCGCGCAGCGAGCCATACAACAGCAGGAAGCGGGGCGGGTGGTCGACGCCGGCCGCCGGCGCCAGCTTGTCCAAGGTCGGCAGGTCGAGATGGTCGCCCCGGATATTGGGGAGGGTCGGGATCTTGTCCATGGTGTTTCCTCAGGCCAGGCGCAAGGCCAGGGCGGCAAGTGTGAGGAGCAATACCGGCAGCGTCAGCACGATGCCGACACGGAAGTAGTAGCCCCAGGAGATGTGGATGTTCTTACTGTCGAGCACGTGCAGCCACAGCAGGGTGGCCAGGCTGCCGATCGGCGTGATCTTCGGTCCAAGGTCGCTACCGATGACGTTGGCGTAGATCATCGCCTCGCGCACGACACCTTGCGTGGCCGTCGCGTCGATCGACAGGGCCCCGATCAGCACCGTCGGCATATTGTTCATGATGGAGGAAAGCCCTGCGGTAATGAGGCCGGTGCCAAGCGCCGCACCCCATACGCCATACGTCGCGCAGCGCTCCAGCACTGCCGTCAGGTAGTCGGTGAGCCCGGCGTTACGCAGACCGTAGACGACCAGGTACATCCCCAGCGAGAACACCACGACCTGCCACGGCGCATCGCGCAGCACGGCGCGCGTGGAAATGCGATGGCCGCGCGCCGCGACTGCCAGCAGCATGGCGGCGCCGGCGGCCGCCACGGCGCTGATCGGCACGCCAAGCGATTCGAGCCAGAAGAAACCGATCAATAACAGCGCGAGGACCCACCAGCCGGTGATGAACGTTGCCCGGTCGTGAATCGCCTCCTGCGGGCGTTTTAACTGCGTCAGGTCATAGTTGCCCGGAATATCGCTGCGGAAGAACAGCAGCAACGCCGCCAACGTCGCGATCACCGATACCACGTTGACTGGCACCATCACGGCCGCATAGCGTGCGAAGCCGATGCCGAAATAATCGGCCGAGACGATATTGACCAGGTTGGAAACCACGAGCGGCAAGCTGGCCGTGTCGGCGATGAATCCGGCAGCCATCACGAACGCGAGCGTGGAGCGCGCATTGAAGCGCAGCGCACGGAGCATGGCGATCACGATGGGCGTGAGGATGAGCGCCGCGCCATCGTTGGCAAACAGCGCCGCCACGGCGGCCCCCAGCAACACCAGCATCACGAACAGCCGCTTGCCGTTTCCGCCGCCCCAACGGGCGACGTGCAATGCCGCCCATTCGAAGAACCCGGCCTTGTCGAGCAACAGGCTGATGATGATGACTGCAACGAAGGTGCCGGTCGCGTTCCAGACGATATGCCATACCACCGGGATGTCCGTCAGCTGAATGACGCCGGCAAGGAGCGCCACCAGGGCGCCGATGGATGCGCTCCAGCCGATGCCAAGGCCGCGAGGCTGCCAGATGACGAAGATGAGCGTCACGAGAAAAATCAGGAATGCGATCAGCACGGGGTATCCCGGAAAAATTATTGGTCGGTGGAAGATTGCATGGCAGGCGAGGGCGGCCGGCCATGCCAGTCCTGCTGTGGGCGGTCAGGATCCGATGGCGCCGATACGGTCGAGTTCGCGCTTGAATCGGAGCCGGTCTTCATGCAGTTCTTCCAGCGGCAGCGACAGGAATGCCTGGATGCGTGCGTTGATGATGGCGTAGGTCTGCTCGAACGCGGCCTCGATCTCCTCGTCGGTCCCGACGACATGGCCAGGATCTTCCAATCCCCAGTGCGTACGGATCACCTGTCCCAGGTAAGCCGGGCAGGTCTCGCCGGCAGCGTTGCTGCACACCGTCACGACCACGTCGGGCGTGACCGGCAGATCGTCCCAGGATTTGCTGTAGTAGCCCTCTGTCGAAATGCCTTTCTGGTGAAGCAGTGCGACTGCGCGAGGATGCAGGTGTCCAGTCGGCTGGCTACCGGCACTGATGGCCTTCAGGCCTGCCGGGGCAAGGTGATTGAAGACGCCTTCGCTCAGGACGGATCGGCAGGAGTTTCCGGTGCAAAGAAAGAGAATGTTCATATGAGATGGTGTGTTTGTCAAAAAGAGGTCAAACCGGTGTCGTGCCGATGCCGTTGAGCTGCGCCTGGATGGCATTTTTCTCGAGCATGTTCAGCGGCAGGCTCGTGAAGAGATTCATTCGGGTCATGATTTGCCTGTACACCTTGTTGAATGCGTCACGCTTCTGCTCATGAGTACCCGCGACAGCCGCGGGATCCTGGAAACCCCAGTGCGCCGAGACGGGATGGCCAGGCCAGACCGGACACGGCTCTCCCGCTGCGTTGTCGCATACCGTAAAGATGAAATCCATCCGCGGCGCATCCGGGCGAGCGAACTCATCCCAGCTCTTGCTGCGCAACTGGGCAAGCGGGTACCCGGTCGCGCGCACCTGCTCGAGGGCGAACGGATTCACGGCGCCAGTTGGGTGGCTCCCGGCCGAATACCCACGAAACCGCCCCTTGCCCATGGTATTGAGCAGTGCCTCGGCCATGATGCTGCGCGACGAATTGCCAGTGCATAGGAACAGCACGTTGTAGATCTTGTCTTCGGTGGGATCTCCATGCTGGTCGGACGCTTGCATGGTGGAAGCAGCGCGGGCCGCACCATTGGACCAGAGGGTGCCTACCGGCCCGCAGGGAATGCCCTTGCAGCAATCCTCGCTGAGGTACTCGACCAGGGCCCCCATGGTGTCGAGATTGGCGGTGTAGATGATCGAACGGCCGGCCGGACGCGGACTGACAAGGTTAGCGTGCGTCAGTTCCTTAAGGTGAAACGAGAGGGCCGGCGGCGTGATGCCAAGGTGGTCTGCGATCTTGCGTGCAGCCAGTCCTTCCGCACCGATCTGCACCAGAAGGCGAAAGACGTCGAGCCTGCTTTCCTGGGCAAGCGCCGCTAGAGCGACCAGTGCGGATTTCTTCTCCATGCCTGCGCAATCTTCAAAAGTTAAACAATTTTTTAAGTATCGCATGGTTTTCGTGGAAGATTCAAGGGGTATTGAATGATGTCAGTACAGAAATGGGGCATACCATTTGGGCCGTGGCGCGTCAGGTCGTTGCACCCACATGGAAATGCGGAGCAGGTTGCTGAGCTGTCCTGACGGGAGGCCATACACCAGTGCAAGCTGCGAGTTAGTCGCCGTCCTGGACCCACAACCGCTGGAATGCTGCAGGCGATGACAAACTGGTGCCAACGTTTGCTGGTAACAGGCTACCTGTGGAAACAGCCGTTCAGATCGAGGCGGCCGAACGTGATGTTTATTGGAGCGAGGCACCAAGGTGCTGGGGGAAGGTGAATGGAAGACGAAGAAGCATGGGACGGATTACCATCGCGAGTAAGTCCGGTCTTGGCGGCCCGGTTTCACTCTCTTTGATCACGAATTAATGGCGGTCGCGGTCAACGGCGAGCAGATTGAGGGGGGGCGTTGGCGCCGGTACCGGGTTGCACCAGGCGCTGGTTTCATTTCGACAAGCCGACGTCGACGTCAGGAGACCCAAGGGCGAACACCGGTACCGCATCCATCGTGTCCGCCTGGACGTCGTCGAGCCCCACATAACAGACCGACAGTATCTGGGGGGTTCCGGCATAGTGCATCAGCACCCCATAAATGAGCACAACCCTGCTTGTTCCATCGTCCGGATCGACATATTCCGCGATGAGGTCCGTCCCGTGCCGACGGCATCGAAGATGGGTTTCACGATTGGTACTGTGTCCCTAGGTGGAACCTGAGCATCCAATCACTGCGTCGCCGCCGATAGGGCTCTGCCCTTTGGTTGACCACTGTGGCGGATTCGAATTACCTCCAATTGCCTCTTAGTGGATTTCATCTTACCGTTAAGCCAACCTGGCGGCATAGCAAAGTGGGGACTATCGCGAAGTAATAGTGACATTTGGTGATCATCGGCAATCACGTATTCCGTACAATCAATCTTCGATGTCGAATTGAACCTTGCTGACGTCGCGCGGTACACACTTGACCCGAAAACACCTTCGCCCTTCGTCACGAGAAAGAAAATTGCATGTGGACTGACATTGAAACAAAAGTCGACCTTCTAAATTTCAGGGTCGTAGCCGACACCGCCGCCCAGTTAATACGCGATACGGGGGGCAATCCATTGTCTATCGGCGTTTCTGGAAACTGGGGCGTTGGTAAATCGTCACTTGTGAAGATGATCGGGGAGTCGCTCAAGACGCCATCGGCTGAAAATGGAAAGTACATCTTCCTAGAATTTAACGCGTGGCTTTATCAAGGATTCGACGATGCCCGGATGGCATTGCTACAGGCTGTCTCAGACAAATTAATCGAAGAGGCAAAGGCTCAGGAAACCGCCATAGATAAAGTCCGCAAATTCGCGAAACGCATCAAGTGGCTACGTGCTGTATCGAAAATTGCACCTGCCGCAGCTGGAGCGGTCATGGGTGGGGCCGTCGCCGGACCCGTCGGTGCGATGATTGGAGCAGTGGGCGGACTGTTTCAAAGTAAGGGCGCTCCGGATGCTGCCGCACTCGAACAGGTGAAGGTTGCATATGGGGAGCTACAGCCCGAGCTGAAAGAGCTGCTTTCGGAAGAAGAGCAAACATCGCTTCCTCAGGAAATAGAGGGCTTGAGGCAAGCTTTCGCAGAGATATTGAGAGACTTGAATGTCACTCTGGTCGTGTTAGTGGACGACCTTGACCGGTGCTTGCCGGACACCGCAATCTCTACACTCGAAGCCATGAGGCTTTTACTGTTCATGCCACGCACGGCATTCATTATCGCCGCAGACGAGCAGATGATACGGGGTGCAGTTCGCGCACACTTTGGCGCAACGGATATCGGTGACGAACTTGTCACGAGTTACTTCGACAAGCTGATTCAAATCCCACTACGGGTGCCACGCCTGGGCGTGAACGAGGTGAAGGCATATCTGATTCTTTTACTGGCCGAGT
>Ga0308160_10006560_pt1 | contig 11811 bp, 11 predicted proteins | sample PhyFR1_FD_201036 | JGI IMG/M metagenome (GOLD analysis project Ga0308160, IMG submission 201036) | Phyllosphere microbial communities from UC Gill Tract Community Farm, Albany, California, United States - DLSLF.R1 | ecosystem: Host-associated > Plants > Phyllosphere > Unclassified | place: USA... | reverse complement strand
ATGCTGGCTGGAAAAGTCACGCAACAGGCGGTCAAAGCATCCATCAGCAAATGGTTGCCAATCGTCGGCGCGGCATTCATGGCATGGCTGTCGGCACACCTGACTACCAAGATCGGCAAGCTCGCCAACGAAGTCTTCAGCAAGGAAATCGAAATCTCAGACGCTGAGGTTAGCGAAGCGGAGATTCTGTCCGAGGCTTCTGTAGATGTACTTGAGCCGTCCGCCTCGTCATTTTCAGACATGGGGGAAAGCAAAAATGGCTGATTTGGCCAAAAAGGAGAGGCACTTTCCCCAATTTGTGAACGGATGTAGCTAAGTACGGACTAGTCAGAAACGACATGATTGCCAATGCGCTGGACGACCGCTTCTGGTCGATTCCGGTCGCAGCAGCTCACCTGCTTAAACGTTTGGTCCTTGCACGATGACGGCATAGCACCCGATGCTTTATGGACTAGGCTGTAGAATGCCTGCGGCGCGACTTGCCTGGTGAGCTGCCATCGGTTCTTCCTTCATGGTAGGGTGCGTCTTCGTCCTTAGGAACAAAAAATGCGCGACCTATCCAAATATTCGCTGGCTCAACTTCGCGCCCTTGAAGTACAAGTAATCGATGAGTTGAAAACTAAACACTTCCTCAGTATCAGCAAGGCGCGCGAGCAATTCTTCACATCGCTCGGAGCGCCGGACTGTCTGAAAAGCAGCTTCGCGCTGTCAAAGTCGCTAAAGCGCCAAAACGAGGGGTAGTGCAGATCAAATACCGTAACCCAGAAGATCCGTATCAGCAGTGGAGTGGGCGGGGGCGCCAGCCGGCTTGGATCAAGGCGTGGGTCGCGTCTGGAAAGTCCCTCGAGGACGCCAACGCGTAGTCAGGGTTGCTGCGGTCGAATTTGATAATAAGCTAAGTCTGTAACCGGCCAATAGCGGTCATCGCGAAACTACACGGCATGCCCTATGGCTTCGTGCTCACTTTATTTTCGGACAGAACCATGACTAATGGTCGAGTACCAAGCAAACGAAAGCTGGCTGAATTTCTAAATTCGGCACATCGAAACGAGCAGCAGATCATAGAGCAGCATCCGCAAATCTATGCATTGATGGACAGGCTTCAACAGAGCTTTGAAAACATGCTTGGAGGCTCGTACGAAGGTCCGCCGACTCCTGCTCTCCTTGTACTTACTGCGCACGGTTACTTCTTGGCGGGGGTAAGGATTGCCCTTGCTGGGCAAATGCCGCCTGTTTTTCCTGTGTTACGCGCAGGACTGGAGAGTGTTTTGTTCGGTTTGATAATGACAGAGGACCCAAGTAAGGAACAAATTTGGGCGAAGCGGGCAACGAGTAAGTCAGCCGAAGAGAAGTGCCGTAAAACGTTTACGGCGTCGAATGGACTACGGGAGTTAGTGAAGTTCGATCCTGAACTCCACAAAGGGGTCGAGACGTACTATTCGATGGCGATAGATTCCGGTGCGCACCCTAATGTTGGGGCAGTGTTTCCACACATGAACATTGAGGATGGGGGGGCATATTGGCTAGCGCAGATACGGTGCATTCATCCAGCGAACTCTCTCGCTGTGTTCGACACCATCAGATACGCAGTTGCGGTAGGGGCGTGTATGTTGGCAATGATGTCTTATGTAATGGATGGGCACGCGCCGGCAAAGGAAGCATACGATGACGCGCACACGATCATTGGGGAACTAAATCAAATGCTTGGCTCCGACAACACGAACCAATAGCTAGGCCCGGAAGTCTTGTTATTCCTTGGGCCAGTGAATGAGAATTCCAAGCTTGCCGTTTGTGGGACCAGGAAGTTATGCGACTCGGCGATCTCGATAGTCTGCTTTGGGTCGGCAGCTGCCGTACACTATGACAACCGGAATCGGCCAAGAGCGGACATGATCACGTTAGATTTGCCTCCTTCAAGGTACGTATGAAACAGCTACTTCCGCATATTCAGATTGGAATGTACGAGCAGAGTCGATGTTTCCTTGTCGTTGACGACTATGAGCTTTTCGATTTCATTTCCGACTACCTTGGCGAAGAATGCGATCTACCGCATGAGTCTCAATCGTCGGAAGCGCGTCCGGGCGGAGAAGTTATTACGATGTATTTCCCGCTGTCGGTAGCATCTGCAGCAATAGTGCAATGTCTGTTGAAGCTATCACCTGCAGAAATCGAACGAATCTATAGACTCAACAATTAGGTTCGCTGGTTTTCGTATGGCCGGTATGGGTCGGTTCCTACCCTTTATGACAGCCTGCGGCTTTTCCGCCTTGCCGACCTGATTTGCTCAGCTAAACGGCCGGGTTCAGCCAAAAGAGGACCTAGGCGAGAAATCGCGGTAAAAGCAATGTTCAAAAATTACTGGAACAAATTTATGAGCAAAAGCGAAGTTCTGAGGCGAGAAACCACAGCCCGTGCTGTTATCAAGCAGTCCTTCGGAACAGGTGCAAATGAGTCAGGTGCTGATCTGTTCGCATCCCATCATCTGGATGAGCTAGAGGGCGAATACTGGCAGAAGTACCTTGGAACAAGCAGGCCAGAGCCGCTTCGCGTTATCGATATCCTTGAGTTACGCTCGCATTGGGGAGACGATGACGATAATGGTTTGGATGTGTTTGACTTTACGCTTCCGGATGACGTCACGGACTATGTGCTCAGCGTTCGCTTTGATGAGACTGGAGAAGTTCAAGAGATCTCCATGGAAAGTTAGCGCCACGCGATCAATGTCGGCTCTGGGTCGAAACCGGCCGGTCGCGACAGGCAGGATTCGGCCAATTGCATTCATTACGAGGCGCACAGTGCGTATTTAAACCCTGTCTCTTGTCACAGCGAGTTCAATATGCGCGGACACCCAAGCCATAACGAGCATGTCGAGTCCAAGCGACGGCAGGTGGTCGAGACGGCGCAAGCAATGCTTAGTGGCAAGTTAGGTTACTTGGTCGGTTCAAGACAGCTTTCTGCCCTTCGTCATGAGGTTGATGTCGCGGGCAGCGACGCTGACTTTCTAACCTTCGTCGGTATCGATTCTGATACCGATGCGCTTCTGCTCGGTGAGGTAAGACGGCATTCGAGTGCGGAGGCGTTGACCAGACTCGAGCCTGAAATTCAAAGCGCCGAGGCGTGGGCAGCTGAGGTGGCTAACGAGGCTTGCAGATCGTTGATAGCGCGATTCGCTGAGCAAGAGTCTGGTTGATGTAAGGGTTCTTAAACGTCCACTTCGGGTTGCGAGTTGCCGTATGCGACCACTAATCGCGTCAAAATCGACTGCAAACACCATTTATTGCCAAATCAGCGCGGGCTGCTGCTAGCAACTCAAATCACAGGCGCACAATTTCATGATTCGCGCCGCTCACCACGTTTCCTGAATCGATCCCAGCTGTTCAACGGCGATCAGGTCGCGCGCGCAAATATCCGGCTAAGCCACACGCTGATCAAACTTGCGTTCGGAAGCGCATCGGGCCTGGCTGCGCCGGCGAGGAATTGCCGCACGAATCGCACGCGACGGCGTCAACTTACGTGGCAGGCCTGGGCGATGGCATTGGGTCGTTGAACGAACCCATGGGCGGCTACTGCGCATCGGTCATGAACGACGCGCCGACATCTGCCGGGCTTTCCTTTGCTCGCCTGACGCACGCGCGGCGCAGAAGTCAGGGCCAACCATGGCCTGGACCACAGCGCCGCAAGCGCATTAGAGACCAGCGCCGCAGTGAGCATAAGTTCGGATAAGTGCCCATAACTGGCGCGATCTCGCCGCAGCGCAGCATAATTCCTCGATTCAATTTTCGGAAATAACCAGAAACGCATTGTAGTCAGGTCGTCAACTACGGTAGAGTATCGCCTCCGAGAAGACTTTCCACGAGGCGGCGCATGTCCGATACCAGCCTGCGGGCGTCCCTACCGACGCCCACGCCCCCCGGATTGTTGCTTGCGACGGACCTGAGCGCCCGCTGCGACCGGCCGCTCGAACGCGCAAAACAGCTGGCGGGCGAATTTCAATGTCCCTTGACGGTGCTGACCGTCCACGATGCGCCGCAGGCGCCGGTCGATGTCATCGGCTGGCTCGACGGCGATGCCGGCCGTGAGCGCGCAGAACGCGCCGCGCGCGCGGAACACGCGCGCGAATTTGGCGCTAGCAACTTGCAGGTGAACCAGCGCTTTGCCGATGCCCCAGTCGACAGCGCCATCCTCGAGGCCGCAGCCACGCTGCCGGGCGCGGTCGTCATCGCTGGCCCGTCGACCGATGATTCGCTGGGCGGCCTGCTGCTCGGCTCCACGGTCGAGAAACTCGCGCACGGCCTGCATCAGCCGCTGCTGGTGGTGCGCCAGCGGGTGCGCGGCCCCTACCGCCGCATCATGGTGGCGGTCGACTTCACGCCGGCCGCGCGCCTGGCGCTGGAGTGTGCGGCGCAGCTGTTCCCGGGGCGTGCGATCACGGCCTTCCATGCGCACGACAGCGAAGACGCTGCGGCCAATGAGACGCCGCCGCACGACCAACTGGCGCGCTTCGTCGACGCTTGCAGCCTGCCGCAAACGGCGCGCGCCCTGGTCATGCCCGTCATCGGCCAGGGCGAACCAGCCTCGCAACTGACGCGCTACGTGCTCGAACACGAGGTCGACCTGGCCGTGCTCGGCCTGCACGACGAATCGACCCTGACCCGGCTGCTGATGGGCAGCCGTGGCGACCATTTACTGCAGGATGTCGCGTGCGACACCCTCGTCATACGTTCTGGAGAATCAAATTGAAATCACTTGCCCGCTCTGTACGCCTGTGCGCGCGCCGCTACACCTGCCACTGCCCTGAAGGATGACGTTGATGACATCACTGGCACTGCTGCTGCTCGTCCTTCTCCCGTTTGCCGGCGCCTTCGTGTGCGCCTGTCTGCCCAACCGTTCGCGCAACCGTCCCGCCGTCGCGGCCGGCACCTTCACCCTGGTGGCCCTGGTCACCGCCATCTTCCAGTTCAAGCATCTCGACGCCCAGGTACTGACATCGCGCCACGAATGGCTGCCGATGTTCGGACTCGACATCATCCTGCGCATGGACGGCCTGGCCTGGCTGTTCTCGATCATGGTGCTCGGCATTGGCCTGCTGGTGATCCTGTACGCGCGCTACTACATGAGCAAGCGCGACCCGGTGGCGCGGTTCTACGCCTACATGCTGGCCTTCATGGGCTCGATGATGGGCGTGGTGTTGTCGGGTAACCTGATCCAGCTGGTGGTGTTCTGGGAACTCACCAGCCTCACTTCGTTCCTGTTGATCGGCTACTGGCAAGAGCGCAACGACGCCCGCCGTGGCGCGCGTATGGCGTTTACCGTCACCACCGCCGGCGGCCTGTGCCTGCTGGCCGGGGTGCTGGTGCTGGGCCATATCGTCGGCAGCTACGAGCTCGATGCGGTGCTGGCGGCAGGTGACCAGATCCGCGCCTCTTCGCTGTACCTGCCGGCGCTGGTGCTGGTAGCGCTGGGCGCGCTGACCAAGAGCGCGCAGTTCCCGTTCCATTTCTGGCTACCGCACGCGATGGCCGCGCCGACCCCGGTCTCGGCCTACCTGCACTCGGCGACGATGGTCAAAGCCGGCGTGTTCCTGCTGATCCGCCTGTTCCCGGCGCTGGGCGGCACGCTGGAGTGGACCTGGCTGATCGTCGGCGCCGGCGTCAGCACCCTGCTGATCGGCTCCTTCTTCGCGATCTTTCAGAACGACATGAAGGGCCTGCTGGCGTATTCCACCATCAGCCACCTGGGCCTGATCACGGTATTGATCGGCATCGGCAGCCCGCTGTCGGTGGTGGCGGCGATCTTCCACGTGATGAACCACGCCATCTTCAAGGCGTCGCTGTTCATGGCGGTCGGGATCATCGACCATGAAACCGGCACCCGTGACATGCGCGTGCTGCGCGGCCTGCGCCGCGCGATGCCCGTCACCGCCGCGCTGGCGATCGTGGCCTCGGCCTCGATGGCCGGGGTGCCGCTGATGAACGGCTTCCTGTCGAAAGAAATGTTCTTCGCCGAGACCGCGCACGTGGGCGGCACCGAAGACTGGTCGATGTCGTACGCCGCGCTGGCGATGGGCATCTTCAGCGTGGCCTATTCGCTGCGCTTCATCAGCGTGTTCTTCGGCCGCCTGGCGCAGGACCTGCCCTCGGCGCCGCACGAACCGGTGCGCTGGATGCGCTTTCCGGTCGAGTGCCTGGTGGTGTTGTGCATCGCGGTGGGCGTGATGCCCGAACGCGTGGTGGGCGACATCCTGGCCGTGGCGTCAGGCTCGGTGCTGGGTCCGGCCATGCCCGAATACGATCTGGCGATCTGGCACGGCTTCAACCTGCCGCTGTTGATGAGCGGCGTGGCGCTGCTGCTCGGCGCCCTGTTCTACCTGCTGCTGCTGCGCCGCCACGATCTGCGCGAACGCACCCGGGTGCCGGTGCTGCACCGCCTGAAAGGCGCCCAGGCCTATGAAACCACCATGCTCGGCTTGAGCCAGGGCGCCAACTGGCTGATCCGCTGGACCGGCACCCGGCGCCTGCAGCCGCAGTTGCTGGTGCTGATGTCGATCATGATCGCGGCGCCGCTGCTGCTGGTCGATCCGCTGCCAACCCTGCCGCCGCTGAGCGTGCGCAATCTCGATCCGCTGTTCGCGGCGTTGTGGCTGATCGGCGCCGGCTGCGCCGTGGGCGCGGCCTACAAGGCCAAGTACCACCGCCTGGCCGCGCTCTCGATGGTCGGCGGCACCGGCATCGTCACCGCGGTGACCTTCGTGTGGCTGTCGGCGCCCGACCTGGCGCTGACCCAGCTGATGGTGGAAACCGTGACCACCATCCTGATCCTGCTCGGCCTGCGCTGGCTGCCGCCACGCTTCGCGCCGAAAGAACTCAATGCAAAAGCGCCGGCCAGCACCTGGCTGCGGCGTTCGCGCGACGCCATCATCGCCGTCGGTGGGGGCCTGGGCATCGCCGCCGCCAGTTACGCAATCCTGAAGAGCACCCCGCCGCCATCGATCGGCGAGTTCTTCGTGCTGCGCGCGCTGCCCGAAGGCGGCGGCTCGAACGTGGTCAATGTGCTGCTGGTCGACTTCCGCGGCTTCGACACCCTGGGCGAAATCACCGTGCTGTCGGCGGTGGCGCTGACTGTGTATGCGCTGCTGCGGCGCTTCCGCCCGGCCACCGAATCGATCGCGATCCCGGTCCAGCAGGCCAACGACGTCGACCCGGCCGTCACCGAAACGCCGGCCCAGCAGGCGTCGAGCGGCTACCTGATGATTCCGGGCGTGTACATGCGCCTGCTGCTGCCGTTGATGGGCGTGATGGCGGCCTACTTCTTCATGCGCGGGCATAACCTGCCGGGCGGCGGTTTCGTGGCCGGCCTGATCTTCGCCGCCGCGCTGATCGTGCAGTACATGGTGGCCGGCACCGACTGGGTCGAGTCGCACCTGCGCCTGCGGCCGCACCGCTGGATCGCCTGGGGCCTGGCCTGCGCCAGCTTCACCGGCCTCGGCTCGCTGTTCCTGGGCTACCCGTTCCTGACCAGTCATACCGCGCACCTGACTCTGCCGCTACTGGATGAAATCCACGTGCCGAGCGCCTTCGTGTTCGACCTCGGGGTATTCCTGGTGGTCGTCGGTTCGACCATGCTGATCCTGGTCGCGCTGGCGCACCAGTCGCTGCGCAGCCACCGCGTGGCGGCCGACGCCACCCGCGCCACCATTCCACCTGCCAAGGAGATCTTCTGATGGAGCTTGTCATTTCGCTCGCCATCGGCATCGTGTTCGCCTCCGGCATCTGGCTGGTGCTGCGCCCGCGCAGCTTTCAGGTGCTGGCCGGCCTGATGCTGATGTCGTATGCCGTCAACCTGTTCATTTTCGTGATGGGCCGCCTGTGGGTCGATGCGGCCCCGCTCACCCCGGCCGGCAAGACGCCCGATCCGGCCCTCCTGGCCGACCCGCTGCCGCAGGCGCTGGTGCTGACCGCGATCGTGATCGGCTTCGCCACCACGGCGCTGTACCTGGTCGTGATGATCGGTTCGCGCGGCCTGACCGGCACCGACCACGTCGACGGCAAGGAGCCTGAATTATGAGTTTGCCGTGGCTTGACCATTTGATCCTGGTGCCGATCCTGCTGCCGCTGCTGGTGGGGGCGGCGCTGGCGCCGCTCACGCAAGGGTGGCGCCGTCTTAAATTCTGGCTCAGTTACGCCTCGGTGCTGGGCATGCTGGCGACCTCGCTGGCCTTGATCCAATTGACCGACGGCGGTCACTGGAAAGACGGGATGGGCGTTTACCTGGCCGCCAACTGGAGCGCGCCGTTCGGCATTGCCCTGCTGGCCGACCGCCTGAGCAGCTTGATGCTGCTGCTGTGCGCGCTGCTGGCGCTGGCCGCGCTGCACTTCACCCAGATGCGCTGGGGCCGTATCGGGGTGCACTTCCACACCCTGTTCCAGTTCCTGCTGATGGGAATCAACGGCGCCTTCCTGACCCACGATCTGTTCAACCTGTTCGTGTTCTTCGAAGTGATGCTGGCCGCCTCGTACGGCCTGGTGCTGCACGGGTATAACGCCGAACGGATTCGCGCCAGCATGCAGTACATCGCGATCAACCTGGCCGCAGCGCTGCTGTTCTTGCTCGGCACCGCGCTGATCTACGCCACCACCGGCACCCTCAACATGGCCGACCTGGCCGCGCGCGTGCCGCAACTGCAGGGCGATGACCTGAGCCTGTTCAAGATTGGCGCCAGCGTGCTGGCGCTGGCCTTCCTGACCAAGGGCGCCATGTGGCCGCTGGGGTTCTGGCTACCCACCACCTACGCCGCGGCCTCGCCGCCGGTGGCGGTGATGCTGGTCTTGATGACCAAGGTCGGCGCCTACATCGTGCTGCGCATGTCGCTGCTGATCTTCTCGGACAGCGCCGGCGGCGCGGCCGGCTTCGGCCAGGAGGCGCTGCTCTACGGCGGCATGGCCACGATCGTGTTCGGCGCGGCCGGCATGCTCTCGACCGATAGCGCCGGGCGCATGGCGGGTTATGGCGCGATCATTTCGTCCGGCACGCTGCTGGCGGTGATCGGCTATGGCCAGGCGTCGCTGGTGACGGCGGGGCTGTATTACCTGATCGGCTCGACCATCGCGGTGGCGGCCTTCTTGCTGCTGATCGAACTGATCGACCGCATCCGCACGCCGCGCTCGGCGATGCTGGCGCTGACGATGGAAGTCTACGCGGTCGAAGACACGCCGGTCGAGCCGGTCGGCCGCGGCGTGCCGGCGGCGATGGCCTTTTTGTCGCTGGCGTTCGCCGCCTGCGCCCTGATGATCGCGGGCCTGCCGCCGCTGTCGGGCTTTGTCGCCAAGTTCGGCATGTTCCATGCGCTGCTCAATCCGATCGACGGCAGCGCGGTGCCGACTGCCGGCTGGACCCTGATGACGCTGATCATTCTCTCGGGCCTGATCGCGGTGATCTCGATGATGCGCTTCGGCGTGCGCACCTTCTGGGCCAGCGGCGCCATCGAGGCGCCCAAGCTGCACCGCTCTGAAGTCGCGCCGGTGCTGTTTTTGCTTGGCCTGTCGGTGTTGATGACGGTGCAGGCCAACTCGCTGTTCGGCTACCTGGCGCGCGCCAGCGACGATATCCGTAGTCCGGCTACCACCATCGAGCGCGTGCTGACGCATCCGGCGCTGCCCGGACCGACCACGCCCACCACCCCCGCCACCAGCCTTGACGAGGTGACGCCATGAGCCGCTGGCTTCCGTTTCCGTTCGTGTCGCTGACGCTGTGCATCCTGTGGCTGCTGCTGAACCAGACCCTGTACCCGGGCCACATCCTGCTCGGCGCGCTGCTCGGCGTGGCCGCGCCACTGCTCACGCGGCGCCTGATGCCGCTCGGCTTTCCGCGCCTGCGCAAGCCGATCGTCGCCCTGCGCCTGCTGAGCTTTGCCTCGGTCGAAGTCGCGCGTTCGTGCCTTACCATCAGCCGCGTGATCCTGTCTGGCGACTACGCCAACCTGAAGGCGCAGTTCATCCTGGTGCCGCTTACCATGCGCGACCCGTACGGCATGGCGGCGTTGTCGTGCCTGATCAACATGACGCCCGGTACCGTCTGGACCGAACTGCAGAACGAGAACAGCGAGCTGGTATTGCACGTGTTCGACCTGCACGATGCCGAATGGTGGGTCGACACCATCAAGAACCGTTACGAAGCGCCGCTGATGGCGATCTTCGAGACATCCAATCAATCGCGCTGACCTGGAGACCAATCATGTCAACCCTGCTTGAACTGTCGATCGGCTACGCACTCGTGTGCGTGCTGGCGGCCATGGTGCTGTGCACCACGCGCCTGCTGATCGGCCCCTCGGCCCACGACCGCGTGCTGGCCCTCGATACCCTGTGGATGTGCGGCATGCTGCTGGCGCTGGTACTCGGCATCCGCTTCGGCACCCAGATCTATTTTGAAGTGGCGATGCTGATCGCGCTGATCGGCTTTGTCTCGACCGTCGCCATGGCCAAGTTCTTGATGCGCGGGGAGATCATCGAATGAGCGGACTCGAACAGTTGCCCGGCTGGGCTGCGCTGCTGGTGTCGCTGCTGTTGATCCTGGGCGCCAGCATTGTCCTGATCGGCGCGCTGGGGCTGGTGCGCCTGCATACCTTCTATCAACGCATCCACGGCCCCGCGATCACGGTGACCCTGGGCGCCGGCAGCCTGCTGCTGGCGTCGATGCTGTACTTCACGGTGGCGCAATCGCGCCTGGTGGTGCATGAGGTGATCATCATCCTGTTCGTGCTGCTTAGCGCGCCGGTGGTGGCGATGATGATCATGCGCGCTGCGGTGTACCGCGACCTGCGCGCAAAGAAGGGCGAAGCCGGGGCCACGGCGGGCGAGGTCTATACGGTCTCGCGCGAATGACAAGCCGCCAGGGTCAGCTTGCCAGGCGCCGGAACAGGCCCGGATAATCCACCACCAGGCCGTCGGCATCGGTCGCGATTTCAGCCTGGAACGGGTCGGACAGGCTCTCGAACAGGTAGCGCCCGGCGCCAAGCGCGGTGTAGGCTTGATGCGACGGCGCCACGCTCGCCTGCGGCAGCGTGATGTAGGCAACGCGGATTTGCTGGCGCTGGCGCAGTTGTTCGCCCAGGCGCCGGATCGGCAGCGTGTTGGTGAACGGCGTGCCGCTGATGTCGATGTCGATGCAAGCGTCGAGGCCTGGCAGCGGCGCGCCGTCGGCGCCAGCCCAGTGTCCGGCGCCGTCGCCGCGCAGCAGCAGCGTGGCGCCGCCCATTACCTGCAGTTGCACTTGCCGTACCCGCCACTGGGCATCGCAAGCGATGGCATAACGACAGGCAAACAGCGCGCCGGTGAACATGGCGCCGAACGATGGCGACACGATGACGCCGTCGGCGGAAAATCCGTCGCCGCTCTGGCGCAAGGCGAGATGCTCGACGCCCTCGCCTTCTTCGGTGCTCCAGCGACATGTGCGCTGCATGCGGCCTCCTGATCGCTTCGATGACACGGCGTTCCGATACAGAATAGACGATCGGATGCGCCTGGATTCACTGACATCGCCTGCCTTTACACGTCCTGACTGACGATTCAACGAGCGCGTGTTGTTATTACAACGCACACCACATTTCGATGGCGCGGCGCAGCAGTGTTAGCGCTATCAAACTTCTCATCCCTTTTGCGAGTGAAAGGCCCGTTTGCCGACTTTATGTCGACACGGAAAAACTGCCGGGTCTTTCACGGCTTATTTTGCAGTGCACCATCGATGCCCCATTTACAAATTTTTCAGCTTCGACAAGACTGAAAAAAACGCAATGATAGCGCTAACGGTGATCAAGGA
>Ga0308160_10006559_pt1 | contig 11813 bp, 12 predicted proteins | sample PhyFR1_FD_201036 | JGI IMG/M metagenome (GOLD analysis project Ga0308160, IMG submission 201036) | Phyllosphere microbial communities from UC Gill Tract Community Farm, Albany, California, United States - DLSLF.R1 | ecosystem: Host-associated > Plants > Phyllosphere > Unclassified | place: USA... | reverse complement strand
GTCTCTGCTGGAGGAGGACTTGCCTGGAAGCCAATGATGTCTGTATCTCCAGTGGCTAGTATAGTGTCTACCAGACGCGACCTCCTTTCCGCCCAAGGCAGTTCGGAATACTCATGCCAATGCTTGCCCGAAGGCGGAATAGCGCCAGTCTCGGGGATAGCCACGGGATGTTCTGCTTGACCGTCGTATCGTCTATACTCTCAGCTCACACTTGCAGAGGGATCAGGAAGGGGGAGCTTACACATTGACAGTCGCAACGTGTAGTAATTGCACCATTGGTGCGAACGGGAGTCTCATCTGTGAAGAGCTCGAGGCAGATTGAGTATTATACTCTGAAGTGATGAAAGGAGTGGACACCATATTGTATATTGCTTTGTGTTCTCGGATTAGAGTAGAAACGTTCCCGAATAAAGGGGCCGGACTTTGGAGGCGTTGTTGTATACAATTGCACAGGATAGGTAGAGTGTACGAACGTGTGGGGGGGTGGATCAAGGATAGCTAATAAGGGGGTGGGGAGACGGGAAATGGGAATGGCCAGAATGGGCTAATTGTAGATAGTGTGGAGACTCCATCTAAGGTACCAGGGTAGGTTGGTTCAAGCGGAGATTAGAGGGATCTCCGTGACACGACTTTCCATCTCCCATTTAGACTACTTGACCGAGGTATAGTACAGTACAGTGTATACCCAGAGCATATCATATTACATGGACGGAGATACTACAGAAGAAGATATTAGCCTACCTTCTTCCACTGGCTCGAGCTTGACTGGAAATATGAGTGGTCTAGCAAGTGATGATGTCTTGGTTGTTCCAGGAGAGGCGGAAAAGTTAGTCTAGTCATCTACACTTCACCGGGCATGCGGGGACACGACTGATAACAACAGGGCTCAAGGAAAACCAATGGCAAAAGACCAAGACTACTACTTCAACTTTTATTCTTCCTTACAGAATCAGTATGTCCAACTGCAACACGGAGGATTGACGGCTGAAGGGCAGAGCAAATATGATAGGTGATATCTCACGTACGGGGACATATAGGAAAGCTATACTCGGTAACTCAGCTATCGCCTTCAATAACAAGAACGTCCTAGATCTTGGGGCTGGTAGGTCAATCTGATGGGTGATGCTAATTCCAGGATCTGGTATTTTGAGTTTCATCTCAGCCCAAGCGGGGGCTAAGCAGGTCATAGCGCTCGAAGCGTCTTCTATGGCAGATAAGATGGCTGTTGTCAGTTTCCACTTCTTTCGATGAGGGGTATACTGATATATAGCTTGTGAAGGAGTCAAATACGAGTCACAAGAACCCGCATATGAAGAACAAGATTAGGATCGTCAAGGGAATGGTGGAGGATGAGAATGTTCAGAAGGAGGTCTTGAGAACAGGGAAAGTCGATACGATCATCTCGGAACCAATAGGAGTCATGTTGTTCCATGAGCGAATGGTATGTCACCACTGAGGATGCGCTGGATAAGGACTAATGGAACAGGTGGAATCGTTCCTCCTGGCGAGGGATCTATTCTTGAAGCCGGATGGGCATCTCTTGCCTAATGCCGGTACTCTCTTCTTCTGCCCTTTTACCGATGTCGGTTTATACGCAGAGACTGAGGCCAAGGTACGCCAGTCAATCGGATAGTACTGATTATAGGCCCAATTCTTTAATTCCCAATTGTTCGGTACCGATTTCTCGGGACTATATGCCGCAGCTCGAGAAGAAGTCTTTGGTGAGCTCCTTTCCACCCAAGCCATCAGATGGAAGCTGATGAATCAGCTCAGCCGGTGGTCGGGATGTTCAAGCCTTCTTCACTCATCTCCACACCCTGTACACCGACCACCTTTGATTTCCTATCAGTAAAGCGAGAAGAGATCATGGAGTTCACAATACCGATCGAATTCATCGCATACCAAACCGCTCTATGTCATGGTGTAAGTCAATCCCCATTCCTTTATGATCAGGCTAATGGAGTAGTTGGCATCATGGTTCGACTTAGATTTCCAACCTAGAGGAGGAGTCAAGAAGGATGAACAAACTGCAGCATGGGATTACTCTGTAAATGGACAACCGGCAGAATGGCCGTGGCAGAGTATTTCGAACCCATTAAATCCGGAACCTACACCACCGGCACCGAAGGGTGGGGTGCAGGTGACACTATCGACTGGTCCTGATGGTAAGTCCACCATCTTCCGTTTGTACCAGTACTGATTGACAGCTATGCGTACACATTGGCAGTGCGTCTCATTCCCATAACCTGGGTAGATTCTGATGAATAGACAAGCGAGATTGTTATTACCAGAACCACTAGCAGTGAACAAAGGAGAACGAGTAGTCGGAACAATACACTTCAAAGTGCGTCTCCTATATCCGTATGGTAAAAGGTACTGATGGTATAGGCAAACGAATCGAGGTCATATGATATCACAATTGACTTGGGCGTTGATCGTCCAGGTACACAGGTTCAACCTAATCCGTTATTGAGAAAAGGGGAGTACAATCTTTCTCAGCAGTGTTTCAAGTGAGTTGAACCCGTCTTGTCAGCGGCTACAACTGACGTTAAGTTATTCCTATAACCCTGATGCTCCCTTCCAATGAACGAAATCCTTGGAGATAAGATGCCGAGAGCACAATTTACAACATATAGATCTGAATAGCTTATCTCATCTTGCATGTACATATCTCACGCAGGCCGCTTCCGTCGGGTAGAACAATGAAACTGTAATCCTCTCACATGACCTTGCATACATCGCCTTTCAACGACATGTCGGAAGACCTCATAAACTTTCAATCCGAATCTTCAGTCAAGTCGATCGACAGACCGCCTTCATTTCTACTCTTCTTGCCGTTCCCAGCTCTACCCGGTTCCCCTCCCTCCCCGTCCGCTCGAGCCCGCTTATCAGCCCTCCCTTTCCCCTTCAGCTCCCTCTTCAACTTCTTGACTGCGACCTAGGTATTGTCAGCAGGGTATGTGAAAAGTGGTCATCGGACTTGCCTGATGCTCATCGATCTCTGCGTAATGCTTTTGTATATCCTCAATGATGGCTGCTTGTGCTTTCCATGAGTCGTCGTCGTCGCTATCTGAGTCGTCGATGGGATCAGGTTGCTTCGGCATCGAAGTCGGGCTTGGTCGAGCAGTTTCAGCGATGTCAGACTTTCGGTCTTGAGCCTCGTCGAGTAGTCGACCCAAGCTAGTCTCGGCGGACTCTGGACCCACACTGGGCCCAGCAAGACCTGGTTCGATTGCGACCGGATCTTGCGCAGCCCGAGTCGGTGCGATACTGGCACAGCTCTTAGCAGCGGCCTGTGCATTGTCTTGTTGAGATTGAGTGGAGTCAACGGCTCCCGTACCGGCGGCCAGTTCACTGACAGGAAGATCGTCAGATCTTCGGTCTTGAATGTCATCGCCGTCTTCACTAATCGCTCTCGGCCTGGACGCAGTTGTGCCTTCTTGGCGGGCTTGAGCTGTGCCGGCCTCAGAATGTGTCTTTTCGGCTTGTTGTATGCGGGGTTTCCTATCATCATTCACTTCGATTTCTCGGGGCCGCTCCCGTCCCACAGCATTTGTTGATGGCGACGATGACGATGCCAGTAGACGCTCTGCGGATTTTAGCAGGTGAGCTATCGATGGACCTACCAATCACACCCATTTTCTCCAAAGTGACTCGATGGCGATACTGTACGTCAGCTTGTAGACTTCGACATGGTCTGGTATGTATCTTCACTTTGAAAATGAATGTTTGCCATATCTCGGGATGTTCGGGTCGAAACTTGTATTTTGGGGCCAATTCGTCCGCAGGGCGCTCGTTGGTGGGCCTACGGTCACTGATGGACTTTCCGGTTGGAACACAAGCTCACTTTGTGACCATTGCCAGTCTGCCTCTATGAGCTCAGGCGTGAATCTAATGTGGGACGTTCACTGACTTAGCGGCACTCTCATGCAGGGTACCAATGGGTGCCACCAGTTGCCTCTGTCCCTGACCGATCTTGGTCCACTGGCCAGGCTGCAGATTGATCACGATCGTGGCCAGATCCTGCAGTGCCCGGGGCTCGATAGTAGCCAGGCCCTGCTCGCAAGTTGAGTCCTATCCGCTTAGCATGGATCCGCACTACGCACCTACTGCCGGAGCAAAAGTGAAGTCTCCTCTGAGGGTCTCTCCCTCTTCAGATTTTCGATAGACGTATCGCTTTATGACGGTTTTTGACGGGCTGTGCCAAACGATGCCTCCCAATTTTCGCCCGTCCACGCGACAATCCGCTTCCCAAGAAGACGAACCGAATTGTAACATCTCGCCTTCTCTTCTTTCGAGCTTGATCCTGAATACCTGCTCTCGTCAGCTGTTTCGTCTACCAGGGTAAGCCACTGACCGCGTCCTCCTCGCTCTCTAGCCAGCAATATGTGACCGCCCGTCCCTTCTTGTCAACGTAATGTTTGACTTCATGCTCATCTGATATCTATCAGTATAATTCTAAAGATAGGAGTCGATGGACATACTGAACTGAGTCCCATCAGGTCTGATGATCGTTGCCTAGAATCGATCAGCAAGATCACTAGCGATGAGCAGATATCATTCACCTCGAATCCAGCTTGTTCCCCAGTCGACAACATGCTGCCGCGATGTCTGGTCTCTACAGAAGGTTTTAGATAAGTAAAGGTGAAGAGAAAGAGATAGAAGAGAGGAGAGCAATGAAAAACACCAGAATTAGAGGAATGCGGTCCGTGCACACACACCCACACGCAGCTTCCCGGAGGGGCATTTCCACACTTGTTCTATACCTATATCACTGCTTTCGACTTTCATTTCGACTTTCAAGACCTGAGTGAGACATCAGTCATACGCTCGCCTTGCAGTCGTCACACCTGAACCCAATGTAGTGCTTGATGAGGAGCAATCAAGACTGCATGTCGGTTTACGGGAATACCCGGACAGTGGAGCCCATTTCCGGAAGGATGACACTACGGTCAAGTCCGATAAAATCCGGGAATGACGCGAAATGGGGGATGGGGCATGGAAACAACATTGTATGACTACTGTATATCATCGACAACCAGCAACAATGTCTACAACAAGAAGGCTATAGCCCATCGAATAGACCAAGTAACATATCCAGTGTAATGGACTCATCATCGATCTCATCATCTTCATGCCGGAAACCACCATTAATACATCTCCGCTTTCTCCACCCGCGGAATTCATCTCTACAGAGCTCGCATCTTCATCAAGTCTCTCACAGTCCCCTCGAGCAACAACATTGGGCAGTGGGTCTGTAACGAATCAGTCCGATAAACCCGAGACATCGCCAGGTCACCTGTCCCACGCCAACAAGGACGCGAGCAACCACGAAATCGCAGGTACTTTCGATAGAGTCAAGGAAATCATGTCTGACAATCAACTGGTGATCAACACATTTATCGCTGGCGGTCTAGCCGGCGCGACCAGTCGAACTGTCGTCAGTCCGTTAGAGAGACTGAAAATTATCCTGTAAGTCTACTCATTCCGACGCGACGGAATGTAGATGGCTGACGAGATAGACAAGTACAAGCTAGCTCGAAAGGTGGAGCTGGCGGTGACGCATATGGGGGAGTATGGAAGGGTCTGGGTCGAATGTGGAAGCAGGAGGGGTTCCAGGGATTCATGAAAGGAAACGGGATTAATGTGATAAGGGTTAGTTTGTCACTTGCTCCAACTGTGTTATAGCTGACTCCATGTAGATTCTACCCTACTCCGCTCTGCAGTTCACAGTAAGCTCATGCATGCCTACTTGTGGACGGTGAAGCTGACTTCCAGTCATACGGCACGTTCAAATCGCTACTCTCGTCATGGTCGGGTGAACAATCACTATCGGCCCCGCTGCGACTATTGGCAGGTGCCGGCGCTGGTATCGTTGCTGTTTGTAAGCTAATCCTCTCGCACCGGAGATCATAGCTGACATCCCAGCTGCCACTTATCCACTTGACTTGGTCAGAGCTCGTCTCTCCATCGCTACTGCTGGCTTGACCGGACAGGCGAAGGGACATAATTTCTCAGTACAAGATGCCAAGCTTGGGATCGTCGGTATGACCAAGAAGGTCTACAGGACGGAGGGTGGTATACGAGGTCTATAGTGAGCTAGTCCCTATTCGAGAGCGCATCAGCTGACACTGCAGTCGAGGATGCTGGGCCACTGCAGTGGGTGTAGCTCCCTATGTCTCCCTCAATTTCTACATCTATGAGAGCTGTAAGTCAATATAACAATTACGCCATTACTGCAAAAGTTGACAAATAGTGAAAGCACACATCTTACCGCCTTCCAACACCTACGATGGAGCAGACTTGGCTCTGCGACAACTCGCATGCGGGGGTATCGCAGGTGCCACCTCACTTTTATTTACCCATCCCTTCGATGTTATCCGTCGGAAACTCCAGATCGTTGGTATGGGTGGTGCCAATCCCGAGTTTAACGGTGCCATCGATGCAATCAGGAAGATTTGTAAAGCCGAAGGATTCTGGAAGGGCATGTAGTACGTCATTTACCCACATTCAGTATCCCTGCTTGGGCTCACGATCCAGTCGAGGTCTGACACCCAACATCATTAAGGTAGCTCCTTCAATCGCTGTATCGTTCTACACTTTCGAGACGGTCCGCGATACCCTCGCTCAATGGGAACATATCGAAGAACCAGTCGAAATATAAGCCAAACGGGCATTATCAGCTGTACAAGTACTGTAATACAAGACTCTCTATCATTGTAGGAATACCACTCTATCTAACACACGATTTCATTTGGGCCTTGCATGCATTACACTTATCTACTATTACTGGTTGCATGGTGGCGCTACTTAGACACCACATTGACAGACAACCGGAAGCAAAAACTGCACGGGCCATCCTCGGGAAGCGAGTATGAGTAAGGTGTATGGAGTAAGAGGTGGTTACTCACTCTATACTATACATACTGCATACTACTCATCTGTTTCTTAGCTTTTGCATACACCTGTTCTGTACATACTGTAATCAAATACTATCTACCTGGCATTGTCGCACCACTTCTACCGTCCTCGAAAGACATCATCACTTGGTCGGCTCATTAACTGACCAGTCGGCCAATCCCGAAACTATAATTACCTATTCGCACTGGCACCTCTACAACTCGACATACACCTCGAAATCACCGTCCAAACGCTTACAGTAAGCATATAAGGAGTACGGATAGCGGATGTGGAACCTGCGGACAGGAAAGGAGGTTTGAGACCTAGGACACGACACGTCGGTTAGGACCTACGACTACCTACCCGCCTCAATACTCAAACTCTATATTATACGCCAGACCGTGTGTCGAATCACACACAAACAAACGTTCCGCTCTAGTCTTATCTCAAACCTCGACACGGTATCAAGAAGCAACGGATCACAAAGATTCTTTTTGTCATCATACCTCGTTGTCAAAAAGGAACGAAAACGAGTTTAATTAGTGACATCACTTCACGCTGTCCTTTGGCATCACGTACCAGTACACACAAGAACCGATTCTTCCAATGGAGTTTCAGCAATATACGACTTCCTCACCGGCCTCGCCGTTCTCGCAATTGTCTACAGATCAATCGTCACCTGAAGGAAATCAATCAGCTGGCGACACAAAGCCTTATATCAATCAATTCACAGGCAATATGATGCAGACTGTCCCGGGCAACTTCTATGGGATGAACTCCAATCCGTACGTATTCTCTCTATAATGAGGGCGTGACTGATGAATAGGGATACCAAGCCATTTCCAAACGGTGTGCCAATAAATGGGCAACCTCGCTCTGCTCCCCCGCCCTCTACTTTTCCCCGAGTCCACGACCAGCCGGGCCCATCCTTATCTCAAGCCAGCTCACTCGGAGCACGAACCGATAAATTACCTCGACAGCTCGCTCTGGATCAATTACCTATCCTCTCACCTCCAGTCAATGATTTGTACCGCCCAGATGGACCTTCGAACGGAATGGTCAAATTACAAGGAGATCCTCAAGTAATCGAGAAACAAAGGGTGGAAACCGCTATTCGGGCCATCATCGACTTTACGCACTTCGTCTCGACTGGAATCATCCCACCGCCCTCGGATCCAAATATCCTTGCTATCCTACCAAGAGGTCCTGATGGCTCGCTGCTCACTCATTTGGCCAGGACGGGGACGTTCAAGACTCTACGACTTCAAGCTGGAACAACTACCAAGCAGATTTCGAAAAAGCAGGAGCAATTGAAGGAACAAGCTAGGAAAGGATTAAAAGATCCCACTCAGCTGGATACTAGTACCGTCTACCTCGAGACAGCCGTGTACAAGTCCGACGGCCATACTCGAGTGTACGCATGTTCGAAATGTCGAGGAAGAGAAGCAAAGAGGCGGCACAGTAAGGAGACTAGCAGGAAGAATCCCTCGGCAGAGCAGAAAGTGAAAGTCGAACCATCAACAACTGGCGGTGGAGATGAGGATGGAGCATCGTACGATCCCTTGAGAGGAGATCGAGTGGTGGCGGAACCTCCTTGGAATCCTACTACGGCGGATTGGAGGCACGAGATCATCATTTTCAATCATAGTCCCGAAGTATCAATCAAGGATGGAGCGGTGGAATCTCTTCCGTTTAGGGTGATTTGTTATGGAAAATGCCATGCTGAGAAGACTGGTTTCAGGTGAGTCCCTCTTGCGCTACGTCAGAGTTTAGCTGACGAGTAGGATCAAGTTCACAATCCGTACATATGACGGTCGGATATACGGGACCGACATGACTGGCCCAATCAGGATCACAGACGATCACAAGACCGACAAAGCTAGACCTGGCGTACCTATTTCCAGATCCGCCCCACGATCTCGTAAAGGCACAAGTGTCATGTCGAGCCAGCGTACTTCACCTACTCACTCAGACGAGAGTCAGGCGGTATCGGAAATTGGCGCTATGACGAACAAACAAATCCCACCAAGTCGCGGTAAACCATACGACAGGCCCGGCGTGCATCGACACAATTCGTCTTCATCTATCCACTCTGTCGCATCTTTATCAGCAATGTCAGGTAATGGACTTCCCGATATACCACCTGGGTCAGCGGAATGGCCAAATATCTCGAACTTTCAAGCCCATCCCATGTTGTCGAATGTCAACCTTCGTCGACCGTTCCCTGGGGCAATGACTGCGATGAACGGGCACGACTCGATGAGTTACACTTCCTCGAATCCACCTTCTATCCATTCATCCGCGATTCAGTCACCGATGAGCTTGGGTCTAGCATTAGGAGACGATCTACCGGCAAATGAACTTGCGATGCGACTTTCCGACTTCCCTGGATTCTCTCAGCATGATCAAGGTCAACATTCGTTCCCTACCAACTCGACTTCGCCGATGTTATTTGACGGTATGGCCGGATTAGATCACAACAACTTTGGTTCTACCGACGCATTCTCAAATTACAATCTCAACAATCTACAACAGCAGTTTTCACAGCATACTGGATCGTATACGGATTCCCATCTTTCAGGTCGATCGGAATTGGGATTATACGAAAGTTCAGTGTATAGCGATAATGGCCCCGGCCAAAGTTCAGTGGATGAGCAGAGTGATCACGATATGATGTCGTATCTGATCACGGATGATGATCCCCACTCTACCGATGCTATTGTCCAACCTTTCTCCAGTCCTGCCGCAGTCCCACCCAAAGTTGATCAACTTCCTATCGCTGTTGCTCCCACCCAGCCGGCTCCGACAATTTTGCAAGTCATCCCATCGACAGGTGCGCTGTCCGGCGGTATCAGTATCGCCATCCTCGGTATGAACATCCCGAACGGCGCTTCGGTGATGTTTGGCGGAAGGTTAGCTACGACAACAGCATGTCAATCGAGTTACATCAGTTGTCTACTTCCTCCTGGTAGTGCGCCTGGTCAGGTCGAAGTCGTCATCCAGGGCTATGCAAGTTCCAACCCACCCGCTACGTTCATCTACGAAGCCCCCACCAAAGAAGCTATCAAGCTAGCCCTTCAGGTTCAGAGCCAACAACCTGCTGCTCCGAATGGTCCCGAGATGAATTTCCACAGTAATCAGAATGGAAATTCTGCCAATGGACCGGGTAATAACAGTACTTGGACGGTGCCTACCGATACCATGTCGACGCCGACTCCGACCGAATCCAACGACCTTCAAGCCACTTTGACGGAATTTCTCGCTGCACTTAATGAGCATTCTCCCGGATCGCTACGACACTCGGATGCCATCAATGCTCGAAATGAAGCCAAGCAGACTCTCATCCATCTCGCCACCATCCTTGGCTATGAGAGACTACTTCGGCGTCTCGTGATTTACGGAGCTCAACTCGATGTTCAGGATATCAATGGCTTTACACCTCTCGCATTCGCAGCTTATTGCGGTAAAATTGATTGTGCTCGTGTCTTGATCGAAGCTGGAGCAACATACGACCTTCCCACCAACCTAGGTGAATTCCCCCTAGATCTCGCTAAAGTGGGCGGTAATGACAAGATTGAAAAATTATTGTTATCAGCCGTCTGGTCTACAAGGTCACCGGCTGGAAGTCAAGGTCGAAATAGTCATATCTTCTTACCTGACGAAAGTGGGACCGATACCACCGAATCTCATCGAGCTGTGGAGTCGGATATCGAGTTGGACGATGATAACCCAAGTGACGGCTCGGAAGATGAGATTGATTTCTATGTTGATCGAGCACCTCCCAGGCGTAGGAGGTCGAAACCCAGGGGAAGGAAACCTAGTCTCAATGTGGATGATATCTCGTCATGGCAAAGGACCACTCAATTATCTCGACGAACTCCACACTCTACTGCTCCAGGTACCGCCGTCAACTCCGATACGGAAGCTCGACAACGATTACCCGCCCCTATCGTGCCTCCATCTCCTTCCGCGGTCGATACGCCCCCGCCATACTCGCCTGCATCTTGGCTTGATCGATTCCCACTATCCACAGACCACTGGCGACTCAATGGAAGATGGGGTTTGGCAGAAGATTGGAAGATCCCATCTGAATTGGTCCCGCAACCGATCGTATCCATGTTTCACCCTCGCAACACTATCTCCGATCCATCAGGCTCTGGAGCGTGGGTCACCATGCCTGTTCCCTCACCCTCCTGGGAGACTCTGCAGAAGATCACCAATCCGGACGATCTCAAGGCATTCACTCAAGCTATGGCGGCTGCTGCTTTCAATGCGGTTGTGCAGACTGGAGCTACGACCTCGACCGGGGAGGTGTCGACGCATGGAATGAGATCCAGATTCCCAGGTCATAGATCCAGTGGAAGTGGGAGTGGAAGTAATATCTCGTTGAAGGGTCATGGACAGAATGGTCAAGTCAAGCCTGTCAAGAGTAAGCTAGTCTCATCTTCATCGTGCTGGATGTAGCTAACGGTCAACAGAGGATCGAATGTTTTACTTGTTCTGGTTACCTCTCCTGCTTTTCGTTGGATTCTGGACGCTCGTCACGCTACTGCCTATCTTTACGGGTTTCGGGCTATTATACGCCAGGACGATTACGCGGTATATCAAGCAGAGAGTCTAATTCGCACATGAGGCTGGTGTTCTGTTTGTTATCATTGTATCGCTTCGTACCTATAATATGCAATATTGTCGCCGCCGGGTTACATTGGAACCTCGCAACACGCACAGACAACTGCATCACATTGCCCATGTTGGTCGCTCAGCACTTTGGGGTCGTTGCCCCTGCTGTCAGCCGGCTCCAGACGTCTCAACCAGGGGATGCAAGGTGTGTCGGTGTGAAGGTGCAACGTACTCCCTTACCGTCTGGGATCTAGCTAGTATTGGCAATCCTCTTTTGGGGTCGCCTTGATTGC
>Ga0308160_10006557_pt1 | contig 11816 bp, 11 predicted proteins | sample PhyFR1_FD_201036 | JGI IMG/M metagenome (GOLD analysis project Ga0308160, IMG submission 201036) | Phyllosphere microbial communities from UC Gill Tract Community Farm, Albany, California, United States - DLSLF.R1 | ecosystem: Host-associated > Plants > Phyllosphere > Unclassified | place: USA... | reverse complement strand
GGAAGATGAAGGGCGAGCTGATGAGGTAATTGCGACTGATGGTCCAGGATTATGACGCGGGGTCGGGTATGGTGCGTACAGTCTTGTTTGAGCATTGCGATGCGTATCCGAGTTGGTCGCGATTGCGGGAGGCTGTAATGGTGTTATCGAACCCCGGGAAGACGAGCCGGAGGCCTCGACGCTGCTCATATCTTCACACACCTCGGCAAGCGGTTGGATATTCATGATGGGCCAGCATCCGGAATCCAAGGATTTGAGAGTGTCGACTGAACGCTTCGATCTCCGCTCTTTCTTAGGTTGGCAGCATATACAGATCCCGGTTGTTTGGCAAAAACAAGGATTGAGTACGTGTTCTACTGATCAGTCAGTTTACCCAATTCACGCGACTCACCATTCCGTTCAGCTGGCTGGTACGACTCTATCCCGGATGACTCTACTTGAACCTGTTCATGGACATCCTTCAAACCATCGAGGAATGTGGCTTCACTACTTGAGCGGCCGTGCCAATCGGTCCTGCCATCACTATTGGATGAGAGAGAAAGATGTGGAAGGGAGTGATTGGACGAGTATTGGCCAGACTGCGATGAGGAAGCTTGGACTTTCGAAGAAGCCGGCATGATGACACTCGGGGTCTGGGATCCACCGCAAACACACTGTAGGATCAGCTCAGCTTCTTTGGACGTCACTGTTCGATTTCGTTACCACCGCGTACCTTGTTGTGAACTGCTCCGGCCAAAGACGATCCTTGCCGGCTCTCCTTGCACCACGAGCATTGCGTTGATGGTCTCCCCTTTTTCTTGGCTTCAAATAGTGGCCGATCCTTATGAGTGCAGCCAGATACTCTATGTCCTCTAATGCATGTCGCACAAGCGAAATGCTTCTCGTTGATCAGTACCATCCTATCCGGGTGATATTTGACATGCCCCTTGGCGAGCGGGTCCTGGGGAGGGGCAAGGTGTGTCTAGTGACGCGTTTTGATGTATCAATGAGGCGGCTTCTTGTGCGAACACTGGTAGCGGTGGAAGGGGCTTCTCTTTGTGAAGTGCAGTGATGCGAGATGACGCGCAGTGATGCGAGGTGAGGCGCAGTGAAGGGGATAGTGTCGCAGGCTCCTTTGACCGAACGAGGCGTTGTCCGTGCGTGAGTTGATATTCGGTATCTATTGGGTTCTGCCAGACAAAAATCGTGTACGTACTCTTGTGTCCCTACGCGTGTCGCCAACAGATCTTTTTCTTCGTTCCGGTACGCTACGTTCTGCTTCTTTGCTCACGACAGACACTGTTTGATCGTGATCTCCTGTCGCCCGGCTATCCGGCTATTCTCGTTCCTTCTTTTGGCAACGGAATCAAATTCGAGTGAGGGTTGGACACTCAAAGTGGCAATGCTTTCCCAAGACACCCAAGCTGGACCCATTGCGAGCTTTCAAAATTGTGAGGGATCTCACTTTCGTTCTAGGCAGACCTCATGGTTTGGTCGAAATGCCGTATGAGATGCCTGTCATACAGCGCAAATCTCGCTCAGGCGGGCTGTACGCCAAGCCACATTTGCCGGACTGTCAACCGCAAAAATCACTCAATAGAAGCGCAAAAAGCGCTCAATCATAGCTGAAATTGTGATTCAAGATGAAACGTGAAGGACCCCTTACCATGTTCGACCATTTGCACTTCTTGTCAGCCAGAAAAAAGACATGCACAGTCATTGTAATCTGCCATCAATTTCGTCATCGGGACTCTACTCACATCGGATCCTGGTACTCTCTACCACAATGGGCCACGCTAAGAGTCGCAGAGAATCTGCCATCGTGCTACCGGCCTGTCACACAAAGTGCCCTCATTGAGGATGACTCAAATGACGAGGCTGACACTGTGACAGACGGGCAGGGCAGTCAGAAGGGTTTACAACTTAGTTCCTCCGACGAGCCACGTGAGGCGTGGATCAAAAAATTCAAAATTCAGGGGTCACCTAGGGTTCCATCCGGCCGAAGGGAGTCAATAATTCTAGACTTTCAGGAACGCGTGATATTGAGGCATTTTGCGCGATATCTTAGCGGGCCGCCATACATATAATTGAATTCCCCTCGCCGCCGACTTCACCACTCACCTATCTGTCTCGAGCACCATGAGCAATTCCTGCGGTGGCGGATGCTGCGGCTCCAATGTCGAAATTAGCGTACCAACCGAATCGATTAATCTCAATGCACCGGTGCCGAAGGAATTTCGGGAGGAAGTCAGGACGACAGGCCGATCCGGGAACGACAGGCAGCTTGTCGATCTTTGTGATCCGATCAAGGCAGATACAGGACCCTGTGGCGCCCCTTCGCACGAGGTCACCTCAGCCGGGGAGAGTCTCGGTGATGGGTTTGTGAGCGGATGTGCCAGAGAAGGATGTAGACGTGGAGAAACAGCTATTTCGAAATTTGAAGGAATCGCCATCGCCCAACAGTCAATCCAGAGTCCTGACGAGGGTTGTCGGCCACAGCAGGATAGCGTCAACGATACTGATGGGGACGAAGGGTGTCGCGATAAATGCGACGGGTCGAAAGACACGTATGCAGAAGACGCATGTTGCACAAAAGACACATCTACAATCGCGCTTACCGATGCGCCCTCGCAAGCCGGAATCACACCTCGTGGCATTTCGAGACCCGCCCAACGTTCCAGCAAGGCGACCGAAGTCTCCGTTCAAGATCATAACCTCGGCTCGCCTGAAGTTGGCAAATCATGCTGTTCCACCAAATACACGTCTTGTTCGGCATCAAACACCGTACCAGTGTCCGTCGATGCTGTAGCCATGGGCTGCTGCTCGTCAGGCGCCGCCGACACGGAGTCTGTCCCTTCCCAGTCATCCAAGAGGGTGCAACCTGCCCGTAAAAGTGAGCCAATTACTTGTTACTTTCTGCATAAACGATATGGCTGACATATACAGTAGTCCAACAACAGCCTATCTGCCCCTGTTGTGTCGATGGCATACTTCGGTCCAATCTGAATGGTAGGTCGCTCCGTTTCGCCCAGAGATGCTCTCGACTCATCCAGCAGTGCTCAACATCCTCACGTCCCGTGTTCGCGAAGCCCAGAGCCAGTTGACACGATGCTGCATCGCTTTTGCGAACATGTGTTGCGCCACTTCACGAACCGATGATGGGCGTTGTGAGTTCGAGTGCGACGGTAATAGCGAGAACTCGGCTCTCTCAACAAAACCAGCCTACGAGCCCGCCCACGGTACTGATACCAATGAGAAGATTAAGACGGAGTCAGTCGCTGCCTTCTCCTTGTTTCCGGACGTCGATATGAAAGAGTCCGCTGTCTTTGAAGTCATCGGGATGGATTGCCCGGATTGTGTCTCCAAAGTCACTCGTGCTGTCGATATTCTCTTGGGGGCGGAAGTGGCCAACGCCGATGGTGTGCGAGGTTTGTTGAATGTACGATACGATGCTAGTGAGTATTGATTATCCGAACGTTCGAGTCAAGGCTCACCACATATTCTAGACCGGATCGATCTGAAAGCCATCAAGACCTTCGCTGCGAGAGCTTCCGGTTTCACGATCAATGTGTTGGACGCTGCTCTATTGGACGCCGGGAAAACCCTTTTGCTGCCACTGTCGTTTGAGCGACTGCCACCTGCTACTGTACTCGACGCGTACGAAGTACTCGCGGGGACTGACACCGCCCGCAGCCGGTATGGATGGCGATTGTTGGCAAGCAGGCTGTTGAACGCCAAGTCTGCAGGCGGCCAGGTCGACCTTGTCTTTCACTTGGACTCTCCCCATCCGGTCAAGCCCCGAGACATCCTCAAAGATCTAGAGCCGTATGGTGCCAGTCTGCGACGACATGGAGACGACAAAAACGTCAACAGAATCAACAGCGACCTGATGAGCATCTCGCTCCGCACCCTCGCGTCGTTGATCTTTACCATCCCCATTCTCGTACTAGTCTGGTCGCCGTTGCCGATGCTGTCAAGTACGGCATCTCAATCAGCCCAGCTGGCCCTCGCTACTCTCGTCATCATCGTCGCTTGGCCAATCTACTCTGGATCGTTTAGATCCGCTTTCTACCTCCATCGAGCCGATTTGGGGGTCCTCACCAGCTTCGCCACTTTGACGAGCTACATCTTCTCTTTGGTTGCCTTTGGGTTTGAGTTGAGCGGCAGAGAAATCGGGAAGCCATTCTTCGAGACAGTGGGGTTGTTGATCACGTTGATCTTTGCTGGAAGGATTCTACAAGCGAGCACAAGGAGGTTGGGATTGCAGGCGGTAGGAAACCTGGGTCGGCTGCAGCCTGAGCAAGCTCGATTGGTCCCGGCCCTTGCCACTGAGCAGAGCATCGATGTCTTGTCAGTATTTGTATCAACCAATACGCTTGATCATATCAATAGCATCGCTGATGATCAGGCTGCTACATTACGATGATGTGATTCGCGTCAAACAAGGAGAGAATATACCGACCGACGGTGTAGTCATTCGCGGAGAAGGCACAGTCGACGAATCATCTTTGACTGGCGAATCAATGCCAATCCCCAAATCGAGCGGATCCACTATGACCGCAGGGGCCGCTCTGACAGACGGATCCATAGACATGATCGTAACTCGCCTCGTCCCTGAAAACACAATCTCGGCTATCATGGACGCTGTTTCTTCCTCGTCGACGGGATCGGGGTATCAAGACCTTGCAGATCGGATGGCTGGGTGGTTATTGCCCATTGCTAGCGTGTGCTGTTTGGCCGCTTTTATTGGGTGGTTGTTGGTCGAAAGGCTAAGGAAGGGTCAGGACTGGGGAGAAGCCATCATCATTGCTGTTGGGTACGCGATTGCCATTGCTGCCGTATCTTGCCCTTGTTCACTCGCCATAGCCGTGAGTCTGTGGTACAATCCCCATCAATTAAGTTTACTGACGGATAGGTAACGTTCGTTACTACCATCTCTATGGCCATGACAGTCAACGAGGGAGTCTTATTCCGGTCCATTCAAGCCTTGTTGACCGCCCACGCTGTCAAGGCAGTCGCGTTTGACAAGACCGGAACCCTCTCACAGGGAGTAATGGCGATCCGGGAGACCTCCTACGATCCGGGTTTGTTGAGTTTACGATTGATACACTCGATTACCGCTTCGAACAAACATCCAGTATCAGAAACCGCCAGACGGTACCTCGAGTCTCACCATCCCGAGCTCAGAAACGACATCCTCCTCGACTCTACTAAGAGGTTGGAGATCGAAGGCGTCTCCGATATCCAGATAATCCCTGGGAAAGGTGTTATTGCAAACTTTTTCGGCTTCGAGGTCAAAGCCGGAAACGCCAACTTCACCAATACCGAGTCTCATCCCAAGGTCACCGAATATATTGCGGATGGAATGACCATTCTCGCGATCACCCTCGGAAATCAGCTTGTAGGTTTGTTCGGAATGAAAGATCAGCCCAGATCCGGTGTCGAACAACTACTATCTGATCTCGGTCGAGACGGGAAACAGATCTCGCTGGTGTCGGGCGATAACCCATCGGCCGTCCATGCATTTGCCGTTGAAGTCGGCATCTCCCTGGACCAAGTTCACGCCTCGCAGACTCCGACCTCGAAAGCGTCGGTCGTGAAATCGCTCAAGGCTACTGCACATCCTGGAAAGGTCGCGTTCGTAGGCGATGGGATCAACGATATCATTGCCTTATCCACTGCCGATGTTTCAATCGCCACAGGCTTAGCCTCTAACGCATCGTCACAGATTATCATCTTGGCCAACGACGTTCCGAGGGCGATCAAGTCCATTATCGTCACCTCGTATGTGACCAGGAACCATGTTATCGTGTCTCTCGCATTCTGTGGGGTTTACTTCACAGTCGCCATTCTCCTGGCTAGTGGAGTGACGGGATGGAGGATCCCACCGGCATATGCTGGACTCGGGGAGTTGGTCAGCATCATACCTGTACTCCTTGTGGGAGCGCATCTCGCGACATTTAAAGTCATCGCGAGGAAGTTGGACGCTGCGTAACTGCCAGTAGTCGCGACGGCGGCGGACGAAGGAAGAGAATCCGCCCTGCCGAGCTGTGCCGCGTTCGCACCAGTCTGCAGGTATATTGAGCGAGATGTGTACAACCAAGTCATATTCTATGAACTTTGTGTTTTTTTAGGGGGTTACATACCCGTCTTGGGGTGGGGAGGGGTCCGGGTCAAAATTTTTATGCATGCATCTAACACTTGTTTCTGGTTCAGAATCACCGTAGCAATTATAAATTGTCATCAGAATGTGTTTATGTGTGATGTGGAAGGAGGTATGAAGGAAAAGCAAACTTACGGTACGCTGACCCCCAAGCGCGGGAGTATTTTGGTGTACTGCCGTTTTGACCTTACTTCACCATGCATCCACATTCACTGCTCAGGAAGACAGACTGTCTTCTCATGTTGGCCGTTCACCGTTGACCGTGTGCATATGCGAATCGTGCGACAGCCACGTGGACAAGTGCGGTCGTCACTAGCGGTCTTGTGAAATAAGTGGCGCACCGGCCGGATAAAGCCCCGAGCCGACGTCTCCCACCCTCATCCACCCTCCCTCTACGGCGTTCTATTGTTCGCGAAGGAACGACGAAAACCCGTTGACGAATCGCGTATCGCCCTTCTAGGAAAGTGTACCTAGTTTCCAAGGTCCCATCGTTGTGGTTACTGAAGCTCCATTGTACCGAGAATACTCAGCGAGGACTGGAAAGCATAGCGAAGTTGAGGTATCATGGTGTGGAAGAGTTCACCGAGATCCTACGGCCGAGACTAGTGATACTCGGCGTTCTTTGCTTAGCTTATCACCATAGTGAATAGTCATTCCCACTCAGCGTAAGCAGCCTAGTCTATGCAAACTTCATAGTGAGCGCTGCTGTCTGAAGAAGAAGCAGAATCGGCGAGCATAGACATGGGGATCGAAGAAGGCTCTACTATGGAGTAGATGCTCTGAAAGACATCAATTTGGCGATCATACCTCTGTATGTGGAAGAGCGCGGGTTTACGGACGACATTGTGGACTGTCGTGGAAAAAGTCTATTCAGTTTGGATCGTACAGCTTGTGCCAATTATTCTGCAGCAATTGTTGCCATGAGGCCATCTTATTAATCATCAGTTTAGAGTATGCGACAACAATCTCCATACAATAGTACGTAAGGTCTCGTGCAATATTTTTGGGAAGTCCTCGTCAGGCTATTTCTTGGAAATCTTGTCTTTGTTTGCGCAGCTCTTGGCAACTATTTCCTGAAATGCAGGAATGTACTTGCAGCTCCTCATTATTCACAAACTCCCTTGGTTGTCGCTCCCAGATCAACCGATTTGTGCGTTTTCAAAGCAAACCGCTACCATACTATTCTGGCCAACAATAGCGCTTACGACAATACAACATTTTACATTGGCACCTGCGCTCGGGCAATCAGAATGTCTCCGCGGTGAAATGCTCACTGTGACCGGCCCGCAACCCAGGTTGTCGTTCGGTACGATGCCTCGCCCTCGTAGATTGATGTGTTGCAGAAGTGACGGATGATTGAGAAACCGCTCCTGCATGAATGCTGAGGATCCGTCGGACTGCTCAATCGAACGGAGATGTGGTCGGCAGCTCCAGTGGTTAAATTATCTCTCTCGTCGATCCTCTCAAAACGCTGGCGCAAGAATAGGTGCCCCATTTCTGGAATGAACCCTCACTCTCCCTTGCAGCTTCACTTGCTGTTGTTCAAATTTAGGTCTCGTGCAATCCCGAGCGACTGTGCGCCGATCGAGTCCCATAACATTGTACAGGACGGCACGGCAGCCACGTCGTCTATTTAGTGGATTAGTATCCAATCAACACTGCGAAGGCCCCTATCTTGCCTACTGATTGGAGTTACCGATGTCCAGGACAGGAAAGAACGGAATTTTCGATCCTTCAGTTTCTCAAGAGCCTAACTCAGTGAAGAAATTTATTGGCTTCCCGACCGACTGCTACAGGCTTAGGTATAGCTCAAAAACCATGACTTATCCTCGCCTCGAAAATCCTCTTTGTATTACAAGTCAAGACAGAGGTAAAGGTATGACAGTGGTGAGCATCGTCTGTCAGACATCCCCCTTGAAGTACTGCCCTTTGAGAGGCCGCTCTGCGAATGCCGCATTTATATGCCTGAGGTACTGGTTCAAACAGTCCTGAGAGTATGAATGTTAAACGCGTTCGCTATTCATGCTTCTTTTCGGTTCAACTTCGTCAACAAGCTCTGAGTCTCTATCACCAGTCAGGTCCGTCATCCTCTCGCATTGCTCGGCAAGCTTGATACATTATTACCTAAAGTTTCGCCCGCAAAGTTACCTGACTTGACATCGAGGCTAATCCTAGCCCCCATAAATCGCGCAGCCCAGAAGCAGGCCTCGATCATTGGGATCACTTGAAGACGCATAGTCCGGTGGTCAGGCACGATATTGAAATTCGTGTCGTTCCTGAGAGTGGGGATTCATCTTGCGTTTCGTGATCTGAAACGATTGAAAACACTCGTTCTAACACAGCAAGTACTATTGCCATCAGCACTATCTAGCAGTGACTTTTTTCCGTCATCACCTCAAATCCGAAGACAATTTTCTCACTAGAAGGGTCACAGATCAATTACATCGAGTCTCATCGATATGGATGTGGGATCACAGAACCCCAGGACGCGCCCGGAACCCCCCCTTTACAGCAGCGTTGTGCCGGAGGGCCATTTTCATCTTTCGACACCACAATGCTGCGAGGAGTCTGCTTGGCAACGTAACACAGCCGAGACAGGAGGCGTGCGTAGTATGGGGCTTACAAGGTCCGACATCACTCTAAAAGTCGATAATGCGCTGCATAGACGATGCGGCAGAGATGATGAGCATTTCATGTGCTCAACAGAGAGCAGATCTTCTCAGGAACTTTTGCGCTGGGCAAGATAACGAGTTGCAAAAAGGTCGAGTTGTCGGTATGTATGAAGCATTTAGTATCGCTCTTGATTCTATTTGAATAGAATTCTGCTGAGATGAGTAGGTGCAAGGATATATGTCGATAACACACCTCATGGAAGGCAGCGGTTACGCGCACAAGTGCGCCGAGCAAGTGCGTCGAACAACGAATATATGGCGGCCTGATTTGACTGAGGCGACGGTCACTCCTCAAACAGGCGTTTGGCAGATTACCATGCCATCTGTTGCCGATGTCATGTCTCGAACCGAGCGGGAAGTTCTGGGGGGAATGCGTTTGGCCTGTCCCGAGAGTAGAGATGTTCTGGATGAGCGCAGTCGCCAACCCCAACAGCTCGGTATCTTGGCATCGACTATGGAATTTACAGCAGGACGCGTACGGATTCGAGTATTTTACATCCTGGAGTTAAAAGTTCGCAGGGGGCGGCTTCGTGTGGATAAAAGGTGCGTGACCGCCCCAGTTTTCGATGGATCGGCATCCAATTGCTAATTGGTGGAAAGCGTTCGGATACCACTTCTCTATCATCCACCTCTATACCCGGTCCCGAGCCGGTTCATAACAGTGACCCGCAAGTGGATGAACTATGTCTTCCAGGAGTATGGACATGGCATTGCGACAAAGGAGGAACTTGCAGCTGAGGTGAGTCACTGAAGCCTTTCGCTTCTTGCTATTTATCGACGTCTGACTGACACGAAATGCAAAGCTACTCACCCCATCACCCTTCTCCTTGATCATACCTACAGCGGACGAGCAAGAGTGTCGCGGGCTACCCCATTTCCCATTTCGCGTACACTTCGCTTCTTCCAGAGGTCCAATAACGAGTGACATGATATCCGACTGGAACATGGGATGTTATCGAGAGCTAAAAGTCGAAATGCCGGGTACTGGTCTTCGGCGTAAAGAACTGAACCGGCTGTTCGGTCAATGGTGGCTGGACTACTCATATGTATCGACCGGCTCATTAGAAGAGACCGAAGCTGGTGAGGTGTTACCCAGGGATATGGATAATAAACGAGTGAGGCCCCTCCTAGCAGAAAGTGGGTATGAGTGCATGGCACGCGTTTATAATCCCTCACTTACCTTCTTCAACAAGGAGTGAAAGACCCCAAGTCTTTTTGCTGACGTAACAGCCGCCCATGATTCAATTGTGGATTCGACGCTGCGCGAAGCACCGCCCATATTTGCTTCTATCGATACGCACGGTCTTACCAGCATCCCGCCACGTTTGCCGTCTCAGGCGATTTGCGACGGAAATACAGACAGAGCCACTCTACTAAGAGCGAAAGAGCCAGTCCAATTCAAAGATACTTCGGCCTCGCAGGTTCATCACACATACTTTCAGGGCATGTTCGAGCTACAAAGGAGCTCCTACAAGTATCACCTCCATCCCATGGATAGGGCCCTATTTTCTGTGGGGTACTGGTTCGAGATGTCGTGCCCGGTAAATCCAACTGCTGGCGACACCGAAGCACCGTACAAGATGCTCTGTAGGATTAAACTTGATCTCTTCAGAGACATGCACTAGTATTCGTGTCTGCCAGTGGGCGAAAGTACGACTAAAAAGCATCGATCGCAACGCTGGAATGATTTCTTCGCGTGGCATTTATCAATTATGGGTGAAGTTCAGCCAACTGCGAGTCTCATGTGAGAGTGACTAGAGAGCGCGGCAGAGTAGATCCAAAGCCTACTCAGGGACAAACAGAAAGCTCGTCGGGTCAAGCTCGCGTGGTGCGAACAAATCGCAACGCTTGAGTACTGCTAATAAGCGTTTTAAATAGGGGGTGTGCAGAAGCCTTTTTATTTCGAAGTTCATGACTGGATGTGATATCTAACATTATCCAGAAGTTATTCGCCCTACTTGATATTTATGCTACCATGCGCCATGGACAGTGGCTATCTGGTGTTCAGTGAAGTGGCAGGAACAATGCCTCTTGACACAACATCTGCACGTGCGCGTATGCACTGCGGCTTGCGCAACGTGGACCTGAGCCTAGTATGTTAGCTCGAAAATGACTTTGTTTGGTCATTTCGGTTCACACTTCTTTGCTGTCCTACTTAGATACGTCACATGGCCAAGGAAGAGCGCACGCACACAAGGTCTAAGCTTCGATGCCCCAGTGAGCACAGGCGCACGCAGCGTCCTCATCCGCTGAATCAGGGCTCTCTCAAACCCAAGTGACGGATTTCAGTTCTCAACCGTCCGAGCTAGGGTAAAGACGCGATACGATGAAGGATCTTTCATCAGCCGAATTCTGCCTTGACGACTCACTGGCTCAAGATTTACCAACATCGCCAAGGTCTGATAGAGATTGCGCCCCGGTAAGTTGATGGCGTTTGGTGAATGGATACGTGATCATCCTATGAGTCAGTACTTCAACATCACTTCAAGCTGGGCTCATCGGATCTCACTTCTGTATCCGCACGTCTGTAGACGCACCGGAAGAAAGCAGGCGATGCCGGGAGGCTCAGGCATGCCTAGAGGGCGGTAAAGAGAAAAGGAAGCAGGTCGGGAGGGTAAGTAGAAGGCCAGATGAGAAGGTGACAAACGGGGACGCCGGCGCGAATGCGGACTTCTTTTGACTTTGATCGATGCTGCTTTCTGAAACATTGTTCATTTACAACTGACTCCACACGTGCTTGAATACGGATTACACCATCTACATGCCAATCACCTCGTCGGGATAATGGGCAATCCAAGCTTTTATGCCGCCAGTGAGCACGCGAGCATTCGATTTGATACCCTGTGCGATGAGTGCATCCTCATACCAGGCGGCGCATCTTGGTCCTCGGCCATTCGAGCTAGAACAATGAAACAATACGTCAGAGTATCTGCCGTAAGCTGCCTACCATGTCTGTAACGCACTGGCTCAGAATGGGCACCAAGGCTGGTAAGGTCTGATAG
>Ga0308160_10006553_pt1 | contig 11820 bp, 11 predicted proteins | sample PhyFR1_FD_201036 | JGI IMG/M metagenome (GOLD analysis project Ga0308160, IMG submission 201036) | Phyllosphere microbial communities from UC Gill Tract Community Farm, Albany, California, United States - DLSLF.R1 | ecosystem: Host-associated > Plants > Phyllosphere > Unclassified | place: USA... | reverse complement strand
CGCCGGTCCCTGAGCCCACGCCGGTCCCTGAGCCTGTCGAAGGGCATGAACCGCTCGCCGAGGACCCCACCACGCTGAAGGAGCACACCCATGCGTGACTTCGATCCCGACGCGTTCTTCCCGCGTCTCCTCAAGGCCATCGGGGAGACCGGCCTCATGGTCTCCGTGTCCTTCGCCGTCGCGACGGTCATCGGGATCCTGCTGGGCCTCCTGCTCTACGCGAGCCGGCCCGGAAACCTCCTGCAGAACCGCGTCGTGTTCGGCGTCCTCAACTTCGTCATCAACGTCATCCGACCGGTGCCCTTCCTCATCGTCGCGATCGCGCTCATCCCGCTCACGCGGCTCGTGTTCGGCACCGGCCTCGGACCGCTTCCGGCGACGATCCCGCTCATCCTCGTCGCGAGCGTCGCCATCGGTCGCGTCTCCGAGTCGAACCTCGTCGCCGTCTCACCGGGTGCCATCGAGGCAGGCGCGGCCATGGGGGCGAGCCCCGTGCGGGTGCTGTTCACGATCGTCGTGCCCGAGGCGCTCGGCCCACTCATCCTCGGACTGACCTACATCCTCGTCGCCCTCGTCGATGCGACGGCCGTGGCCGGTGTGCTCGGCGGCGGCGGCCTCGGCGACCTCGCCATGACCTACGGTTACCAGCGGTTCGACTGGATCGTCGTCGGACTCGTGGTCGTCACGCTCGTCCTGCTCGTGCAGCTCGCCCAGTTGCTCGGCAACGTGCTGGCGAAGCGGGTGCTGCACCGATGAGCGCTGACGACTTCGACTCGTTCCTCTCCTCCATCCGCGGCGGCGCCGTGTCGCGCGAGACCGACCGGCGCCTCCTGTTCGACGAGGTCGCCGAGCTCAAGCACCTGGGCTTCGCCGCTGCCAGAGTCCCGGTCGCGTCCGGCGGCGGCGGGCTCACGCTCGAGCAGCTGTTCGCGCGGCTCATCACGCTCTCGGCGGCGGACTCGAGCCTCGGGCACGTCTGGCGGGGACACATCCTGTTCGTCGAGGCGCTGCTCGCCTCGCCCGACACCGCCTATCGGGAGCACTGGTTCGCCCGGCTGAGCGTCGGCGACCTCGTCGGGAACGCGCAGTCGGAGCGGCACGCGACCGCGCACCTCGAGACCGTCCTTGACCGCGACGGCGAACTCCTCACGGTGACCGGCACGAAGTACTACACGACCGGCAGCATCTACGCCGACTGGATCTACCTGTCCGCGCTCGACGGGACCGACCGCGTCGCCGTGACCGTCTCCGCGCACGATCCTGGCACCCGCTCGGTGGACGACTGGGACGGCTTCGGACAACCGTTGACCGGAAGCGGGACGACCACCTTCGACCGCGTACCGGTGGACCCGCGCGACCTCGTCGTCCACAGCGGCGACGCGGCGGGGTGGCACCGGACGGGCGCCCTCCAACAGCTCATCCTGCTCGGTGTGGTGGCGGGCATCGCGCAACGTGCCCTCGAGGACACCGTCGACTACGTGCGGGCCAGGCGACGGACCGTCGGCCACGCGGGTGAGCACCTGCCACGCGAGGATCCGCTCGTGCAGTCGATCGTGGGCCAGCTGAGCAGCGTCGTGCACACGGCCCGCGCACTCGTCCTCGCGTCCGCTCGGACCCTGGATGAACCGACCTCCGATCCCGACGCCGCGCGCTCGGCACTCCTGGAGGTCTTCCGCGTCCAGCAGGTCGTCCTCCCGCTCGTCCTCGATGCCCTCAGCCGCCTGTTCGAGGTCGGTGGTGCCTCCGCCGTCGGCCGGTCGACCGCGCTGGACCGGCACTGGCGGAACGTCCGGACGATCGCCTCCCACAATCCCGCCGTGCAGCGTTCGGCGGCACTCGGGCAGTTCGAGCTCAACGGCACCCTGCCCGAGTGGCAGGCTCCGGGGGCGCGACACGAGACCGAGCCCGTTCCGGCGGATGGAGAGCAGGCATGAGCGAGACGGCGACGATCGACCGGGACCTGGCGCAGCGCTTCGCGCCGCTCTTCGACGAGCTCGGGCGGGACGCCGCCGAACGGGAGCGTGAGCGCCGGCTGCCGTATGCCGAGGTGGAGGCACTGCGTCAAGCAGGCTTCACCCGCGTGACGCTGCCGCGACGGTACGGCGGCGAGGAGGCCACGCACGGCGGGCTGTTCGAGCTGCTCGCCGAGCTGGCCAGACGCGACCCGAACCTCGCGCAACTGTTCCGCTCCCACTTCTCCTACATCGACCGCACTCTGCACGCGCCGGCGTCCGCGGACCGCGAGGCGCGCCTCGCCCGGCTGGCCGACGGAGCCATCGTCGGCAACGCGAGCCACGAGCGGTCGACCGCGAAGGTGGGATCCCTCGCCACCCGGCTCACCGAGACGCCGGGCGGTCTCCGACTGAACGGCACCAAGTTCTACAGCACGGGCACCCTGTTCGCCGACCTCGTCGGGGTCGCCGCCGAACAGGACGGCGAGTTCGTCTCGGTGCTCGTGGAGACGGACGCCACGGGTGTCGAGCGGATCGACGATTGGACCGGGTTCGGACAACGACTGACGGGCAGCGGGACCACCGTCTTCACGGAGGTCGCCGTCGACGCGTCGGCGGTGACCCGGCGCGAGCCGGAACGCCCCTCGCACGGCGGCGCGTTCGTGCAGTTGGTCCTGCTGGCGGCGGTGACGGGCATCGGCCGCGCCATCGTCGACGACGCCGGTGTGTTCGTCCGGACGCGGACCAGGACCTACAGCCACGGTGCGGCGTCGACCGCCCAGGCCGACCCGATCGTGCAGGAGGTCGTGGGTGAGCTGTCGGCGAAGTCGTTCGCTGCCGACGCCGCCCTGGCCGCCGCGACGACCGCGCTGGGGCGTTCGAGCGCGGCGATCCTCGGTGCCGACCCGGATCTCGTCCAGGAACGGATCGCCGCCGTCGAAATCGCGACGGCGCGCGCGCAGCTCGTGATCCTGCCCGCCGTGCTCGACGCCGCGACCGCCCTGTTCGACGTGGGCGGTGCGAGCGCCGTGGAGACGCACCGGGCGCTCGACCGGCACTGGCGGAACGCCCGCACGATCGCTTCGCACAACCCGTCCCGCTTCAAGGCCAGGGCGATCGGCGACCACGTCGTGAACGGGACGCCGGTCGCCTCCTGGTGGAGCACCGGCGAGGCGTGACGCCCCGCCGATCACGCCCTTCGACAAGCTCAGGAACCGGAAGCAGCGCAGAGACACGGTCACGCCCTTCGACAGGCTCAGGAACCACTTGTCGAGGGGCTACTTCAGCCCGGAGAACGCCAGCCCGTCGATCACCCGGCGCTGGAGCACGATGAACAGGATGAGTACCGGTGCCATCGCGAGGATCGACGCGGCCATCATCACCGGGTAGTCCGTCGTCTTGTCGCTCGAGAGCGTCGCGAGACCGGCGGCGAGCGGCATCGAGTTCGCGTACGTGGAGACCACGAGCGGCCAGAGCAGTTCGTTCCACGACCAGAGCACGGTCGTGATCGCGAGGACGCTGATGCTGGGCCTCGCGAGCGGCAGCATGATCTTCCAGAAGATCTGGAAGGGCCCGGCGCCGTCGATCCGCGCCGCCTCCTCGAGCTCCGTCGGCAGGTTCAGGAACGCCGTCCGCATGAGGAACGTGCCGAACGCGCTGAACAGGCCCGGTGCGACGATGCCGAGCGTGGTGTTCAGCCAACCGAAGCCCTGCACGATCTGGTACTGCGAGATGAGATACGCCTGCGACGGCACCATGAGGATCGACAGCGTCACGGCGAGCAGCACCGCGCGCCCGCGGAACCGCATCCGCGCGAACGCGTACCCCGCCATGGTGCAGAGGACGATCTGCGCGAGCGTCCTGATCACGGTGATGACGATCGACGTGCGCAGCTGGTCGAGGAAGGGGAGGCGCTCGAACACCGCGGCGTAGTTCTGCCACTGCAGTTCGGCCGGCCAGAACGTGGGGACCACGCTCTGCACCTCCGCGTTCGTCGACAGCGACATGATGATCTGCCAGATGAACGGGAACGCCATGATGAGGCCACCGACGCCGAGCACGATGTGGGCGACGACGTGCGACCCGCGACGCTGGCCGGGGCGACCGGCCTCGCGGCGTCGCGCGGACGCAGCGGACGGACGACCCGAACCCGGAACGGTGACGGCACGGGTGGTGAGCGGTGCTGTGGCCGTGAGTTGCTCAGTCATTGTTCACCCATCGTTTCTGGAGCCGGAACTGGAGGAACGTCACGAGTCCGATGATCAGGAAGATCACGATCGCGATCGCCGCCGCGTACCCCTTGTCGTTCTGGACGAAGCCCTGGTCGTAGAAGAAGTAGACGAGCGACATGCTCTTCGGGAGCACCGGGTTGGTGCTGCCGAGGATCGCGTACAGCAGGTCGAAGAGCTGGAAGCTCGAGATGACCGTGATGATCGTGACGAAGAAGATGCTCGGAGTGAGCAGCGGCACCGTGATCGAGCGGAACTGCCGCCACCGGGTGGCGCCGTCGAGCTCGGCCGCCTCGTAGAGCTCCGGTGCGATGTTCTTGAGTCCGGACGCCAGGATGATCATCGAGAAGCCGAGCGACGACCAGAGGCCGACGATCGCCACGGCGAACATCGCGGTGCCCGGCGTGCTGATCCAGTAGGGGCCGTCGATGCCGACGAGCGACAGCGTGTAGTTGAGGATGCCGAAGTCACCGTTGAAGATGATCCGCCAGACGATGGCCACGGCGGTCGGCATCGCGACGTACGGCAGGAAGAACAGCACCCGGTAGAAACTCGCGAACCGCAGGCCGGGGAGGTTCAACAGGCTCGCGAGGTAGACGGCGATCGGGATGCCGAGGAGGACCACCGCCGTGTAGATCAGCGTGTTGCCGAGGGAGGCGTAGAGCCGCGGGTCGGCGAACAACCGGACGTAGTTCTCGACACCCGTGAAGGTGGTTCCGCCGAAGACGCCCCACTCGGTGAACGAGTAGTAGGCGGTCTGGATCATCGGCCAGATGAAGAAGACGCCGATGCCGGTGAGGAGCGGGAGGACGAAGACCCACGGCCAGGCACCCTCGCCGCGGGCGGCACCCCGCCGGGCCACTCTCCGTGAGGAGAGCGGCGCCGACGGGGTGCGCAGCACGGTCTGACCGGTCACTTCTTGGCCAGCGCTGCGTTCATCTGCTCGGCGATGTCCTTCGCCACATCGGCGACGGGCTTGTCGCCGCTGAACGCGTCGGGCAGGAGCTCGACCTCGAGCGCGTTCCACGCGGCGGTGTTCTCCGACACCGGCAGCGGCTTGGCGTAGTCGAGGGCGTCGAGGAAGACCTGCAGGTTCATCGTCGGGTAGGAGTCGACGAAGGACTGCTGCGTGCCGGTGAAGGCGGGGATGACGGCGCCGAGGTCGCCCTGCTGCTGCTGGGCCTCCTCGCTCGCCAGGAACACCTGCAGTGCCTGAGCGGCCTGCTTGTTCTTGCTCGCCGCCGCGACGACGTTCGAGACGCCGTGGATGACCGTCGCCTGCTCCTTGCCGGTGGGCAGCGGGAAGGCCTGCGTGGTGGCGGCGACATCGGACTCACCGACGAGGGGTCGCAGCCAGCTGCCGCCCCAGTACATGGCGACCTTGCCCGAGGTGAACCACTGGTCGGCCGGCGTGTCCGTCAGCTGCTGCATGCTGGGCGAGGAGCCGTTCGCGATGAGGTCGGTCCAGAACTGGAGCCCTTCCTGGGCCTCGGGGCTGTCGTACTCGGACTCGGTCTGGTCGGCGTTGATGACCTCGCCGCCGGCCTGCAGGATCGTGTTGTAGTAGGTGGTCTGTCCGTCCATGCCGCCGGCGGCACCGTAGACGCCCTGGTCCTTGAGGTTCGTCGAGATCGTCTGCGCGGCGGTGTCGAAGTCGTCCCAGGTCCAGTCGTCGGCGGGCAGCGCGACGCCGGCCTGCTCGAAGAGCGCCGTGTTGACCCAGACGCCGACGGTGTCGAAGTCCTTCGGCACGCCGTACTGGGTGTCGTCGAGCGAGTACAGCTCGTTCAGGGCCTCGGGGTAGTTCTTCGGGTCGATGTCGCCCGCCTTCACGGCGCCGGTGATCGGCTCGATCTTGCCGTTCGCCGCGTAGACCTGGAAGTTCGGCCCGTTCAACCAGAAGAGGTCGGGCAGGGTGTCGCTCGAGGCCTGCGTCTGGAGCTTCGACCAGTACGAGGCCCAGGGCGTGACGTTCACGTTGACGGTGATGTCGGGGTAGATCTTGTTGAAGGCCTCGATGTTGGCGTCGATCGCCTCGACCTGGGCCTGATCCCAGACACCGTAGGTGATCTCGGCCTTGAGGTCCTTCGGGGCGGCGGCGTACTCGCCACCGGTGGCGCCCCCTCCCCCGGTGCTGCAGCCGGCGGTGAGCGCGGCGGCGGCGAGGAGGCCGATGCCGCTGAGGATGGCACGGCGTCGGTTGCGACCGCCGGGTGCGGCGTTGCGGTTCATGAACGGCGAAGGCATGACTGGAGTCCTTTCGAGGTGCGCTACCGGGCGGCGGCGTCGAGGGAGTGCGGTGCGGTGCTGGCGGTGAGGGAGGAGAAGTACTCGACGAGTGCGGGGTCGAGTGGCGGGACGTCGAGCGGGATCGAACCGTTGCGGAGGGAGTGTGCGGCGAGGGCACCGGCGGCGACGGCCTGGCGTGCGGCGACCGGCGACAAGGTGGTCGGGGTGCCGTCGGCGACGAAGGCGAGGAACTCGTTCATCGTGTCGAGATCGGCGTCGGCGTGCCCCTCCTCGACGCCCGCGATCGGGTACTCGACGTCACCCTCGGTGCTCCAGGTGCGACGACGGTTCCAGACCTTGACGGTGCCACCGGCGGTGTCGCCGATGTTCTCGAGCCGGCCGTGCGTCCCGATGACGGTGTAGTTCCGCCAGTAGTCGGGGGTGAAGTGGCATTGCTCGTAACTGGCGGTGATCCCGTGCTCGAGGGTCATGAGCATCATCGAGACGTCCTCGACGTCGACCACGGGGTTCAGGCCGCGCTGCGCCTCGGGCGGCCAGTTGTCGTAGGAGAACCAGTCGGCCATGGTCTGGCCGCTGCGGTCCTCGTGATCGTCGATGTCGCCGTAGACCGCGAGGTCGCCCATCGCGACGACGCGCTGCGTGTACGCGCCGGCGAGGAAGTGGACGACGTCGATGTCGTGGCTCGCCTTCTGCAGGAGCAGGGTGTTCACGCGCGAGCGGTCGGCGTGCCAGTCCTTGAAGTAGTAGTCGCCGCCGTTGCCGACGAAGTGGCGCACCCAGACGGACTTGACCGCGCCGATCTCGCCGCGCTCGATGACCTCGTGCATGAGCCGGACGACGGCCGCATGCCGGAAGTTGTGACCGACGTAGAGCGGCGTCCGCGACTCGTAGGCGGCCTGGAGGACCGCGTCGGCGTCGTCGAGCGTGATCGCGAGCGGCTTCTCCAGGTAGACCGCGATGCCGGCGCGCAGCAGGTCGACCGCGATCTCCTTGTGGGTCCAGTCGGGCGTCGTCACGATCGCCGCGTCGACACCGCCCTGCGCGATGAGCGCCTCGTGGGAGTCGAACACCTCGATGTCGTCGCCGAACAGCTGCCGTGCCCGACCGCGACCGATCTCGGTGGTGTCGACCGCCGCGACGACCGATGCGGACGTGGGGCTCGTGGCGACGTGTTCGGCGATGTAGGCGCGCTGGCCGGTGCCGATGACGGCGACCCGGAGGCCTTCGGGGGTGGTGGCTGGTGCAGTGCTCACTCGATCACATCCGCTTCCTTGCGTGAAGTTGATTCATATGATGCCAAAACGATCATGAAATGACAATAGGCGATCACAGCGCTGACGCAAGTGCTGGGCGGCCGATGTGGAGAGGTTTTACCGCGCGGAAACATGGGGAGCGGAGTCGCACTTCGACAGGCTCAGTGACCGGTGAGGGCGCCTCAGCGACCGGAAAGCGGCTCAGCGTCCGGAACGCGGCTCAATGACCGGAAGGGCGACTCAGTGACCAGCAGGGCGACTCGCCGGTCGGCGACCGCGGAGGACTCAGGCGGCGATGATGAGCTCGACGCCGGCCGCGGCCAGGGCGTCGGCGAGTGTCGGATCCACCGGCTGGTCGGTGACGAGCACGTCGATGCGGTCGAGCGGGCAGATGCGGGCGAAGGTCGCCTTCGTCATCTTGGTGCTGTCGGCGACCACGATGACCCGCTTCGCGACCTTGACGAACTCCTGGCTCACCGAGGCCTCACCCTCGTGGAGGGTGGTGGCGCCGAACTGCGCGCTCAAGCCGTCGACGCCCAGGATCGCGACGTCGAGGGCGATCTCGGCGAGCGCCCCAGCGACGAGCGATCCCACGAGTTCATAGGACTGGCGTCGTGCGACGCCACCCGTCACGACGATCTTCACGTGCGAGCGCACGGACAGTTCGAAGGCGATGTTGAGCGCGTTCGTCACGATCGTGACCGAAGCGTCGCCGTCCGAACGGACGAGGTGCTCACTCCGCCCGATCACGCGCGCGACCTCACTCGTGGTGGTACCGCCGTTGAGTCCGACGGCGTCGCCGACGTTGATCAGGGCGGCCGTGGCCTTCGCGATGGCCATCTTGGCGTCGGCCTGGCGGGCGATCTTGTACTGCAGCGGCAGCTCGTAGCCGGTGCCGAGGGCGGCGGCACCGCCGTGGGTCCGCGTGACGAGTCGCTGTTCGGCGAGCGCCGTCAGGTCGCGGCGGGCGGTGGCCGCGGAGATGCCGAGCGCTTCGCCGATCTCGGCGATCGTCACGTTGCCGCGTTCGCTCACGAGCTCGAGCAGGGCGTTGAGTCGCTGTTGCTGCGTCATCTGTCCTGCTTTTCCGGTCGGGTCGGGCGTACTGTGACCATCATATGGGCGCTCAGCCAGCGCCTGTCTGATTGATTCTGACGATTTGCACTGGTATCGATCAGATTCGATCCGGTATGGTTGCGGCAACGCATCGCCACGCTGCGATCGCGTCCCCTCACGTGAAAGGCACGTCATGCCCGAGACCTTCGTCGCCGCCGAACTGGCGTCGCAGCCCGAATCCTGGCGCACCGCCGCCGCCCTCGTGCCGGAGGCCGCCGCCGTACTGCCGCAGCCAGGTGAGCGCGTCGCGGTGGTCGGGTGCGGCACCAGCTGGTTCATCGCGATGAGCTACGCCGTGCTGCGCGAACAGGCGGGGCTCGGCATCACGGACGCGTTCGCGGGCTCGGAGTTCCCCGGCATCCGCGACTACGACCGCATCGTCGCCATCTCACGCTCCGGCACGACCACGGAGATCGTGCACCTGCTGGAGGCGGTGGGCGACTCGGTCACCACCGTCCTCATCACCGCGGTCGACGACTCCCCCGCGACCGTTCCGGCGGCACACGTCATCGCCCTCCCCTTCGCCGACGAGCGTTCCGTGGTCCAGACCCGCTTCGCCACGACGACGCTCGCGCTCCTCCGCGGCTCGCTCGGACACGACGTCGAGGCACTCGCCGTGGAAGCCGAGCGAGCGCTGCAGATCCCGATCGACGAGTACCTCGCCGCCGACCAGGTCTCCTTCATCGGACTCGGGCACGCCGTGGGCCTCACCTTCGAGGCCGCGCTCAAGACCCGCGAGGCGGCACAGTTCTGGGCGGAGTCCTACCCCGCCATGGACTACCGCCACGGTCCTATCGCGATCGCGCAGCCCGGCCGACTCGTCTGGTCCCTCGGCCCGACGCCCGCCGGCCTGCCGGAGGACGTCGCGGCCACCGGAGCGACCTTCGTGCAGCACGACCTCGACCCCATCGCCGGGCTCGTCGTCGCCCAGCGCTTCGCGGTCGCGTTGGCTGAGGCCCGCGGCCTCGACGCCGACCACCCCCGTTCGCTCACGCGCTCCGTCATCCTGACGCCGTGACCGAGCGGGCGGTCCTCGGCATCGACGTCGGCGGGACCGGGATCAAAGCCGCATTGACGGATGCCGACGGCACGGTCCTCGGGCGCTGGCGCGAGGCGACGCCTTCGGGGGACACCTCGGGTGTCCTGACTCGCGACATCGTCCTCGGACTCGTCGCCGCCGCGAGCCGCGTCGCAGCCCCAGCGGCCGTCGGGGTGGTCGTGCCCGGCGTCGTCGACGAGGAGCACGGCGTCTGCATCCACGCGGTCAACCTCGGTTGGCGCGACCTCGCCTTCCCCGAGCTCCTCCGTCCCGCGCTCGACGTGCCGCTCGCCTTCGGGCAGGACGTCCGCGCCGGGGCGCTGGCGGAGGCGGTCTCGGGCGCTGCAGCCGACGTCACGGGCACGATCGCGTTCGTACCGGTCGGAACCGGTCTGGCCTCGGCGCTCGTCATCGACGGCATCCCTTTCGCCGGCGGCGGCTGGGCCGGCGAGATCGGCCAGCGCGTGATCCAGGACGGCCCGCACCGCGGGCTCCGGGTCGAGGAACTCGCCTCGGCGGGCGGCATCGCACGACGCGCGGGCGCCCGCGACGCGAAGACCGTCGCCGACGCCGTCGCTCGCGGGGACGCGGCCGCCATCGTCATCTGGAACGACGCCGTCGATGCTCTCGCCGAGGCCCTCGCCGGCATCACCGTCGTCGCCGCACCCACCGCCATCGTGATCGGCGGTGGGCTCGCCCTCGCCGGAGCCGCCCTCTTCGAGCCACTCGAGCACGGACTCCGCGAGCGGCTCGACGTGGTCCGCGTCCCGCAGCTCCTGCCCGCTCGTCACGGCGACGAGGCGGCCACGGTCGGTGCGGGGATCCTCGCTCGCCGACTGGTGGCAGCCCGATGACGACCACGCCCGCGCCGCGTCGCGTCGTGGTCGTCACGCCGAACCCGGCTGTGGACATCACCTACACGGTCGCCGAGCAGCAGCTCGGGGTCACGCAACGCGTCCAGTCCGTCGTGCGGCGTGCCGGAGGGAAGGGCGTGAACGTCGCTCGCGTCCTCGAGTCGCTCAGGGTCCCGACGCTGCAGGTGCTCCCCCTCGGTGGCGCCTCAGGCACCTGGCTCGCGGACGCCCTCGCGGCCGACGACCTCCCCACCCGGGTCGTGGAGCTCCGCGCCGAGACACGCTCGACGGTCGCGGTCGTCGACGGCGTCCAGCATCCGACCCTCTTCGCCGAAGCCGGTCCGGTCGTGACACCCGAGGAGTGGACCACCCTGACGACCGAGCTCCGACGCGCCCTCCACGACGCGAGCGCACTCGTCATCTCGGGCTCGCTCCCGCCGGCCACGCCCGACGCCGTCGTCGAAGCCCTCGTCCGAACCGGGCACGACGCCGGCGTCCCGGTGATCGTCGACGTCAGCGGCACGGCGCTCCTCGCCGCGGCCCGCGCCGGTGCGACGATCCTCAAACCCAACCTCGACGAGGCCCTCGAGGCGACTGGCGCGGCCGACCTCGCAACCGCTCGCGCAGCACTCCTCGCGCTCGGGGCCCGCGCGGTCGTCATCTCCCGTGGGGCCGACGGCCTCACCGCCGGCGACGCCGATGGTGCCCACGAGGTCCCGGCCGTCCCCGGCGTCAGCGGCAACCCGACCGGCGCCGGCGATGCCGCCACGGCCGGCCTGGTCGCAGCACTCCGCGCGGGAGCCACACTTCCCGAGGCACTCCGCACGGCGGCGGTCGCAGGCGCGGCGGCCGTGCTCGAACCGATCGCCGGCGCGATCGACCTCGCCGCCTTCCACCGATTCCTCGACGCACCCGCCGCACCCGACCCCATTGGAGCAACCGAATGACCACCGCCCTCGACTTCACCGCGCTCCTCGCCAACGCCTCGGCCTCGAACGCCGGCATCGCGGCGTGCAACGTGGTCCTCCTCGAGCACGCGGAGGCGATCGTCGCCGGCGCCGAGGAGGCCGGGCTGCCGGTCATCCTGCAGATCAGCGAGAACTGCGTGCGGTACCACGGGTCGCTCGC
>Ga0308160_10006550_pt1 | contig 11825 bp, 16 predicted proteins | sample PhyFR1_FD_201036 | JGI IMG/M metagenome (GOLD analysis project Ga0308160, IMG submission 201036) | Phyllosphere microbial communities from UC Gill Tract Community Farm, Albany, California, United States - DLSLF.R1 | ecosystem: Host-associated > Plants > Phyllosphere > Unclassified | place: USA... | reverse complement strand
TGCCAAGCCAACGACGCATTGACACTGTCAGGATTCCTTTCTCGCAGTGACGAACAATCGTGTCGTCGCACTCGCAAACGTATAAAGGGCTCACATTTTGGTAATCGGCAGGCATCACGCATATTTACCGGTGCAACCTCTCCATCTGCATTCGGTCATCTTCTTTACTAACCGCACACTTGACGTGTGCATTCTCTTGGGTTTCCATCTCTTCGACTAGTCTGTCAACACTCGTTCAACACCCTATCCAACCATGACCTTCTCCAAATCTCTCCAAATCTCCACCATCGCGCTGGTCGCCCTCGTCCCCCACGTAATCGCTCACAGTTGGGTCAAATCCGTCACTGTCGGGGGAACCAACTATCGTGGATGGGACTTCAACGCTGATCCGTACTATTCGGATGAGACTCGACCGGAATCGTACACCAGGAAGAATGATGGGAACGGACCTTGTCTCGAGTGAGCCCTCTGCGATCTGACAATCCGTGCATCCGAATCCACCGGTCACTGACCCATCGCTTCTTAGCTGGACTGCCAAATGCATCATCATCAACGAAGGTGCCAACGCTGAAAAGTACGAGGCAACCACTCCGACCAAGACGATTCCTGCCAAAGCGGGAGACTCGGTGACTCTCGATTGGCAACAATGGCCCGACTCTCATATCGGTGGACAGGCTGTTTATATGGCTGTGAGTCGTTGTTTTCGTGCGGGGCCGGATGGAACGGCGTAGTTGATCAAATACTCATGGTTGACAGGACTGCGGGACGACTTGCGAGGGAGCTGATGCTGCTTCCCTTGATTGGTTCAAGGCGAGTCCTGTGGTCACGATGTCAGACACCTTCAGAATGTCACGACTGACAAGCAATCCATCTTCGGCAGATCATCGAGGAGAACTACGACACGGCCACAAAGACCTGGCCCTTGACTACCTTGACCAACAACAAAGGACTCTACGATTTCAAACTCCCGACCGATCTCCCTGGCGGAGCCTACATGGTCAAGCACGAACTCTTGGCTCCTTTCAGCGGTCAACAATTCTACCCCATGGCTTTCCAGATCGACTTGGAGTCTAGCGGGAGTACTGTCCCTTCACCGGTTGGCAAGTTCCCAGCCATGTACGCCGACTTTGTCGAATTGACTACCGATGGAGCTAGCTTCAAGTACCCTGGAATCGCTGTTTACCAGAACGGGATCGTGTGAGTTCTGGACGATATTAGGGAAGTTCCATTCCTCTTACACTGTATTCATGCGATTTGACAGCAAGGGCGATTCTGGTGGTGAGGCCACGGCGCCTGAAACTCCAGCGGACCCGGTCGACCCTACTCCTTCCTCCACTCGATCTTCCAGCACCAACGTGGTGGCTCAGCCTACCATCGTCGCTCCTACCCCGTCCGAAGTATCTGGGCCACCTAGCATGCCCTCCGTATCCGCCATCAAGCCGCCAGTCTCCGATGTGCTCCCCGGATCTTCCGTGGCTGTGTCCATCAGTCCTCGACCTACTGAGATTGATCTTCCTGTTGAGCCCATCGAGGAGCCCACCCAGGGTGACGGACAGGTGACAGTCGGTACACCTATCGAAGCTCAACCTACCCCATCGTGAATTGCCAATGAAGCGCCTGGTACGGTTTGTACCAACCACTGATCTCAATTGTTCACTACTCAGCGCCACCGTGACCCAATCCGCTCAGCCAGTTACCCCTACCACCTCGATCATCGCTCCTATCGAGCCGTCGCCCTCAGCTTCAGCCTCAGCTTCCGTCATTGCCCCAGCTGAACCTTCACCTTCCAGCGGAACCGAGGGAAACCTTCAAGGGTTCACCGGTACCATCGGCGCCGCTGCCGATCCTGTAACCAGTGAGTCCATCCTACCTTTGTCTTCGCGCAAGACCACGGCTGAAAGGAGACGCATTTTACCTATGCAGAGCAAGGCGATCAATACGCTTCGGGTGGAAGGACTTACAACTTCCTTTACGACGCTCTCGAGGGAAGCTGTAGCGACCAAAGGGTATGTCAGAATGGATCCCCCTGAAAAACCCTCGGTACTCATACCCATTTCGTTCCTCAAACCCGCAGAACACTTGTTATAACGCTTCCAACCAGCTTCCTAACGCTCAAGTCGGGGCTTTCCAAGCTGAATGCGAAACTCAGGTGAGAGACGAAACCTTTTCCCTCTTGATAGACGTATTCGATTCTGATGTGCTGCTCTATAACCTGGATTTCGATGCGCAGGCAAACGAATGTCTCACTTTCAACCGAGGCAAGATCGCCGTCGCTCGAAGGTGGTCGTCGAGGATGTAGCACAAAGTCGTCGAACAACTCCCGAGGCAGAGGATACGAGACGCGAGACGGTATACGGGATGGTTCTGGAAACCGAGCCCGTTGTCATCTGGGTAGCGATCTATGAGGGCAAAGGACATTTCAATCGTTACACCGTATGCAACCCGAGCGAAACCTCGCGCGTACTGATTGACGACTTCGATATCCAACGTGGCATTGGTCAACAGTCGATCCAGGCATACTGGAAGCGACCACCAGTGCGACACACTGAATGCAGACTGGTACACAAAAGCAGCAGCAAGAAGACGAAACAAGATCGACCGATTGACATTGATAGTCTTGCATAATTATTAACATTTATACTTTATACATTGCCACCTCGGGGCTGTATCCCTAGCTACAGGCTGATCCCACCGATCACCATCAACCCAACTCTTCCCAACATCGAGTTTACTGAGTAAGCCCGCCGTTCTCGTAGCTGGCTGAACCTCCCAGCTTTCCAGCCTCGTGAGGGTCGGCACCCTCGGACGATCCGAATCCGTGCTCGGAAGACATCCTCTTATCATCCTTTCCATCCTTGGTCTTGCCATCGTGCTCGGAAGGCCTGAAAGGAGTAAAGAAGGTCGACGATGAGTTCCAGTACGAGGCCAAGGCGGGGGAGGGGTCGACTCACTTGTACTGGTCAGTGCTGGACATGCCGGGCTCTTGAACCAATCGAGAAGCACCCGAACGCTCGTCCTCCTCAAACTGCTGGCTGGTACCGCCTCCGTTCTCGGAGAATCGCTTGTCGGGCTGACCGTCCTTTCGGAGGTGGGTTTCGGGGTCGGACTAGATTCGAAAGGAGAGGAGCACGCGGGAGAGATGAGTGAAGGTTCGATACGTGTGAGGGTTAGTGAAGATGGCTTACAGCGCCCTGTTGAGGTCCTCGAGAGTCAGACATTGTTATGGATGTGTGGGTGGAGTTGGTTTGTGTTGAGGGTGACGAGTGGAGTATGTTTGTGTTGAGAAGGGAGAGAGAAAGATCAATGGATGGGAGAAGACGAGAATACGGTCGGGTTTGGGTCTGTATATATACTCGTTCGAGTCTACTGAGGACCTGGGGTCAGCCATGTGACATGTCCCAATCGATGAGATCATGTCGTCGATTTCATAATGACATCACTCGACTCGAACCCCGATCTGAGATGGGTGCTAACCCGTTCGTCTCGCGCCATCTTCCCCCGGCAAGTGATCAGGTGGGTCTCCTCCGAAGCTCCAACGTCATCAATCCCGAACTGACAACAACAACAACAACAAACACAAACGATCAAATGACAGTTCGACCAGCTGGAACAACACCAACAACAATCGCCTGGAATCAACCTTGCTGTTTTGATCCGCTCGATCGGAAATTGACGCGATTCCCCGATCGATGAACTGGAATCGCTGGTGATGACGCGATCGGAATTCCGGTTGGGACGCGTTTAATGACGCGTCGGGGAATGTTCCAAGGTCGGAGCGCTGCTGACAAGCTACCCCGTTCTTGATCATCAGGTGCAGACTACTGTCGTACGGTCGACGCTAACCAGATTCGGGAATACGCAACGAGCAGCAGCGAATCCCATGCACGTGCAGACAGGGAACACCCCAGCAAGGTAGGTAGTTGGCATGGGTACCGGATACAAAATATCGCACATATTCTAGTACTCCTTGCGCGGATTCGTCCACTTCAGCAAATCCTTCCCAACCACGCTATCGTCATCAGAATCCCTATCCATCCCGTCTGCCTCGCGCTTGGATTCCCCATCAAACACTTCTTCCGGAACCGCCCACGTCCCTTCCGTCAATAACCGCCTGATAGATTCCTTGTCATCTGCAGCTCCGTCCAATTCTACCGATTTCACCTGGTCCATCAGGCCAATGAGATGAGAGAGACCTTGGAGTAACTTGGTTTCCTCTTCTGATCCGGCTTCGGGAGGGGTGATCGCCGCGAGTCGATGGAGGCGTGACAGGGTTTCCGGGGTGATTTCAGCTCGAGGGGGTGTGAGCAGTTCGATAGGCAAGGATGATGGATCGAGAGGAAGCCCATCGACAGAGACTCGAACGCCTGGATTGAGGGGATCAAAGGTGTTCTCCGACACTTCACTCTCCACCGGGAACTGTCGAGCTGCCCGTCGATCAATCTTCATCGGTAGGGCTTCGTCCTCCTGCTGTTCCCGCTCCCCCGCCTCGCGGGCCTCGACCACAAACGTTCCTAATCGCTGGACAACCTTTTTCAATCCCAAATTATACTTCCCACTAACAGTCACCAACTCGAGCGTCTCATCCTTGTCCTTCAACCCCTCCAAAGCCTCTTCCACCGCTCCACGCTTCAATCTTCCTTGTTCCTCGTCCACCTCGTCCGCTTTGTTCAGGATGACCAATCGACCTTTGGCCGACAGACCCGGTTTGTAGGCTTCTAGTTCGTGCCTGAGGGCCATCAGGTCTTGTTCAGGATTAGGTCGAGTGAGATCCAGCACGTAGACCAAAGCTAGTGATCGCTCGATCGAGCGTAAAAACGAGTGTCCTAAGCCATAGTTCTCGGAAGCCAAGGGTAACAGTCCAGGGTTGTCCGACATGGTGAACCTGACGACTTCGACCCCCTTGTCTATGCGCGACACTCGAGGTTCGGCAGTATCCAATCCCTCGGCTTCAGCTTGCCTTTCCTTCCAAGTCTCTTCCACCACCTCTCCCTCGGCCAGACCTCCTTGCCAAGTCCCGTCGTCCATCACACGGACCACCCCGACCTGGGGGTTCAACGTCGTAAACTGATACCCAGCAACCTCGGCTTTCCTTCCCGTCAGGGCGCGGAGGATAGTACTCTTGCCAGCGTTAGGGAACCCGACGAGACCCACATCAGCGAGTAGTTTGAGCTCGAGCGCGAGTGTGATGATGGGTGGTGCGAGACCTCTGGAGGCTAATCTAGGTGCTCGATTTGGACTTGCCGGGTTGTAGAAATGTGGGTTGCCGAGTCCACCTAGTCCGCCTGAGGAAACGAGGACGGGCTTGTCGAGCGGTTTAGAAATGTCCATTTCTATTGGTGTGATGATTTCTGGTCTTCGCTTGGGGAGGATCCCTTCTCGAGTAGGCATCGTCAACCGGCCCTCTTTATACAGCGTCCGCTCGGCTTCGTCGTAATCGTCATCCATGATCTCTCCTGTTGGGTGTTTAACAAACAGCCTGGCCCGTCTTTCGAGCAAAAGCATCTCGTCGTCCATCCCCAAGGCGGCCTCGTCTCGTCTGAGTCGTTCTTCCTCGGTTTCCCTATGCATCTCCTTGATGACGGTCCCCACTGGGAGCTGGATGATGGTGTCCACCCCATTCCGTCCATGCCGGTAACTACCAGAACCGTTCGCCCCGTTTGGTCCTCGAATCCGTTTGGGTACGCTGACGAGGCTTGTCACGTGTGGCGAGGTCGTAAAGTAGACACTTCCACCTTGTCCTCCATTCCCTCCAGAAGGTGGACCGATCGAGGTCGATTTTACCGGTACAAAGGCCGCCGCGCCTGATCCTCCAATGCCTAAGGAACAGGGAATATGAGGAATTAGCTCAAAGTCTGAGGCTGCATGGCGAGACAAGCTACGACACTCACCTCCTCTTACAGTGATGACGGTATGGTCGATAAAGCTCGCTCCATGCTGTCGCCGCTTTTGGTCAGCTCTGCGCTTTCTCCGTTGCAGATCGCCTGCGACCTCGCTGAAATCGTCTGACGAAGCGTCCGATGACATGTGTCGATATCGACCGATGTTCGCCGTCGAGCGGATACGTAGTGGCAAACACCATGGTATCCGATGGTGAGATGAGAGCATTTTGGTGGAGTGGGATCTCTGGCCAGCTACGTGTAGCCATACCAGTCGCCAACATCAAGATTTCCCAGAGCAGAGATCAAAGTTCAACTTCAACATCGAGCTCGACCGCCCTCGGCGTTTCTGAACTTCTCTCTCTCGCGGATGCAAATTCGAAAAAGTGGAGGCAGGCAAGGCGTTTACCCTTGGACAATCTCTTGTTTTAGAACGACAAGGGTACAATTGTGCTTCAATCGATTGATTATGTAGCTCAAGCCATCTCGAACACAGGGAATTTCAGACTTTAACATAGCGTTCCACGATATTGAATATAAGGAGATCATAGATCAACAGGAGAGCCGGAGAGCAGAGCCCGAAACGAAATTGTAACCTCGAACGACATGTCCACCTCCACCCCATCTACCTTGCCGGCGAGCAATACAGCATACGGGACTCGAGAATACTGGTGAGCAGAGACGCAAGCTCTAGTTGCATGTCTCAATCTGCTGTGCTAATACGTTCAAAACATCCACAACGTTGCGTTCCAGGGAAGAAAGATACGCTGCGTGAGCTCAATCCATCCCACCCCGCACCGCATACCTCAAGCAAAGGCTGAAATCGATCTGTTCCCCAGTGAAGGATCCGAGACGACCTTTGACTGGTTCCTCAAACCCTCCTACCTCATTCCCTTGCTCGAACCGTTTTTACCTAAAGGCAAAGCGACCCGGATACTCATGCTGGGTTGTGGGAATAGCACGTTGGGAGAAGAGATGTATGATGCTGGGTATCACGACATCGTTAATATCGATGTAAGTCGTTTCGAAACCACACTATCGGTCTGGAATCCGAGTACTCATCCCAAAATCTGAATATCGTAGTACTCTGCCAACCTGATAGAACAGATGATCGGCAAACACGCCGAGAAACGACCAGGTATGGATTGGCTCGAGATGGATATTCGGGATTTAAAGTTTGAGGATGGATCGTTTGACGTGGTGATCGACAAGGTGAGTTCTGGGACAGAAGGAACGTCGTGAGGAGATTTCGTATGCGCGACCTGGTGGCCGGTGTGGGGAAGAAGGGGGAGCGAGCGTTGACTGAGGCTTGATGAGGGAAGGCCTGTCCGGAATAACAATGCGCTCCCGTTGGAGACTCAGCTCGAAAGTGATACCATCAGCTTACACATCCCTATCATACATTTCCAGGGAACGATGGATGCCATGCTAACGAGTAAAGGGGATGTCTGGGTGGGTCTAGTCTGGCTGAAAGTGTATGGTGTTCAAGCGGGCTAACGAGCATCTTCTGTCTCTAGAATCCACCAGAAGAGGATATCAAGAACTGTAATGAAGAGATCAAAGAGGCATGCCGGTGAGTTCAGATAGAGCGTCGGCGTGGAAAAACGAGTCATCGCCGACTCCATCTGACTTTCTCAGCGTATTACGAAAAGAGGACGGAGCGATCTTCCTCTAGTAAGCAACCCTCACTGGTGTCTTCCCTCTGACGTTTGATGTACTCATTCCGAGGCATACTCGTAGCGCAACATTCGGACAACCTCATTTCCGAAAACGATACATGCAAGGTCATTCCGGTTTCTCCCTCACCCATACTGATATCGGCCCACCAGAAGGGTTCAGTTATTTCTTGTATCAGTTGAAGTGGGTTGGGAGTGGGACGTCGTAGTCCTCTAGATGAACATGTTATACCAGGACGGACTACAAGAGCTTGTGGGTAGATGGGCATTCTCGGTGGGTCAGCTCGGTATCATGGGAAAGGCTCAATGGAGCGCCTAGGCGGATCCTTCGTAAATATTCGGATGTCATCTGATTAAAGCAACGCAAGAAGGTCCGCATGGGAAGCTTTCCTGGCCTTCATCCGCAATGAATCCAGCACGAGTCCCAACAATACCTTCAATAACACTTCTACTGAGACTTGGTAGGTGGGTGATGGATCGGATTTGCCACAAACCTTTCTTGCGTCTTCGCAGACATTTCTCTGGAGCAATCTTAAACATAGTGGTCACAACCTTAGACTCTTGTCATCAGACTAGTGGAAGATTTGGCCAAGGGCACATCTCGGAATGTCAAACCATTTATCACTCTCTTCCTGCCGAGAGACTCGTCTCCATCGCCTGTTTCAGCGTCGCCCGACGAGCATCGTCTGGTGGGTTCCACGTCGACAAGTCACGTGATTTGAGCGTTCCGTAGGCGAAAGCTGCGAGAACTGTGGAGTAGAATGCCGTAATTTGTGGGGCGACGCCGCCTCGGCCTGGAACGATGGAAGCAAACCGCCACTGATATCGCTTGTCCTTATAACTACAAACAGGAGAAGGGATTTGATGTGAATGAAGCTATCTCCCTTGCATTTCTTCAAAGTCCATCGACAGTTCCTCCCGAAACACCTTACTTCTCACTCACCTCACACAAAACTTCTAATCAACATGGGTAGCCCTCCTAAATACGAACAACTCGCCTCGGACGATGTCTACGATCACGTTGGCGACGTGGAAGCCGGTTTGACCAACTCGACCGCCGAAGGTGCCGACAGCGTCATCTACACCTATGCTCCTCTTTTCCCTCGAAAGGGAAAGACTGAGCACATTGTTGGTCTCAGGGGAAAGAACAGGCAGGTTAGTCCTCGGATCACATTGGCTGTTGTTTGTTCGAAGGGCTGTGATTCATCTCGTCCCTTGTTGACACTTGCAGGAAACCATCGCCATGGTCCACCGATACTTCCCCTCATTGACCTCGATGTCATCCGACCGACTCGCATTCGAAGTCCCCGTCCCTGCTACCCTCCCTCAAGTCGGACAAAGAGTCACCCACCCCAACGCTTGTCACGCCGAGGAATGGGCTACTGTTCAGGAGGAGGCTTGGGCTGGGTTCGAGAGGAGTGCTCCTTCTAGGATCAGGGTCGTCGTCGTCGATACCCCCAAGGATGTCCGCCGACGTAAGTCAACACTGTTGACCACGGTCCATCGCACAAACTTCAACTGACCTGATACCCCTTTGTTTAATCTAGGAAACTGCCGAGCTGCATTCGCCATCAGCGCTGCCGTCCTCGGACCCATCCTCTTCATGTTCTTCTTCATCGTCGCCATGATGCTCTTTGCTACCGACTTCTAAGTGGGTCGCGCTCGTACCTCTTCGGGACCTTCGTCGCTCTAAACGGCACAGTTCCGAACAAGGGGAGAAAAACCTCAGGCTTGTCTGAGCATATCTCAAAATATACCGTTCCGTTTTCATTCTTGACGTCGATTCCTTTTCCACGATCTCCGATACAATCACGATTTACATATACCACTTGTAGCCAAAGATATACACGCTCTTTGTAGTCGAATTGACAAACATACACACACAGTCCTTGTAACCCATACCCCATGATATTTATCACCAACACACTGCTCAAAGAAACATCTCCCGAGCTCATTGATGATCGTCCTGTTTCGGACTCGCTGAGCGGCACATGAGTTCGGTTGATTGGATAGAATATAGTTTTGCATTCGTCACCGAGCGTCGAGGAACCGAAAACCAGATGAAGGGGAAAAAGTATCGAAGAAAGCGACTAGAATGATACGATACAATATATGTAGCGGGGATATCCCTCTCTCTCTCGAGAGAGAGGCGCAGAGTAAAGAGGCAAGGACGAGTCCAAAAGGGATGAAGGGTGTGTGCTCCTTTAGATATCGTCAATCTCGTCCTCCTCGAACAAGACGTCATCCCCTGATTCTTCACCGTAAGCGGTCTCGTTCTCGTTGACCTTGACGGTATCCGGCAATTCTCCGTATTGTTTCAAATTTCGTGCCTATGCGAACACAGCGTAAAGACATGTTAGACGGGCTATAGTCGGGTTCGTGCTGCGTGATCGTCGGGTGGTCAAGACTAACCTCGTCGGGAGTGTACTTGACGATCACATCGGCCTTGTCATCCTGGAAATCTCGCAAAGACAGAAGAATAATATCTCCCTGGTTGATCCAGACCTAATTGTCCGTCATCCATCCTCTGATCAGCTCTCACGTCGTTGTCTTGTGGAGCCCGAGCACGACCCAAGAGAAACCCACCTTCTTCCTCATCTTTCCTCGGATATGCGCCAATCGCTTTTCACCGTCAAAGCATTGAGCTTCTATACGTCCGTTTCCGAGCATCTTCAATACCTGAGCGTACTCTGTCATGCCGGATCACAAGGAAACAGTCGGTTTCATCGCATAGCGTTGTATGTGGTGTCCGTCAGCTATTGAGGTCACGGGACGTTCCGCTTGGAGTGAATATGCTAACCTTGTCCGTCCTCCTTGAATACCAATTCACGCTTCTCATCGTCGTTCTCGTTCTTGCCTCGTCTTCTGTTCTTTCCACCCTGTTGATTGAGGTTCGTTCAAGAAGGCGTTTTGAAGATCATTCAAGTGATTCGATTATTGGATTTTGAGGTGCGGGAGAGGAGAGTAGAATCAATAAACGTCATCCTGCCTCGAGGCGTTATTCAATTTAGGCTAACCTTTCCCTTGTTCTATGAACAAAAGTAGCTAGTTATTAGCCACTGATCGATTGTCACAAAGCTTCTGTGTGCTTGTTCGCTATGAAAGCGTATGTAAACTCACCTTGGGCATCCTGTCTTAAACTTTTTCTTTAACTTTCTTTGTTCCGGGGGGTACCGCTAATGGGTGAGATACGGTCAAAGACGATTCTATCTATATGAATCGGCTTGAAGTGTTGTACGGAGTGCTCTCTTGTGGCCGTTCCGAGTTGTAAGTTGAATGTCGAGGTAGGTCGTTCAAGACGGTGATGCGATCCTCGTGCCACTCGTCAGAACTTATCTCTATCATCGCCTCTTTGTGAATGTGCAAGCTCACGAGGACCCGGGGGTTTGAAAGGGCAAGCGAGTGAAGTAAACGGTGAAGCTGGATTTATTCAAGGGGCGAGGATGATCATCGCGCGCGCGCTTGTGACTTTGTGTCAAAGGCGTCGTAGCAAGGGGGATGATGGGGAAAAGTACCTCCACTCACCTTGTCAGACTAGCACGCACGCACATACTAGCTTGGACACCTTTCTCATCCACATCTATGTTCGATAGACCGGAGCGCTCAACTTCTGACTCCCCTCACCAATACACTTGGCACACAAACCAGAGAACAGAAACGATATCATCCTTGCATCTGTAAAGCCTCTCTTTACCGAGAGCAACGAAAGACGAACGAGATCGCGAGACAAAGGATTGCCTGACCGATTACCTGCAGACAGAGAGAACTACGTGTTCACAAACGTTGCACAATCCACATCGCTCTGTGATTCGTCTCATTTCATCGATCGAGCTGGCTCTCAGTTTCAATCTAACGATATCGTCGTGGTCGTCTGTGTTCGTTTCTGCTTGGGGATCTTGCTCGTTTACACCGCGAACAGTGTTCTGTTTGACATTGCCACTTTGGTGAGTCCGACCGACCGGACAAACGCCAATCTGCTTCAACCACATTCCGGTCTTCGCTAGCTTCTCGTCATGCAAGCATCCTGTGACTGACATATGACAGCGATCTTCCAATATAGACACTGAACATTGGCACTTTCTAGACGATCATGGCTTACCCCAACTACGGTGCCCAACCAAGCTATCCTCAACCAAGCCTAGGTCACCAATACCCAGTCTTTGCCCAACCCGTTCAACCTTCTTACCCTTATGCGCAGGCTCAGCAGGGCATATCCTACGGCCAACCTGCTCCTCCTCAATCTGCATACAATCACGACCCGTTCCGACAATGG
>Ga0308160_10006549_pt1 | contig 11825 bp, 11 predicted proteins | sample PhyFR1_FD_201036 | JGI IMG/M metagenome (GOLD analysis project Ga0308160, IMG submission 201036) | Phyllosphere microbial communities from UC Gill Tract Community Farm, Albany, California, United States - DLSLF.R1 | ecosystem: Host-associated > Plants > Phyllosphere > Unclassified | place: USA... | reverse complement strand
ACGTCGAGACCGCTCATGTAGTCGAGGGAAGGACTGTCGGTCACGAGCCATTACATCAAGGCGCACCACCCAGTCCACCAGTCAGCGAAGGCGACCTACACGAGATGAATTCAGAGGAGGATGTACCTCGCACATCCATGACGATTGAAGAATCGGTTGATGACTCTGAAGCCCACAGCGATACCCGCCGGACGTCGATCTTTACTTCAAACCTGACGACGGAACCTGGCGATCTAGGTGTATCCCCCGCACGGCCCTTCGCACAGCAAGTCCCTCGGCGATCGTCTTGGAACTCGGCGACAAGTCGGACGGGATCACTAGCGGTAGTTAGGAAAGCAAAAGAAAAGGAGGCATCGGAGAGGGAACGGAAGGAGAGTAAAGATTTACCACTGCTACCCGACGCAGGCGATGCTCAGCGATCAGATATCGGAGGTCTCGCTCCTCCACCACGTATATCTCGTCGTACGACAAACCCCACCCCCCCTTCACCTACAATACCGAAACGAAGTCCGCTGGTCCATTCTCAATCTACATTCCCTGCAGTATCGATTCCAGGCCAACAGCAAACAAATGTCCCTGGTGTCGAAGGTGCTGCTCTCGATTCCGACATCCTCGCCCACTCTGAGCAGATTCGGCGAGAAAGGCTGGAAAGGCGACAGAAAAAGGCAAACGCTGAGAACCCCCTTGAGGCGGCTGCGGTCGCACCTGCGGCAACTGGCAAGCCCGAAAGGAAGGGTACTGAGGATGCCAAGGTATTAGTTGGAAATCTGATTGGAGAGGATCACGTCAACTATGTCTTGATGTACAACATGTTGACTGGGATTCGTATAGGTGTAAGCTCAAGAATTGAAGTTCGTCCAAAGCTGACGGTCAGGTATCGAGGTGTCAGGCGAAGATGAAGCGACCGATCACGGACGAGGACTTTACCGCTCGTCATAAATTCTCTTTCGATATTATCGGAAATGAATTGACACCATCCGCCCGATACGACTTCAAGTTCAAGGACTATGCTCCCTGGGTCTTCCGAGAGCTCCGTGACGATCACTTTCATCTCGATCCCGCAGATTACCTCCTCTCCTTGACCGCCAAGTACATCTTGTCGGAACTCGGTTCACCCGGTAAATCCGGTTCATTCTTCTATTTCTCTCGGGACTACCGCTTCATCATCAAAACCATCGCTCATTCTGAACATAAATTCCTCCGATCAATTCTAAAAGATTACCATGAACACGTCAAGACTAATCCACATACCCTCCTCTCGCGTTTCTACGGTCTGCATCGTGTCAAATTGCCTCGAGGCCGAAAGATCCATTTCGTTATTATGAACAATTTATTCCCGCCCCATCGAGATGTTCACGAGACGTACGATCTGAAGGGATCAGCATTTGGACGAGAGTACGATGAAGAAAAGGCAAAGACGAATCCTAAAGCTGTGTTGAAAGATATCAATTGGGTCAATAGGGGTCGTACGCTCGAGTTGGGTCCTGAGAAGCGGGCGTTGCTTTCTGAGCAGCTCAGGCGTGATATGGAATTCTTGAAGAAGATGAAAGTTATGGATTACTCGCTTTTGGTGGGAATACATAATATGGAGAGGGGTAACCGGGATAATCTGCGTGAAAATCAATTGTCAATGTTCCATGTAAGCTGTTCGAGACTGGTTTTAACCGCCTACCAAGCTGACATCTCAGCCCGAGATCAGGAGTCGGAAACCAACAATCAAAGGCCCCGCACATGATGTTCGAAAAGCCGTTCGTCGCTCCGATCCAAAGATGCTCGATGCTGCCAATCAATTACCTCAAGCCGATTCCTCAGATCGACGCCATTTCCTCTTCTACCAAGATGAAGGTGGTCTTCGAGCTTCGGATGAACAGAATCAGGATATGGATGTCATCTATTATCTTGGTGTTATTGATATTTGTACACCGTACAGTACGGCGAAGAAACTGGAACATTTCTGGAAATCAATGACTGAAGATCGAGTAAGTTACAAAGTTTTCGTACTTGGCAAAACTGATGAAGTAGATGAAAATCTCATGTGTCGATCCTGTCATGTACGGTCATCGATTCCTCAATTTCTTGGTATCAGTCATGAGGGGCGGTGATCTCTCGCTTCGACCCGCTGGACTCGAAGCCAAAGACTGCGCACAAAGAGCAGTGGGAGATCGAGGACAGGATGCGCCAAACGCCGAAGAATCGGCAAAAGCTACTGGTATTGCGGCCGGGCGATTAAATCAGGAGAAAGGTCATCATGGAACACCCATCTTGGGGACGCCAATTGGCGAACCAGAGCCACTACCGGATCACGAAGGACTTGCTGCGGAGGAGAATCCAATAGCCAGGACGGCGATTATCGGGCATCTTAAAGCTGAGTAGGAGGGATAGAGGAGATTGTTAGTTGTACCTGCTAGACATGTCTGTAACATTATCACGAACGAAATACACCGCTTTTCTACATCTTTTACGGACAATGCACGATTGCTATCTTGACATGCGCAATCTTCTCCAAGCTGTCTTTCTACGCTATCTTCTCCTGCGCTGTCGCTGCCTACGCTATCTTTTCTTACATGTAACCTATCTTGCCTATGAGTCCATTTCCGACCGAAGTGAAGATGTGTAGAATACCGAGTGTCTGGACTGTCTCGAACGGACACTGGATGTATCTGCTTGATGAGTATTGCACGCACGCGCGATTGGCAGAATCAGCTCACCCGAATGTCCGGACCTGATGGATGGTGATGAGACAGGGGCAGAGACTTGAGGGAGCTCGGTGCTTTCCTCTGGCGCTTCCTTCTCACCACGACCAAGGACTAGACCGCAGATCATGATTCCGATCCATAAGACCAACTCAGTCCCATATATCACTGCGCCTAGTACATCGAACGGAACATGGAATACTGGGAATTAGCTCTCTTCTCGAGTGAGAATGGTCGTGGAAGAGCATACCAAGTGACAGGAGGGAGAAGAGATCACCCGCAGCATCGATCGCTACGAAGAGGAACGAGATACCCCGAACTGTTCGACTTTTGTAGATATCGACATAATGCCATCCTACCCCTAAAGCTAGTAGGACAGCAGATAAAACAGCCATGAGAGTGAATGGCCAGTGAAGGTTCCTGTCATTTGCTTTCTGATTCGTCAGCCCATACTGGTTGTGTCAAGACGACATACCTTGAGTGCGAATATCAAGCCAACTTCCAGACCTGCGAGGAAGATTGCCATGGCGCTCAGGACTTGGATGACCTTTGTCAGGCTGTATTTCTGCCGGGTATCAGCGGACAATACTGATGAGACCTTGTTTGAGATGACACTGACCTTCTTGTAATACAGACATTGACCCCAGGTGATCAGACTCAGCGCTGTGAGTAATTGCGGTTGGATCTGCAACGCGATGTTGAGTTCCTGAGCAATCGTATAAACCCCAAGTGGGATCCCAGCAAATGACCAAAGGAGCATCATCGTACTCTGAAGTCCTGATATTTATTTAGAAACAGTATCACCTTCCAGTAATGAGCCTGAATTTACCTCTAGCATGATGCCGGCGGTAGTTTACAATGATTTGCGGGATAAGCTGAATACTCCAGCAGACCTCATTTGTCAATTCCCACCCACAGCGCGCGATAAAACACTTACTGCTCCTGCTACAGCGAAGACGGTCGCTGCTACTTGATTCTCCATTTCGATTGATTCAATCGTGAGCAGATGGAAGAGCTCAGTCGGCGTTTGGTCGTAATTATGAGCCTCTCATCGAGTCAATCCAAGTCGAACGTCAATTGCTTGGCTCTGAGGGAATTATTCGGAGATCTACCTTGAATTCAGGCACAATCAAAATCAATTCTAGACTGACTCAAAGAAACAACTTTTTTGGATTTCGGAAGCACTCATCCGAAACACTCTATACTCGTATGATCAAGCCAAGTGCAAATCAAGGTCAACGCTAGCAAGGTCATTCGAGTCGTATCTGCAGTCGCAATGAACATGGCGACTATTCGACTTGCCTCTCCGGCAAAGCTTTGGCGGTCATACCTCTCCGCTTTAGAGGCTCGGCCGATTCGCACGAAGGTCTTGACGTCAATGACGCTATTCGTCACTGGGGATATATTTGCTCAGTTGGCTATTGAGCAAAGGCAGTTAGGGCTGGAAGATCGGATCAAAGACGCTTGGGTGATCAAGGACAGAAGGAATCTATATGATGTACGTCACACAGAGCTACACGACACGTGACTAAGACTGATGTTCTAGCCTGCTCGAACGATACGGATGGGATTATGTGAGTGTGCTTGTGCTTGTTGTGGGCATCATCTGATTAGGTAGATGGAATAGTCTTCGCTCCGCTTGGTCATGTATGGCTTCAGACGATGTCACGCATATCATTCCCTTCAACACTGAAAAGTAAGTCCCGTCTCAAGACTGTGATGAGCAAAGCTGACAGTAAAGCGGTAAGTGTCAGAATGGTCCTGGACTCTTTCCTCTGGTCTCCTTTTGTCTGTTGTCGTAAGTCCCCATTGCTTCCTTAATATCAGGAATCACGGAGATGTAAATTGACGTCAGTCTTCCCAACATGTATAGGAACGATGGAGGGAAAATCGTTAAAGCAGGTCAAGCAGAAGATCGATACTGTATGTCACCCATTCAACTCGCCTTGATATGCCCGAGCACGGACTGATAATAGTTTGCATTCACCACTTGGGTCAGGGCGCAATGCGTCTTTGCACCTACTCAAATCATCAATTATACCTTCATACCCGCGCATCTGCGGTTGTTGGTCTTGCAAGGAGCTGGATTCTGTGAGTTTGTGATCCAAACATGGATCGCGAAGAAATGACTGACTTACAGGCTGGAATATCTATCTCTCTTGGTCGAACGAGTCGAGTAATCGGTACTTCGAAGATGGGCTTCACTCACCTATCGACTAAGCTGGTTCTGCGCGCACGGAGCACCAAGAAAGCCTGTACTTTGCGTGATACGATAATATGTGGATCGAATTGAGATGTGTAAGCGTATCATAGACAACGTGTCATAGACAATAGAGATAGATCATAGAATGTGTAGAAGTTACATACTTAGACCCCTGTATATAATAACGCTGCGTTTCGCGTCGCCTTGTGAAATTGTCGCCAGCAATTCCTGGATGATGTGATGTATACTGTACTAGTCTGATCGATGAATTGATGGCGTCCTCCTTCTAACTATGGCTCTCCTTCAAACAACGTCTGCTCGCCATTGTTGGACGGGATCCCCATAAGCCGGTCCCTCTCCATCCTCCGAACATATGTCCATGGCCTCGGCATCGCTGCTCTCCTCCATTGGATACATCTCCCCGCTTTCAGTCTGAGTCCTCTCCTCCGTCCTCTCCCCCGTCCTCTCCCCATACACTAACATATCAAATTCTTCATCGTCCAAAGCATCCGGGTCTAGGTCCTCGTACACTGATCGAGCTCCGTGGACCGATGGTCCACCGTCTACTGAGTGACCGCCTTTCACTGATTGACCATCGTTTGCCGATTGACAACCATGGTCTGATTGTGCGCCGTATACCGATCGTTGACCGTTACCAGGTATACAAGGCGGAGATGATGGTCCGTACAGAGATCTATCATAATAAGACGACTCAGATCCGAGGTCGGGACTCTCTTCCCGCTCGGTATCTTTACCGGGAGAAGCGAGTCTCTCATCGAATGGCGGAACAGGGGGATCGACATGAGTGATACGCGGAGTCATGATATTCGGTCCTTCCAGTGATTCGAGGGAAGTGTCTTCGTGGATTATCGGTTCGGTCTCAGGAGCACGGAAGCCTGCTACCTCTGGTCCGGTCAATCCGACCAACGCTCTGGTCGCGAGACTTGTCGAAAGGGTGACACGGGGTGGAAGAGTAGCAAGGGAACGTTCCTGGAACTGGCTGGCGGGAGCCGTTGCACTGACCGTTTGAGGAGGGCTAGGCTGGGAGGGAATTTGCGGTTGATGTTGAGCTCTCGGGATAACCCTCGGACTAGCAGGTTGCGCCTGGACTGCGGTCAAGTGTTTGTCGGTCGTAAGGCTACTTGTTGAATTTCTGGCGCCGTAAGCTTGAACCGCTTTTGATCTAATCGCCTGACCACTGGTGATAGCTCGATCTTTTTTGGGGTGCCACAACGATCCGAGGATGTGCTTCGCAGTCGAGATCGAAGCTGGCTCCTGGATTGTCGACGACGCTGGAATCTTTCGCTTGTAGATGGAAGTGGCTGGTCCCTTCGCTCCAAAGGTAGACAGATCTCCGTGTCGTTCCGTGAGGGTGCTCGAAGAACCAATATCTTGCTTCTTTGTGGCCCTCACATGGGCTTGGGGAGACTTAACAGTATTGGTGAGCAGATACGGTCGCGAAGTCGAAGGATTTGATGCTCGGCGGGCCCGTTTTGTTTCTGGGGCCGACAGCGGTTCCTTATTCTCACCCTCGCTCTCGTCCCCATCAGAAGCGAAAATATCCTGAAGGTCTGCTTGATCCCTAAAGCTTGGTCGTCGTGATGAGCTCCCGACTTTAGACCTGGTCGCCATCGGTTTGACGGCAGTCGCGACCTTGGGGCGAGCGGATTCGCCGATCGTGAGTCGTCGTTTGGCCCTTGAAGCTCGGGGAGTCGCGGGGGCGTTGAGGTCATTGGAGACCGATGCTTGGGTTACCGAGGTCCAATCATTGCTTGGGAAGAGCGTGATTCGAGGATGTCCTTTTGAGCAAAGACTATGGCATTAGCGAGGGCCATCAGTGGGTACAACGAAGTACCAGTCACGATTATTGTCTCCGACTGTATTCATCAGCCCAAATTACAGTTCACTTGCAGCAGCAGACTCACACCAGTCATCGCCGTAGTTGATACATAGCTCCTCTCCTGCGGCCACAGACCTGCTCAATAAAGGCTGAAAGAGGATCGCATCCGCAACCAATCTTCTCTTGTGGCCGGCGCCAAATTGATTGATGTTTCGCGTCGCAGGATTGCAGTGGTGCTGGAAGCCATCAGCGATGTACATTTGAGATAAGCACTTACATTGAGAAGGTATGCGGGTCCCAGTTGGATGAAACCTTTCCCTTTCTCATTCACGAAACAGAAGTCCTCGTTGAAAGCCTGAGCGTATTTTGGGGGAGTATGTTGCTTGTCGGGGATGGGAAAGCAAATATATCCAAAGCCCTTGAGTAAAGTTGAGCCCTTGAGCGAGGATGTTGAACGGACCATCAATTGAGTGGCACCGTACTGGTCCGTCGGAGCGATCTCCAGGTCTTGATTTGTTGCAAACGCGCAGTACATCTCCTTCATCCTTCAGGTTAGTACTGTAGCTCTGCCTAACAATCAGACTTTGACTCACCGCTCCAACCCTTTGCGATCAACAGGGCTATTTTCTATCATTGTTTCCGCACCGAGACTGGAATTAGTGACCAGCGACCAGCGCACGATTTAAAGCAATTCATGTCTGCTTACCATTTGTTGATAAAGAAAATCAACTCCAGCTCATGCCCTCTGCCCCTGTAGTCATCCGCCAACTCCTTTATCCCATCACATGGCGGGTCAGGGGTAGCACGACACCCTACATCCAGCTCTAGCCCGTTTTTAATCCTGAAAGCGTCCATCAAATGATTGTGGATGAGGCAGATCCTCTTGGCGGTTCTGGCCCATCGGTTGTTCTCCTCATAATTGATATATGTCGGTCTGGGTGGCATTATGGTATACTGTTGTTCGGTTGTTGTTGTTGAGATAGAAGAGAAGATGATCGGTCGTGTAGTGAGGGAGTGAAAATTGAGTCAGATAGATTGAAACACACACACACACGCACGGGCCTGCGGTAGAATATCACTCAACGCTCTTTACACGTTTACACTGCAGATATCATCTTGAACCGTGTAACTGACGGTGTAATACTGCTAATTTGTCCCACACCACCTCGCCATCTAGATAACAACCCTTCAACCACCTCGACGATTCTCCCTCTACGATCTCTACACCTCGCTCCTCCCTCTCGGCCTCTGTGAGATCCCGAAACGCCCTTCGCGCGTGTAGAACTCTGCGATTATCGAATAATACTAGATCGCCCTCTTCCATGGTGAACTCCCACTCTCTGTGTGGCTCATCAAGCGTCTTTTGAAATAGGTCGAGGGATCTATAGTGGTCTGATGCCGTTTGACCACCTTTACGAGTTACGGATCGAGGAAGACCTTGGAACGGTGGCGACCAATTCACCGCCGCGCTAACTCTGTCAAAGCCGGATGGGGCGCCCGTGTAGAGCGGATGCGTGAAATGTAGGTAGTGGCCATCGTTGTCGTACTCAAAGTCGATTTTCGGGATCGTGTAATCTGGATTCTCGCGAAGCATGTGATAGACGGCGCAAAAAGCGTCAACAAAATAAGACGAACCGCCTTCGACTCTATTCCTCAGACAGTGAAGGGCCTGGAACCGAGGAGGTGACGAGAAATATCTGGAGTCAGTCCGAGCAGCAGGACATGCCGACATCACTCACAGAAGATCCGCATGCAGACCCAAATTGACATCCGTGTAGGCGACGTTCTTGCTATTGGGGACATTCCTCACGTTCCACGTTTCGCCGTAGAATGTGTTTCTGATCTCACCGATCAAGCCCATCACCTCCCTCAAGGAACAGTCTTCATTTTCCGTCCTCTCCGTGGGTACCCCCTTGATGACAACGATGCCATACGTGTGAAGTTGTCTGAGTGTATAATATAGCATCTGATCGCGATTATCGAGATTCATGAGATCCTCATACTGGACATGGAGGTATTCACCGGTTTCAATGGTCGTTCTGGTCCAAAGTCGGCGTTGCCCACGATTCGGCAGACGGTTCGCCATGGCGGAACCTGGTATAGCTATATCCCGAAGTCGCGAAACCGGGAAGAACACCGAGTGCTCGGTAGACCAATTGATTCGTAATCCTTCTCCTTCTTCGGTTTCCTCATGTCGTATCATGGCTAGATCGGGCACATCTTTGCGAAACGTGGAGTCCTCAATCGCCCGATATGCCTCCGGGCTCGTGTGGTACCGTTGTCGAGTCGACGGGTCGATGCACTTCGGGCAAGGACAAGCGTCCCTCAGACTGTAGTACGGAATTTTAGTCTCGCTGCCATGATACCATACTTTATCGCTGACGTGATCCCCATGGTGGTAAACCAGATGTCCGTCTTTGAGGTCCACCTTCTCTGTCGTTTTGAAACGGAGTGTGCGTGGTTCCGCAGGGTCTGCCGGTTCTGCATACGATTCCTGATGGCGTGAGAACCGGCGGGCAGGCTGAGTCGATGTATTGTCGCCAGTATCGTTTCCCTCCGGCTTTGCCAATTCTTCAACAAGTGATTGTCCCGACGGTGGGATTTCGGGAAGGCTTCGAGTTCGGTCGTAATGGTTGAGACCGGCACGCGAGCTCCTCAATCTATCCACCAGTCCTTCTGTCGCAAAGTTGTTTTGGGCATCTTCTTCGGCTCGACGGACAGCACGGTCCGCAGCCCACTTCCCAGATTGCACCTGCCCCCTCGAAGATGAAGCCCGCGACGTAGAAAGTCCGAATGAGTGAGGTCTGTACCGTTCTCTCCGAGTACCGTGATCTTCAGCTGACTGCTTAATCTCGCCTTCGGATGTATCGGGTACTTGGTCAAGCATCTTCATTCCTCTATCCAATGCCCCCTGAGGGCTGTCGTCGAATTCAGCCTCAATTTCGCTATTGTCGATCTTATACGTGTCGGCCCATGGGTTTGCTCGGAGGTGCGGTTCCTCGCCATTCGAGTGTACAACCCATGCCGGAGCAGGTCGATATGATTTAGTGGGCGCACCACCCGTGGTTGAGGTGAGAATTACTTCTGGGGCGATACCCTGCTCTCGAAGCTCATCTGGAATATCTGGACGCCGAGGTCGACCTGGCTTGCGAGTGGGTGTGGAGGTGGAACTGCTGGCGGACGAGCTGGCTCGAGATGGATATGCCAGGCGATGGCTGGTAGCTAGGTCGGATAAGAGGGCGGGACGTATGCGTAGTTTCATGCTGAGGTGGTAAGTACAGTATATCACCGGACAATGAGTTAACAGTTGCTTACGGCCTAGACCATTGCCGTGAATTACGGCTTAGACCCGTGGGAAAGCAGTCCACGTGTGATTCGCATGGTCCTCGTCATTCACTCTATTGTCGTCGGAAACTGGTTCTATTCTTGCCCTTGTCATTACATTACACTATACCTCTATCAATATGGAACCAGAAGAAGAACATAGATCAAGGTCAGCTTATGCGCGCTTCAGAGAGTGTGTGCGCTGATTCTCAGACTCTTTGCATTCCAGACTCTGCTGGATGGATCACGAGATGCGACTGAGCAGCGTGTCGAGATGACCACGCTTCGTAAGGTCTGCGCCAGTGGTATGTCAGCTAAAGGAACGTGAGACTATCTGCTGATGTCCAGGAATCCCCAACAGACCTGTACACCTGCGGCCATTGTCATACAGCCTCCTGCTAGAGACTCTGCCCGCTGAAAAGAGGTCATGGCGCGCTGCAGCTAAGCAAGATAGGGAGAGGTACTACGTGAGTCACTCCGTACTTTGTTTCATCATCGTGTTTGCTAACAATTCAGAAACTTGTAGGGACATTCATGGACGACGTACAAGACGCTCCAGCAGTAAGTAGCTGTCATCTCGGCGTTCCGGGCTTAGCTGATGAGTAGCCATCGGACCCCCTGTCAGAACGAGACGCGTTGTTGCAATCCATCTCGAAGGAAGTCCACCTCGCTACGAAACGCTTGAACCTACTTCGAAGACGTACAGCCCCTTCGAGACGTTCACCATTACACGCTCCTCCTACCGATGACGATCCACGCGGTTCTCGTGGACTCGATTCGCCTTCCGAATCATCTTCATCAGAAGGTAGTGAATTGGATGAATCTACCGCTAGAGTTGTCGAGGATGAATTTGCAATGACTCAAAACAAGCCCAAGAGTAAAGGGAAAGGCAAGGGGAAAGCAAAGGCCGTCGAATATATGCAATCTAGGAGGGCATTGTTTCAGCGTCTCGAGACACTTGCTGTTGCCGATCATCAACGACAAGCCGACGCGAGGAGGAGAGCATCGGGTATCGCATCCAGTGACACTGTTAGTAATAAGGGAAAGGGAAAATCAGTGGATGTCGGCCCAGCCCCAGAAGATGCAGGACCGATGTTATCGCCTCGAATCACCCTCTCACCAGAACCAGAAGAGCAATCGACAATGCAACCTTTCGCTATCCCTCCTACCAGCTCGTCGCGCTCAAGTTCTGGTCAAACCCCTAAACTGTCCCTCACCCCATCCGATCCACCAACAGGCAAGGACGCCATCACCCTTCTTTCACCTCGACCGATCCCTGCTCCAGGTCAATCCCACTTGTCGTCCATTTCCGGATCGCTTCTCCAGCCCGAGACTCATGCCGAGTGCCTGATCCGACTACTTTACGTCTTTTGTCAGACCCACCCACAATGGCCGTTCAAGACTCACTTCGTCGATATCGCCGTCCCGCTCTACCTTGTCTACATGGGGCCAAATGGGAAAGAACAGTGGGCAGAGGAACAAACTTTCTGGGCTTTGGCGGGTATACTCTCCGACCTTGGCTCGGCTATCTCTGCCAATGAGAGTGAGCTCCAGCCCACCCTAGATAGGTTGGCAAGGCGAGTTAAATGGGCCGATTACGATCTGTACGATTCACTTCGAGCTCGAAACCTTGACCCTGCCGCCCCACTGTACACCTACCAATGGATCACCGGGTTATTCACCAACACTCTACCCCCACCCGCCATCTTTCCAGTTTGGGATTTCCTCCTATCCGAATCCCCCTCGACTGCGACGAATCAGCCCA
>Ga0308160_10006547_pt1 | contig 11828 bp, 15 predicted proteins | sample PhyFR1_FD_201036 | JGI IMG/M metagenome (GOLD analysis project Ga0308160, IMG submission 201036) | Phyllosphere microbial communities from UC Gill Tract Community Farm, Albany, California, United States - DLSLF.R1 | ecosystem: Host-associated > Plants > Phyllosphere > Unclassified | place: USA... | reverse complement strand
CCCGGCGGACTCTACGACATCCCTCGGACTAGGAGCCAAATTGAGGGATATGTTTGATATGCAGAAATACGCAGTATTCGATGTGGACATTACGATACATGAATTAGGGAACGTTCCACAATTGCAAGGGAAGTTTTGTGCAGAGTGGGATATCAAGGGCAAGAAACCGAAAGCTAGGGATTTCAGTGCTTGTACGTCCTATCCTCGGCGCGTGTCGACGTGAGCTGACGAGATAGCGGCCCGACATACGCCTTCTGCTAAACCGAGTTTACCGAATCTTAAACTCACCGCTGCCGACCGGGATGCGCAATCGATTTCGTCCGTTTCATTACGTTCCACCTCGACTGGGGGATCATCGACCACGTCCGCAACCACTGCCCACAGTCAGGTGATGAAGGGAAAATCCATGTCGACCCCGCCTCTAGCTTTTGGCCATGGCCACGGTCATGGAATGCCGAATGGGATACATCGGACGGTGGACAAGAAAGGATCTGATCCTACACCATTAAGGAACAGTTTAAGACTGGATCAGGAGGACGAGAATGGATTGGAGATTGTCGAATCGCCTACTAGTGCTGCTACTGGTCTGACTATCCCCGAAACAAGTCATAGATCGGATGGAGAAGGAGATGAAACACCTGGGAAATCAACATTGGCAAGTACAGCGATGACTGGTGGTCCTGGACTGGACTCGACCTCGTCGTCGATGCTTCCACCTTCGACCATTGCATCCACTCCCTCTGCCTCTTCTTCGACTTCGTACCTTGCCGTCCCTATGCCAAAGTCCGGTGCGCCAAGTCAAGCAACCACGATGGAGCGATCTGCTTCTGGACAAACGAATTCTGGTCAATCGACGAAATCAGGTCCCAAAGACGGTGATCGATCTGATTTCCGTCCACGATCGAACTCGACTACGAACACCGGTCCTAGTCACCCCTTGCCAAGACTGAAGCGTTCGAGTCGGTCCGGAACAACACCATATCGACCACTCAAATCACATACTTGTACCTGGGACGAGCGATTGCATCTTACTTTGCGCCTGCCCATTTCCAAAGATGCTGACAGGACGGAATCGGGTACGAAATCCAAAGCCCCGTTCTTGGGAGAAGGCCCAGAGTCACAATCGGGTATACATCTCAAATTCCATCAACTCTTGAGTCCCGATTCCAAACATCAACCCATCGATAATGAATCTTCCACATCGGTTCGAAATACCTCTTCTGCACCAGAAGATGCGGAAGGCAAACGGGAACAAATCTTTCGTCATGGACCCCGAACGAAATCTGTCCAAATCGGAACGGTTGATATCGATTTATCCCCCTTTGCGACTAGGGGCAGGCATACTCGGAAGTACTTGTTGGAAGGGGGAAGTAAGACCAATGCGACGGTTCAGATATCGGTCGAGTTGTTTTGGGTTGGGGGTGATAGGAACTGGGTCGCGTGAGTTTCCGTTCTGATGAGCGAAAATGATCTTGTTGCTGATTGCTAGACCACCATTGACAGAGGGACATCATGTCGGCGGACGGATCAAGGATGTTGTAGGACGTGATCCTAGTGAGAATCTGCAAAAAGATTGTAAGTCAATATAACCTCCGCCTCCAGGCATTCGCTGACGTATAGTACAACTCATGCAGACCCCCTCGCACTCGTCTAGTGGATCTTCAATGAACAACGCCCAATCCATCATATCGGCCAACCCATCAAACCATGTGTCTAGCTCACATTATCAATACAAGTCGTACGAGCATCACCTACTCAGTCCGGACGACGCCAAGTTGCGAACACCTGCTTCTGCCGGTCGTCAAACCGAGGACTCACATCGGACGGCGACAACGGATGATCGGACGCCGGATACGCCTTCTACTGGTACTGCCCCCACCACCGGTCGCGGAGATGACGAGACTGATGCGTCAAATTCACCTCAAACACCCAAGTCGACCCCCAGATCAGCCATGGCATTCTGGACTAATCACCGTCCGCACAGATACCGCCATCACCACCATCACCAAATTCGGAACCGCCTAGACCAAGCAGGAGCCACGAAGAAGACACATGGAATAACTGAAATGGACGCTAATGCAATCATCGACAGTATCCTCAATCCACACCCAGGAAGGGAAGATGGTCCATTTACATATGTCCCCATCGTCCCTGAACCCGAACCTGAACCCGAGGTGGAATTGAGGGGAGAAGCAGAACATTATGAACAATTACCTGATGAAGCCCCCTCGAATTCACGACCGAAATTGGGTTGGAGGAGGAGGAAAACGGAGAGGAAGGATACTGTTAGTTCGGTTATTAACATTGGGAGGGTGGTTTCTAGTACTGGTCAAGCGACTGGGGCTAGTCGGGGAACTTCGCCAGTGAGGATGCCCAGGTCCGGATCATCGAACGCGATCCATGCTTGATGAGGTAATACAATACAGTATAATACAATACAATACAACCAATTAGACAGTTTTGATTTCGTGCTGTTGTACGTTTGTATGCATTTACTATACATACTTGTTCTCGTGTTTGTGGTAGTGGTTGCGAGATCGACTTTGAAGACCGAGTGATGAGCTTCTGAAGTACAATCGTAAAGTAATCGCAAATCCATCACTTCTTCGCCCACGACGGGGATTCGGCTCCATACTCATCGATCACCTAATACTCAGATCGTAGGACAACATACTGCATACCGAATGCGAGCGTTAATATTAAGTATGTCCGTAAAGAGGCCTCAGCCAGAGTCAGAGGTGGAGCGCTGCAGTGTAGCCAAAGCATGACTCGGCCATTAACGGCCCGCAGCCCGGTCTGGGTTGCCCCACACAATGCCGCCTGAACCACTTTCTCGGATTCTCGGTTCCCGTCAACTCTGTTTTCAACCCGCTCTAACCCAATCCAATACGCCACCAATCCTCTTGGCGTCCTTGATCACACAACGAGGTCTGTGCGGTCCTCGGTCTTCTGTGTGGCTTGGTCAGGACCTCCCTTGCTTGAAAAGTGATCGAGGAATCGTTGAATTTGAAAGTCAGGCTTTGGACGGCCGCAAGGTATCCACCTCTGTATAGTCGCGGCGACCCGGAGCGGAGTAGTGACGGATGTCCACTAAGCGGCGACCGCTCACGTGCGATATCGGTGAAACGGGAATGGGAATGGGTCGGATATTCCATAGGAACCATGAGAACAAAGTTAGTCACCCTCAGGGTAATCTCGATCACTAGCGTACAGCATTTGTGCAGAAGACAGGGGTCAGAAGAGAGGAGTCGATCAAGGGTAACTACCGATAATTAAGCGGGTGCAAACAAACAAGCAATGTGGCGGTGGGGCAGCGACGGAAGCTGATTTTAATTCAAACGCCGATGAAATCGATTGTATGGAGTTGAACAAGAGAGCAAGAGCAAGAGCAAGGGGGTAAGTCACCCAGAGGAGAGGTGCTTAGCCCAAAGGTATCCCCTTTGTCCCCTACACACAACGTATCGGCCTATGATCTTTACTCGCTTTGGCGGATATCCGTCTCAATCCCCTTGTCCCAAATCCAGCGCTAGTTTCCAGGGACATACCAAAACACAGGTAAAAAAGGTAAAAAGGGGGTGGCGCCTGCTGGAGATCGGACATCGGCTTATCATCGTATCTTTTAATCACCGTTACGTGGACGGCGTACGGCAATGCCATAAATTATTACTATTGCCTGTACAACATCCATCACATCTCAATTGTCAATCTCAATTGTTAATTGATCTTTTTTCATTCTGCAACTAGGCTAGCAGAACATTCAACAAGCTCGAAAACGGATCGTCTCTTCCAGATATTTGGATCTGTTGACTGTACCTCAATCGACTACACTACCTTTAGTACGATCTTCCGAAGTCCAAACAAGGGTTGATTAGTCGGTGACATCCCACGTCCGAGCTCGAACTTTTCACGGGAAACAAACCTTTACTCGACCAGCAAAGCCTATCCTCGATTGTCTGTCCCTCCTGATTCACTAGTTTAAGGAGGTGAGTACCCCACATCCAATACACGGAGCGGAACATGAAGTGGAGCTAATTATTTACTAGTTTCAAAAACGTTACTACCCTAACCTTCAAACCCCACCCCATTTCCCAAAAATCGTTTTACCGGTCATCCGCATTCCTTCACTCGTCATTCCGACCCAGATCAGCTCCGCATCTCATCCATTGATCCCATTCCGACTATCACCCTGCACGGCAAAATGAACATCTCATCCGTAGACGGTCAACCCCTGGGCCCACCAGATCTACCCTCGTACGCAAACTACCCACCACCACATCTCATGGACGGTAACGACCCGAATCGAAGACCTAGAATCGTGCCTGTCGATCATCAATTCTCGAATGGACAGGTTCCACAATCTGTACGACAGTCACCCGGTCTCAAGCGGAGCGGATCAGTCAGCGATGATGGGAATAGAAGTAGGAATGCAAAAGCCCAAAGGAGGCATCGGGAAAAGAGGAAAGCCCAGCTCCGACTTGTACGTCTTTTGTTTTACCCATCCAACTCTTTTCGAAAGGAAAGTCGCTAATCATCTAGCTCGAACATAAAGTAGTCGAACTGGAAGCTCAATGCGAGTCCCTCACTCATAAACTCAATCAATGCGTCAGTGAAGGAAGGGGACCGGTACCGAGTATGCAAGATTTCGAAGCTATTCAAGCGGAGAATGCGTACTTGAGGCAGGAGAACCAAGAATTGAGACGACAATTCGGCGGTCGGCCTCCGTACCCTATTGTCGGAATGCCTCCTCCGCCTGGAGGTGCGAATCTTGAGGAAGCCAAGTCGTCCGATGGAGGGAGGTTCCAGGGTGATTATCCCCATACAGGCAGTCCAAGGGGTTACGAGCGGGTGTGTCCCTTTTTTTTTGGTGGAAGGAAAGAGCTAATGTGTAGGTGAACGTGGATTATGGTCATGATTCCGGATCGAATCCTTCCTCATCTTCTGGTTTCCACGTCGATGGCGTCCCTCCGATGTCTAGGCAACATCGTTCCAGGTTATCTCTCTCTTCAGTCAGTCCTTTCACTCCCCTTCATGACCCCTACTGACAAGAGCAGGGCCTGAACTCGTCCCCATATGTCCCTACCACCCCCGCCTTCCCTGACCCGAGGCATCATGCTGTAGATGGCCGATACTCGTCGTCCAGCGCTGGAAGCGGAGCAGGAACTGGACCATATGATCACCCAGCATACCCACACGGTCCACCACCTCATACTATGCCCCGGAACGGCTTGGTCTACGGTAATGGCCCAGAATCCTACCGCGAGAACGAGTCTTGGAACGTGAGTCATCATTCACAAAACCAAATGGGCATCCGTTGATGATCAGAATGGTCCACCTCCATTCACTCAGGTTCCTTATGGGGTTTATCCTGACAATCAAGGACAAGGTCATAGTCACGGACAAGGGCAAGGGCAAAGTGGTCATGCTTACGCCGGTACCCCAACACATCACCAGACTCATGACTTCGCCGAGACTCCCGCTCAATATGGTGAAACCCCCGGTCCGAGCCAGTCGAAAGATGAGTTCTGAATACGGCTTTGATTTCATTCCAGTTCCTCATTCATCATATATCTCATCGCCATCATGATTCGCTAATTCGTCATACATTACATCGCCATCATGTCGCGACCGGATCAACGACACGACTCCTTTTTCACATCAACCACAACATCAACCACAATTAGACGGTCCAGGACCGTCAGACCAAAAGCGTAAAAGCTGCGCATTACGATCATTACGTCCATCACAATCATTACATTTCTCAATACATTCGAATACATCTTGACAAGAAGAAAGAACTGCTTCAACAGCTATAGATAGAGGTTACAGGGGAACTTATAATAGCAAATCGGTCACTGGGCCATTACCCATTAGTCATTTCAACGCATGCATATACACGGCGTTCTACTTGCTACCTTCTCGCCAGTCCTGCATGTACCAGCACAGTATGATCTAACAACCTTCTTTACCAAAATCAGACGTGACTACGCCAGAACCTTCTTTTCCAGTACTGGATCCGACTTCATCTATCCCCTGTCCGTGAACGTGTATCTTGACTTCTCGAACTTCTCTTCTAGCTTTGATGATGGCATCTCGGACTCTCCACTCGACAGCGTGTGAATCCTGTACGGTCATGTTGGCGGGTACGGAAATCGTCAAATCAAGATGTGTCTGGCCTATTCCATCAGCCTTAACATTCTATCAGGGAATGTAGACTGACCACCAGACTTGACCCCTCTGACGTTCCTCACTCCCAACAGATCTTTCCCATCCACCAATCCCTCTACTAGTAGTTCAATCTTCTTTTGGGTATTCTTGTCCACGCCCGCATCGAGGAGTTCGAGCATTGCTACTTTTGATAGAGATAGACCTTGTTGGAGGATAAAGAATGATACGGCCAGTCCGCCGAGGGGGTCGAGGAATGTGTATCCACCGAAAGAGGAGCCGAGGATGGAGGTGAGGGCGACTAGGGATGTGAGGGCATCTGCGCGGTGACTACTAGTCAGCATTACTTCAATGGGGAACGATCGACCACTAGACTCACTGCAGTGCATTTGCCTTTAGCACTGGAGAATGCTCCTCGGTCGCGACGCGGGCCGTGAGCCTATATAACCATTCTTTGATGACCACACTGGCGAGTGCGAACCAAGCGGCGTGTGGGTTGAGGATAGCATGAGCGACCTCTGTCGTAGGTGCGTCCGAGTGCGAATGCGAATGAGAGTGAGAGTGACCTTCGGCGATACCGTGTACGTGATCCGTAGCTGATGGGCCGTGTGAGTGGAACATCTCCAACAGGGGTGAAGGGACGCCGTGGGGTAGGTAATTTGCTAATTGAGCCAGAGTCGTTCCCGGCGGTAATGATTCCAAGTAGGGCAGTAATGTTTGTAATAACAGCTACACTGTCAGGGGCGATAGACAGACGGGAGAGAGGGACGTACGTGATATGAATGGAGTCCGATCCCAATCGCTCCCCCTACCAGAATGATGCTGACGGACAGAGTACCAAAAGTCTCGAATTTACTATATCCCCAGGGAAAAGTATCGCTTGGCTGTTTACGAGATATTCGCCATGTTGCTAATGTCACAAAGTCCTATTCATCAGCTTGCACTATGTGTGAGAGAAAGGGATCATACTCCGAGGAGGTCAGACAGACTGTGTCCAGCCTCTGCTAGGAGTGATGCTGAATTCATCCATAACCCAGCCAGACCTTTTGATATTGTTAAACTGACATTACTTGCTAGACCTGCCAGGTGTCAGTGTCGAGTCCCAGAATGATGATATGCGGGACTGACCAAGAAGAGTGATCTTTGTACCCCGGTCTAACTGCCCTTTCGTTAACGCAGTCATGATCTGCTCCGCACCCTCTGAATGATCGTGCGCGTGAGAATGAAAGATACCTCCATGGCTATGATCGTGGTCGTGACCGTGTCCGTGATCGTGACCATGACTATGGGTATCGGCATGCGAATGAGAATGTGATTCCACTTTGGGTGGTTTCGAGCTCGAGCTCGACGACGAGGGGGTGGATAGGTTCCTACGTGAAAGAGTCGACATGTTGACGGCTACAGTGATGATTGGCCAATTCCGTTTCTTGGACAGATAGGCGAATGGAGCGGTAGATATATCAGAGGCTTGGTCCTTCCGTAATCTAACCTGGACTTTTGCTGTTCTTCCACTTGTACTAGTCCCCGCTCTTGCTTGCGCTCGACAAAAGATGGCTCGACTGGCGGATACTAATTCTGAAGTGGTCGCTATTGGTAGCATAGCATACCAAGTGAATGGATGATGAAGTATAGTATTGTATGTACAGGGTAGACGTGTCGAATAGGTTCCGGAATGATGACTGCACACACACACACACAAGAGCGCGTGTCACATGCGACGTTCATAAACGCCCAAGGAACAGGATGATATCCACGACCATAGAATCTAGAAAACTCCGCATCCCGTCCGATCTGCGCAGATAACCTGGATATCGCCCAGTTAGTAGCAAGGTGGGGGACCACTTGCGAATCCTGTCAGGTGTTGTGGTTCATTCCTTTTTGCTTTAGCAGCAAGGGCCTAGTTACGAGTGCAAACGTATTTGAACGGCATCTGTGATCTTTATATCGTGGTCTTGGTGGAACGGAGATGCTTGTGTCTTCACTATTTTCTGCTCCGACGTCGACACGCGGTCTTCTGAGCTGTCTACTCGCCTGGGCTATCCTCTTTTGGCTTGCAGTCGGGTTCAGGGTTAATTGTTCAGCCTGTTCCTGAGCTCGATCTTTGATCGACCATTCTCTGTCGCGTCTCTATCATCTTCTCAATCACACCGTGGGACCCACCCCGAGACCGCCACTCGCCCTCTCGCCCTACCAGTCAATGGTAGACGGCTCTGTAGCTGGTGCGCGCTCGAGATCATCTTCGGTCTCGACAACTTCTTCCTCGGCTGCATTACCGACTTTTGAAGCTCTAGCTCCTCTTCGACTACCTACCACCATCATAGCAGAAGAGACTGTATTGGCGATCCCGTTTCTGGACAAAGAAGTCAGGTTGAAGGTGGATGCTGGACCTGGGTGTGGTGGAATAGCTTGGCCCTCTGGTGTTGTGCGCCCTTTGTCCTTGACGTGAATTGTGCTGATCCATAGGTCTTGTCAAAGTACCTCGCTTGGAGACACAGTCATGCCCCTCAATACTTGGCTGGAAAGACAATAGTGGAGCTAGGAAGTGGGACGGGCTTGGTTGGGATCGTGACTGCTTTACTGGAACCAACAGCGGAAGTATGGGCCACAGATCAAGCGTAAGTCTTGCTCTTGTCGGTATGAAAAGCTTGGTCTCGGTAGCTAATCTCGATAGTTGTCTATTGAAGCTCATGCAAGAGAACGCAGCTTTGAACGTGGAGACGCTGAATCTACATATCGGTGAATATGATTGGGGAGAAATTCCATCTGAAATACCAGTATCAGAGGCGGATGTGATCTTAGCTGCTGATTGTGTATACTTCGAGGTTAGTTCCCCTCACTTCTTTAAATGGCAATACGAGCTGACCAACACAGCCAGCATTTCCCTTGCTAGTACAGACATTATGCGACCTCGCACCTGCCGGCAAAGAAGTTGAAATCCTTTTCTGCTGGAAGAAACGTAGAAAGGTCAGTCCACAGTACTTTGAACCGGGGCTACAGCTTATATGTAGGCGGATAAGAGGTTCTTTGGGATGCTGAAGAAACACTTTGATTCGGAGATTGTTGGGGATGATAAACCTGGAGAAAGGGAGATCTATCAAAAGGAGGGAGTTACGTTGCTTAGGCTCAAGAGGAGAAAGTGAATGGGAATGGTTTGTATCGTATGGCAAGTCTATGCTACCTCTCGCAGCGTTCAAGAAGAAGGACCACGATCCATCCTTCGCAATGGGATCAGTTGCTGAAGCTAACAAGTGGCGGTGAGGGGACTAGGTCTTCCTTCGATAAACTTTCATCAAGGATGAGGTAGTGTTCAGGCTGACATCAGCGATCAGCTCAACGCGGCGTTCAGGGTAGAACATTGAACCAGCGACGATGAGACGAGAAAGGAAAGACTGCTCCCATCCACCCCTCAGAGGGATAAAACGACAGTGGCGTGACGTCCTCCTTTCACTGAATGAACTTCATGACGGATAGGGCTAGCTCAGGAACCTAGGGATGACGAGTTGAGGAGTGGGGAGAGAAGCTTGGATCCTTTCATGCGAAAAAGCCTGTCTCAATATCTGCGTGAAAGGATCATGACCGCAATGTACTTGACCAGTAGGACCCCTGATTGGACTTACACTGTCTATTCACGTATCCGCTCACTCAACCAGGCCGCCTAAGACATCTCTACCTTCACACAAGCCATAGCATCATGAAAGACGGCCAGCAAGACAATGTTACTCTTAATCAGGGTACGATCCGAGCGAGCAGTGGATCCTCCGGAACACCCGGGTCGGCTGCTGGTGGCTCTTCGGCGACTAGCCTACCGTCTACGCCGCACTCAGACACTCCGCGGCCCGATCTTGGACACAGCCTCTTGGGTGGGAGGACCACGACCAGGCGTCGGAAGCAACCTTCCCGCCAGGGTTTCGGGCCGACTTCGAGCGCCGCCGAGGTGACGGTCGATTCCAAGCCGGCGACAGTCATGGCGCCGGAGAACCACGGTTCGGCAGACTGGACAACGTACCCCAAGCGACCGCCTGAAGAGTATCAGCTATCAAGTTCGCAGAGCGGTCGTGCTTGGTCTACCTTGTCTTCCTATGCGGGGGTCCGGGGCGAGCAGCCTATCCAGCAAACCGAGGTGGCGGTCGAGACGGCCCCTTCTTCCCCAACGCTGCCTTCGGTCCCGGACTTCAAACAGCCGACTCGGGACTCGGAGGAGGTGCCCGCAGACTCGCAGGAAGGAGGGAGTGATTCGGAATCGGAGGCAGGGGAGGAATACAAGGACCCGCTTTCGGAAAGTAGCGGGCGGTACTGGTGATGAATGAAGGCAGTCCCTCTTCAGAGTCGTGTAGAGTGAGTCGACCTACTTGCCCCAACGCTTTATGTTTGGCCGTCGCTGATGTCCACAGTACATGATATTACGAGATGCAGAATGTAGAGTGTGTTCTCGGAAGGAGCCCGCATAGATCGGACGACGCATCGGCGATGAAGCCGATATTGACCGACGAGGCCGATGAGTTTAGCAGCCTGTATGCGAGCTCGCCGTGTCCGTCTCACGCCCGTTGTCCATCACTTGGAACCAGGTGCATTTCTCGGGTCGATACGCCGGCTCGAGCATCAATGGAGCTGTGGAGCTCAGCGTCATGCTCCGCCCGAGTCTCCAAATTGCCTCCGAGTCGAGGCTCATCCTTTCATCACCTGAAAAAGATATAACCTGTTCAACCCGTATTTCCCCCTTTCTCCTCATTCTCTCACATTTCGTACTTGCCACAACGTCATGTCACCCTTCGAACAATGCCAATCGGTTCAATCCAAGCTATCAAAATGCCAGCTGTCCCAGAGTTGGGACAGTGACATTGACCCCGACGTCATGTTTGAATACGACGACGATTCAGATCCTGGTGGATGGTCTTCGGACGAGGACGCCGCGCCCGAATCCGACTGCGACTCTGTACACGATGCAGCAGGAACTGATGAACCTTCACAGAGTGAAGACTTATTCAATTTCGGAAAGAGACTTATATCCTTGCCAAAGGCGTCTTCGGCCCTTTCGAAGCAGCTCACGGTTTTACCAGCATTTACTGCTGGTGAAAATACTCACCGGTCACTGCGTCCCTGGAAGAGTGGCTACTCCGTTTCACAGATCAAGATATCCAAGGATCCTCAGAGTCCACCCACATCTGGCCACTTGATTGTCCGTTCTCCTCCTAATTCGGGTTTCTCCCGACGATACAGCTCGACTCACCACCACCCGTTAGGATCGCCGCCACTCACTCAAACTCATCCGAGGTCGATCAGACCTAGGCCTATCACTGTCAATGGCACTGTATATCCGTCTCACAGTGAGAAACTGCAGGTCCCTATTGATCCTCCGAACCCCGACGATCCTGAGAGGTTTGAGATAAAGAAGCCAGAATGTGAAGAGACGGGGTGGCGAAGTAAGATAACGACTAGATATTGTAGCTTTGACGGGAGTGAGGCCAGAAAGGCTCGAGAGTACCTCAATCCTCCCCGGTCCATCTATTGATGGGACGAGTCGTCACTTCAACTTGAGCAGATCCATACAGTAAGTAACACGACACGCAGTAGATGCAGGGGAGTGCTTCGGAAACCCGTGACACAGCAAAAGTCGTAGATGTAACATATCACTATGTAATTATACGAAAGTGTCCTTCTACCAAGTG
>Ga0308160_10006546_pt1 | contig 11829 bp, 9 predicted proteins | sample PhyFR1_FD_201036 | JGI IMG/M metagenome (GOLD analysis project Ga0308160, IMG submission 201036) | Phyllosphere microbial communities from UC Gill Tract Community Farm, Albany, California, United States - DLSLF.R1 | ecosystem: Host-associated > Plants > Phyllosphere > Unclassified | place: USA... | reverse complement strand
AAGGCTCGGGCGGCTTCGTGTTCATCGACGAACCCTTCGCCCACCTGGACATCCGCAACATCCAGCTGGTCGGCGAGTTCCTCAAGAATACCGACGCCCAGTACCTGATGACGACGCCGCTGACCCACAACACCGACGTCTACGATCCGTCGGACCTGACCCTCATCACCAGCAAGAAGAAGAAGGATACGCAGTGGGCGCAGCCGATCTTCGTGCTGCAGAGGAGGGCGGAGAAGAAGGTGGCGGAGGCGGCGTAACGCGCTATCCGATCGATGCATGAAAAAAGGCCGGTGTTCGCAGGAACGCCGGCCTTTTTTGTGTGACCTGAATGTTCAGCCGCGGCGGCGGCGTGCCAGCGTCATGCCCGCCAGCGCGAGCGGGAGCAGGGCCAGCGTGGCCGGTTCCGGCACATTGCCGGGCGTGCCGGGCACGTCGAGGGCGCCGAGGATGACTTGCCCGCCGCCGGAGACCGTGTTGAAACGGCCCGTGTAGCTGCCGTAGTCGTTGTTATAGTAAGAAGCGAAGGCAAGATAGTACTGGGTGTCGGCTTGCAGTGTGCTGGTGAGCAGGGACAGCGGCCCGACACCGCTGTCGTCGTCGACTTGCACGAGGTTGCTCAGCGGTGCCGCAGGATTGAACGCGCCCCGGTACAAGGCGAAGAAGGTATCCGAACCCGCGCCTCCCGTGCCGCCGAATGACAACGCCTCGATCGAATAGACCCCGGCAGCGCTGACGTGGAAGCCGTAGAGGTCATAAACAGCATTGGTACCTACGCTGCTCAGCGTGGCCAGCGAGAGTGGGCGATTGAAGGTTGGATCCGACGCGGTCAACGCACCGGAAAAATCGACCGGCGCCGCAAATGCGGCATGCGAAACGAAGGCGGCGGCTGCGACTACGAGCTTCAGGAACCTGGAAGATTGAAACCGGAACATGGGACACCCCTTTTGTCGTTTGTGATGTCTCGACAGAAGCAATTGATATGCCACAAAGAAAATGTTCCGTATTTACAGTGACTTAACTCCAGGTTTTGAATTTAGGAAAACTTATTGTAAAGAAATCCGACGCCGACGCGGGGCTCTGGCGTAGTCAGCCTGCGAGCGTTTTCAGCAGGTAGCCGGTATCCCGCCGCAGGATCGATTCGTTGAAGCCCAGTTGCACCTCGCCGTCGCTGACTTTACCGAGCCGCACGTTGGCCCGCGTCAAACGCGCTTCCAGCCCCGCCAGGCGTTCCGGCGCGATCTCCAGCATGGCCAGGTTGCTGCCGTTCTCCACGCGCTGCACCTTGAACCCCGGCGTGCGCTCCAGCCCCGCCAGCAGGCGTTCCCCGGCCGCCCTCACGTCCGCGAAGCGTTTTTCAACGCCGTCCAGGGCATCCAGCGCCGGCAGCGCCGCCTGCCAGCCGTGGTAGATCGTGCCGCCGAAAATATGGCGCAACTCGCGTGCCCGCGCCATCAAGGGCTTCGGGCCGGACAGCACGCCACCGAAGGGCGCGCCCAGGTATTTATAGAGCGAGACGTAGACCGTATCGAAATGCGCGCAATAGCCCTGCACACTGAAACCGGGCGTCCCGCTCATGAGCAGCAGGCGCGCGCCGTCCAGGTGCAGCCGGACGTTTTTTGCACGCGCCAGGCGGGCGATGTCGGCCACCAGCGCCGGCGGCAGCGTCGCTCCCTGCGCCCGCCGCACCGGGCTTTCCAGCGCGATGGCGCCGACCTTGATCGGGTAGGGCCCGACCTCGGCCCGTTCGATCGCGGCTGCGACTTCGTCCAGCGTGGGCGCGGCCCTGCCTGACGCCAGCGGCACCAGGTTGATGCCGCTGAGGGTCGTCACCGTGTTCGATTCGTCGCGGTAGACATGGCTTTCCTGCTGCACCAGCGCGTGCCGCGACTCGCCGCACAGCAGGCGCAGGGCGACGTGGTTGGCCAGGGTCCCGGTCGGCATGAACACCGTGTCTTCCTTGCCGAGCAGACTGGAAAACTTCGCTTCCAGTGCGGCCACCGCGCCCCCGGCCAGGTAGCCGTCCACCGGTTTCGCATGCCGGTCGAGCAGCGCCTGCAGGCGCGCCGGTTCGGCCATCGGATTGCGCGGCAGGGCGTCGCCGGACAGCTGGACCAGCGTGTCGTAGTCGCCAATGGGAGCGGGCGCCGCGGCCGGCGCGGTGCCGGGTGCTGCGGCGTATTGCGCCTGCGCGCGGCCTGACGCCAGTGCCAGCGATGCGATCGGTACGGCGCCCAGGAAGCCGCGGCGGTTCAATGTCATGTCATGCCCTTAATGGGGGGGGCGAACATGACGAGTATAGGCGCATCCGGTGCTCAATCGGGTACGCCGGTGTGCTCATTTGATATCCAGCCGGAACGGCGCCGCCGGCATATCGTCGCCGCCGAACAGGTTGACGAAAGGCGCATCGGCCCAGGCATAGCGCACCTGCGTCACGCCCGGCGCGTTGGCGCCCTTCAGCACGACCCGGTCGCCCGCCACGACGGCCTCCGCATAAGTGCAGGTCTCGCCGGCGCAGGTCTCGAAGCCGATCGCGCGATTCGACGAATAGGTGAGCAGGCCGCCCTGGGTCTGGCGGAAGCCGACCACGATGTCGCTGCCCTCGCGCGTTGCCGACACGGCTTCCGGTCCGCCCGGTGCGATGTCCTTGTCGCCATAGGCCACGACACGTGCGGCACGTGCCAGGCGGTCGCCGACGATGGTCTTCTGGGTCGGATGGATGTCGAAGCGGTCGCCGAGGTCGAGCGTGACCGCGAGGCCGGCATGCGCATCGTTCTTCACGGCCAGCGCCTCGGCCTCGCGCAGTTCGGCCCAGCCGGACTTGCCGGGTGACTTCGGCGCTGCGCCATAGCCCGGCAGCTGCACTACCAGGAAGGGCAGGTCGGCCTGGCCGAACTCGCGGCGCCAGTCGCGCATCAGGAGCGGCAGCAGCGTGCGGTACTCTTCGCCCGCCCCGGTATTCGATTCGCCCTGGTACCAGGCGGCCAGCTTGAACTTGTAGCCCGCCAGCGGCGCGAGCATCCCGTTGTACAGCGTGGTGAGGCTGGTCGGCACGTCCCACGGCGACGGCGCCACCGATTGGCCCTTGAGCGGGGTGCCGAGGCGGTACTTCCACGATGGAGAAAGCGCGACGAACTGGCCGTCGGCGGTGCGCACGCCGCGCGTGGACGGCTGGCCCGTCAGACCGCCGGCCGTGCCACCGCTGAGTACGCGCAGCGCGATCACGTTGCGCCCGGCCTTGAACACGCCCGGCTGGACCGGATAGTCGCGCCACGCCCAGCCGGTGCTGCCCCCGCCCACGCGCACGCCGTTGACCCAGGCGGTGTCGTAGGTCTCGACGGGACCGAGCTGCAGGGCGTTGGCGCTGCTGGCCTGGGCTTCGGTCAGGTCGACCGTGGTGCGGAACCAGGCGACGCCGTCGAAATTGTGAAAGGCGGCGATGCCGCTGTCCTTCCACGAGCCGGCCGGCGTCAGCTGCGGCCAGGCGCTGTCGTCGAAGCCGGGCTCCTTGAAGGCGCGCTCGCGCGCGGCGGCCGGATCGTGGGCGTCCCACCAGGCTTCGACGCGCGCATCCTCGCGCTGCATCGCACGTGCCGGCTGGGTGGCGAGTTCCTTCACCAGGTCGGCGCCCGCGGTGTAGGCAGGCAGGGTGCGCAGCGAGTCGCGGCCGATCCAGCCCTGGATCGTGGTGCCGCCCCAGCTGGCGTTGATGAAGCCGACCGGTACCGCGTAGCGCTGCTGCAGCGAGCGCGCCATGTAGTAGCAGACGGCGGAGGCGTCGCCGATGGTGTCCGGGGCCGCGACCTTCCAGGCGGCCGGCTGCTTGAGTTCATCCTGCGGGGTGAGGGCGCTGGATTTTTCGACGTTCAGGAAGCGCAGGCGCGGGTTGGCGGCGTTGTTGGTGGTGGCCCAGGCATTGGTCGAGTTGCGCACCGCGAATTCCATGTTCGACTGGCCGGAGCACAGGTAGACGTCGCCGACCATGACGTCCTGCAGGCTGGCGCTTGCGCCGTTCGACGCCACGCTGAGGGTGTAGGGGCCGCCGGCGGGGAGTTGCGGCAGCTGCAGGCGCCATTTGCCGTCCTTGTCCGCCTTGCCTTTGATGCTGCGTCCGTTCAGGCCCAAGGTCAGCGCTTGTCCGGCGCCGGCCGTGCCCCAGACGGTGATCGGCTGGCCGCGCTGCAGCACTGCGTGGTCGGTGAACACGCGTGCAAATCCGAGTTCGACGGCGTGGGCGGGCAGGCATGCGGCGCCCAGCGCCAGCAAGGGCAGGGCAGTGCGTGGGATCAGCTTCATCGGGTCTCCAGTTGTTTGCGCTAACTATTTTTATGGAGATCCGATGTTATATCAATTTTCAGCCCCGATGTGCTGGAATGAAACAAGCCTCAGAGGTTGTCGATTTCCTTGCGCTTCTGTTTGCGCCAGCGCATCAGGTTGAACGAGAAGGTGGCGAAGTAGGCAGCCGTGATGCCGAGGCAGACCATGGTCACCGGGCTGTCGGTGAAGCGCGGATTCGGCCGGCTGCTGCCCTGGTTCATGTAGATCTCGATGCCGAGGTAGACAACGCGCGCCACCAGCAGCATCGCCACCAGGATGCCCATGCGCTGCGGGACCGAGAAGAAGTAGCCTTCCGGCGTGGCTTCGAAGCGGGTGCGGCGCAGGCCGTAGCTGCCCAGCGCGATGCCGCCGATGGCGCCGGCGGCCAGCATCGCCAGCTGCAGCGGGCGGTCGGCCAGTTCGGACGCCGGGATCAGGATCATCACGCTGAACACGAACAGGCCGGTGTAATGGCGCGACAGGATGGAGCGCTGGCGTCCCATCTGCGTTTTCAGGCGCTGGTAGATGCGCCAGATCAGGAGGGGAACGAGGAGGATCAGTGCGAGGGTAGTCAGGCTCATTGCGGATTCAGGACAGGTGCGGAAAGTGCCGCCTTGCGGCGCCAGGCCAGCAGGCCGAAGGCGTAGGTCATGTAATAGCCGGCCAGCAGGCCGAAGATGAACAGGGTCAGCGGGCTGGTCGCGAACTCGTGATGCTGCAGCGATCCCAGTGCAACATATTCATAGGCGCGGTAGGCCATGCGGCCCATGAACAGCAGGGCGATCAGCATGCCGATCGGTGCGTGCGGCGTGAAATAAAAGGCATCGCCCACCTGTTCGAAGCGGGTCTTGCCGATCGCGATGCGGCCCAGTACCACGCCCAGCGGCAGGCCGGCGGCCAGCGCGATCAGCGGCAGCGCGCCGGTGGCGATGGCGCCGGCGGCGAGCGCCAGCACCAGCAGCGGGAAAAACACCAGCGTGGTGCGGTGGCGCCAGGTCTTCGACTGCTGGCGGCTCGTCAGGCGCTTGATACGGCTGACCACGCGCCACAGCACGAGCGGGGCGACCACGGCGGCAACGACGGGAGTTGGCAGCATGACGGTTCCTTTTCAGTCGAATCCGCCATTGTAATGCAGGTGGGCGCCATCGAAGCAAAGGCCATGATAGTCTTTTGGCTACTTTTGCAGGAGATACCACGATGATTGCAGTCCCCATCCAGGCGCACCGCGCACCCGATCCGGTTCCGTCCGAGGAGCCGCCATCCGATCCTTTCGAGGGCAGCGATCCGCACCAGCCGCCGATCCGCACGCCGCTCAACGACGAGCCGCCGATCGATCCGAATCCGAGCATCGGACGTACGCTGCACTGATTTTCCGTCTCGATTGACCTCGCCTTCCTGGCCGGCTTAACATTCAGGCAAATATCTGGCCGGATGTTTTCCTGAGACGAGGAGGCGGTAATGCAGCAGTCGATTGCGGCGCATGTCGTGCGCTGGTGGCTATTGTTGTCGCTGGCGCTGGCCGGCCCCGTGCTGGCCCAGGTGCGTGAGCAGCCCGTCAGCCTGTCGACGCCCACCGGCAGCATCGCCGGCACGCTGGCGCTGCCGCCCGGCGCCGGCAAGGTGCCGGTGGTGCTGATCATCGCCGGCTCCGGCCCTACCGACCGCGACGGCAACAACCCGATGATGCGCAACGATAGCCTCAGGATGGTGGCCGCGGCGCTGGACGATGCCGGTTTCGCCTCGGTGCGCTACGACAAGCGCGGCGTCGGCGCCAGCTTCGCGGTCGCACCGGACGAGTCGGCGCTGCGCTTCGATGCCTACGTCGACGATGCCGCCGCCTGGATCGCGCAGCTGAAAGCCGATCCGCGCTTCGGCCGGGTGGCGGTACTGGGCCACAGCGAGGGCGCGCTGATCGGCATGCCGGCGGCGCGGCGCGCCGGCGCGGACGCCTATGTCTCGGTGGCCGGCATCGCCGACGGCGTCGGCACCATCCTGCGCCGCCAGCTGGCCGGCAAGCTGACGCCCGAACTGGCCGCCGCCAACGAACGCATCCTGGCATCCCTGGAGGGCGGCGCGGCGGCGGCGGCCGTGCCCGCCCCGCTGGCGGGACTGTACCGGCCCAGCGTCCAGCCCTACCTGATCTCGGCAATGCGCTACAAACCACTCGAGCAGATGGCGGCGCTGCGCATCCCGGTGCTGATCGTGCAGGGCACCACCGACATCCAGGTCGGCGTCGACCAGGCGCAGATGCTCAAGGCGGCCAGGCCGGACGCGGTGCTGGCCATCGTCCCCGGCATGAACCACGTGCTCAAGGCCGTGCCGGCCGACCAGGCGAGGCAGCTCGCGTCCTACAACGACCCGGCGCTGCCGCTGGCGCCGCAACTGGCGGACGCCATCGCCGGCTTCCTGCGCGGCCTGCCGGCCCCTCAGCGGTAGACCTGGACCGTAAAACCTTCCTCGGGTGCCGGCGGCACGAACAGCGCGCTGATCGCTTCGAACTGCTCGACCGACATGACCATCGAACCCGGCGGCCATCTTGCCGCACATGAAGTGGAGGGTGGGGACATGACTGGCCATGCTGGAGGCTCCTGCGGCTGGATAAATCCTTTGCAATTAGATTAACAGCGATTCCGGTTCAAGGAAAAGCCAACTTGCCACCGTCGTTCCCGGCACTGCCGGCAACGACGGTTTTGAGGCCAGGTTATTTAATCAAACGCCCAGGAATACAGCACATCCAGCGCCGTATTCGTCCCCGTCTGCAGCTGCAGCGTGATGCGCGGATTGATCTTGTAGCGCAGCCGCACCAGGCTGCTCGCGGTGCCCGCGCCCTGCTCGAAGCCGAGGTACAGGCGCGACGAGATGCGCTTGCCCACCGTGACCACGGTGTTTTCCAGGCCGGTCGCCTCGCCCTGGCCCTGGCGCACGCCCAGTTCGTCCAGGCCGAGCGAGTTGGCGATCTTGCTCTGGATGCCGCCGGTGCCGCCTTTGCCGCCGAGCAGGGCGCCGGCGGCGGCACTGAGGACGTCGGCTTCGTTGCCTGTGGTGCCTTCCATGCCGTGGCCGAGGACCAGCCAGGACAGTTTTTCGCTGTCCTGCACGTTCGGCGTCGAGACCAGCTTGGCGACCGGTGCCAGCGCCGTGCCGCGCACCTGCACGCCGGCTTCGACGTTGGTCTCGCTCAGCTGCTCGCCTTCGGGGCGCTTGCGCACCGCCAGGACGTCGATCGAAGGGTTGTCGTAGGCGCCGTTGAAGCTCACCACGCCGCGTTCGATGCTCAGGCGCTGGCCATAGGCGGCATAGGTGCCGCTGACGGTGCGCACGCTGCCGCTGATGCGCGGCGGCTTGTCGCCCACCATGCGCACCTGCACCGCGCCGGCCAGGTAGGCGTCGGCGCCCATGCCGCGCAGGTGGAAGTCGTCGCCCAGGTCGGCCGTCAGGTCGATCGTCAGCGGCACCGCCTTCTCTTTCGGCGCCGCCTTGCCGTTGGCGTTATTGCCGCGGCCCAGCACGATCACGTCGTCAGAGATGGTCGGGCGGTCCACCGGCGCCAGTTCGATCAGCGCGCGGTCGGCCTTGAACTTGCCTTCGACGGCGAAGCGGCTGGCGTCGCGCACCACGCTGGCCTGGCCGCTCACGATCAGGGTGCGGTCCGGGCGCGACAGCGCCGCCAGTTTATCGGCCACCAGGCGCAGGTTCATGGTCGCTTCGCCGCCGGCAAAGCGCACGTTGCCGTCGGCGGTGGCGCGGCCGCTGGCGCCTTCCAGCGTCAGGCGCTGCAGTTGCAGCTGGTCGCCGGCCAGCACGGCCCGCAGTTGCCCGTTACGCAGGCGGATGCCCTGGTCGGGCCAGCGTGCCGACAAATTGTCGCCGTTGATGTTGCCGTTCAGGGTCGGTGCGCCGACGGTGCCGGCACCGTTGACGGCCAGGTTCAGCGCGCCGTCCAGTTCCAGGCCGGGCTGGCCGATCAGCGGCGACACCCAGGCCAGCGAACCGAGGTTGGCGTTGGCGGTGAGGCGCAGCGGGCTGTCGTTGTCGATGCGGCCGCGGATCATCTGCGCGGTGGCGTCCACGCGCGCGCTGCCGACCCGGCTGCCGTCGAGTGCCAGCTGGGCACGCAGCGCGCCGTTGGCGACGTCGGCGCGCAGGTCGAGCTGGCGCAGGCCGAGCACCACCGGTGCGGTGTCGCCCGCGATCAGGTCGCCCTTTTCGCGGAATACGTGCAGGTTGCCGTTCAGCGCCGGCACGGCGTTGGCGGCGGCGGGGACTTGCAGGTCGAGCGCCCACTGCGCACCGAGCGTCATGTCGCCGCGCAGGTTCTGGCGCACCGCGTCCGAGGCTTGCGCCAGGTAGCTGACCGGCACCCCGGTGGCGCTGCCGCGCGAGTTCCAGCGCGGGCCGACCTTGGTCAGCGATTCCACGGTGATGGCGCCGGCCGGCAATCTCACCACGGCGCCGTTGAAGGCGATCTGCTCGGGACGCGCCAGGCCGGCGATGCCGGCGCCCGGTGCAGCTGCGATCCGGATCGGCGTCGGCGCGGCCAGGGTCAGGGCGTAGCGGCCGCGGTTCTGCAGGGTCTGCAGCGTGCCGGCCCAGACGCTGTTGTTCTTAGTGTCGGTGGTGAGGCCGCCGCGCACTTCGACGGCGGCGTCAAAACTGTCGCCGCGCGCGGAGGCGGCGATGGTGTGGGCGCCGCGCGTGCCGGTCGATTGCAGGCGCGCCGCGGCGATACGCGTGTCGCCGCTCGAATAATCCGCCACCTGCACATCGAGCGCCAGCGGGTCGGCGGCGCCGCGGCCCGCACCGACGTTGGCCGTGGCGCGCAGGCTGCGCAGGTTCTGGGTGCCCAGCATGCGGATGTTCTGGCCTTCCAGCGCGGCGCTCAGCGACGGCGTGTCCATGGTGCCGGACAGCGCGCCGGAGCCGCGCAGGCTGCCGCCGAAATCGGGGCCGATCGCGGCCAGCTGCGGCGCGTCGATGCGCCAGTTCAGCGTGTCCTTGCCGGAGCCGAAGGCACCCTTGGCTGCGATGACGTTGGCGCCCAGGTGCAGGTCGACGTCGGCATTCGATACGTGGCGTCTATCCGCCGTGAGTCTGGCGTAACCCCACAGCGGCGACTTCGACAGCGTCGATTCGCGCAGGATGTCCAGGTTGACCGAGCCGCCCATGTTGGCGCCCGTGCGGCCGCTGGCGTCGAAGTTGGCGCTGATGCTGCCGGCCAGCGGCGAGCCGAAGGCGGCCGGGTTCAGGCGCTGCATGCCGCCCTTGGCCTTGACTTCGACCACGCGCGCATCCGCGGGACCGGCCAGCCAGGCTTCGCCGCTGGCGCGCAGGCTGCCGTTGTCGTTCTTGCGCTGGGCCGTCGCCCAGCCCAGGCCGCGGGCGTCGACGTCGAAGCTGGTGCGCGGCGCCGCCATGGTGCCGCTGACGACGCCGCTGGCCAGCAGCGAACCGTACAAATCGGCGCGCACGGCGCTCAGCTGCTTGCCGTCGAGGCGCCAGGACAGCGTTTCTCCCGGCCTGCCGAAGGCTCCCTTCAGATCGACCGTGTTCTGGCCCAGCGCCAGCGTGGCGTTCACGTCGTGTACGTGGACGCCGGCCGCTGCGGTGCCGGTGGACGTCGTGCCAGCGGAGGAGGTGGTGGCCGGCGCACCGGCATCCGCTACCAGCTTGCCGCGGCCACTGAGCGCCTGGTCGAACAGCCGGCTCGGACGCAGCGCAAAGTCGGCCGCGACCTGCCATTGCGGCACCAGCGCGCCCGATGCATTGATCTCGGCATTGATGTCGGCCTTCGGGAAGGCGCCGAAGGCAGCCGGATCGAGGTGGCTGGCCACCGCATTGACCTTGAACGGTTTTTTATCCAGCAGGCTGGCGGTGCCGGTGACGCCGACGCTGCCCTTGCCGGCCGACAGGCGCGCCTGGCGCACGGTCAGCTCGTTGTTGGCAAGCGCGGCTTCGGCCACCAGGCGCAGGCCGGCATCGCTCAGATTCACGTTGAGCGTCTGCGTATCCTGTTCGTTCGCTATTTTCAGGTCGCCGGCGATGGCCGTCGGCTTCATGCTCGAATGGATCTGCTTCAGGTCGATCTTGTCGGTATGCAGGGCGAATTGCGCGGTACCGATGCCTTTTTCTTCGGCTCCGCGTTGCACGCTGCCGCTGCCCGTGAACCTGCCGGCGCCGCCCAGGTCGAGCAGCACGTCGCTGATCTGCATCGCCGACAGGTTGCCGCCCAGCTGGCCGCGCATCGCGCGCAGCGGCAGGCGCTGCTGGTCGATCGTGCCTTGCGGGCCATCGTTGGTGAGGTTCACCGAGCCGGCGATGTTGCGGTTCGGGTCGAGCCGCGCCGACACGGCCAGGTTCAGGTCCGCGGTCGGCAGCGAGGGGTTGAAGAAGCCCGGGTCGATGTTGCGTGCGTTCAGGCTCAAGGCCTGCAGCGGGATCTCGGCGAACGGCGACAGCACCAGATTGGCCGTGCCCTGGGCGCGCGCGGCCTGGCCGCTGGCATCCAGCACGGTGCGCTGCAGGTCGCCGCCGGCGTGCAGTTTCAGCTGGGCGCCGACGGAACCGGGCTGCGACTTGTCCTGCGACAGACTCGCGTCCGCAGCCAGTTTATACGGCTTGGTGTTGTTGATCGTGCCGCTGGCCGCCACCTGGCCCCAGGGCGTGCTGGCCGACGCGTAATCGAGCTTCCACTGCTGCTTGTCGCCGTGCAGGCCGGCGCGGATGTTCTCGATCGGCGTCTCGACGCCCTTGTTGACCATGACGAGTTTCGCCAGGCGCGCGTCTTCCACCGCAATTTTGAAAGGCGGCGCCAGGCGCTCGGGCATGGTGGTCGGTTCGTCGGATTCCTTGATGGTTTCCATGCGCAGCGATTGGGCGTACAGCTTGCTGATCTCGACGCCGCGCGACAGGTATTGCCAGGGCTTCCAGTCGATGTCGATGTTGTCGCCGGTGAGGACGGAGGTCTCGGTGCGGAACACGACGTGCTGGACATGCATGTGGCCGTACAGCGAGCCGCTCACGCCGGTCAGGGTGAGCTTGCCGCCGCTGGCGTTGGCGACGCGCTGGGCGATCATCTGCAGCGTGGTTTCGCGGCCCAGGTACCAGACGGCGCCACCGAGCACGATGCCGGTGACGACCACGCCGATCGCGACCCGGCGCGGCCAGCGGCGCTGGTGTGCGGTCGCAACCTCGGGTGCGTTACCGGGCGTGTCCGGGGTTTGGTTTTCGGCGTTCATCAGAAAGTAAATCCAAGTGAGAAGTGCAGGCGGACCTTTTTCACCGCCTGGCCGTAGGCGACGTCGACCGCGAGCGGGCCGACCGGGCTGCGCCAGCGTGCGCCGACGCCGTAGCCGGCCTTCGGTTTCAGGTCGCTGAAATTGTCCGCCGCGTTACCTGCGTCGTAGAAGATGGCGGCGCCGTAGGGCGGCTTGAACCACCAGTCGTATTCGGCGCTGGCGGTGAACAGGTAGCGGCCGCCGGTGATGGCGCTGCCGACCGGCACGCCCAGTTCCTGGT
>Ga0308160_10006545_pt1 | contig 11830 bp, 13 predicted proteins | sample PhyFR1_FD_201036 | JGI IMG/M metagenome (GOLD analysis project Ga0308160, IMG submission 201036) | Phyllosphere microbial communities from UC Gill Tract Community Farm, Albany, California, United States - DLSLF.R1 | ecosystem: Host-associated > Plants > Phyllosphere > Unclassified | place: USA... | reverse complement strand
ACCTGTACCGCTTCTCGCATTCGTCGCGCCAGCCGATCGTCATGAACGAGGCCGACGATCCGCGCCGCGCCTACATCTTCACCGACATGCCGTTCAAGATCCTGTGCTGCCCGGTCTTCCAGGACAAATCGGTCGTGGCGATCCTGGTGCTGCTCAACCATGCGAACAAGGAAGATTTCAGCAACAGCGACCGCAAGCTGGGCGAAGTGCTGGCCAATCACCTGTCGAGCCTGTCGCGCATGCACAGCATGCTGGCCGAAACGAGCAAGTTCAACCAGCAGATGGCGGCCGCGCTGATCGAGGCGGTCGAAGCGAAAGACCCGTACACGCGCGGCCACAGCGAGCGCGTGCACCACATCGCGATGGAAATCGGCCGCGCGCTGCGCCTGCCGCCGCGCGAACTGGACAACCTGTTCTGGGGTTCGCTCCTGCACGACGTCGGCAAGATCGGCATCCCCGACGCCGTGCTGTGCAAGCCGGGGCGCCTGACGCGCGATGAATTCACGTTCATCATGGTCCATCCCGAGCGCAGCTACGAAATCCTGCGCCACATCGACCGCCTCAAGGGCGCGGTGCCGGGCGCGCGCCACCACCAGGAAAAGTACGACGGCACCGGCTATCCGCATGGCCTGGCCGGCAACGACATTCCGTACAACGCGCGCATCATCGCGGTGGCCGACACCTACGACTCGATCACCAGCTCGCGCGCCTACCGCGCCGGGCGCAGCCATGAAGTGGCGATGGCCGAGATCGCGCGCTGCGCCGGCACCCAGCTCGACCCGGGCGTGGTGGCGATGTTTGAAACGGTGTGCCGCGCCGAGCCGGGCTGGATCGCCGAGTTCCGCATCGCCCGCGATCCGGTGCCGGCAGCGGCGCCGGCGCAGGTCGCCGTCACCGCATGAGCGAGACCGCTGCCCCCGAGCGGATCACCCGCAGCCGCATCGGCGCCATGACGTACCTGGCGCCGCTGACGGCGCTGGTGGCCGACGAGGCCGTCCAGACGCTGCAGGCGGCGCTGAACGAGTGCGTGGCCCAGCACCAGGTGTCGATCGTGGTCGACCTGGGCAAGGTCACGCTGCTGTCCGGGCGCGCGCTGAGCATGATGGCCGACATGGGCGAGCGCCTCGGTGAGCTGGGTGGCTGGCTCAAGCTGGCGTACCCGAATGCCCTGCTGCAGGACATCCTGGCGGCAACGGGCCTGCTCGAACAGCTGCCGCTGTTCGATGCGCGGCCCACCGCGCCACGCCGCGTGCGCGAGCCGGGCAGCAAGCTGGGCGACATCCTGGTCGAGCGTGGCGCGGCCAGCGCCGAGCAGGTCGCGGAGGCGGCGCGCCTGCAGGACCAGACCGGCAAGCGCATGGGCCTCATCATGGTCGAGCGCAAGTGGATCACCGAAGCGGCGCTGTACCAGGCGCTGGCCGACCAGCTGGGCCTGCCGTATGTGCAGCTGCGCACCGGCCTGTACGACCCGGGCGCACTGGCGCTGCTCGAACGCGATGTCACGCGGCGCCTGAACGTGCTGCCGCTGTTCCAGGTGCAGGGCACACTGACGGTGGCCAGCGCCGAGCCGCAGGCGATCCACAGCATCGACGAACTGCGCGCCCGCACGGGCGTGCGCATCCGCATCGTGGTCGCCCCGCCGGCCGATATCCGGCGCCTGGCTGACGAAGCGTATGGCGGCGCCCTGCCCGATTTCGTGCAGACCGAAGCGAGCGACCTGGAACTGATCGAGTCGACGATTCCCGACGACTACACGCAGATCGACGAGATGGCCGGCGCCAGCCCGGTCATCAATATGGTCAATGCCGTGATCCAGCGCGCGATCCGCGACGGCGCCAGCGACATCCACATCGAGATCTCGCGCAATCGCGCCCGCATCCGGCTGCGCATCGACGGCGTGCTGTACGAAGTCATGTCGCCGCGCGTGGACCAGCACCCGGCCATCGTCTCGCGCCTGAAGGTCATGGCCAACCTCGACATCGCCGAGCGCCGCCTGCCGCAGGATGGCCGGATCCAGGTAGCGACCCAGGGCCGCACCGTCGACCTGCGTTTTTCATCCCTGCCCGGCATCTACGGCGAAAAGGTCGTGCTGCGCGTGCTCGACAAGAACCAGTCGATCCTCGATGTCGACAAGCTCGGCATGAATGCGCATGCGGTCAGCGCGTTCAAGCGCCTGCTGGGCCGCAGCCATGGCCTGATCCTGGTCACCGGCCCGACCGGCAGCGGCAAGACCACCAGCCTGTACGCGGCGATCAGCCACCTCAAAAGCATCGAAAAGAACATCGTCACGATCGAGGACCCGGTCGAATACCAGCTCGACATCATCAACCAGAACCAGGTCAACGACGCGATCGGCCTGAGTTTTCCGAAGATCCTGAAACACGTGCTGCGCCAGGACCCGGACATCATCATGATCGGCGAAGTGCGCGACCGCCAGACCGCCGAGATCGCGGTGCAGGCGGCGCTGACCGGCCACCTGGTCTTGACCACGCTGCATACCAACGACACGCTTGGCGCCGTCTCGCGCCTGGTCGAGATGGGCGTGGAGCCCTACCTGCTGTCGTCGGCCCTGATCGGCGTGATGGCCCAGCGTCTCGTGCGCCGTGTGTGCCAGGGTTGCCGCACCAGCTACCTGGCCACGCCCGAAGCGGCGGCGGCTTACCGCTGGCGCGGCCAGGGCGACCTGCGCCTGATGCGCGGGCGCGGTTGCCCGGCCTGCTACGACTCGGGCTACAAGGGCCGCATGGGCATCTACGAGCTGCTCGAAGTCGGCCCCGACCTGCAGCGCATGATCGTGGCCAATGCCAGCAAGGACCAGCTGGCCGCGCACGTGGCCTCCACTGGCCACCACGACCTGTACGCCGACGGCATGGCGCGCGCCTTCGATGGCCACACGACGCCCGAGGAAATCGCGCGCGTCGTGCATTCCCTGTAGCCGCCATGCCGATCGAACTCGACGCTCCCGTTGCAGGACCAGGCCTGGCCGGCAAGACTGCCCCGTCAGCCGCCTCGTGGTGGACGCTGGGCGCGCGCCCGCCGGGCATGCGCGAACGGGCGCTGTTTACCGAGCGCCTGGCGCTGCTGCTCGAGACGGGCGTGCCGCTGCACACGGCGCTGCAGTCGCTGCACGACCAGACAGAGCCGGGCCAGCTGCGCACGATGATCGGGACCATCGGCGACGACATCCTGGCCGGTGAACGTTTTTCGTCGGCCCTTGGGCGCCATGCGCTGTTCCCGGGCAGCTACGTCAACCTGATCGCCGCCAGCGAGGCCGGCGGCTTCATGGCCGAGGTGCTGGTGCAGCTGGTGGAGCTGGACGAAAAAGAGGAGCGCCTGCGCGCGATGCTGGTCTCGGCCCTGTCGTATCCGGCGATCCTGCTGACGTTTTCGTTCGGGGTGGTGGTATTCATCCTGACGTTCGTGTTTCCCAAGTTTGCCGTCATGTTCGCGTCGATCCATGACCAGTTGCCGATCACCACGCGCGCGCTGCTGGTGGTGAGCCAGGTACTGACTGGCCATGCCGCGATTGTCCTGGCGCTCACGGCCGGCGCTGTCGGCGCGGCCTGGGTGCTGATGCGCCAGCCCGGCGTGCGTGTGGCGATCGACCGCGCCAAGCTGCGCCTGCCGGTCTTGCGCGACGTGTTTGCCAAGATCTATCTGACGCGCCTGCTGCGCGTGATGGGCATTTCGCTCGAACACGGTGTGACAATTTTGGCCACGCTCGAAGCCTGCCGCGCGGTGGTGACCAATGCCGACTTCCAGCGCTTCATCCTCAATCTCGAACGCGACGTCACCGAGGGCAAGGGCATTGCCGCCGGTTTCGAGCACAGCAATTTCGTGCCGCTGTCGGTGCGCCAGATGATCGCTACCGGCGAGGCGACCGGCACGCTGGGCCGCGTCATGACCCGCGTGGCCGACTCGTACGACCGCGAATTGACGCGCTTGCTGGCGCGCCTGACGAAGATGGCCGAGCCGGTGATGCTGCTGGTGATGGGCGTGCTGGTCGGCACGATTGTCAGTTCGCTCATCTTGCCGATATTTAAATTATCACGCGCTGTGCACTGAATCGTTTCACAAAAACCACACATTCTTCGCACGATACATTTCAACATTCCATGCGGAAACATCGTCATGTTACCCTGTGGAACTGAAATTTTTTACAAATCAATACCCCTGCCAAGGGGGTGTTCAACTCCTGAAAACTACTATGTACCGTTCATTCAAGCGCACTGCCGCCGCCGGTTTCACCCTGATCGAATTGCTGATCGTCGTGATTATTCTCGCAATTATTTCTGCGATTGCGATTCCGCAGTTTTCGGCGGCGACGTCGGATGCGCAATTGTCGGCGCTCGATACCAGTCTGGCCAATATTCGCGGTTCGCTCGAACAATATCGCGTGCAGCATACGGGCAATGTTTTTCCTGGCGTGAACACATCAGTGCCGGCAAGCGGTTGCACGACCGGCATCAAGGGGACCGGCGCGGCTAACACCGAGCTCGCAATGAAAGAGCAACTGATGTACCCGTCGAACGCAGCCGGCCAGACGTGCTCGATCGCCGATACCGCCTTCCGCTACGGCCCGTACCTGCGCCAGGGCATTCCAGCCGAGCCGATCAACAATGACGCCACCGTCGTGATCTCGACGACCGGCACGATGGCTGCAGCGACTGGCAAGGGCTGGGCCTACGACACGAAGACCGGCAAGTTCATCATGAACAGCGACGCGAAAGATCCATCCGACAAAGCATACTCGGCGCACTAAGCCGCGCCGTCGGCCCCGTGAACACGCGCCACTGCGCAGCCTATACGCTGGTTGAACTGATGATCGTGGTCGCGGTGCTCGCCATCGCCGCTGCCGTCGCATTACCGACGGCCCAACCGGTGGCCGAGTTCCAGGCCGATGCCGCCGCCGGCGAAGTAGTCAACGCCCTGCGCTTCGCCCGCGAGAACGCGCAGTACAGCGGCGTGCAGCGGCTGTTCGACTGCGATGCCGCGGCCAACACCATTGCGGTGTTCGCACTCGAGACTGACAAGACCACCACGCGGGTGGCGCGCGACCCGGTTGAACACCCGTTCAACCGTGCCCCCTATCTGCTGAACCTGAACGCTGCCCCCGCCGGAAACACCATGGCCCTCGTGCGCTGCACCTTTACCTTTGACGATAACGCCAGCGCCACCGCCGTCGCATTCAATGCGGACGGCAAGCTGCTGCGCGGTGTCGGCAGCGGTCCCGCGCGCGACCGCGTGCTGCGTACGGGCCAGGTCGTGCTGGGCGCCGGCAATGTCGAGCGCACGATCGCCATCGACGCCACCGGTCGCATCACGGTGTCCTGACCACCTTGCCGACCACCATGCATGTTCTCCCATCGCGCATCGGGGCCGCCGGCATGACGCTGCTCGAAGCAGTGTTCGCGCTGCTGCTGCTGTCGGTCTGCCTGATCCCGGCCGCCAATGCGCTGCGCGGCGCCATCAACGTGCCCGCCGACAGCGCCCTCGCGGCGCGCGAACTCGATTGTGTCAGCACGCTGATGGACACCGTACTGGCCGAACACTACGCCGATCTGCTCAGCGCCGCCGGTGCGCCCGACGCGCCGTCGGTCTATTCGACGCCCGGTGGCGCCCGCGCGCCGGCGATGCCGGACCATTGCCCGGCCCTCACCGTCACCATCACCCGCTACGGCGTCGACAGCACCCGCAAGATCGGCCTGGGCGGCACCGGCGAGCATCTGCTGCGCGTGACCACGGCGCTGGCCGCCCCCGCCGGCCGCTGGCCATTGACCACGCTGGTGGCGCGATGACGATGCCCCGCCCTGCGCACGGCTACACGCTGCTCGAACTGATGATCGGCCTGACCATCGCTGCGCTCGTGATGCTGCCGCTGAGCGAGATGCTGCGCGCCGGCGCCGACAGCGCGCGCTTCGTACGCGCCGGTCTGGACCAGAACGCAGATGCCCGCTTTGCCATCGGCCGCATCGCCGCGAAAGCCGCAGGCGCACCGCAACAACGTGCCGACGATACCGGCAACCTTGCAGTCTGGCTCGCGACGCTTCCGTACACACTCACCAATGGAACCCTGGTCGAAACCATTCTGGACGGCAAGACAGAGCGCAATTCGGTACTCGCCACTGGTGTGCGCGCATTCGACCTGCGCATACCTGACGTCGGCGCCGGGCGCCCTGTCCTGCGCATCGACCTCGTATTCGACCGTCCCGATTGCGACACCAGCCGCGGCCAGGACTGCAGCGTTGTATACGCGCGCACCGTCCGACTCGGGGCAGCGCCATGATGCCGCGACGCCAGGAAGGCGCATTGCTGCTGATGGTCGCGCTGCTGCTGGCCACGCTGGCGGCGCTGGCGTTCGGCATCAACCGCGCCGGGAGCGTCGAGCTACGCTCGATCAATGATGATTACGAGGGCCGCGCCGCCGCCTACCTGGCCGAAGCGGGTGTTGCCGCTGCCAGGTGGTCGGGGCAGGTTGGCGCCTGCGTCACCCGGCCGGTCGGCCCCATTGCCCTGGGCGCCGGCACGGTGACCGTGGAGATTAAAAAGGAAAACATCATCGACGTCACCGCCACCGCCACCGTCAATGGGGCAACGCGCACGGTGACGGGCCCCGGCTTGCAGCTGTACGATTTGAAGCAGACTGAGCGCGTCGACATGTCGGACGACACGATCGACACCACGATCGTGACCCCCAGCGCAGGACCGCTGGAGAAGGAGCAGACGTTACGCCTGGTTTCCGGCAAGTCGCACATCTTGATGGACTGGAACCTGAAGCTGATCGACGGTAACGTGCTGGTGTTGTCGGCCACGCTGAACCTGGTGCCGACCACGATCAGCGGTACGGTACGCCAAGTCGCTGCGTACCGCGTGACGACGCCCTGGGACAGGGGCGCCACCTGGATCAAGGCGCGTCCGGCGTCGAACTGGAACGGCGGCGACTACACGAGCGCCGCGCTGGCGACGGTTGACGTCGGCAACCTCGCTGTCAACTGGGACCTGACCGGCCTGTTCGATGGCTGGGCCAGCAAGCGATTGCCCCGCAATGGCGTGCTGCTGCGCCTGGTCGATGCCGACCAGACGGTCAGCTTTTATAGTCGCGAAGCGTTCCTCCCCGGCATGCGGCCGCTGCTGCAGATCGTGCGTGCCAGGAAATGCGCATGATCGACGTGAGCCCATCATGACATTGCGCCAACTCGTAACGACCATCCAGCACCGGCTGCGACCATCCGCAGCGCGGCCCATTGGCGCCGATTTCGCGGCCAACCGGCTCAACCTGGTGCAGGCCGACTGGCGCGATGGCGGCTGGCGCCTGCGCGCTGCCAGTTCGCTGCCCTATCCCATGCCGCGCGACGTGCTGCTGGCCTCCCCGAAGGCGCTGGTGCAGTTCGTCGATGCCGCGCTGGCGCAGGCGCCGTTCCAGGGCCGTCGCGTGATTTCGGCGCTGCCCCCGGCCGACGTGCGCATCCTGCCGCTCACCGTGCATGTCGCCAGTGGCCAGACCGAGGCGCAGGCAGTCGGCCGCGCAGTGAGCGAGCAACTGGGCGAGCGCGCCGGCCAGCACGTCATCGATTATTACCAGGTACGCGGCGCCGACATGGACGGCGGCGAGCGGCAGGTGCTGGTCGCTGCCGCGCTCAAGCACCGGGTGCTCGATTACCTGGCGATGCTGGAACACGCGCGCCTGGAGCCGGTCGCGCTGGATATCGGCCCGGCTGCCATCGGCCGCCTGCTGGCCACGCTGCACGGCAGCGACGTCGGCCAGTCGGTCGCGCTGCTCAATTTCGGCGCCGCCAAAAGCTACCTGACCGTGATCTGGGGCCGGCGCCTGATGCTCGATCGCGAGATCGCGTTTGGCGAAGACATGCTGGCAGGCGCTGTCGCGGGCGCACTCGACCTGCAAGCCGATACGGCCGCCAGTCTGCTGCGCCAGCACGGGATCGGCGCGCGCCCCGGCATGGCGGTCGACAGCCCGCACATCGAGCTGCGGCGCGCGATCCGCGCCATCCTGCACCCGGCCTGCCAGGCACTGGCCGACGAACTCGCCCACACGCAGGTGTACGTGGCCTCGCGCACGCGCGGCAGCTCGATCAGCCGCCTGTACCTCAATGGCAGCCTGGCGCGCTACCCCGATATCCAGTCCCGGATCGCCGAGCTGATCGACGTGCCGGTGCACCTGCTCGATCCGTTTGGCGCCTTCCCCGAGTCGGCGAGGAACACGGGATGTATTACGGCCGGGGAACAGGCGACGACATCGCTCGCACTGGCCACCGGCCTGGCGCTGCGCGGAGGCGCCGATGGCTGATATCGACATGATCCCGCGCAGCTACCGCGACGGCGTGCGCGTGCGCCGCACGCTGCGCCGTGCCGGGGTGGCGCTGGCCGCGATCGTTCTCGCTGCGGGCGCCTGCAGCGCTGCGCTGCGCTGGCAGAGCGCCGCGCTGGAGCGCCGCATAACCACGCTGCAGCAGGCAGCCAGCGCGGCGCAGACCAGCCAGGCGCAGGCGGCCACTGCGCAGGCAGCGCGCGAGCGCCTGCTGGCGCAACAGGGCCTGCTGCGCGCGCTGCGGCGCGAAGGCGAACTGGCCGCGCTGGCCGCCGCCATCGACAGCGCCCTGCCCGCGAACGCCTGGCTGACCGCCATCAACCTGCAGCGCGACCTGCAACTGGCCACGGCGCCCCCGGCCACCGCTGCGACGCCGGCCGTGGTGCCAGATGGGCGGGCTACGACATTCGCCACCGGCAACGCCGACGGCGGCACGCTGGTGATGGTCAGCAGCGTCGAGCTGGCCGGCCAGGCGGCCGATTACAACGGCATCACGGATTTCCTGTCGAACCTGGGACGCATGCCCGGCATGCATGGCGTCGAACTGCTCTCGAGCAGCGCCAATCCGTCGACGGCCGCGATCGATTTCCGCGCCGTGGTCGTGCTGGTCCCGCCGGCGGAGGCGCCATGAGCCCGAAACTGCGCGACCTGCTCGCCGCCCTGCCTGCCCGCCAGCTCAATCTGATCGTCGGCGGCGCGATCGTCATCGCGCTGCTGCTGGCATGGACGCTGGCCCTGCGCGCGCCGCTGGCCGCCTACCGGCAGCACAAGGCAGCGCTGGCCGTACTCGAAACAGCGGGCACGGCCACGCCAAGCGCTGCGCCGCCGTCGGCCTCCGGCACCGCCATCACACCAGCGCCAACGCCACCAGAGCCGCTGGCCCTCATCGCCGCGGTCAGCCACATCGCGGCAGCATCCGACGTGGCCGTGTTGTCGGCAGCGCAAGGCGCCCAGCGCACCGTGGGCGGCGTGCGCCTGCTTACGGTCGAGATCGTCGCCAGCGCCCGCTACACCGCCCTGCTGGACTGGATTGCCGCCATCGAACGGCAGCAGCCAACCGTGGGCATCCACCGACTGACCGTGGAAGCCGCCGATGATACCGACGACCGCGCCATCACCCTGCAGCTTGTCATCCACGACACTGGAACACCACCACCATGAAACACACCTTGATGCCGATGCTGGCGCTGGTCCTTGCCGGCCTGGCAGCCAATGTGCTGGCCACGCCGCCCCGCATCGTGCGCGATCCGTTCGTGAGCCGGCTCCCGGCCAGCGCGCCATTGGCCGCCGCTGCGCCCGTGCCCGCCACGCCGCCACGCCTGCGCGCGGTGGTGCTCAACGGCGCGCAGTCGCTGGCCAATCTCGACGGCAATGTCGTGGCCACCGGCGAGCGTGTCGCCGGCTATACCGTGCTGCGCATCGATGCGCGCGGCGTGCTGCTGGGCCATGCCGGCAGCGAGCACCTGCTGACGATGCAGGACAAGGACACCCAATGACGCCGCGCTACCTGCTCGTCGCCCTGTGCGCAGCCTGGGCCTGCCTCGCACTGCCCGCGGCTGCGAACACTACCGCGCCGGCCGTGGTGACGAAGAGCACGGCCACCGCACCGGTACCGCTGGCCCCGGTGACGATGTCGTACACATTCCGCGACACGCCCATCGAAGAGTTGTTCAACATGATTGCGCGCAGTGCACGCATCAATATCGTGCTGGGCAAGGGGGTCGGCGGCAACGTCTCGATCAATCTGTACGACATGACGGTGCGCGAGGCGATCGAGGCGATCGCCGAAGCCGGCGGCTTTGCGGTGACGGAACGTGCGGGCGGCTTCCTGATTTCGGACCCGAAGACCGCGCTGCCCGAGCGCGGCGCCATCCTGCAGGTGAAGGCCATGAAGGTGCGCTACGCCGACGTGACCAAGGTGGGCGCCATCCTGGCGCGCCAGATCGGCGTGCCCGGCACGGTGACCGTGCTCGACCAGACCAAGACGCTCGTGGTCGAAGCGACCGCGGCGGGCCTGGAGCGCGCCGCGCTGGTGCTGCGCGAAATCGACCGCGCGCCGCAGCAGATCCTGATCGAAGCGAAGATCCTGGAAATCACGCTCGACCAGAACGAAAACTTCGGCGTCGACTGGTCACGCGTGTTCAGCGGCGACGGCCCCGACACGGTGGGCGCGACGGGCTTTGCCACGCGCGCCGGCCCGCGTTTTTTCCTGAATCTGGTCAATGGAAATATCGAAGCCTACCTGAGCGCGCTGAGCAACAAGGGCCGCGTGCACACGCTGGCCACGCCGCGCCTGCTGGCCCTCGAGGACCAGGAAGCGAGCACGAATGTCGGCGACCAGCTGGGCTATCGCCTGACGACGACGATCAACAACGTCACGTCCGAATCGATCGAGTTCCTCGACACCGGCGTGATCCTGCGCGTGACGCCGTCGGTGGACGCCGACGGGCGCATCATGATGAAGATCCGGCCCGAAGTGAGCTCGGGCTCGGTATCGGCCGGCATTCCCTCGAAGAAGACGACTGAAGTGAATACGCAGCTGGTGGCCAGCGACGGGCAACCGGTGCTGATCGGCGGCCTGATCAAGCGCAGCCGCACCTACCGGCGCCTGGGCATCCCGCTGCTATCGGATATTCCGGTGATTGGCGGCGCGTTCGGCAGCACCGACGACGGCGGCGCGGCCACCGAGACGATTGTCGTGATCACGCCGCGCATCGTGCCGTCCAGTGGCCCGGCCATCGACGGCGTTACGGAACGCACGCTCCAGCAGGCCGAGCAGACCATGCGCACGCGCGGCGATATGCTCGACCGCAAGCTCGATACGCTCGACCGCTAGGTTCAACTACACCTGCATGTTCATGATGTCCTGATAGGCAGAAATCATTTTGTTGCGTACCTGCACAGTCGCCTGGAACGCAATGCTCGATTTTTGCATCGCCACCATCGTGTCCGACAGGCTGACCGTGTCGTCACCCATCGTAAACCGCTTGCTCAGGGCTTGCGCCTCGGCCGAACGGTCGCTCACGCCCTGCAGCGTGCTGTGCAGGGCTTCCGCAAAATCGAGCTTGACCGTGGGCTTGCCCCCGATCGCGCTCGCGCCGCCCAGGCCATTGGCCACCTCGGGCGCCGCCGACGCCTTGGTCGCTGCCGCCTTGAGCTGCTCCATCATGGCCTGGATCCGGCTTGTATCAATCCCGCCGATGCCGCCAATACTCATCTTGCCCTCCGCTTGTGTTCGCCTTGCAGAAAACTCTACAAATGCACTCAGGAAAGCAGAATAGCAGCGCAAAAGCGAATTTGACCTGCGAATCAGGCCCGTAAACGCCCGCTATTTCGGGGTTTGAATGTTGCCCGGTGGCTCCATAATGCGTGCTGTCCCCACCCATTTTGACCAGGCCCCTCCACCATGGCAGCAACTGCTGAAAACCTTATCGACACGCCACCAGGCACGCCGGCCCCCGCTACCCCGTCGTTTTTCCAGACGACCATGGGCAAGCGCGTTGC
>Ga0308160_10006544_pt1 | contig 11831 bp, 16 predicted proteins | sample PhyFR1_FD_201036 | JGI IMG/M metagenome (GOLD analysis project Ga0308160, IMG submission 201036) | Phyllosphere microbial communities from UC Gill Tract Community Farm, Albany, California, United States - DLSLF.R1 | ecosystem: Host-associated > Plants > Phyllosphere > Unclassified | place: USA... | reverse complement strand
GCACCTACACTTCAAGAGGCAGCCTCGCAATCTCCTCGACTTCCTTCTTGTGCCAGGCCCCAACAGCGACAGCCACGGTGGCACAACTTCTTCGTCCCGCATAGATCGCTCGTCCACCCCCCCAATCGAGATCCCTCAACACACCTTCAATCCGAGGCTGGACATAAGGCCAAGCACCTTGATTCTCCGGTTCTTCCTGAGCCCAGATAATCTTTTCTGCCTTCGAGTACTTCTTCAATACTTCGCCGAGCTGTTTCCTGGGGAAAGGCGATAGCTCCTCAATTCGGATGAGAGATACTTGGTCTAGCGCATTTGTCTTGGTGAAATGCTCATGGAGGTTGTAGTAATGTTTTCCAGAGCAGAGGATGACTCGAGTAGCCGAGGGATTTGGGTCGGTATCTAGTACAGGCTCGAATTTGGTGCCAGTCATCATGGTCTCCAAGCTGGAAGCTGCCGCCTGGTTTATCAGCTTTGTAAGGCGGCGTAGAGAAGTAACCTTACTGGAGACCGTAGAAGTCCTTTCGGCGAAGCGATTATCAGTGGACGTCTGTAGTTTCTGACCATTTGCCTTCGAAGGAGATGGAACAGCTGAGCAGGAGTGGAAGGGTTCGCGACGCCGAGGTTGACATTGCCGACATTCTCGTAAGAGTTATCATTGGAAAGCTAGTTGATCAGCTGGTCAATCTTCCCTGTACTATCCAGCTTACCTGTAGAAAACGCTCAATCTTGCATGAAGAATGTTCCGGACCAGCTCCATCGAACCCATGGGGGAGAAGCATGACGAGCCCACTCTGCTTCAGCCATTTGGCTATCATTGTCAGATCTCATGGTATCAAAAAGTGGGATACTAACCAGCAGCACCAGCGATAAATGTGTCGATCATGCTCTGGGCACCGTTCATGAAATCCCCAAATTGTGCTTCCCAGATCGGAAGTAGACTGGGTCGAGCCCAACTCATACCAACCTCGAAGCCTGGGGGTAAGCTTGCCCTAAAAGTAAACAGCGGCGATACGTACCAAGCACAGCCATCTCACTTAGTGAACCTATGATTAGCCTAGATCGCAATCCTCATGAGCGAACCCACTATTTGCTAATTCCAGTCTCCCTTTATCTGCGTCAATCTGCTCATTAAGCGGGATCAAGCATTGTTCGCTCTTCTGATCCACAAACATCGCATGTCTAATCTCAGCTTCCTCCAGATCTACTGACTCACCGTTGCGAGAACGTTCCCCTTCCAACGTCCTGTCCAGAAATGCGAATATCGCATCCTTCCTGCATCAACGACCCAAAAGCCATAGCTTCTGCAGTGGCGAAATCGACCTTTGACTCCAATCCCTTCAGTCTAGCAGAGACATGCCGTTTGAGCCTTGAGTGAATGTTCTACACAATCAGTCATGTCATTGGTACAGGCACTCACAAAGTCCTCGGGCAGAGTAACGCTTGCTTTTGCGACCTCTATCAGGGTATTTCGTCCAACACCAGTATCAGGCTCATGTTTGGCCGATTCCGAATTTGGCCAAACCAATTGAGACCATTTACCCTCGAGCATTTCTGACTTTGGCTTGTACTCTTCGATCTTGTTCATATCAGCATCCAAGGTGGCGGTAAATGATTTGCGCAGTCTTGAAGCTTCGTCGGATGAAATGACGCCCTCAGACTTGGCAATCAGCTCTGCCCTATCCTAAGCAGTCAGAATTGGAGATGTCGACTCACCACAAGACGTGTTTCATATAGCTCGGGTACAGATTTGCGCGAACGAATCTTTTCGTACATCAGAGCTAACAGTCAGTCATGCAAGGGCATCCGAACTCACGTTGAGTATAGGCCGGTTCGTCTAGCTACAGAATCAGTACTATGAGACAACATTATAAAGTTTATACCGACCTCGTTGTGACCCCATCTGCATGAGTCAGCTACTGTCGTGATAGCTTACTCACCTTCGATAGCAGATAAGATCAATGATCACATCTTTACGGAACATCTGCTTATATCGGAAAGCGACATCGACAGCTCGAGCCACAGCTAAAAGTGTCAGCTTTCACAACATTGCGGCGACTCACCTTCGGGATGATCCCCATTGACGTGTAAGATTGGACAACCAATCATCTTTCCTGCCAATATCAGCCGAGCGGCACGATGACGAGACGGTCAGCTTACCGATATCCGAGGAATAGATACTCGACCGAGCAAATGATGCGGGGGTGGTATAGCCGATACTAAATGTCAGAGCGCTCAAACGAGGTCCACATACTTGTTACTGCTTGTCAGCCTACATTTCTCGTAAAGGCCCATTAACTCACTTGACGACGATATGTACCGTCCCACCACATCCGTAGTGGGGCAGCCCACTCAGACCAAGACTCTCCGCTACAACCCCCTGACCGGCGAATGCAGCATCCCCATGAAGCTGTACGCAAAGGACTTTATCGCCAAGCTGACAATCGGCAGGAGATGATTTCAGGAGACTCATCTGTTTCGCACGCGTTACACCCATAGCGACGGGATTTGCAGCCTGATATGAGCTCGTCTCAATTTCTGTCCAGAACTCACCTCTAAGTGACTTGGGTTTTGAAGAACCTGAACTTTGACCTTCTTTCCATCATAGTCAAGATCCCTAGTACCCGACAAGTGGGAAATGACGTCCCCGGTGGCACCAGGAGCAGTCTCGGGGTCGAATTCTGGATTCCCCTTGATCTTTGAGAATAGTGCCACCGGCGGGAAAGCAATAAGGTCCGGATCACATAGGAGAGATAATCGACCTCGATGGGGAAGAGCTAGGACGATTGATGATACGCCAGCTAGCCGTTAGTCGGCAAGAATACCGGGGGGACAATGACTCACCTTTGGCGCTGACCTCGAACAAGGCATCGAGAGCCGGTAACATACTCTCTGCGCCCTCACACCCTTCATATCAGCCTCTCGACCCGTCCTGTTCCATGGGGCGGACGTACCATATCGCTTTAGGTTCGGGAACTTCTTGCCCAGGAAACGATCAAATTCCTCAGATCTTGCCAACAGCTTCCAGATTCTCTTTCGCCTATCTTTTCCAAATGGCTGCTCGAAGCTAGAAGCCTCCGTCTCGAGATGATGACTCCACCACCTATTCTTCAGCCTGGCTACGATTGGGTGTACTTACAATCGCTCAGACTTGACAGGAGAGTGCATGAACTCGACTCCTATCTTATCCACATAGACACCCATTAGGTGTTTCTCAATCTCCTCCAGCGTGAGTGAGGTAGATGTGCCTTCCCCCGTATCTGATCGTTCGGGAGCTGCAGTAGCTGGCGGAACAGATGGTTTAGAAGCTGATGGAGGCAGGTGGAGGATCCCATTCAGGGGATAGGTAGTGGTCTTGTCGAGTCCGTATCTAGAAGGGTTGAGGGCTCCAACAGGACTAATGCATCAGTTACTGGCATGGTAACATGGTAGTACTCACTCTCGGTCCATCAGGTCCAGGGGATCAATCTGTGCGGCTCTGTGACCATGTCTTCGGACATTCTCGACGTATCGAAGCAACGGAGCATTCTTGTTCCTGTTATCAAGCTCTTCTTTGGTATCTGTGATCAGCTCAACTCCGGGCCTGGGGGCTGTAACTGGAGCTTACAATCCGGCAGCTCGTATTTGGCTGGTACTCTGTGACCGAAGGCGGCATCATCATGATACAGTCGAGCCGCCTTTGCTGGCAAACGAAGCCGAAAAGCTGGAATTATCCTCCGACTTGTGAGCATCGTAGAAAGTCAAGGTAGTAACGTTGGGAGTTGAGGATATAGTGAACAGATCATAGATAGCCCTAGGTGGGTAGGGTGGTCAGTTGATGGACGCGTTGAAGCGCGCGGTTGTCGGTTAATGGGACAAGATCCGCCCGAGAGCCGCAGCATGAGGGGGGACCGAATCGATGGTGCGCTACCGTCATGACTTGTATGTATGGTGAACTGTAGGCATGCTTGATAAGAGACAGAGAGGCCAGTCGGAGTAGTGAGATGTAGAGGAGGTGCAGCAGTGTGCAGAGAAGATTGCCAGAGTAGCCGATTACAGAAACCGAAATTCACTCACCAAAGTCCTCTCTGGCATGCATGCATGAAAGGAGAGCGTACATCGATATCGATTAGGAGGTATTCTATTCTGACTGACTCGAGGCGGCAGCAGTGACTTAGGCGTAGTGTTTCATCATGCTGGAAAGGTGATCATCACTATGTAGGAGGAACGCGTAGAAGATTACAAGATTGCAAGTCGCGTCGCACCTAATTTCCTTTCTTTCCCACTTGTCATTCCACCACCACATATACACGATGGAAGACTGGGTAACAGACTCGAATGAAGCTCTAGAGCTATGTCTAGGTCAGTCAATCATGTGCATGCCGGAAAGCGCGAGAGCTGACGAGAAGTGCGATCACCCATAGACGCGGATATCTTAGAGGGTGATGAGCTGGTTACCTCTGAACCATTCAGTCCTGCATTTACGTACCCCATTTTTGGGGAGAAGGAGCAGATCTTTGGATACAGAGGGCTGGATATTAAGGTGCGAATACCTTTCTCAACTCGTCTGGCACAACTGACAATCAGCTCCACTTTGCATCAGGTAGTCTGAAGCAATACCTCAAAATCACATACGACGATCAAATAAAATCAGAAGCCACCCCAGCCGAAGATATCGAGGGAGAACTATACAAATTCATACCTGCCGACTATACAAAGTCGAGCATCACCTTCGAAGAGACGGTAGAAGCGGATGCTACTTCCTTCAAACCTTTAGGGGAGAAGTTGGCGGCATATATCAGACCCTCGGGGAGGTTGATCTCGTCATTGACGGGTGGGGCTAAGGGGAAGGGGAAAGCTAAGGGAAAGGGCAAGACGAGTGTGGAGCCTGTGGAGTTGGATCTGACGGAGGACAGTGAGGATGCGGTAGTATTTGAGGTGTATAAAGTGAGTTCCCATTTAGACATCATGATGATGGCTGACGAGTAGACTACATGGGATACACCCGGATTCAAGGAATATCACCGTCGTATGCAATTATTCATCCTACTCTTCATTGAAGGAGGGAGCTATGTCCATGTAAGCTATACCAAACCTTCTTCTAGGTGTCAGGGACGCTAACAAGGCAGGAGGACGAAGAAGCCTGGGAGTTCTATGTCCTTTATGAACGACGTAAGAGGGATACTGGGGAGTATACCTATCATTTCGCTGGATACACTTCAGTTTACCCATTCTGGTGTTATCCAAACTCAGTCCGTCTGAGGTTGAGGTGAGTAACCCCGCCACCAAGCAGGACCAGCTGACGATCCAGTCAATTCGTCATTCTCCCACCATATCAGCAACAAGGACACGGATGTACGTCCAGCAACAAACTCCATATATGAGTGAGCTGACACACCAGCCAAACTATACTCGGCACTATACAATCACTGCCTCTCCCGACCCGACGTCGCAGAATTAACAGTTGAAGATCCAGCAGAAGCCTTCGAAGATCTCCGAGATCGAAATGATCTTCGCCATCTAGTTTCCCAGGGCATAATGGAAGATCCACAATTCCTGCAAGGTATCGGAGCTTCTCAAAAGGGAGGAAGAGTCAAGTGGGAACAGGATTTAAGGAAGAAATACAAGATTGCTCAGAGGCAATTTGATAGACTGCTGGAGATGTTGTTACTCAAGCAGTTGGATAGGAAGGATGCCGCAAAAGTCAGGGCTTATAGGTTACATGTCAAGTCGAGACTGTTCCGATTCAACTACGTAAGCTGCCAGCAGCTCTTCGATACGCCAAGCTAATAGTCAGGAAATGTTGTGCCAAATGACATCGGAAGAGAGAAAGACGGCATTAGCGAAAACGTACGATTCAGTCGTAGAAGATTACGGTAGATTACTAGAAATGACTTTCCACTAGGCGTGGAAGCATGCATCGAAATATACAATGAAGTACGCTATGCTATGCTACATTTCATCTTCAGGAGCATCAGACAAATCTTCCTCCTCCTCTTCATCTCTCTCTTCTGATACTCGCTTAATCTCCCCTGGACCTGTAGTCGGATTCCTCGCTGGAGCTTCAACGATTTGTTTCCTATACATATCGGCGAATTGTTCACTGGTAGTAGCTTGATCCCATGATTTGTCGGTTCGGAGTTTCATGAACCTCGGGAATCGGATCGAAAGACCTCGTTCACTGCCTAACATGGAAGCTGCAGCTGGGTAGACTGGTGATAGAGTGATACTGAGAATCAGACAGTCTCTTGGAAGTGGATGAGAACGGTAGACTCACTCGGCACCTCTGATCTCCCATACTTCAGAAGGAGCAAACCAGACATTGGGACGTAGTCCATTCGTCTCATAGTACCCCAACGTAGAGGTTTTACTACATTTCTCAGGCTCCCCTTCAGGTGGATATCGAACAAGTAAATCCTTGTAGAACTGATCCGTAAATCCTGATATACCTGTTCATCAGCATGTCTCATAACTAAGGTAAGAGGGCTGACATTTACAGACCGCCTCCAAAGCGCCTGTCTCTGGATTATGGCAAGCAAGGAGGATCGGAGACCACCATCCCGCTTTTCTACCTTGACCCCACCAAGCCCCTATCGGTACTAGATCAAGTGAATCCCCGAGCCCTTCAAGGTAATCTATCATCAGCACCACTCATGTTCATTTTATTGACATACCTTTCTTGACCTTGAGCCAACCCTGACTTCTCTGATCAGGTTCATAAGTAGCAGGCAACGGTTTCTTCTTTCCCCCATTCCCGCCCTTTTTCTTCTTGGGTGTATCCCCAACATCATCGTCCACGTCGTCGTCCCCTGTTATACCTTCTCCTGACTCTAGGAGTTTGACCATTAAGCCCTCGCATTTCTGCTCTACTACCGTTTCGAAGAAGACTTGCATCTCCGCTGGTGTATCTGTACAGGTAGTTGAATCGAGGGATTCTACGTGATCGAATCGCGCTAAAGTCGGATCGGAGGGATTGGAGAAGGGAGGAAAGAGGGTACGGAGGAGATGTCGTCGGTGCGAGAACGGCGAGTCGAGCAATGGCTTCGACGTTAGTACTCGACATATCACGAACGATGAGGGACTCACAGTGTCGTTCAGAAGCATCAGATCAAAAGCATAAACCCCCACAATAACCTTGATATCCTCAACTTTAACATCCTTTTTCGCTCGATTAGATAAATCCTGAAACGTCCGATAAGCTCCAGTATCTGTATCAACAGCTACAATCTCTGCGTCCATCGTGAATGAGGTGATAGAGTCCGCGTTCAGCATATCCACAAGTGATTGAGTAGGCGGTGAGGCGGAGCTGGGGAAGGGAGCATGTGAAGCGATAGGCCGGGTAAGGAGGGCGAGGACGAGATGGCACACATCAGGGTACTTTTCAGTCATATCTTCAAGATGACTGTTCTCAGCTCACAAATCTAAGAAAGAGAGGGTGACTAACCGACTGAACAGCCTGACCCAGACTTTCGAGTCATCTGACTGGACCCATCTACCCCCTCCGTCATCTTCACCCTGAGGCCCTGTCGTTCGGGCATGTATCTGAACTCGTTGCCCGTCCAATTTGGCTTCCGCTGTAAAAGGCAAATTACCCAGTCGAGTGAATACTTCTCCAAGAGACCTGGTGATAGATCCCAACATCGGTGATAGCGGTATCCCTATTCATCAATATTTGCTTCACCTGACCGGAAGTGAACGGCAGACATACCCACGCTGACCTGAACCCTTTCCTCTAAACCTTCCAAACCCAACTTGTCCAGTCCCTGAGCAAGATCCCCATAATTGGGATGACGAACATACACCTTCCTCACGCGCCTCACAGCGTCCATACAGCGTATCTCCACTTCCTCACGAGCGGGGTCCGGCTCAACTTTTGGTTTCACCGCTCTCTTTCCCTTTTCCTTTGTTGGAGGTAGGGGGATCGGTCTGACTGATTCAATGAGGTCGCGGGGCATATGGAATAAGGCTGTTGCTCTTGCCAGGGACGTCAGAAGTGTCTGATGATCAGCTCTGTTTTGTGATGTATACACACCAATCTGACGGCACCAATCTACTTGTCAGCCTAGCCTGCACTGTTTCGACTTACCCTCAGATTTCCAACAAGACTTCTGACCAAGAACCTAACCTCCTCACCCCTAGCTTGAACCATCAATTTCCGAACGACATCCCCCTTCATTCGACCACTCTGAGTCCCCTTGATCCTAGTCAACCCAAGCATGCGCCCGTAAACATCCCCAACCAATAGCGGACTAGGTTTCACAAGTGTCCTCAAATTAGATTTCGCTTCGTAAGCCACATCACCCGGATCACCCCATTTATGCCATAGACTCCGCAAATCTTTCGGTTGGAGGCCCGAGACTTCTTGCACTGCTTTTGTTAAGATTTGGGATCCGATGCCGAGCTCGCAGGGGAGGTAGGAGGGGAGTAGGTGGTTGGAGAGGAGGTAGAGTGTTGGTGTAAGGTCGATTGGGGAGGCATGTAGTAAGAGGTGTAGGAAGCTTTTATCAGTTTTAAGACTATTTCATGTAGGAGGACGTACTTTGTAAGGACTCGAACGATGAGGAGACGACTCCGAGTTGAAGATACCTGAACGTATACCCCAACTAGGACTGAATACGGTAATCTCCCCTTGGGCCACTTTGACACGTCCACGTCAGAAGGCCTGAAGAGGAACTGATCAACATCAAAATCGACGGGTTCAACAGCCTCTGCCGAGGAGGTAGTGATCTTTGCCGGTGACCCATTGGCAGTTCCAGGTTCTGCTTTGACTGCCGTAGTTCCAGGTTCCTGTTTCGGCTTGGTCGGAGTCTTGACAGGTGCAGGAGCAAACATGGGATGAACCTTTGAAGAACTCGATCCGTTGATTCCCTCTTTCTTGACGTGAACCTCCTCCATGACTATCTCAATTCCATCATCATCATCTACATCTTCCTCAACAATCTCTTTGCCTTTCCCCTTATCAGGAGAAACAGTCTTCCGCTCCGTATCGAATTTCTCCTGTAGCTCCCTAGCTACTTTCTCATCGTCTCCACCGGTAATCACAACATCCTGAGGAGGTAATTCATCGTCCGAATCGATTATTGAAATAACGCTGGTTGACCTTTTCTTTTGGTCGCCATTCTTTGGTTTCGAGGGAGAAGCAAAGAAGTTGTTTATTGATGTTTGACCTGACTTCGCTTTGGATGTCTTCTTGGGTGGTGGAGTTGCTGCTTTTCGCTTGGGAGGCATAACTGCCTGTGTTGTATAGAGTGACTTAGACGATTGATACCAGTCGATTCAAGTGACATCACTCAGGCACCATTGTCGATCACATATTCTTGAATCCTCGTTGGGTAAATTAGAGAGCGATTGATGACCAAGTATACACTGGAACAAAGATAACTGACTGCTCGGCACTAGCAAAGAAGAGAGACAGCTACTGGTACATTCAAGTAGACTACCTATTCAACATCCACCCCCACCCCCATCAACAATCCATTTCTTCCCCTCGGGACAAAATATCCCGGAATTGTATAAATCTGTAATATTGTATTTATTCTCTCTACGTAAGGTATAATTTATATAAAATCTATGTACAAGTTAGAATGACCAAAATGATGGTATAATATTGAATGATATGTTTTCGATCGTCGTTAGATCGTTTTTGAAGCGAGATGGCGTTTGGATTCTCATGGATTGTAGGGATTATGAGGTGGTTGATTGTGTGGGTTTTGATTTTGGTTTTGAGTTTGATGGTGTGGAGGGGGAGGGAAAGATTGCATGAATGGGTCTTGTGGGGGCATTGCGTACATCCTATTCATCAGCTTCAACACTTTAAGAGGTTTGAGGACGTACATTGGTTGAGGATGATGAGACATTTGCGACATTGGAGGCATAACCATTTGAGGATATCCCGTCCCATACATCTGATGCTGGGGTTGATGATATACCACAGCAGGAGCCATGGGCGCTACCGCATGCAGTGTATAAGACATATCGAGTGTATGTTGCACTTTATCACTATCGACAAACTGATCATTAGCGACGGCTTTTGATATCCGAGAAGAGACTTACATCTGCAATAACAAACACTGTGAATCCTGGCATTGGAGCGTCTGGGACTCCCACTAACCTCTGTCCATCCTCCCAGTGAAGCCAGTGAGGTAGAGATCCCATTGGTGAACTGAATGTAGCTTGGATAGTATCGGTCGCAGCTTGAGGATCCCAAATTTTGGGTTCGAATTCATATCGATGTCCAACAGTACTGCCCATCAGCTCATTATACGAAAGAAAGATTGTAAGAACATACATAAATCCATCAGGTCGACCCATGATACTCTTCTGGAAAGGTCTGAAGACCCATCCTCCATTCGGTAATTTCTTGCCTTCAACATTCCAGATATGATTACCCTTTGATTTGGATTTCTTTCCATCTGGATTGAATCGAGAAATGAGAGGTTGTTTCCATAGATACGATTTCACTTTCTTGGCGGAAATCGTTTCCTCGGTGATACCCCTGTTTGCGAGTTCATCCTGGAAAGCATTCGTAAATGATTGAATCCTGAATTTGAATGGACGATAATCTGGTGATTCATCCAATCGAGCCATCTTTTTAGGCATCAACACCTGATGAAGCTTGTCCCCCTTTGCGTCGGTGATGGTCACTGCCGGTCAGCTAAATCCAAGTTGAAAAGAAGAGGAACATACGATCAGAGCAGACTACGTTGAGGAATTCCTCAAATATCGAGTCCAAGTGCCTTCGGACATCTGGCGAAACATCCACACTCGTCATGGAGGTATCGTGATCCACCGAACTTCGACGCCTCTTGTTTCGCCTCTGCCCATCATCCTCTGATTCCTCTTCATCGTCCTCGGGCGAGTTTGCTCGCGACTGCCAAACGGACGGTGGGTTGCTCTGCATAAATGGCGGCTGAGAAGCTTGGTTGTATGGTTTGTATCGATGAACAGAAGAACTTCGAGTTCGATTGACACTAGGTCGCTTTGATCCTTCACCAGCTTTGAGGTCTGATTCCGAGTGAACGATCGGCAAAGCAGCTTGGTTGGGAAGAGGGAAAGGACGAGGTGGACTTGGAGGACGTGATACTGGCATAGTAGCGAGAGGTGATGAGATCACTGGCGCATGAGGACCTCCTAAGGCATTGACGAAGGAAGGTGAAGCCGATACGGGAGTATTTGGAGCGTGATGCTGAGAGGGAAGTTGATGACCATTGGGGAAAGAATGTGAATGAACCATAGGTGGCGCTTCGAAAGAGACCGGGACTTGAAGAGCGTTCATATCCAGCGGTGCAGGGCGCCTAGACTCAACTGGCAGAGAAGGCAATAAACTCTGCTGCGGCATCTGGATCTTGACCGGACTGATCTGCTGAGGTGGCAGCATCTGGACCTGAGCAGTGTTGATTTGAGCGAGTTGTCGGGCAGGAGGCGCGACCGAGATGGCGGGCGACGATTGGTAGGCGATAGGAGCCGGTGTCGACATTGAAGGTGGAGGCTGGTACGATGTAGGAGGCGCAGTAGCGATAGAGGGAGTAGATTGGTAGGTCACTGGAGGTGCCGTCTGCAAAGCAGGGGAAGCCTGGTACTGAGCAGGTGTGGCTGACGAGACCGCCGGAGAAGTTTGATATGGCGCAGGCGATGCCGATAAACTCTGAGAACTAGGTGTACTAGTTCTAGGCGTGATCATCGCAGGAGCAACAGCGACCATCTCGAGATCGTTCTTCATCTGGTTAAGAGTTGCTGTAAAAGTCGCCTCGGAAGTTTGACCCGTTTGATAAGCCTCGTGGATATTCGACAATTGTTGACGGAAAGAAGCAGTCTGATCGGTAATGAAGAGCGAAGTATTCATATGCTCGGGTAAA
>Ga0308160_10006542_pt1 | contig 11834 bp, 7 predicted proteins | sample PhyFR1_FD_201036 | JGI IMG/M metagenome (GOLD analysis project Ga0308160, IMG submission 201036) | Phyllosphere microbial communities from UC Gill Tract Community Farm, Albany, California, United States - DLSLF.R1 | ecosystem: Host-associated > Plants > Phyllosphere > Unclassified | place: USA... | reverse complement strand
CACCGATGCGGGATAATCCAGGTTGCCTGGGCTGTCACGTGGGATTATGCCGGCAGCAATCGTATCGAATTTCAGCCCATCAGTGGAGAACAGCAGATTGAATGCTGCTTGCCTTGCCGGAATGCACGATTGATTGAAGGTTTTCGGGAGCTCTTTTCGATACGGATGACGGTTCACCATCTGGACGTCGCAATGCGAGAAGATCAACCGTGGCGCATGGCTAATGGCCTGCGGCTGCCGGTGGCGTGGTCCTCGGGACGGCGGCAAATCGATCAGGGGCTGTCGATCGTACCGTGCGGTAATCAGATCGCGGAAGGTAACGCAACCGGAACCCGGAGTGAGGGAGTGGCCACTACCCTACAGCTGGGGGCGACATGGCGGGACAATGGCAAGGCGCGGACGCACGCAGTCTGCTTGGCGGCGCGACCTGCGCACGTCCTGCCATACGCACGACGGATGATCACCCTGGCGTCATCGTACCGTAGCGCCCTGCTTGCAGAGCTGGCATGCGGCCCGTGCGAGATGCGCCATGCCGGGCGCCGCCCCGGCACGCCGAACGAGCGTGCTCGCACAGGGTCAGCCCGTCGATCACGCCAAGCGACGCACATGGCGGAACTGGGCGTAGCGCTTGAGCAGGTCATTGATCAGCTGCTCGCCCGTGTAGCCGGTCACATCATGCTGCTCGCCTTCGGCGCCGCTCGCCATGGCGCGGTAGTGCCGGCTGTCGACGGAGCGGCCTTCGCTCTCGGTCCAGGCAAAACTGGGCGAACGGAAGCTGCGCGCGCGGATGGTGTAGTGGAACTCGCCGCGATCGCCATGCGGCACGTTCAGTGCGATCCGGTCACCGCTTTCCCGCACATCCGGCGTCAGTCCGCTTTCGCGGAACTGGGCTGCGACCGCCTCGAGCGAAGGGCGAGCGGTGCCGCTGAGGAAGGCCGCGATCTCGCGCTGGTCGTAGAAGCTGGTGATGCTCGACAGCCTTTGCTGCCAGCTCAGTTCTACCTCCGGCGAGGCGTCTGCCGTGCTGGACAGGTCGATCGGCGTGCCTTTCGACTCGGTTTGCAGGGCGCGCAGCAAGCCATAGCACATGAAGATCATGATCACCGCAAACGGCAGTGCGCTGGCGATCGCGGCGGTCTGCAGCGCCTGCAGCCCACCCGCCAGCAGCAGCACGGCGGCCACCAGGCCGGCGCAGCAGGCCCAGAAGACGCGCTGCCAGACCGGCGGGTTGGGCGCGGCGCCCGAGGTGATCATGTCGATCACCAGCGCGCCCGAGTCCGCCGATGTGACGAAGAACGTGATGACGAGGAGCGTCGCCAGCCCCGACGTGATGGCCGAGTACGGCAAATGCTCGAGCACTTCGAACAAGGCCACCGGCAGATTGCTGGCGACGGTCTGCACGATCGGCGCCGCGCCGCCCAGGTCGAGCGCGATGGCGGTGTTGCCGAATACGGTCATCCACAGGAACGTGAACAGCACCGGCACCAGCAGCACGCCACCGACGAATTCGCGGATGGTGCGGCCGCGCGAGATGCGGGCGATGAACATGCCCACGAACGGCGACCAGGAAATCCACCAGCCCCAGTAGAACAGGGTCCAGCTGCCGAGCCAGGAATTGGGCTCGTAGGCGTACATCCGGAACGTGCGCTGGACCACCGCGCCCAGGTAGCTGCCGATATTCTGCACGTACGCCGACAGCAGGAACACCGTCGACCCGGCTGCGAGCACGAATAGCAGCAGCGCGATCGCGAGGATGATGTTCAGTTCGGACAGGCGCTTCACGCCCTTGTTCAGGCCGGTGCCCGCCGACAGCGTCGCCAGGCCCGTGATGGCCACGATCAGGATGATCTGCACCTGCGGCGTGACCGGCAGGCCGAACAGGTGGGCGAAGCCGGCATTGACCTGCAACACGCCAAAGCCGAGCGACGTCGCCACCCCGAACATGGTGCCGAGCACCGCGAAGATATCGATGGCGTGCCCGATCGGGCCATGGATCCGGTTGCCGATCAGGGGGAACAGGCTCGACCTGAGCGTGAGCGGAAGGCCGCGCCGGAACGCGAAGTAGGCCAGCGCCAGGCCGACGACGATGTAGATTGCCCAGGCATGCAGGCCCCAGTGGAAGAAGGTCAGCACCATCGACTCGCGCGCCGCCTGGATCGTGCGGCCCTCGCCCACCGGCGGCATGGCATAGTGCTGGATCGGTTCGGCGACCCCGAAGAACAGCAGGCCGATCCCCATGCCGGCACTGAACAGCATGGCGAACCAGGACAGGTAGCTGTACTCGGGTTCGCTGTCATCGGCGCCGAGCTTGACGTCGCCATAGCGGCTCATCATGAGAAAGATCACGAATACCAGGAAGAACGCGACAGCCAGGATATAGAACCAGCCAAAATCGTGGATGATCCCGGCCTGCAGCGCATCGAACGCACTGCCCACACGTTGCGGGAACAAGGCGGACGCGGTGGCGAATGCCAGGATCAACACGGCCGACACGAAGAATACGGGCGGGTTTACCTGTATCCATGGGCGGCGTTGAACATCGGTGGCCTGGTCAGGCAGGGGAGAAGACATCCTTTTAACCTTTCTTCGAGTGTGTTTTGACGACTGGGCGTCAGAAATAATAACCAGCCTGCAGGTTGATCCTGCGCGTAAACCCACTATGCTCGGCCGCCGTCGCGGCCAGCCCGCCGAGATCCGGCGACAGGTAGGGGTGGTGCTTGCCGAGCATGAAATCGGCGTAGAACGACCACTTCCCTGAAGAGAAACTCAGTCCGGTGACATTTTGCACGGAATCCCTGTAGGGGCCGCTTCGCTTGTGCAGGTCGGAATAATCGTTGTAGATCTTGAAGTCGCTGAACGGGCCCAGCCTGCCGGGAATGGCGTAGCTGATATTGGCGATCCGGATGTCGCCGGCGGACGCCACCGGGAACGGATAACCGAAGCCGCCCAGGATGACAAAGCTGTTGGCGTCGAGCCCGCCATAGGTCTGGCTGGCGTCGTGGGCGGTGCGGTAGCGGTAGCGCAGCGCTTGGAGCATGACGGTCACGCGGCCGACGTTGCCGCGGTAGTGAAGCGCCGCGGCGTAGCGCCGGGTATCGGCGCCGCGGCCGTTGTCGATCTCGCCGGTGAGCCCGGACGCGCCGATCTCGTGCTGCCTGTCCGGTCCGACATGCCACGCCACGCGGCCGACCAGGGTGTTACGCTCCTGATCGGTCTGCCCGGTACCATAGCCCTGCTCGGCATCGTCGGCGACGATATTGTACGAATAGCGGTTCGATGCACCGGCCGTGTTGCTGCCGCCGCCATAGGTACCACCATCGCGCGGGAAGAAGCCCAGCTGCCATTCGACCGGACCCGGACGGCTCGCATAGGTCACGCCCAGGTCGTATTTGTCTTCCAGGCCGGCATAGAAGGCAATCGACTCATAAAAGTTATTCGAGGCAAACGGCTGCAGGCCGAAGGGATTCCTGTCCAGACCGATGTGCAGCTCGCTCTTGTCGGCAAAGCGCACCCCGCCCCAGCCGTGGTGCAGGAAATGCTGCCAGTAGCCGCCCTGCCCTTTGGGGAAATTATTGTAGCGGTACTGCGCCGAGCCGATCAGTTGCCCGTCGTCATAATTAACATCCACGCGCGCCGTGTCGAGGCCGAAAAAGCCGCTGCGGTACTCGTCCTGCCAGCTCTTGTGGACATAATTGAAGCGGATCGCGCCGCCAACCGTCAGCGGTCCTTTCGCCTCCTGCGCGTCTGCTGCGTCTTCCGTGGCCGCGGCAGGGACCGACAGCATGACGATGACGCCAGCGATGCAGGCGCGCAGGCGGGCCGCCTTGGTCATGGCCGCAACGCCTGTTCTCTCGTAGCGCGGTGCGCATGGCGCCAGCAGCAGGCCGGCTTGGTTTGGGGTGATGCAGTAATACGGATTCACGTCGATTTCCTGAACGATGATGGATGGTGGCGAGCGGCGCCTGGCGGCTCGCACCGAATGGCGGCGGCGCACACCGCCGCGGCCGTACCTGCTTCGGACACGACAGGTGCTCAATCTGCTCCGGGTACGACAGCCGATTGCCGGCCTGGCGAAGCACGTCTGAACGATGCAACAGCAATCGCCTGGAGAACAACCATGCACACGCCATACTCCGCCGTATTGACGATGCAGGCAATCCTGAAGTCGTGCGAAGGGTCACGTGCAACTTGACGAGGCCAGGATCGGGACTGACCAGCGGCTGCGACTCGGCAATTTCGTGATGATCCGGAAATAGCGGGCAGCGGGTTCGCTGCTGACCCGGACGCGGTTGCAGCAGCATGGCAAGGCAGACGGCGTCAGCGTTGCGCGCGGGTACCGTGGGCCGTGCAGCGTGGCTCACGACCGGCGGAAAGCGCTTATTTTAGCCGCTTAATCGCATTTGCACAAATGTTAGTAATCTTTCGATAAGCTTAATTTGCGAAGTGTGGTGTTCGCGTCGCGCGTCGGCGACGCCCGCGACGCTCCTCCGCAATTGCATGGCAGCGTTCCTCAGCTAACCGACGGCTGGGCCGCTTTTGCGCAAACTACATGCCAGGCTATGGCGAGCCAGTCCCGGCCGCAGAGCACCAACGCCCCTGCGGTCCAGCCAACGACAATCAAGGCCTATGCGAAACCGATTTGAATTCTTCTTCAACCGCCTGCGCGAGCGCCTGTGGGTCAAGCCACTGATCGCCTGCATCCTGTCGGTGGGCGGCGTCCTGCTGGCGCACCTCGCCGACAGCAGCGGACTCGACTGGAAGGTCCCTGAAATTGCGCAGGGCTCGGTGATGGATCTGCTCAAGATCATCGCGGCGAGCATGCTGGGCGTGGCCACGTTCGCGGTAGCCTCGATGGTGTCGGCGTATGCCTCGACCGGGCAATCGGCGACCGCACGCGCTTTTCCGCTGATCGTCGCGGACGACGTGTCGCAGAATGCATTGTCGGTGTTCGTGGGCGCCTTCATCTATGCCATCGTCGCCCTGAGCGCCACCAGCAACGACTACTTCGGCAAGCCGGGCCGCTTCACCCTGTTCGTCCTGACGCTGCTGACCATGGTCGCGGTGGTGCTGGTGTTCGTGCGCTGGGTCGACAGCATCGCCCGGCTCGGGCGGCTCGGCGCCGTCATCGACAAGGTCGAGCAGGCCACGCTGCAGTCGATCGAACGCCGCCGCGGCGATCCCTGGCTGGGCGGCGTGCCGCTGCTGGGCGCGCCGGCCGGCCAGCCGGTGCGCTCCGAGCGCATCGGCTGCCTGCAGCGGGTGGATATCGCTGCGCTGCAGCGCCTGGCCACCAGGCACAAGGCAAGAATCAGCCTGGCGGTGCTGCCCGGCGCGCTCATCGTGCCATCGCGCCCGCTCGCACATGTGCTGCCCGATGACGCCGGCAGCGAAAGACCCGACGATGCCGACATCGAGAAGGCCTTCACCATCGGTTCGCTGCGACAATTCGACGACGATCCCCGCTTCGGCATTGTCGTACTGGCCGAGATCGCCTGCCGCGCGCTGTCGCCCGCCGTCAACGATCCTGGCACCGCGATCGCGGTGATGGGATCGCTGCACCGCCTGCTCGCCAGCTTCGTCCGTCCTGCCGACCCGCCCGAGCCTGAATGCGACCGCGTTGCGGTTCCCGGCCTGACGCTCGACGACATGCTCGAGGACGGCTTCAATGCAGTCGGGCGCGATGGCGCCCATCTGGTCGAGGTGGCGATGCGCGTGCAGCGCGTGCTCGGCGAGATCGGCGCAAGCGGCGACGCCACGACCAGCGCCGCAGCCAGGCGCCATGCCGACGTGGCGCTGCAACGGGCGCAGAAGGCGCTCGATTTTGCCCCCGACCTGGAACAGGTGCAGGAACGCCACGCGGCATACTGGGGAAACGGCTTGACCAGGTTGGTCACGACGCCCCAGTGAAGGATGGATGAGGTCTGTGGTTGAATTGCGGCAAACTTGCAAGACATTTGAGGAAGGTCATCGCCAAGGTTTTCCACCAGTTCTTAGGCTGGGCAGGTGCACGGTTGCGGCGCCGTGCCGTACCCCGCTGCCATGCCGGCCGCGGCTGGCCGCCTGTCTTTCATCGACGCTGTAAAGGAGTACGCACTTGAGCAAGGCAAGCCAGAATCTGCTGCTGGTCGGCGCTACCGGTGTGGTGGGCCGCCAAGTGCTGGCACAGGCACTGCTTGATCCCCGCGTGGGATCGGTGACCGCGCTGTCCCGCCGTGAACTGCCGCCGCATCCGAAACTCACGACGGTATCCGTCGATTTCGAGCACCTCGACGCGGTTGCCGCCTGGGGGCGCGCCGACGCCGTCATTTGTACGCTGGGCACCACCATGCGCCGCGCCGGTTCGCGGTCGGCTTTTTACCGGGTCGATCATGACTATCCGTTGATGGTGGCGCGCCTGGCCTACGCCCGTGGTACGCGCACCTACGTGCTCAATTCGGCGATCGGCGCCGATGCGCGCTCGCGTTTCTTCTACAACCGGGTCAAGGGGCAACTCGAAGACGCGCTGCGCCAGGTCGGATTCGATGCGCTTGCCCTGGTGCGCCCTGGCCTGATCGATGGCGACCGGTCGGAGTCGCACCCCGCCGAACGCATGATGCTGGCGGCGCTGCGCACTGCCGCGCCGCTGCTGCCCCGGCGCTGGCGGCCGAACCCGGCCGCGCGCATCGCCAGCGCACTGCTCGGCGCCGCGCTGCTGCCGTCGCCGGGCGTCAAGGTGATTGCGGCCGAGCAGATGGTGTGACGCGTCGGGCACTTTGCCGGCAAAGCGCAGCACGCAATAATCCATGTCTTGCAGTGACCATGCACCCATCCATACCTTGCATTGACCAGGCACCGACGACGCCTGCGTAAGACACCGCCCTCCCCCTCGACACGACATATCGACCCATCAACCACGGCCCGACTGCCCTGGTTCCGTCCCGTCACGGGTGATCGGCTGTTCGGCCCGGCTCACCTGCCTGGACGCGGGACCCTGCCAGCATTCGCTGACCCCATTGCGGCGTCAATGCCAGAACCTTCGCCACGCCGCGACCGGCTGCCTGCTGCCTCAAGAAAGAGCGTTTCCCGACCCAGCGTGGACAAGCCCGCAAAACTTTCGAACGAAAGACAAACGGGGAAATAGCCCAGTTACAACATTTCATTCGAAAATGCGTAAGTTGTTTGTATCAGCCATATTTTCACTATAGACTAAATATCGAAGCATCAGTTTGCACCTTCCAAGATGCTTTCAAGACGCACAAACCGAAACCTCTTCGAACGATAATGAACTTCATACGAAATTAAACGAAACCTTCAATCTGCTCGAATCGGCTGGTCTGCATCCAGGCTGGCAGAGGTGATGATCGCAATCGGACAGCCTTCCCGTGTACCAGCATTCGCCTGTGCTGCTCCAATAAACTTATAAAAGGAAGCGTTAAATGGGTTCTCATTCGCAATGCCGCTCGCACGCAGACAGTCATCACCGCTTTGTGCTGAATCCGCTCACTTCTGCCTGCCTGCTGGCGCTGGCCACGTTGACAGCGCCAGCCCGCTCCCAGGAAATTGCAGCCACGGACGACACCGGCAAGGTGGAGCAGGTCGTCGTGACCGGCACCCGCGCCAGTCTGCAGCAGTCGCTGGCGCTCAAGCGCAACTCCGCCGTGGTGCAGGACAGCATCAGCGCGACTGAACTCGGCCGCTTCCCCGACAACAACGTGGCCGACTCGCTCAGCCACATCACCGGCGTCTCGATCTCGCGCACCGCCGGCGGCGAAGGCCAGCGGGTCAGCATCCGCGGCCTGGGTCCCGACTACACGATCACCACCTTCAATGGCCGCCTGCTGGGCACCGACGGCGCCGGCCGCGACTTTGCCTACGACGTATTGCCGGCCGACGTCATCAACGGCGCCGACGTCGTCAAGTCGACCCAGGCGCAGCTGATCGAAGGCGCCATCGGCGGCCTGGTCAACCTGCGCTCGGCCAGCCCGTTCGACCAGAAGGGCCAGCGCGGCCTGCTGCGCGCCGAAGCCGACCGCAACCAGATGAGCAGCCTGAACGGTAAGAAGCTGTCGGGCACCTACAGCAACACGTTCGGCGACAAGGTGGGCGTGCTGCTCGGCGTCGTGTATGCCAAGCGCGACGTGCGCACCGACACCGCCGGCAACGACGGCGGCTGGTCGCGCAACGCGATCCCCAGCGACCCCAGCCAGTTCTGGGAATCCGGCAATACCTGGGGCGGCGCCATCGACCCGAACGGCAACGGCATGCTCGACCCCAACGAAGAAGGCCTGATCGCTCCGGGACAGTTCCGCTTCGGTTCCATCATGGAGAAGAAGGAACGCATCGCACTGTCGGGCAAGGTGGAGTGGCGTCCGCGCAGCGATGTGAAAGTCATCGTCGACGGCTTCAAGACCCGGCTCGATTCGCCCCAGGTCGGCTACCAGCTGTCGTACTACCCGCTGTATGCGCCGGGCCGCTGGTCCGACGTCAAGGTGACCAATAACGTGGTGACCGACCTGACCCTGAACAGCACCGACCCCGAGCTGCGGCTCAATCCCGAGGTGCTGAACATGACCGAGTACCGGGTGGTGGATACGGCGATGTTCGGCACCAGGGCGGAGTGGAAGGTGTCGCCGACCCTGAGCGTGGCGGGTGACGTCTACCTGTCGACGTCGAAGCGCGACTCCGGCGGCAAGGATACCTACGTCGTGCTGCGCATGAACCAGCCGAACGTGACGCGCATCCGCCTCAACGGCGGCGCCGTGCCCGACGTGAGCACCACGCTGAACGACGGCCGCGACCTGCAGAGCGGCCTGGCCCAGGGCCTGTTCGGCCCCAGCGATTTCAACACCCACTACTACAGCCGCGCGGGCGACAATATCGACGACCGTATCGGTGGCGCGACGGTCGACGCCAACTGGAAGGTCGACCGTTTCAATGTCGACCGTCTCAAGTTCGGCCTGAGCCAGACCAACCGCAAGAAGTCGCGCGACATGATCAACAACGCCTTCAATGCGGGCCAGGATCATTACTCCGGCGAGAACGCGATCAATGTGGGCGACCTGGGCGGCAACGTCATCAACCAGACCTTCACCCCGCGCGGCTTCCTCTCTGGCGTGAACGGCAACTTCCCGCGCAGCTTCCTCGGATTCGACGTCGCCAGCTACGCGCAGGCACTGGCAAGCTACGACGGCAAGCCGCGCCCCGGTGGCGGCGTGTACAGCTCGACCCTGTCGGCGCCCGCCTTCAACCCGCTGGAAAGCTACCGCGTGAGCGAGAAGACCTCGGCCGCGTTCGTGCAGGCCGACCTGGCCGGAGAACGCTGGTTCGCCGACGCCGGCGTACGCCTGGTGCACACCAAGACCAGCGCCCAGGCCTGGGACGCCAAGATCAACGACATCGTCGAGTACGGCGCGTTCAACTATACCGCCGTGTATGCCGAACCATCGGTGGTGCAGCAGGATGCCAGCTACACCTTCGCGCTGCCGTCGGCCAACTTCACCTATTCGCTGACCGACACCCTGCAGCTGCGCCTCGGCGCCGCCAAGACGATGGCGCGTCCGTCGGTAGACCGGCTGGCGCCGTCCAGCACCACCGCCAGCATCTCGTGGGGCGACTTCACGCAGATCTACGGCGGCAATGCCGAACTCAAGCCGTACAGCGCGGTCCAGGGCGACGTGTCGCTGGAGTGGTATTACGCGAAGAACTCGGCACTCACCTTCGCCCTCTACCAGAAGAACATCAAGAACCAGATCACCAACGAGTGGCTGACCGGGCAGGACATCGGCGCCCCCGGCGGCCGCCTGTTCAACGTGCAACGCCCCATCAATGGCGACAGCGCCAAGGCGCGCGGCATGGAGATCGGCCTGCAGCACCTGTTCGACAACGGCTTCGGCGTGCGCGCGCAATATACGCGCAACCTGTCGAGCAGCTGGGTGGCCGGCATCGAACGCCCGCTCGAAGGCATCGCGCCCGCCACCGCATCGCTGAGCCTGCTGTACGAGCGCGGCCCGTGGAGCATGAGCACCACCGCTGACTTCACCGATTCGTTCGTGACCGCCACCAACGTGATCGGTTCCGGCTTCAACGAAATGGCCAACTCCGTCACCTGGCTCACGGCCCAGATCGCCTACGAGGTGAACAAGTCGCTACGCATCAGCATCGAAGGCAACAACCTGACCGACGCCGAGCAGGCGCCCAAGCTGACCAACGGCATCGTCAGCCTGCCCAACGGCTACTACCGCTACGGCCGGTCGGTCACCCTGGGGGCAAGCCTGAAGTTCTGATGATGCGCCCTCGTCCCAGGATCGATGTGCACCTGCACCTGCGCGATGCGGCGCCGGCGTTCATGCAATCGGCCGCACGCCGGCGCTTCAATGTGCTGGCGTCGATCGACTCGCGCGCCTGGCTGCCTGGACGCACAAGCAAGGTGAGCGAACGGTTTGCCGTCCCGGATGGCACGCCGGCCGGCGCCTGCGAGATGCTGTTCGCATTGCCGGACGGCGCCGGCTCGCTTGCGGGCGATATCCGCTGCAGCATGCGCCCCGCGAATGCCGACGAGCCGCCCGGCATCCGGGATGGGATGACTCGCTGGGCGCGTTCTGTACGGGAATGACGCTGCGCGTTCTTCAGCGCATTCTCCGGCGTATTCACTAGCGCGGCGTGTGGCGTGGCGTGGCTGGTTGGTTGGTTCGGTGGGTGGCTGGCGGGCGGGCGGGCTGGCTGGCTGGCTGGCTGGCGCAGCATGCATGCCGCTGCGAGGCACGGCCTGCGCACCGCATGGCCGCTCGCCGTGGCGGCGATTCAGTCGGCGATCAGCAGCTCGATGCCGGCCTTGCGCAGGCCATCCCGGTATTCGGGGCTGATTCCCGCGTCGGTGATGATCGTGTTCACACGGCCGAGCTGGACGATGCGGTGCAGGCTGATGACGCCAAACTTCGAGGAGTCGGCGAGGACGACGACATTCCTGGCGCGCTCCACCATCTTGTGGTTCAGGCTCGCCTCGGCCTCGTGGTGGGTGGTCACGCCGAACTGCAGGTCGAAGCCGTCGACGCCGAGGAACAGCCGATCGAAGCTGTAGGCCTGCAGGCATGCCTCGGCCTGCAAGCCCTGGATCGACAGCGACTGCTTGCGCAGCAGACCGCCCGTCAGGATCAGGTCGACGCCCGGCGCGTTGACCAGTTCCCAGGCGATATTCAGGCCATTGGTCATGACGGTGACGTTCTGGGCGTCGCGCAGATGGCGCGCCAGCGACAGCGTCGTGGTGCCCGAATCGATGATGATGTTCTCGCCCGGCTTGACCAGCCGCGCCGCGAGTGCCCCGATGCGCTCTTTCTGTTCGTGATTGAGCGCGTCTTTCTGCGAGACCGATTGTTCGGTCGGAGGCATGCGCGCCAGCATGGCGCCACCGTGGCTGCGTACGGCAAGACCCTGCGCCTCGAGCGCACTGAGATCGCTGCGGATCGTCACCGCCGAAACGTTGAGCTGTTTGACGAGTTCGCTGACTTGTACCGAGGCGTGTTCAGTAAGTGCTTTCAGGATCGTATCGCGGCGCTGACCGGTTTGCCCCATGATCGGACGAGTAGTTTATGAAAATACCAGCTTACCAGATTGCAGCAGCGCCGGCATGACAGGTGATGCCCGGGCCGCTGCGCGCACCGCAGCCGCGCGCCAGCACGGCGGCCGCGCCGTCCGTGCCCACTTCGCGGTAATACGCGCTGCCCTCTTCCCCGCGCGCGCGGACCTGCCCGTCCCGCTCAAGCGGCGCGAACGCCGTCCTGGCGCCGCCGCCTTCAAGCCCGGCGAACATGGCCGGCTTCCTCTTGCTCAACAGCGTGAGCGGCGGCGCTTCGCGTTGC
>Ga0308160_10006541_pt1 | contig 11834 bp, 17 predicted proteins | sample PhyFR1_FD_201036 | JGI IMG/M metagenome (GOLD analysis project Ga0308160, IMG submission 201036) | Phyllosphere microbial communities from UC Gill Tract Community Farm, Albany, California, United States - DLSLF.R1 | ecosystem: Host-associated > Plants > Phyllosphere > Unclassified | place: USA... | reverse complement strand
TCACCCTCAAACACACCGCCAAGGCACACAAAAGACGCTCAACACACACCCTTCCAGGAAGTCCTTTCATCCCTATGACGTTGAGCGGAACCCGAATTTCGGGGCTGGACACCGTATATCAACTTCTTGTTCACTCACCTTCACATTACCGCATATTGACACTCTTCTCATCCATCATCATAATCCGGTCGAGAGATGATTTTACCCCTCATCACTTTCTTGGCTCTTGGAGCCGCTGTCCAAGCTCAGAATAACCTTTCGTTCGAACAATACCTGAGAGGATTGGGGGATGCGTTGAAAGCCAATCAAATGGGTATACTCAGTAATGCCCTCGGAACAGTCAACGGGTCCGAGACTGGAGCTGCGCTGTTGGAGGTTTTATACAGGGGGACTGGATTTACATTGTTTGCGCCTGTTGATGCGGTATGTAGAAGAGCCCGCTATGACAGGAGTGGAGCTGATGATAGGCATGGGACGGGCTGGATTTGACCAATGTCAAAGATGATGATCTTGTCGATGTCTTGTCATACCACGTAAGTCCCCCCCACACCCGCTGAGTGATTCGCCAAGGGGCTAATGGTAGATCACCCCAATATCGATGAATACAACCGAAGTCGCCCCGCCAAAGAAAAAGACAATATCATTCACTCTACTCAAGAATCGCGATACATTACTCCCCCAAGGTCAAACTCAGGTTCTGGCGCTAGAGACGGCACCGAATACGACCGAACCGGTGGTCTATATTAGGGGGACGAATTGGAATGCTACCAGTATCAGTTATACCAAGCGGTACGAGAATGTCAATATACAAGCTATCAATCGAGTGAGCCTTTAATTCTCTACTCCGGACTCAAGCTGATAATATAGCTGCTTCAGCTCGTGAGACCGCCTCAGAGAATTAGTTGCTCTCGCTGATTAGTAGCCCGACACGCTGGTGAACACCCTCAACACACCCCTTGCAGATCCCGCACCGACCGGAACGCCCAAAACGGCAGCCCTCATCTCTTCCTTATCACTCAATGAAACCCTCAATACCTGTCGCGGATGTACGTTCTTGATCCCAGTCGACTCGGCATATGAGGGTACTCAGGCATATCTCGATTCACTGGACAACGAAGCCAAAATCGCGCTTCTCAAGAACCATGTGAGCGTTTCTTTCTGGTTCTGTTCTGATTTGTGAAAGTGTGGGTGCAAACTTATAATAGGTGATCAATGGGACTACAGTCTATTCGCCTGCGCTCAAGCCTGGAGCGAACTTCGTCACGGCAGCTGGACATACTCTTGGATACGCGACCAATAGTAATGGGGCTTACTTGTTCGGCTCGGGGGGGATCGCTCGTTTCGTCCGAACGGACGTTATCGTCAACAATGGTGTTATACATGTAAGCTGTCTTTGGTCGACTGTGGATTTGAGCTGAATATCTAGCTTATTGATCGAGTATTCAATACTACAACGATCAAGCAGGACACAGCTGATCAAGCGTCAGTCTTCCCTTTTTTTTCGAAATCACCTCAAAGCTGAATTGCAGGCTGTCATCCGCTTCCCAAGCAGCCGCGGAAGGAGGAACTACCCTCGCAGGAGTGCTGGGCACAGCAACTTCCCTCGCTACTCCCGATCCTACAGGTACCAGCACCGATACTGCCAGTCCATCCGGCTCCGCCACACCATCCAACGCAGCATCCAATACGATCCCATTCGTCAAAATGAGCATCCTGGCTTTGGTTTTGGGGGTGTGCTGGATGAGATGAGGTCTTCTGTCTCTGTCGAATGAAGATGTTACGATGGTGATGATAATGATGTTGATGACATACACGTACTCGTACACGATGCTTGTTGTATTTCCCCCCTACTTCTACTTCTACTTCTACTTTTGTCTTACATATATGCAAATACCTAGTACACGACCGATTCGACATTATCGACATTCATACTGCTACACGATGTGGTGAATCTGGACATCGATCTTTTTGACCATAGATCCTCTCACTCATCCTTGTTCCTATCGAATTCCAATCTCTTGGATTGATCCTCTAGATCTTCCATCCACTTGAACTCCTAGTGGTCGTCAGCAATGAATCTCAATGGAGCGATAAGACAAATACTCACAGTAAGGACATATTGTTGCTTGTCCATCCATTCCTGGATAACATCCGCATCTCGGATCTGCTTCGGTAGCTCTTTGCCATTCAGCCTTTTGACCCTCAATCGAGTTTGTTCCCTCCTGATATTCCTCTTGTCCCTCCTGAGATTGCTTTCATCCTCGCTGATATCAGAGTCGGATTCACTTGGTGATGCGTCGGAATCGTCCGAGAATTCCACAGATTTGGCTCGGAGGAGATCGTGATAGTAATTCTGGATTCGGTTCCATAGGATCCATTCTGCTCGTTAGTCTCGATCTGAATAAGGGACAAGAGGACTCACCCCAATGAGCCATTGATCGGTACAGGATAGATCGTTTCTTGCAATGAGGACCAAGGAAAATATCGTCCCTGGCCCTGATCTTATCTTCTTCCTCACTAGTCGTTCCTTCATCGGAAGAATCGGACCCTTGCGATGAAGGCGTTTGTGAGCGATTTTCACGAGCTCGTTTCTTTGCTTTTGCTTTGGCGGCCTTTCGTTTCTCGGCTCTTGCCCTTCTTTTCTGCTTGACTGTCGGTAGAGGTTCATACGTATTTGGATCGTAGGGACGTCCCCTGAATTCGAGTCGGAAATGACTCTTGTAGTTCATTCGATTACACGCTATACAATGTTCTTCGGGAGAGCTCATGTAATATGCCTATTTGTTCAGCCTCTGCTTCAGAATCAATCGGTAGGACACGTACAACGGCCTGCGGGTACGTTTTCAAAGCCGTGACATAATTCGGCGGCCAGATCTGACTCCTTACTCGTCCATCTCGATGACCTTCCACTTTTCTCCTCAAATCATGTAGTTGAGGAAGGAAATAATCCTTCCTCTCGCCCTTGAGAGGCAGGATATCACTGCCGTGTACAGTCAAAAATACAAAGTACTGGAATACAACCTTGAATTTGTATTCTGGCGTTTGGGCTGAATCGAGCGAGAATTCGTGTGGGAGCATGACCGTGTCCACGACACCTCCGTCATCTTCGATGAAACTCGATGATCGTCTCCTACCATCTCGACTATCGCGTGCCGAGTCAGACGTGTTGTCCGACTCGTCCTCGGCTTCAGAGTCATCGCTAATCGTATCGGCTCTGACGATTCCTCGGCGCTTGTCCTGGAGTTTACGCAGGATCCGCTGAGCGGGCGTTTCCTTCTTTTCCCTCAGACGAGTTCTAGTCTTGAAGCGGAACGACTCGTCCAATGCCAGCTCGTCCAGGTATTCCCCCTGAGTGAGACTTGGTTCTCTCTCTTTCCTCCTTTGCTTCTTTTCTCTTTTCGAGTCGGAGGTACGGTTGGATCGTTTCTTGCCGTTTAATGTTGACTTGTCTTTACGTGACTTGGGTCGATCCGACTCCTCACTGACACTCTCTTCGTCATACGCCCTAGCTCTACCTTTACCCTTGTCCTTCTTCGAAGATCGTCTCGGCTCGTCCGAGTCGCTGTCCAGAATACGAGCTCGCCCCTTGCCCTTGCCCTTGGTCGACGGCTTGATGTGTCGAGGATGTTCGGCTTCGCTATCGACTTCGAAATCGGCGACCTGCTTGCCCTTTCCCTTGCTCTTCTTCATAGGCCTGTCATCCTCACTATCCTCGTCTACCATTTGAGATTGTCTAATCTCGGGGACACGCATCGTAGCATCCGACACTGGTTTTGGCTTTCGAATAGGTATCTCTACGGCTAGCCGTGACTTTCGTTTCGGTGGTGGCTTCACGATCTCTTCGTCCGACGAGTCTAGGACCTCATGTACAGTAGGCATTGGAACTGTCGGATCTTGGATCATATCGGGCCCAAGGAATGCGGTCAAATTATCGTGTCCGCTACTTTCCGCCTGATTGCTAGGTGCCGAGAACAATGTATAGGTGGCTTTACGTTCCTCGGACCATTTCTCCAATTCGATAAACGGGATCAGACGACGTCTTGCGGGATGAGGTTGATCCTCTGAAACCGCCTTGAGTCGAGTGAATTTGGCGGGAATAGGTATAGGAGGATGAGCTCTGGAAGGACTAGAAGCCAAGTCGACGCGTTTCTTCGGGACTGTCGAAGGGGGTTTTGTCGATGATAGAGGAATGACCTTTTTGACGGTAGGCGGTGCTGAATTCGTGGCAATGCCATCTTGACTCTCGTCATCGATTACCACGACTTCTGCCTCGTTTCCGGTTCTGCTCGACGACGCTTCTGGTATGGCCGGTACCGGTTCGGTATCCTGGTTACCCTCCTCCTCCTCCTCTTCCAAATCCGAAATCAGGTCCACTACTTCTCCATATTTTCCCTTATTCTTCAGCTTGACCGGACTTTGACTCATTCGAATATTGTTCATCCCTTCTGATCCATCACTGTCGGCCCCATCATCGATTTGCGATTGCTTCTGACTCCTCCTCTGGCTCTGACTTTGACTTTGACTCTGGGACTGAGTCTGATTTCTTGATTTCGGTCCTCTTGTGGCGGTGGATCCTTTTTGGGTCGGTGGAGATTGTTGTGATCCCGAGAAATATGAAGCGTCCAGGCGCCCTTGTCTCGCCGACATGATCCTGGTGTCGTGTATGAACAACTGATGAGTGTGACTTGCTGAAACGCGTCTCTTGAGTACGGTCAACTTCTTTGGTGCATGGAGTCTCCATATATATATATTTGATTCCGTCGAGTGAATGGATCAACTGAACACCCCACTGTGTACATAACTTCTCTTTCCTCAACCATACTGTGTCAACAATGACTGTAGTCAATGCACCAAGTGAGCTAGTCGAGCTATGAGATCCCCAAGCTGACGGACTAGTACCGAGAGATGGCCGACTCATTTCCCTGATTCTAGCTTCAAAAGGCATAGAAGACGCAGACGAGCGCGTAATCCACCAACTCCTAGATTTCTCACACCGTAAGCTGGGGATCCCCCTTGCATTGACCCACAGCTGATCAACAAGGCTATACAGCAGATGTCCTGACTTCCGCTCAAACACTGGCGGATCACGCTGCAAGAGGTGGAAATGGGGTCCCAAAAATCGAAAAGGAGGATGTGGAACTGGCTATACAAATGAGGAAACGATACGAGTTCTTTGAAGCTCCTCCACGTGATGTAAGCTGAAAGGACTTCTCGGTGGAATCTTGAAGCTGATATTATAGTTCCTGGCGGATATGGCTCAAGAACTGAATCAACACCCCTTACCTACTCTACCCGAATCATTCGACATCATCCGCCTACCACCCCCTCATCAACGTTTAGCAGAAGTCAACTTCGATCTACTACCCGATCAATCATTATCATATGATGATATACGCCGGAATGGGTATGGGGACGAGGACGACGATAGTGATAGCAGTGAAGATGAAGACGAGGAGGAAGGGACTGTTGATGAAGAAGGGGCTAATGGGGAGGTGGAGGATGATGCAGAGGGTGAAGATGAGGATATGGAGGAGGTTGGGATGGAACCTGTGGCTCCTAGGCAGGATCGGGAGATGGACGAGGATTACGATGCGTAGTCGTCTAGTCATCAAAAAGGACAGTGTTAGGATTGTACCACGAAATATGTTGTAACGTAAAGGCATAATGCATGATGTTTTGTACCGAGAAAAATAATGCGTAGATGGTATAGTAGGGGCTGATGAATGAATGGATGATATGCTATGTATGATACAGATGATTTAGCCTACTTCTGCCGGTTGGACTGCAACGACGCCGAAGACCGACTATGAGTCGACATGGCGTCCTGCTGAGCATGCGCCAGCTCTGCATATCTAGTCATCAGCTTCCGTACGGTACCAGCAACTGGAGGTAGCTTACTGCAGCTTGACTCTCACGAGCTCGTTTGCAGTTTCCTCCTTCTCGATCTTGGACATGACTAGCTCTCTCACTAGGTCGACGTGTTCTTGGTTCCTGATGATCAGTTCGAAATTGCGATCCGATTGTCCGAACTTACATCACAGCGAGAGAGGCTTCCAGCTGATGTCTGACTATCAGCGGAGCTCATCGGGGAGATGGATAGGATATGACATACACCTGGGAGCTGAGGGAGCGGTTCGCATTACGCAGTTGATCCAGTTCATGAGCATGTTTATTTTGGTTCTTGCACATTTCCTCATATTCCGCCTCGTATGCATCGAGCATGAACGGTGTTCTACCATCAGCCCTGACCCCAGGTATTCGTGAACCTACATTCGAATCTCGTATGCGTCCCGTACAAACTCGTTCGCTTTCCAATTTTCGTCGCCCTGTGAATCCTGATCCTTCACTCCGGGTTTAGGATCGTCCTGATCCGATTCCACGCGGTAGATCTCGAAAAGGTCTGATTGGAGATAACTCAGAATCTGCTCGAATTCCATTCCTAGCAGCTTGTCTTCGGAACGTAAGAGGATAGCGAGGGAGAATCGGAACATTGCCTCCAAGCCTTCTGCGAATACGATATCGAGGACTCGATATACCAGTGACAAAGGGAATCTCATAATCAGCTTGATCTCGCCAGAAGATTCATAGCTTACCGATAAGAGAATAAAGTCATGAACCACTGAGAAGCCCACATACTGCTCTTGATCCCCTTTCTTACAAAGTGGGTATGTAGCAGCGGGATCGTTTCCTCCAGTAATCGGTCCAATTGGAATAATCGGAGTTGTAAGCCGGGCATATCGGCCAGGTAATGTGAACGAAGATTATACGAGTCCATGAGTCGTACCAGAACACAGAACGCTTCTTCGTCCGGCATCTGAAGATCAGCTCCCACTTCCTTGGACCGTATAGCTTACATTGAGCAACAAAGCAGCGACGATAAAAGCCAAACCCTGTGTGTACCCCACTTCCTGATCGTACCTTGTATCAGCTCTGAGAACCGACAGATACGTACAAGCTGTAAGCCTTGACGACCATGAACAGACCCTCTTGACCTGTCCCACCTCCATCCTGGAAGAATTTATGATGTGGGAATGTCCGACTCAGATCTTTCTGAATAGCCTTCTCGTGAGGTGATGGGATTTTCAGTAGGGCTTTATACGATTCTTCGAGTGATATATCTTTTGAAGATGACATGAGTTGCCAGATTGCTCCTCTAGCTCATCAGCTCGGCCAGAGACGCGTACGACCTAGCTTACCTGATGACTGGCGGTATACCATGTTGAATTGCTTTTGACAGATCTTTCGGTCTTGTAACTGCCACTTGCTCGTAATCCTGTACGACCGCTCCCCAGAAAGACCAATCGATGTCGACTTCACTAACCGGTCTAGCCTCTTTTCCTTTCTCCTCACTAGACCCGGAACCGGAAGTACTCGCCGTAGCCTGCCTTTCACGCCTCATCTCCCTTGCAGCACCTTCCATCTCGTTCCGGACCCGCTCGAATCCTTCACGTAATTTCTCTCCTCCTCCTAATTCTTTACTCATGCGACGATCTCGAGATGCGGGCGTGGAGGACATCCTGTTGATCAGGAATGAGGTGGAAGAAGTGGTTGATTGTTGACGTGATGGGCCTGGGATCAATGAGGCTGTCGATGGGTTGGGCGTCATTTCTCCAGGAGAGACCATATCTAGATTCGGGGAAGTGGCAGATGCGCTCCTCGAAACAAACAAGTTCGACATGGTGGATCTCCAACCGGCATTGGATGTTGGGGCAGGAGCAAGCTGATTCGTAGTCGATGTCGATCGGGAGGCTTGGGCAGAAGTAATCGGCGTGGCGCTAGTGGAAGGGGCGGGCGAAGCACCGAAACCCAGGGAGAAGAAGCCAGCTTTTCGAGGTTCCTCCTTTGCTGGGGGAGTAACGACTGGTTCGGGTAGTGACTCCATCATTTCAATAGGCGGTGGAACAGGCGAAAGGGAGTAGCTCTTGGCTTCAGACATGGGTATTGGTCCGAGCGAGTCTGAGGTATCGTTACCGTTGGAAAGGGATATATCGGCAAATTCGTTTGCGACTGGAACAGGCGAGCTCTCGATCTCCAATACCTCCATGGCGGGCGAAGAGACTCCGAGATCGACGGGTCGTTTCTCAGGCGACGACTTCGAGACAGTGGCGGCAGATGAAGAAGCGGGTATGGACCGAAACGAAGAGCTAGGCGATACCCGACCAGGTGGTCGAGAAGGTGGGCTGATAGACTGTCCCCATACAGCAGCGGCGGCTTTGACTTTCGAAGGCGTCGTAGTCGATTTGACAGGAATAGGTAAAGCCGAAGTCGCTTTCGACGGCGATCTAGCGTCAGGTGCGATGGGTGACTTGGGCGAAAGTGGTAAATCGACCAAATCATCTTTCCCAATCGACCTCGAATCATCTTCATCATCCAGTTCTAGCTCTTCCAGCTCTTTCATCCTTGGTGAAGTGGGTGTACTCATTGTATAGGTGTATGATGTATGGTATCCAATCGACAATAATGCAGTGGTTTCAGCTTGTCGCGTTAACTGATACTTCCCCGCGTTTTACCCCACTCTATACAATTTGATTCCGTCAAATCAAGAATTTCAGCCAAGTGTGCACCTGTAGTCAACGACGGCACATAGCATATACCTATACACCATGTCTTCTAAAGCAGGCCCATCAAGTACAAAGAAGAGCAAGAGCAAGAGCACAGGCTCAAAGACTGCACCGGTCATCGAAGCTGCGCAATCAAGGTTGTCGAATGAAACAATTGAATCGGATGATGATCTAGAATCCCGAGATGATGGAGAAGAGGATGAATCCTCATCAGAAGAAGATCCAGATTCGGAGGAGGATTTGGAGAATGTTCAACCCAAGCAGAAGACTAGTACGCAGGTGAATGGCTCCAGACCAGCTGGATCTGCTTGGCCGTAAGTGACGCCATGTCGGGATCATTCGAGGAAATCAGGCTGACTTGGTAGGAAGTATCAACCGCCTAATGGGATGGCTCCTGTCAATGTCGATACGAGATACACGGACTCTCCATTCGAATGGGACGCCATAGCATCCAAGCCAAATGTGGAATTATGGGCAATCCGAGTCCCAGCCGACGTAAGTCATCCTCACGAAATTCCACGACATTACGCTAACAACCCAGCTCAAGGTGAAATACCTAACGTCCATAAAACTATCCCGCCCAACGCCCTCCTCATCATCATCAACCCTCGGAACACTCCAAACCCGATCCAAGACCTACAACCTCGTCACAGCCGGTCAAACCCACAAAGTCCGTCAGGCAGTCAATGCGGAAGGACGTAATCCGACTTCAGGCCCCAGTGCGGCTGATGTGATGAGGATGGACGTTGATAAACTTGACGAAGATGATTTGAGGAGGGAGGGAGGGGAAGAGATGGAGGGGATGAGTCTGATGCTGCCTAGGGTCAGTAAGAAGGGGAAATTGTATGCTGGTACGTGCCCTCCCCTCCTCTCTTCTTTTCTCCTGTCTGCCAGATTTGGAATGAACAGAGTAAGACAACAGGATCAATGCTAATGACCAGCACCGAGACCAATCACAAGACACCTAATCCTCGAACCAGACCAATCAATAACAGCCGAACCAGCATCCAACGCTACCTCCTCCAACCCCTCATTCCTCTCAACAGGCAGAGAACCAGTATACGGTATCCCCACACCACCCAAACGAGTCCAACCCACCCACCTGCTCAAATTTAGAAACAAGACCGTAGGGTACGATACGCCCGGTCCGGGCGGTGTGGCGCCAGCTAGAAGTAATGGTGTTGATGGGTTGGAGGTTCAGGTTGAAGATAAGGTGCAGGTGCCGGAAAAGAAAAAGAAGCGCAAGAGTCAAAAAGTGGACGGCGAGACGCCAAAGAAGAAAAAGACAAAGGTATAATCCGAGTCTGGGGCTGAGGTGCTTGGTTGTCTTGTGAGCTGATGCATGGTTTGTATGATGTGATATGCTAATAGATGGTTTCAACAAAGCTACAACAGTTTGGGGAATCCCGAGATTCAAGAAATGTTTAAGGGGTTCCCAAATTGTTCAGACACAATACTGCTTTCCAACCTGCTTGACAAGATGATGAATTACACAAGAGCAAGACTGTCTTGACCTCTGAAGACATTGTACACTTTCTTCGAGACCGCCTTCGATCAGCTCGTGTACCACCCTCTCGCATAAGAGAACTCACTTTACCCAACCTCCTCCCACTCGCGGTCCCCTTCCTCAGATTCTTGATCTATCCCGTCAGTCCAGCTTTACATCAGTGTGAACAGACGCACCTCGCAATCCTGCAACATCAATTCCGCCCTTTCCCTCCCCCTCCTCTCTGCTTTCTCATAAGCATCCATCAACACTTTGAAACTCTCGAATTCAGTCCGTATCCCAGCAGCTGCGGACGGAGTCACACCCTGGACTTCTTGGAGCATCAGTTCGAATACGTCCCCTGGTGTTTGACCTTTTTTGATACCGTCCGTTGCGCAGAATGAGAGATGGGATTTGGATAGGAGTTTATACTTTTGGTCAGCTGAATCTCTTGGTGCGCTCTTTCTAAAGGTCCTTACTGGACGAATGGCGACGTCGCCTGCTAGGTTGAACACCCAGTCTTCGATATCTTCAGTCTTTTCCACTGGGGATCAGCTTTTGCCCAAATATGCGGAACGCTTTCCCTGGTCGACATACCATGGACCAAAAAAGCCCCATTCTCCATCTCCAACCTCAAGAGCTCCATATCGATGTCCTCCCGGCCCAACTTGCCCACCCCAGCGCTCAACCCCCCAACTTCCTTCCCAGCTACTCCAGCTCTCGCAGCAGCCGTAAATTCTTTATTCTGCGCACTCTTGAGTTTACTATAATATTTCCCCAGTCCTTTGATCATGATTACCAATTGATCTGACGCCTTCATTCCCATTGCTAGTCTCACGTCACTTGCCCATTCCCTCAACCCACCTCCCTCGCCTCGGGGGTCGGTGATCATATCCACGAGATCGTCGGCGGTTATGATGATTACGACTGTACCGTCCCATTCCCATTTCGGGTCACCCAGTGGAATCCAGGCTTTTCGGACATGATCATATCGAGATTTCACGTGTCTCTTGAATCGTATGACTCCTGGTAGAGGTGATTCTTCGACAGGTAGGAAATGAAGTTGGGATAGGTTGTCGGTTATGCGATGTGTGATCTCCGGCAGGGCTCCGGCGATAGGACAAGAAGGTTGAGACAGGTCGGCAGAGAGGTAGAGATGGATTTCGCGGAGTGTATCGTTTTTGGAAGTACGCAACCGGTTCGCATCGGTCAATTTACGTTGAAACGATTTCTCGGCCTCCTTGTCCGCCTGTCGCCATTAGCGTTTGGTCTTCAATCTGGGCATACCTTCGCCTTGTCCTTTTCCAATTGCTTTCGTTTCTTTTCATCTGCTTTTGCAGCCTCCTTGTCCGCTTTGGAAACAACTGCAGGGGGTAGATTGTCCACCTGGTTCGGATCAGTAGTTGTCGACATACGAGGACTCACATCATCAATCCCGTCAAACTCGGACTCGACCACAGGTCGAGGGGATCGAGCCTTCTTCCGGATCCTGCTGCCGGCCATTTCCGCTCTCTTGGCCGTAGTAGTCGATGTAAATGTAGAATCCGAGGCGCCCTCGATGATATATGAATTGCCCATTTCCATCAAGGCATCAGGCGACCTCGACCTTGACCTCGGTCGGGTTCGTTTCCGCTTGACAACATCAACCTCTACAACCTCCTGTCCCGCTTTTCCTTTTCCTTTCTTATCCACCTTAACTTTCACTCTTGCTTTGACTGGATTGATTTCAATCTCAGGCGGGTCGGAACGGAGGAGGTCCATTATATCGGGTAGACGAGCCATTGGTT
>Ga0308160_10006540_pt1 | contig 11835 bp, 6 predicted proteins | sample PhyFR1_FD_201036 | JGI IMG/M metagenome (GOLD analysis project Ga0308160, IMG submission 201036) | Phyllosphere microbial communities from UC Gill Tract Community Farm, Albany, California, United States - DLSLF.R1 | ecosystem: Host-associated > Plants > Phyllosphere > Unclassified | place: USA... | reverse complement strand
TGGGCAAGATGCCCGACAAGAACGTGGCCGACTCGCTGCAGCGCCTGCCGGGCGTGAACATCAGCTCCTCGGCGGCCGGTTCCGGCGGCTTCGACGAGAACGACCGCGTCAGCCTGCGCGGCACCGCACCCAGCCTGACCCAGACCACCATCAACGGCCACGCGCTGTCGTCGGGCGACTGGTTCGTGCTCGACCAGATCGGCGGCGCAGTCGGCCGCAGCGCCAGCTATTCGCTGCTGCCGTCCGAGATCGTCGGCCAGGTGATCGTCCACAAGACCCCGACTGCCGACCTGATCGAGGGCGGCGTGTCCGGCACCGTCGACGTCATCACCCGCAAGCCGCTCGACTTCCGCCAGCCGCTGTCCTTCGAGGCGTCGGTGCAGGCCGTGCACTCCAGCTTGGCCAAGAAGACCGACCCGCAATTCAGCGCGCTGGTCAACTGGAAGAACGCATCGAACACCTTCGGCGTGCTGCTGCAGGGCTTTTCCGAAAAGCGCAGCCTGCGCCGCGACGGCCAGGAGCTGCTGCAGTGGGCCCAGATCGCCCCGGCCAGCAAGATCGCCGGCGCGCACCCGGACCTGGCCAATGTCTGGTACCCGCGCCTGATCGGCTCCTCGCTGTTCGAGCAGGAGCGCCACCGCAAGGGCGGCCTGATCGATGCGCAGTTCAAGCCGAGCCGCGACATCTCGCTCGATGCGACCTATTTCACCTCGCGCCTGGAAGCGTCGAACTACAACCGCAACTACATGACCGACATGCTGGGCAACGGCGTGATCGGCGGCGACGTCGCACCCGACGCCTACACGGTGCGCAACGGCACGCTGACCTCGGCCTCCTGGGCCAACCGCGGCACCGCTGCCGCCCCGCTGCGCTACGGTATCGTCGACAACATCAACCGCGAAGGCGCGTATGCAAAGACGCAGTTCTTCGACCTGTCCGGCAAGTGGCGCGTCACCAATGAACTCGAGCTGACCGCCAAGGCCGGCAAGACCCGCGGCACCGGCGCCACGCCGTCCCAGGGTGTGTACGAGGGCGACATCAACAACTCGGGCGTGAGCTACCAGCTGAATGGCCTCGGCAATCCGGCCACGGTCAAGTTCCCGAGCATTAATACGGCCAACTTCACCGGCACGGTGCTGGACTGGGTGTTCGGCGCCTCGCCGGCGACCACCTTCGACGAAGAGAAGTACGCGCAGATCGATGGCGCCTTCCGCCTCGAAGCCGGCCCGCTGCGCGAAATCAAGTTCGGCTTGCGCGCCACCGACCACGCGCGCAGCAACCTGGAAGTGTCGCAGGGGCCGAACTGGGCCAACACCAGCCCGGGCACGGCCGACACCAATCCGGCCTGGAACGGCACCACCTATCCGGGCGACTACGCCAACGACCTGGGCGGCGACTTCCCGCGCAACGTGTGGCAGCTCGACCCCAACATCCTGACCCAGTGGGCCAACCTGCACTCGAACCGCGATCTCAGCCGCACCTATTATCCGGACATGTTCAACCTGAAGGAAAAGACCAAGGCGCTGTACGTCTCGGGCGACTTCGAGGGCGACAGCTGGAGCGGCAACGCGGGCGTGCGCGTGGTGCGCACCGAGGGCACCTCGAACGGCTACCAGATCCTGCCGAACCAGCTCCCGGGCGGCAGCCTGCCGGACTTCCCGTGGGGCGGCTTCGTGCAGCAGACCTCGGTCGAGAACAACAGCACCTATGCGCTGCCGAGCGCGAACGTCAAGTTCGACGTCAACAAGGATGTCGTGGCCCGCTTCGGCGTGTCGCGCACCATGACCCGTCCGGACTTCGGCGCGCTGGGCGGCACGGTCACGCTGACCGACGAGAACCACACCGGCAACGGCGGCAATGCCAGGCTGAAGCCGGTCATCTCGAACAACATCGACGCCACCGTGCAATGGTATTTCGCGCCGCGCGCGCTGGCATCGGTCGGCCTGTTCTACATGGACCTGCGCAACTACGTCGGCTACGGCCAGACCACCGGCACCTTCATCGACAGCCGCGCCTCGCAGCAGAGCGGGCAGGGCGTGTTCGCCACCTATGCCATCACCTCGCCGATCAACGTCGATGCCAGCGTCAAGGGCGCCGAGTTCAACCTGCAGCTGCCGCTGGGCGCAGGCTTCGGTACCGATGCCAACCTGACGCTGGCCGATTCGAAGCAGGACTTCGGCAGCTGTCCGGCGACCCAGAACGTCACCAGCGCGGATCCGTGCGACATGCTGGGTGCCTCCAAGGTCACCGCCAACATCGGTGCGTTCTACGAGAACGACAGGTTCAACGCCCGCATCGGCTACGCCTGGCGTTCGTCCTACCTGGCGGCGCAGGACCGCGGCACGCCGATGTACCAGGATGCCGTCGGCCAGCTGTCGGCGTCGGTGAACTGGAACATCACCAGGAACATCACCCTGACCGCCAGCGGCCAGAACCTCAACAACCCGGTCCTCAAGAACTACGTGTACAACAAGGACCAGCCGCGCAGCTTCTACGTGAACGGCGCGCAGTACTACCTGGGCCTGCGCATCAAGTACTGATATCAAGTACCGATGCGCGAATACGCCCACGTCGACGCCGCGCTGCTGCACGGCGAGATACTGCCGGCAGCGGTGCCGGCGGTGCTGCGCGGCCTCGTTGCCGGGTGGCCGGCCGTCGCCCGCGCGCGCGCGTCGCCCGAGGCGGTCTGCAACTACCTGCTGGCCTGCGACAATGGCCAGCCCGTCGATGCGCTGCTGCTGGCGCCGGGCGAAAAGGGCCGCCTGTTCTACGGCCCCGGCATGGATGGCTTCAACTTCGCGCGCCGCCGCTTGCCGGTCTCGCAGGTGATCGAGCAACTGGCGCGCTACTCGCAGTTTGCCGAGCCGCCGTCGGTGGCGGTGCAGAGTGCGCCGATCGCCGCCTGCCTGCCGCGTTTCGGGCACGAGAACCGCCTGGATGCCGGCCTGTTAGGCGCCCGAGACGAGGCGGCTCCTCGCATCTGGATCGGCAACGCCATCGTCACGCCGGCCCACTTCGACGAATCCGACAACATCGCCTGCGTCGTCGCCGGCCGGCGGCGCTTCACGCTGTTCCCGCCGGAGCAGGTCGGCAATCTGTACATCGGTCCGCTCGACTACGCACCCACGCCGACGCCGATCAGCATGGTCGATTTCAGCGCACCCGACCTGGCGCGCTTCCCGCGCTTCGCGCAGGCGATGGCGGCGGCGCTGGTGGCGGACCTGGGGCCGGGCGACGCCATCTACATCCCACCGCTGTGGTGGCACCACGTGCAGTCCAGCGCGCCCCTGAGCATCCTCGTCAATTACTGGTGGAAGGCGGCGGGGCAGGCGCAAGTACCGGATACTGCGCCGGAGCGCACGCCGATGCAGGCCATGATCGATGCCATGGCGGCGCTGCGCGCCCTGCCGCCGGCGCAGCGCCGGGCCTGGGGCGCGCTGTTCGCCCATTACGTCTTCGATGCCGGCGTCGACCCGGCTGCCCATATCCCCGCGCACCGCCAGGGTGTGCTCTCCAAGGTGACGCCCGAATGAAAAAGTTGATCGCGCATGCCCTGCCGGCCGCACTGCTGGGCGCTGCCCTGCAGTCCCATGCCGCCCCGGCCTTCGTCGCCGGTCCCTACCAGTTGCTGTCGCTGGCCGGCGGCACCGCACAAGCCATCCCGCACGGCACCCTGACCTGGGCCTTCGCCACCGGCGAATGCGGCGAGGAGGTCTGGCACGAGCAGACCGGCGAGCAGGTCGCCCGCCGCAACGTGGCCGCCTTCGCCAGGGCCGGCCGGCCCTACATCATCTCGACCGGCGGCGCCGAGCACAAGTTCACCTGCGCCAGTGCCGCCGGCATGGAACGCTTCATCCGGCGCTACGAGTCGAAGCAGCTGGTAGGCATCGACTTCGACATCGAGGACGGCCAGAGCCCGGAACAGGTCGACGCACTGATGGCCGCCATCAAGGACGCGCAGCGCCGCCGTCCGCAGCTGCGCTACAGCTTCACGGTCGCCACCCACGCGGCGAGCGACGGCAGCCGGGCCAGCCTGAACCCGCTGGGCGAAAGCATCCTCGCCGCCGCCCAGCGCCACGGCGTGCAGGATGCGGTGTTCAACCTGATGGTGATGGATTACGGCCCTGCTTCGCCCAAAGACTGCGTGGTGAAGGAGGGCGTGTGCGACATGGGCCAGTCGGCCCTGCAGGCGGCGCGCAACGTGCACGCCAGATACGGCATTCCCTATGAGCGCATCGCGCTGACGGCGATGATCGGCATGAACGACGTGGTGTCGAACGTGTTTTCCATCCTTGACGCGCGCACCATGGTGGAAGGCGCGCGCACGCTGAAGCTGGCCGGGGTGCATTACTGGTCGCTGGCGCGCGACAAGCCGTGCGGAAAACCCATGACCGCTGCCAGCGATTCCTGCAGCGGCGTCGACGAAGTCGCCGGCGCCTTCGATGCGATCCTGTCGCAGGACCGCTAGGCCATCATACGATTTCGGCGTCCGCCTGCGCGGGCGCCACGCTTGAAGCGCGCGGCGCCTGCATCGGAATCAGCTGCGACAGCACGGCCACCGGAATCGCCGCCGCCATCACCCACAGGAAGAAATGCTGGTAGCCCAGCGCCGCCTGGATGTCGCCGCTGACATACTTGAACAGCGAGAAGCCCAGCTGCATGATGCCGGTCGAGAAGGCATAGTGCGCGGTCTGGTACTTGCCCGGTGCGACCACCTGCATCATGTACAGGATCAGGCCGACGAAGCCGAAGCCGTAGCCGAACATCTCGGCCGACAGCGCCGTGCCGATGATCGCCAGGCTGGTCGGCTGGGCCATCGACAGATAATAGAACACCACGTTCGGCAGGTTGACCGCCAGGATCAGCGCCAGCATCGCGCGCTTCAGGCCCAGCTTCGCAGTAAAGTAGCCGCCCGCCACGCTGCCGACGATGAAGGCGACCGTGCCCACCGTGCCGTACACGGCGCCCACTTCCGCCGTCGACAGACCGAGGCCGCCCAGGTTGCGCGCCTCGCGCAGGAACAGCGGGCCGATGGTCTGCACCTGGGCTTCGCCGGCGCGGAACAGAATGATGAACAGGATCGACACCCAGATGCCGGGCTTCCTGAAATAGTCGACGATGACTTCCCACAGCGTGCCGGCGATCGCCCCGGCACTGGTACCGACCGCCAGCGTGTTCTTCGCCTGCGGCAGCGCCCAGCTGTTGTACAGGCCCAGCGCGACCATCATCGCGGCGACGATGCAGAACACGATGGTCCAGGCCGGGACGGCGCCCGTGGTCTTTTCCAGGTAGCCGGCCAGCAGCAGCAGGCCGCCGGCCGAGATGAAGCGGCCGGCATTGAAGAAGGTGCCGGTCCAGCCGGCGTAGCGCGCCTGGCCGGTGGCGTCGAGGCTGGCGATGTACAGGCCGTCGCAGGCCACGTCATGGGTGGCCGAGCAGATCGCGACCAGGGTCAGCATGGCCACGCAGGCGGCAAACCAGAACGGCAGGTGCAGCGCCAGTGCGACCAGGCCGAGGCAGGCACCGCCGATCAGCTGGAAGCTCACCACCACCAGCTTCTTGCTGGGCGCCAGTTCGAGGAAGGGGCTCCACAGCGGCTTGAAGATCCAGGCCGACATGATGGCGGCGGTCCAGTGGCCGATGTCCTCGTTGGACACGCCCAGGCTCTTGAACATCTGGCCGGCCACGATGGCGACGGCGTAGAAGGGCAGGCCCTGGGCGAAATACAGGCTCGGTACCCACGAGAGAGGGCTGTGATGCGGGCTGCGCTGCGTGGTCACGGGTGCGGTCATGGTTGTGCTGCGCTCCTTGTCAACGTCGCACCTCGGCCACGTATTCGTAGTAATCGCTGCGGCAGTACGAGTGGGTCAGCTCGACCGCGGCGCCGCCCTCCAGGTAGCTGACGCGGGTGATGTGCAGCATGGCCGCACCGGGCTCGATGCCGGCCAGGCGCGCCTGTTCCGCACTTGCGTTGACGGCGCGTATGTGCTGCAGCGCGCGCGACGGAATGGCACCGCGCCGCTCCAGGTAACCGTATAAAGAATCGGTAACGCAGTGCGGATCGGGCATGTAGACGGTGGGGATGGTGCTGGTCTCGATCGCCATGACCACGTTGTCGGCCGTGCGCAGGCGCTTCAGGCGCGCCACCGGGATGCCGGGCGACAGGCCCAGCGACAGCAGTTCGAGCGGGGTCGCGATGCCGACGCCGCGCTCGAGCCAGCGCGAGCCGGCCGTGAAGCCGCGCTGCTTCAGTTCTTCGGAAAAGCTGGTCAGGCGCGACAGCGGCTGCTCCAGCTTGGGCGTGATGTAGGTGCCGGAGCCGCGCCGCCGGGTCAGCATGCCGCGCTCGCACAGCATGTCGATGGCCTTGCGCGCGGTGACGCGCGAGATGTCGAGCATCTCGGACAGCGTGCGTTCCGAAGGCAGCGCCTCATTGGCACGCCAGTCGCCGCTGATGATGCCGCTCGACAGCTTGTTCGCCACCTGGATGTAAAGCGGCGTGCCGCTGTTGGCGTCGGGCCGGAAGTCGGCGAGTTGCGCGAGTGCCGTCATGATGTAGATGCCTGACTGTGGTGTTAGTTAGCTGTCAACGACCCGTCTGCTGACTATAAGTTGGTAACGTTTCCATGTCAACAGGTATCTAACTGGTATGGCAAGTGGTCCTTCAGATGCGGTCCAGGGGTAGTGCCAGTAGAAAGGTGGTACTCGATGGATTGCTGTCGACGGTGATGCTGCCACCGTGCTGTTCGGCGACAGTGCGTACGTATGGCAGGCCGATTCCCCATCCCGCGATGCCGCGCTCGCCATCGCCGCGGGCGCGCCGGAACAACTGGAAAATGGCTTCGGTCTGGTCGTCGGGAATGGGCGGACCGACGTTGGTCACGGCAATGATCGCGGAACCATCTTTCGCATGGATTGCAACGTCGATGGGTGTGCCCTTCGTGCTGTACTTGACGGCATTATTGAGCAGGTTCTCGACCGCCCGGCGGATGGCCACCGCATGCCACTGTCCGCAGATATCCTCGCCGTGCAAGCGCAGCTCGCGCCCCGAGGAGAGGGCGACGCTGGCGACAGCCTCGCTCACCAGTTCCGACAGCGCTGTATGGGTGACGTCGAGCGTGGCCGGGCCGACATTGAAGACCATCATGTCGAGCAGGTCGCAGATCATGGTCGCCAGTGTCGCATGCTGGCGCATGGCGATCTGTGCCATCTGCTGGATCCGTATCGGATCGTTCGACTTGTAGATGAGGGTAACCGCGGCCGATGCCGCCGCCAGCGGGGTGCGCAGGTCATGCGTCAATGCGGAGAAAAACTGCTCGCGGATCTGTACCTGCGCCAGCGAGAACCCGGTAAGGGACTCGCGCAGGGCCACGTCGATCGCCGTGTTCAGGCGGTCCACCTCGTCGAGTTCCAGGGTGATCCCGGCCAGGCCCCAGGTAGTGGCGATCGCGGAACGCAGCAACTGGAATTCGTGAACGATGGAGCCCGCATTGAAGCGGGTCACGCGTGCACGCTGGCCGCCGTGTTCTGCTGCTATCCGGGCATGGTCGAAGTCCTCGCCTGCACCGGTCATGGTCAGCACCAGGTGCTCGTAAAACGCCGGCAGGGTATTGATCAGTGCCGGAAGCGGTATGCTGCACGCGTAGGGAATCTGTCTTCGCACCTGCGCGAGCCAGGCTGCCAGCACCTCATCTTTCGCGGAAAGCAGTTGGGTGAGCCGAAGAGCATGTTGGGTCACCATGTTCATCTCCGATCAATTGACAGATCCCCGACCCGGCCACCACGGTTTGAGCGTGAAGGACAGGATTCGCAGGGCATAGCCCATCGATGCGTTGCACTGCCGGGCAAACGATCCGCTGCTCCACGGGCACAGCGGTCCTTCGTTAGTTCCTGCCTTTAACAGGTAAGCCGGTTATTTGCCATGCTGCTCATGCAGATAATTCCTATATTACCCGTCACTCTTTCTTACTGACTTAGGAAAATTCCTAAAATAGATTAGGAAAATTCCGGTTTTATACATTCAGGATATGTTACGAGGGAAATAATTTCGCCAACTTTGCTGCACTGCAGCTGTGCGAGTCTCCAGGAATAGCCTATATTTCGAAAAGAGAAGTTCTTTCTAAATCAGAAAAACGTGCGGCAGAACAGGCCGCGAAGGACGCATGATGCGCTACCCCGACAGCATTCGACAGTGCATGACCTTCCTGTCCTCCCTTGCTTTGTCTTTGAGCCTGGGCCTGGCGCCCGTCGCATCGGCGCAGCCGTGGACCGTCACCGACGCCATGACCCCGATGCGCGACGGCGTCAAGCTGCATACCCGGATCTTCGTGCCTGCAGGGTACGGGGCGGCGCAAAAAGCGGGGCTGCCCTTCCTGTTTCTGCGCACGCCCTACGGCATCGACGATTCGGCCGAGGCGCTGCAGAGCCGCTACAAGGAACTGGCGGACGACGGCTACATCTTTGCCTTCCAGGACATCCGCGGCAAATTCGGCTCGGAAGGCCAGTTCGTCATGATGCGCCCGCCGCGCCAGGGCACCGATGCGAAGTCGGTCGATGAAGCCAGCGACGCCTACGACAGCATCGCCTGGCTGCTGAAGAACGTCCCATCGAACAACGGCCGCGTCGGCATGCTGGGCAACTCCTACCTCGGCTGGACCACGGTCATGGCGAGCCTCGATCCGCACCCGGCGCTGAAGGCGGTCGCGCCGATGGCCTCGCCCGCGGACATGTGGATCGGCGACGATTTCCACCACAACGGCGCCTTCCGCCTGAGCTATGGTTTCGAATACGCCTACATGATGGAGAGCGGGAAGGGCAGCGCCCAGTTCCCCTTCGACCGCTACGACACCTGGACCTGGTACCTCGGACTCGGTTCGCTGGCCAACGTGAACCAGCAGATCTTCAAGGGCGCCATCGCGACCTGGAACGATTTCGCGGCCCACCCCGACTACGACGCGTTCTGGAAGCGCCAGGCCTTCCCCGCGCAAGCCCGCGAGACGAAAGTGCCGACGCTGAACGTGGCCGGGTGGTGGGACCAGGAAGACTTCTACGGACCGATCGCGATCTACCAGGCGCTCGAAAAGGGCGACCGCAAGGGGTTGAACCACCTGGTGGTCGGCCCATGGAAGCATGGCGGCGCCCGCGTCGGGCAGGGCGACGCGCTGGGCGCCATCCAGTTCGACAGCGCCACCGCCAAGTATTACCGCGAGCAGATCGAGGTCCCGTGGTTCGCCTATTACCTGAAAGACCGCGGCATGCTGGACCTGCCCGAAGCGCTGACCTTCGAGGCCGGCAGCAACCGCTGGAGGCGCTGGGACGCCTGGCCGCCGCGGGCGGGCACCGAGCAGCGCACACTGTATTTCGGCCCGGCGCACTCGCTCTCGTTCGCGGCGCCGCGGAAGCACGGGCCGGCAGAATTCGACAGCTACCTGTCCGATCCGGCCCACCCGGTGCCTTACCGCCACCGCCCGATCCAGGCCACCTACTTCCCCGGCGGCTCCGCCTGGTCGACCTGGCTGGTCGAGGACCAGCGCTTCGTCGACGGCCGCCCCGACGTGCTCAGTTGGGAGAGTGCGCCGCTCGAGGCCGACCTGACCATCGCCGGCGAGATCGGGGCGCAGCTGTTCGCCTCGACCACCGGCAGCGATGCCGACTGGATCGTCAAGCTGATCGACGTCTATCCGGAGCAAGTAAGCGGCAACTGGCCGATGTCGGGCTACCAGCTGATGGTGGCCAACGAGGTGTTCCGGGGACGCTACCGCCAGGGATTCGAGCGGCCCGAGGCCGTCAAACCCGGCGCCGTGGCCGGCTACCGCTTCGGCCTGCACACGCAAAACTATACCTTCCGCAAGGGTCATCGCCTGATGGTGCAGGTCCAGAGCAGCTGGTTCCCGCTGATCGACCGCAATCCGCAAACCTTCGTGCCCAACATCTTCGAAGCCCGCGACAGCGACTTTCGCGCGGCAACCCACCGCATCTGGCGCTCTGCCGCTTATCCCTCGCACGTGACGATTCCGGTCGTGCTGCCGTCCTCGAAGTAAAAGGCGCACCGCATGGATGCGTTGCGCGCCGGCGCGGTGCGTCCGCGCACCCTGGCGAAACCCGCCTTGTATTTTTCTAAGTCAGAAAACAAATTAGTAAATTTTCTGATTGATTCATATCGCGAAAAGAATATACTAATTGGAAAACGTCTTGACCGCGGTTCCAACACCAGGAGTGCATCATCATGTACCGAAGCGTTTTTCAGCTGTCCCAAACCACAACAACAGGCCGCGCGCCCGGGCAGTCACGCACGGCCGGTGTGCCGCGGCGCAGGGCGGTCGCCCTGGCCGCTTCCCTCCTTGCACTGGCCTGCACCCAGGCCGTGGCCCAGGAGGCCGCTACCGTTTCCACCTCGGCGTCCACTGCCGCTGACCAGCCAGCGGCCGGCAGCGGCGTGAGAACCGAGGTCGTCACCGTCAGCGCGACCCGGCGCCGCGAGCCGGTGCGCGACGTGCCGCTGCGCGTCGAAACCCTCAGCGTCGAGACCCTGGAGCGTTCCGGCGCAGCCAGCCTCACGGATTACGTCGGCGCGCTGCCCGGCGTCCACGTCTCCAGCGACGGCGGGCCGGGACGCGGGCAGGTCGAGATCCGCGGCGTCGGTGTCGGCAGCGCCGGCGCGCCCACGGTCGGCATCTATGTCGACGACGTCGCCTACGGTTCCAGCACCAGCTTCGTCGGCGAAGCCGTGGCCTCGCTCGACCTGTCGCTGCTCGACCTGCACCACGTCGAGCTGCTGCGCGGCCCGCAGGGCACGCTGTACGGCGCCGGCGCGATGGGCGGCCTGCTCAAGTACGTGACCAACGATCCGGATGCGACCGGCTTTTCCGGCAGGGCCGGACTGGCGGTCCGCCAAAGCAAAAATGGAGCGCTTGGTCACGTCGAGAACGCCGTGATCAACGTACCGCTCAGCGACGGCGTGGCGGCGCTGCGGGTGGCTGCCTTCAACGAGCACGATGGCGGCTACATCACCTCGACCGGGCGCGTGGCCGGCGACCACGTCAACGACGGCAACACGCGCGGCGGCCGCATCTCGCTGCTGTTCGACCCGAGCAAGGACCTGCGCGTACGCCTGGCCGCGACCCAGCAGAACATCCAGCGCAACGGCACCGGCATCCTGCAATACGACGTCGCCACCGGGCGGCCCGTGTTCGGCGACCTGGTCCACCAGTTGTACCGCGACGAACCGTATACGATCAAGACCGGCCTGCTGTCAGCCGACGTCGAATACAACCTGGGCTGGGCGCGCCTGAACGTGATCGGCTCGGCCCAGCGCTTCCGCGCCGCCACGGTGCTGGATGCCACCGACATCCTCGGCAGCGAGGGCCTGAATTTCGGCGGCCTGGACAACAATACCCGCCTCGACAAGCGCACCGCGGAAGTGCGCCTGACCTCGACCCGCGGCCCGATCGAATGGCTGGCCGGCTACTACCACAACAAGGAGACCGGCCTGCGCGACCAGCGCCTGTACGCCCAGCTGGAAGACGGTTCGGCGATGGACTTCGTGACCTCCGGCCAGCCCTCGCGCTTCATCGAGAACGCGATCTACGGCGACCTGACCTGGAACCCGTCGCCGCAGTGGTCGTTCACGGCCGGCGCCCGCGCCGCGCGCAACCGTCAGGTCTACGGCACCATCACCAACGGCGTCAAGGACTTCGAGTCGGGCGGCAAGGACAGTTCCAAGACTTACCTGGCGACCGCGCGCTATTCGCTCGACAAGGTCAGCAGCGTGTACTTCCGCGCCGCCAGCGGCTACCGGCCGGGCGGCCCGAACCCGCCGGCGCTCGACCAGAACGG
>Ga0308160_10006539_pt1 | contig 11837 bp, 12 predicted proteins | sample PhyFR1_FD_201036 | JGI IMG/M metagenome (GOLD analysis project Ga0308160, IMG submission 201036) | Phyllosphere microbial communities from UC Gill Tract Community Farm, Albany, California, United States - DLSLF.R1 | ecosystem: Host-associated > Plants > Phyllosphere > Unclassified | place: USA... | reverse complement strand
AAGAAGCCGTTGCCGATATCCATGACGGCGCCACCGTGATGATTGGCGGCTTCGGCAATGCAGGCATGCCTTCCGCGCTGATCGATGCCCTGATCGCCCAGGGCGCGCGCGATCTCACCATCGTCAACAACAATGCCGGCAATGGCGATACCGGCCTGGCGGCGCTGCTCAAGGCCAGGCAGGTCAGGAAAATCATCTGCTCGTTTCCCCGCCAAACGGATTCCCATGTGTTCGACGGGCTCTACCGCAGCGGCGAGATCGAACTGGAACTGACGCCGCAGGGCAATCTGGCCGAGCGCATCCGCGCCGCCGGCGCCGGCATCGGCGGTTTCTTTACGCCGACCGGTTACGGCACCCTGCTGGCAGAAGGCAAGGAAACCCGGCTCATCGATGGCCGCCACTATGTGCTGGAGTCGCCTATCCATGCCGACTTCGCGCTGATCAAGGCGCTGCGCGGCGACCGCTGGGGCAACCTGGTCTACCGCAAGACCGCCCGCAATTTCGGGCCCATCATGGCCATGGCCGCCAAGTGCGCGATTGCCCAGGTGTCCGAGATCGTCGAGCTGGGCGAACTGGACCCGGAGAACATCGTCACACCTGGCATCTTCGTGCAACGCGTGGTGAAACAGGAGGCCGCATGAAACGCCTGAGCAGAAACGAAATGGCGGCGCGGGTTGCGCGCGACATCCATGAAGGCGCCTATGTCAATCTGGGCATCGGCCTGCCGACCCTGGTGGCCAACCACCTGCCGCAGGACCGCGAGATTTTCCTGCACAGCGAGAACGGCCTGCTCGGCATGGGCCCGGCGCCGGCGCCCGGCGAGGAAGATGAAGATCTGATCAATGCCGGCAAGCAGCCCGTCACGTTACTGACCGGCGGCTGCTATTTCCACCATGCCGACTCGTTCGCCATGATGCGCGGCGGCCACCTCGACATCTGCGTGCTGGGGGCCTTCCAGGTGTCGGCCACGGGTGACCTTGCCAACTGGCATACCGGCGCGCCGGATGCGATTCCCGCGGTCGGCGGCGCCATGGACCTGGCGCTGGGCGCCAAAGAGGTCTACGTGATGATGGAGCACCAGACCAAGGGCGGCGAAAGCAAGGTGGTGGCCCATTGCACTTATCCGCTGACAGGCATAGGCTGCGTCTCGCGCATCTATACCGACCTGGCGGTGCTGGACGTGACCCCCAACGGCCTCGCGGTCCGGGAAATCCTGTCCGACATCAGCTTTGAGGAACTGCAGCAACTGACCGGCGTGCCCCTGCTGCGCGCCGCCTGAATACACAACCACAAAGAGACAACACCATGATTGAAGCCTTTATCTGCGACGCCATCCGTACCCCCATCGGCCGTTACGGCGGCGCCCTGAAGGACGTGCGCGCCGACGACCTGGGCGCCATTCCGCTGCGCGCCCTGATGGAGCGCAATCCCAACGTGGACTGGACCGCGGTGCAGGACGTGATCTACGGCTGCGCCAACCAGGCCGGCGAGGACAACCGCAATGTGGCGCGCATGGCGCTGCTGCTGGCGGGCCTGCCGCAGGAAATCGGCGGCGCCACCATCAACCGCCTGTGCGGCTCCGGCATGGATGCCGTGGGCACCGCGGCCCGCGCCATCAAGTCAGGCGAAACCAGCCTGATGATCGCCGGCGGCGTCGAGTCCATGACGCGCGCGCCGTTCGTGATGGGCAAGGCCGACAGCGCCTTCTCGCGCAGCGCCAACATCTTCGACACCACCATAGGCTGGCGCTTCGTCAATCCGCTGATGAAGGCGCAGTACGGCGTCGATTCGATGCCCGAGACCGCGGAAAATGTCGCCACCGACTACAAGATCAGCCGCGAAGACCAGGATGCCTTCGCCGTGGCTAGCCAGAACAAGGCGGCCGCCGCGCAGAAGAACGGCTCGCTGGCCGAGGAGATTACGCCGGTCGTGATCCGTCCGAAGAAGGGCGAGCCGATCACGGTCGAGCAGGACGAGCATCCGCGCGCCACCAGCATCGAGGCGCTCGCCAAGTTGAAAGGCGTGGTGCGCCCGGATGGCACCGTCACCGCCGGCAATGCTTCCGGCGTCAACGACGGCGCCTGCGCGCTGATCCTGGCCAATGAAGCCACCGCCAGCCGCCATGGCCTGACGCCGCGCGCCCGCATCGTCGGCATGGCCACCGCCGGCGTCGCGCCGCGGGTGATGGGCATCGGTCCGGCGCCAGCCACCAAGAAGCTGCTGGCGCAACTGGGCATGACGATAGACCAGATGGACATCATCGAGCTCAATGAAGCCTTCGCCGCGCAAGGCCTTGCCGTGCTGCGTGAACTGGGCGTGGCCGACAATGATCCGCGCGTCAATCCCTATGGCGGCGCAATCGCGCTGGGCCATCCGCTGGGCATGAGCGGCGCGCGCCTGGTGACCACCGCGATGTACCAGCTGCACCGCACCGGCGGCCGCTTTGCGCTGTGCACCATGTGCATCGGCGTGGGGCAGGGCATTGCAATGGTCATCGAGCGCGTCTAAGTACTAGTGGAGAAAACCTCATGGCCAATCAGGCACAGTACCGGCGGCCGTTTCACAGCACGCAGCCGGACTATCTTTATCCGCCCTATGGTTCGACGGTCAAGCGCGCGCCCAGCAAGCCGCTGATCATTTTGCCGCAGACGCTGACCGAAGTGAGCGGCCCGGTGTTTGGCCATGAGGATGTGAAGGCCGGCGACAACGACCTGACGCACCAGCATGCCGGCGAGCCGATCGGCGAGCGCATCGTCGTCAGCGGCCGCGTGCTGGACGAAAACGGCCGGCCGGTGAAGCATTCGCTGGTGGAGATCTGGCAGGCCAATGCGGCCGGCCGCTATCCCCACAAGAACGACAACCACGATGCGCCGATCGACCCCAACTTCACCGGCGGCGGCCGCACCATGACCGATGAGCACGGACACTACCAGTTCCTGACCATCAAGCCGGGCGCCTACCCGTGGCGCAACCATTTCAATGCATGGCGGCCGGCGCACATCCATTTCTCGCTGTTCGGCAATGCCTTCGCGCAGCGCCTGGTGACCCAGATGTACTTCCCCGGCGACCCGCTGCTGCCTTACGACCCGATGTTTACCAGCATCCCCGACGAACGCGCCCGCAACCGGCTGATCTCGACCTTCGACTGGGAAACCACCAATCCGGAGTACGCGCTGGGCTACCGCTTCGACATCATCCTGCGCGGCCGCGACGCCACCCCGATGGAGAAATGAGATGAGCCTGCAAATGTCTTCCTCGCAGACCATCGGCCCCTACCTGCATATCGGGACCGACTGGCTGATCACCACCGAGATGGCCGGCCCCGACGTGCAGGGCGAGCGCATCCGCATCGAAGGCCGGGTCTATGACGGCAATGGCGCGCCCGTGACCGACGCGCTGGTCGAACTGTGGCAGGCCGACGCCCAGGGCAACTATGCCGGCGCCGGCCAGCCTGGCGCGGCATCGGGCTTTCGCGGTTTCGGCCGCGCGCCGACCGACGCCACCGGCCACTTCCGCTTTTCCACCATCATGCCGGGTGCGGTGCCCGGTCCGGGCGACAGCATGCAGGCGCCGCATATCGCGGTGACTGTCTTCGCGCGCGGACTGCTGAAGCATCTGGTGACCCGTATTTATTTTCCGGATGGCGCAGGCCATGCCGGGGATGCGCTGCTCAACGCGGTGCCGGCCGAGCGCCGCGCCACGCTGATCGCGCAACCCTTGCCCTCGGGCCAGGCCGGCAGCTACCAGTTCGACATCGTGCTGCAGGAAGGCCCCAGCGGCCGTCCGGAAACCGTGTTCCTCGATGTCTGAGCCGGGCGCTGAGTCGGCATTCACGCTGACCGGCCCGATGTCGGCCAGCGGCGAGATGCTGCATGTGTTCTCCGACGTCCAGGCGGTGCAGCGCATGCTCGATTTCGAAGCCGCGCTGGCGCGGGCCGAAGCGGCGCATGGCGTGATTCCGGAGGCGGCGGTGGCTGCCATCGTCGCCTGCTGCAACGCGGACAGGCTGGACCTGCCGGCGCTGGCGCACGCCGCCGCGGCGGCCGGCAACCTGGCCATACCGCTGGTCAAGCAACTGACGGCGGCGGTGCTGCAGCGGGACCAGGAAGCCGGCAAGTATGTGCACTGGGGCGCGACCAGCCAGGACGCGATCGACACCGGCCTGGTGCTGCAGCTGCGCGACGCGCTGGACCTGCTGGATGCGGACCTGTCCTCGCTGGCCGATGCGCTGGCCGCGCTGGCCCGCGAACACCGCGACACCATCATGATCGGCCGCACCTGGATGCAGCATGCGCTGCCCACCAGCCTGGGCCTGAAGCTGGCCGGCTCCCTGGACGCCGTGCTGCGCCACCGGCAGCGGCTGCAGGAACTGCGCGGCCGCGCGCTGGCGCTGCAGTTCGGCGGCGCCGCCGGCACGCTGGCCAGCCTCGGCGACCAGGGACTGGCGGTGGCCGCCACGCTGGCGCAGCAGCTCAGCCTGGCATTGCCCGATTTGCCCTGGCATACCCAGCGCGACCGGATCGCCGAAGCCGCCACCGTGATGGGCCTGATCACCGGCACGCTGGGCAAGCTGGCGCGCGATCTGTCGCTGATGATGCAGACCGACGTGGCCGAGCTTGCCGAGCCTTCCGCGCCCGGCCGCGGCGGCTCGTCCACCATGCCGCACAAGCGCAACCCGGTCGGCTGCGCGGTGGCGCTCAGCGCCGCGGTGCGGGCGCCCGGCCTGGTGTCGACCATGCTGTCCGGCATGGTGCAGGAACATGAGCGGGCGCTGGGCGGCTGGCAGGCCGAGTGGGACACGCTGCCCGACATCGCGCTGCTCACTTCAGGCGCGCTGCGCCAGATGCGCGACGTGGCTGCCGGCCTGGTGGTCGATGCACAGCGCATGCGGGCCAATGTCGACATCACCCATGGCCTGATCATGGGCGAGGCGGTGATGCTGGCGCTGGGCGCCCGGATAGGCCGCATGGCCGCCCACAAGCTGGTGGAGCAGGCAAGCGCCCGCGCCGCGGCCGGGCAACGGCATCTGCGCGAGGTGATCGGCGAGGATGCCGAACTCAGCCGGCACCTGTCGCCCGACGAGCTGGACCGGCTGTTCGATCCGGCCAATTACACCGGCGAGGCTGGCGCCTTCGTCGACCGCGTGCTGGCCAGTCATGCGCACAGCCGGCAGCCACGGGCAACCGCCATCATCAACGCAACCGACACAACACACGCAGGAGAATGAAGCATGGGTTCCATCAGCCATAACGGCGTGAAGCTGCATTACGAGATCGAGGGCAGGGAAGACGCACCGGTGCTGGTGCTGTCCAATTCGCTGGGCACCAGCCTGGAGATGTGGGCGCCGCAGATGCCGGCGCTGCTGCAGCGCTTCCGCGTGCTGCGGCATGATTGCCGCGGCCATGGCAAGTCCGACGTGTCGGCCGGGCCTTACACCATCGCCCAGCTTGGCGGCGATGTGCTGGCACTCATGGACCAGCTCGGCATACAGCGCGCGCATTTCTGCGGCCTGTCCATGGGCGGCATGATAGGCATGTGGCTGGGCACCCATCATGGCGGGCGCATCGATCGCCTGGTGCTGTGCAATACCGCCGCCAAGATCGGCACGCCCGACGTATGGAATACCCGCATCGACAAGGTGCGCGCCGAGGGCATGGACGCCATCACCGGCGGCGTGATCGACCGCTGGTTTACGCCCGGCTTCCAGCAGCGCGCGCCGCAGCAGGTCGAGGTCGTGCGCGGCATGCTGCTGGCCACCGACCCGGAAGGCTATGCCGCCAATTGCGCCGCGGTGCGCGACATGGACCAGCGCAGCGAGATCGCCGCCATCCGCGTGCCCACCCTGGTGATTTCCGGCAGCCATGACCTGGCCACGCCGCCGGCCGACGGCCGCGCCGCGGCCGACACGATACCGGGCGCCCGCTATGTCGAACTGGATGCGGCCCACCTGTCGAACTGGGAGCAGGCGGAGCAGTTCACCGCCGCGCTGGTCGACTTCCTGTCTGCCTGACAGGCCGACAGCCATCGAACGAGGAGCAAGCCATGGATGACAAGGAACGCCACGCCGCCGGCATGGCGGTGCGGCGCGCAGTGCTGGGTGACGCCCACGTCGACCGCGCCCAGGCGAAAAGGACCGAGCTGACCTCGGAATTCCAGGACATGATCACCCGCTATGCCTGGGGCGAGATCTGGACCCGTCCCGGCCTGCCGCGGCATACCCGCAGCCTGATGACCATCTGCATGATGGTCGCGCTGAACCGGGAAGAGGAGCTGAAGCTGCATCTGCGCGCGGCCTCGAACAACGGCGTCACCCGCGACGAGATCAAGGAAGCGCTGCTGCAGGCGGCAATCTACTGCGGCGTGCCTGCGGCCAATTCGGCCTTTGCGCTGGCGCAGGAAGTGTTTCGCGAGATGGATGCCAGCGCAGATGCCAGCGGCGCGCAGTAGGAAAGGGCAACCGCCCGGTGATGTACACGCGGCCTGACAGGCCGCGTTTTTAAAATCAATAACGACAAATAAACTGGAGCAGAGACATCATGCGTGCAATGAGGAGGCGCGCCATGGCCGGCGCGGCAACGCGGGCGGCCGGGCGCAACAGGGGCCAGGCATGGGCAATCTGATCGGCGTGCTGTTCGACGGCGTTGCCTACGGCAGCCTGCTGTTTCTGATCAGCGTCGGCCTGTCGGTGACGATGGGACTGATGAACTTCGTCAACCTGGCCCACGGCGCCTTTGCGATGCTGGGCGGCTTTGTCTGCGTGACCCTGCTGTCGCGCCTGGGCATGCCTTTCCTGCTGACCCTGCCGCTGGCCTTTGCCGCCAGCGCCGCGGCCGGCTTCGTCCTGGAACGCACGCTGTACCGCCGGCTGTACAAGGCCAGCCACCTGGACCAGGTGCTGTTTTCCATCGGACTGACCTTCATGTCGGTGGCCGGCGCAACCTACCTGTTCGGGCCATCGCAGCAGCCGGTGCAGTTGCCGGAATGGCTGCGCGGCCAGGTCAATATCGCCGGCCTGGATGTGGGCAGCTACCGCCTGTTCCTAATTGGCGTGGTGGTGCTGGTCACGCTGGCGTTGGGCTGGCTGATCGAACGTACCCGCTTCGGCGCCCAGATCCGCGCCTCGGTCGACAACCAGCAGGCCTCGGCCGGCCTGGGCATCAATGTCAGCCGCGTGTTCTCGCTGACCTTTGCGCTGGGCTCCGGCCTGGCCGGCCTGGGCGGCGGCCTGGGCATCGACGTGCTGGGCCTGGATCCGACCTTCCCCATCAAGTACATGGTGTATTTCCTGCTGGTGGTGGCCGTGGGCGGCGCCGGCACCATCAAGGGGCCGCTGCTGGCGGCCATCGTGCTGGGCATCTTCGACGTCGCCGGCAAGTATTACGTGCCCGACATCGGCGCCTTCGTGATCTATGCGCTGATGGTGATCCTGCTGCTGCTGTTCCCCAACGGCCTGATAGCGAGGCGCTCATGACGCCCGCGCCTGTGGCCAGCCACGTCATCGGCCACGGCCTGGCCGACGGCCGCTGGAAGCCGCTGGAAATCCTGTTCTGGCTGCTGCCGGCGGCAGCCTACTTCCTGGCGCCGGGTTACCTGGTGCTGGTGAGCCAGATCATGATCGTCGGCCTGTTTGCGATGTCGCTCGACCTGATCCTGGGATATGCCGGCATCGTCTCGCTTGGCCATGCGGCCTTCTTCGGCCTGGGCGCCTACACCGCCGGCCTGCTGGCGGTGCATGGCTGGGGCGAGCCCATCAGCGGCCTGTTCGTCGCCGCCGCCGTCGCCGCCCTGGCCGGCTATCTGGTGAGCTTTTTGATCGTGCGCGGCCAGGACCTGACCCGCCTGATGGTCACGCTGGGCATCGGCCTGATGCTGTTCGAGGCGGCCAACAAGGCCGCCTTCATCACCGGCGGTGTCGACGGCCTGTCCGGCATGATGGTGGGCAAGCTGCTCGGCGTGTTCGAGTTCGATCTCGCCGGCAAGACCGCCTTCATCTACAGCTTCGTGGTGCTGTTCCTGCTGTTCGTGGTATTGCGCCGCCTGGTCAATTCGCCGTTCGGCTTGTCGCTGAAGGGCATACGGGAAGGCGGACGGCGCATGCCGGCCATCGGTGCTGATGTGAATAAACGCCTGACCGCGATCTTCACGGTTGGTGCGGCGGTTGCCGGCGTGGCCGGCGCGCTGCTGGCGCAGACTACCCAGTTCGTCGGCCTGGACTCGCTGGGCTTTTCCCGTTCCGCCGAACTGCTGATCATCCTGGTGCTGGGCGGCACCGGCCGGCTGTATGGCGCGCTGGTCGGCGCGACTGTCTTCATGCTGGCGCAGGATTACATTGCAGGCCTGAATCCGGCTTATTGGCAGTTCTGGATCGGCCTGTTGCTGATCGTGATCGTGCTGTTTGCCCGCGGCGGCATCCTGGGCGGGCTGGAGCGCCTGGCGGCACCCCTGCTGACGAAAAACCGCAACGGAGCACAGCCATGAGCGGCATCGCATTGCGCACCCAGGGCCTGTCCAAGCAATGGGGCGCATTCAAGGCCAACAGCGACATCAGCCTGAACTTCGCCCCCGGCGCGCGGCACGCGCTGATCGGGCCCAACGGCGCCGGCAAGACCACCTTCATCAACCTGTTGACGGGCGGCTTCGCGCCAACCTCGGGCCAGGTCTTTCTCGGCGAGGAAGACATCACCGGCCTGCCGCAGCATGCCCGCGTCAAGCGCGGCATGACCCGCACCTTCCAGATCAACACCCTGTTCGCCGGCCTGACCGTGCTGGAGTCGGTGATGCTGGCGCTCTGCGAACGCGACGGCCGCCATCGCGTCTGGTACCAGACGGTGGCGCGACAGCGCGCCCAGGCCGACGAAGCCATGGCCCTGCTGGCTACACTGAAGCTGGAGCGCGACGCCAGTGTCGTCACCCGCAGCCTGCCTTATGGCAAGCAGCGGCTGGTGGAAATTGCGCTGGCGCTGGCAACCCGTCCCAGGGTATTGCTGCTGGACGAGCCGGCGGCGGGCATACCGTCGGCGGAAAGCGCGGAACTGTTTGAAGTCATTGCAGCGCTGCCGCGCGACGTGACGGTGCTGTTCATCGAGCATGACATGGGCCTGGTATTCAAGTTTGCAGAGCGCATCACAGTGCTGGTGGGCGGCAGGGTGCTGTGCGAAGGCACGCCGCAGGAAATCGCTGCCGACCAGCGCGTGAAGGAAGTCTATCTGGGGGAGGCGGAGCATGGCTGAGCTGCTGGCGCTGGAGAACGTAAGTGCCGGCTACGGCGAATCGGTGGTGCTGGAAGACATCGGCCTGACGATGCGGGAGGGCGACAGCCTGGCGCTTCTGGGCCGCAATGGCGTGGGCAAGACCACGCTCCTGATCACGCTGATGGGACTGACCCAGCTGCATGCCGGCGCGATACGCTGGCGCGGCGCCGATATCGGCCGCGTCCCCACCCACCGCCGCGCCCAGGCCGGTTTGGGCTGGGTGCCGCAGGAGCGCTGCATGTTTCCCTCGCTCACGGTGGAAGAGCATCTGACGGTGGTTGCCCGCCCGGGACCGTGGAACCTGAAACGCATCTACGACATCTTTCCGCGGCTGCAGGAGCGGCGCGACAACATGGGCAACCAGCTCTCCGGCGGCGAACAGCAGATGCTGGCCATTGCCCGCGCGCTGATGACCAATCCGCAGCTGCTGTTGCTGGACGAGCCGATGGAGGGGCTGGCGCCCATTATCGTGCAGGAGCTGATGCGGGTGATCCGCAAGCTCATCAGCGAGGAAGGCCTGTCGGTGATCGTAGTCGAGCAGCATGCGCGGCTGGCGCTGTCGATCACGAGGCAGGCCATCGTGCTGGACCGTGGCCGCATTGTGCATCAAGGCAGCAGCGAAAGCCTGCTGGCCGATGGCGAGAGGCTGGACCGGCTGGTGGCGGTGGCTTAGGAGCCGGCGCGGCAGAAGGCTGCTACTCCAGAAACAGTTGCGCCACCACCTTCCTCAGCCACTGGTTGGCCGGGTCGGCATGGAAGCGCTCATGCCAATGCTGCTTCACCGAGAAATCGGGCAGCTTCACCGGCGGCGGCAGCATCTTGACGTTTTCCTGCTGCACCATGGCGCTGCCAAAGCGCTGCGGCACGGTGGCGATGCATTCCGTTTGCGCGACGATGCGCGCCACGCCCAGGAAACTCGGCACCCTCAGCACGATCCTGCGCTGGATGCCTTTCTCATGCAGGCTCTTCTCCACGATGGAGTGCCCGGTGCCGGAGCTCTTGATCAGCACATGGCCTTCGTTCAGGAAGGCCTTGCGCGTCAACGTGCCGGCGATGCGCGGATGGTCGGCTGCCAGCAGGCAGACGAAGTTCTGGTCGAACAGCTTCTGCTGGTAAAACCCCGCTTCCAGGTGCGGCATGAAGCCCACCGCCAGGTCGACTTCGCCGCTTGCCAGCTGCATCGGCGTATCCGGTGAAATTGTGGTGGCATCGATGCGGATCGCCGGCGCCACCTGCTTCAGATGATTCAGCAAGCTGGGCAGCAGCACGATCTCGCTGATGTCGGTCATGCAGATCGTGAACTCGCGCTCGCTGTCTTCCGGCGCGAATTCCTTCTTGTGGCGCAGCGCGCTGTGCAGCGCCGCGGTGGCTGCGCGCACATCCGCCAAGATCTCGAGCGCATGCGGCGTCGGCTCCATGCCGCGCGGCGTCCGGATGAACAGCGGGTCGCCGAAGTGTCGGCGCAGCCTGGCAAGCGCGATGCTTGCCGTGGGTTGCGCCATGCCCAGGTTTTCGGCCGCGCGCGTGATGCTGCCGCTGCTGTATATCTCCTCGAATACCGCCAGCAGTTCCATGTCGAACCGGGCCATGCCTTGCTCCTTATTGCGAATCGCAATGCTGATTATGCAGTTTCATATATTTACATGATAGAAGCCTTTTGCCATCATCCCGCCATTCCCGATGAGGAGACGACATGAACCAGTCCAAGGACAATCCCGCGCGCAGGGCGCTGTACGAGTCGATCCGGCCACACCACATGACGCCGTTATGGGAAGTGCTGCATGCGCTGGTGCCGAAAAGCCCCACCACCGCCTGCGTGCCGGCATTGTGGCGTTACCGCGAGGTCAAGCCTTTCCTGATGCAGTCGGGCGAGCTGATCACCGCCGAGGAGGCGGTGCGTCGCGTGCTGATCCTGGAGAACCCCGGCCTTCCGGGGCAGTCGGCAATCACCCAGTCGCTGTATGCAGGCCTGCAGCTGATCCTGCCCGGCGAGGTGGCGCCATCGCACCGGCATGTGCAGTCGGCGCTGCGCTTCGTCATCGACGGCAAGGGCGCCTACACCACGGTGGAAGGCGAGCGCACCACCATGCATCCGGGCGACTTCATCATCACCCCGTCATGGCGCTGGCATGACCATGGCAACGAAGGCGTGGACGGCGTCACCGAGCCGGTGGTCTGGCTCGACGGCCTCGATATCCCGACCGTACGGTTCTTCGACGCCGGTTTCGCCGAAAACGACGACGTCAGCAAGTCGCAGTCAGTGCGCCATCCGGAAGGCAGCAGCTATGCCCGCTACGGCGCCAACATGGCGCCGGTGCGTCGCGTCAACACCGGCCTGACATCGCCGATCTTCAGCTATCCCTACAGCCGCACACGCGAGGCGTTGCATGCGCTGGAGCGCAACAGCGAAATCGACGCCTGGCACGGCATCAAGATGAAATACATCAACCCCACCACCGGCGGCTGGGCCATGCCCACCATCGGCACCTGCATGCAGCTGCTGCCGAAGGGGTTCAAGGGCAAGCCGCATCGCTCGACCGACGGCACCGTCTACTGCGTCACCGAAGGCCGCGGCAGCGCGCGGAT
>Ga0308160_10006538_pt1 | contig 11837 bp, 9 predicted proteins | sample PhyFR1_FD_201036 | JGI IMG/M metagenome (GOLD analysis project Ga0308160, IMG submission 201036) | Phyllosphere microbial communities from UC Gill Tract Community Farm, Albany, California, United States - DLSLF.R1 | ecosystem: Host-associated > Plants > Phyllosphere > Unclassified | place: USA... | reverse complement strand
CCTCGATCAGTCCGCGCTGCACGAGCGTCCGCACCACGGAGTCGACATTGACGCCTCGAATTGCCGAGACCCTGGCCCGGGATACGGGCTGCCGGTAGGCGATCACGGCGAGCGTTTCGAGCGCCGCCTGCGTCAGCCTGGCCGTCTGGCCTTCGAGGACGAATCCGCCAACCACGTCGGCGAATTCGGCCCGGGAATAGATCCGCCAGCCACCGGCGATGTTCCGCAATTCGAAACCCCGGGGGGCTGTGGCCACATCCGGGGAACTTCCAGTATAGCCGTTATACTCCCGCCGCAGGTCCTCGAGCAGGTCCTCGACGACGTCGGCGGGCTGGCCGAGGCCCACGGCGAGCTGCTCCGCCGTCGCCGGTTCGTCGATCACCATCAACACGGCCTCCAGCGCGGCGCGGACGCCGCCGGGAAGATCCGCGACGTCGGGGGTTCCCGGGTCCGCCTGCCCGGCGGGGGTGCCCGCTTCTCCGGGGCGCGTGTCTGATCCGGTGGTCATGGCTGGTCCTCGTATTCCTCGCTCAGGGCGGCGCTGTTCCATTCGGGGTCGGCGGCCGTCCAGTGCACGGAGAGTTCGCCGAGGGGCTGGAGCTGGTCGAAGGAGACCGCCTTGTCGCGGAACATCTCCAGCAGGGCCAGGAAGCGGGCCACCACCACCAGGGTGGATTCGGCGTCGGCGGTCAGGGCCCGGAAGGTCAGCGGCCGGCCCTGCCGCAGGCGCAGCCCGAGGATCTCCGCCTGCTCCCGGACGCTGACCGGGCTGCCGTGCAGGTGCGCCAGGCCCACCTCGGTGGGGGCGGCGGCCTTGGGGGTCAGTGCGACACCGGCGAGGGCGGCGAACTGGGCCGGGGTGTGTTTCCAGACCAGGTCGGGCAGGAGCGCTGCGAAGTGTTCCTCGAGGGCCACCTGGCGGGGGTAGCGCTGCGCCTCCTGTTCCAGGGTGGCGCCGAGCAGGCCTGCGACGTGCTTGAACGCCTTGTACTGTAGCAGTCGGGCGAACAGCAGGTCCCGGGCTTCCAGCAGCGCCACGTCCTCGGCGTCCTCGACTTCGCCGGCGGGCAGCAGCCGGGCGGCCTTGAGGTCCAGCAGGGTGGCGGCCACCACCAGGAATTCGCTGGCCTCGTCGAGGGCCCAGTCCTCCCCCTGCTCCTGGAGCTTCCGGGTGTATTTGATGAACTCATCGGTGACGGTGGCCAGCGCCACCTCGGTGATGTCCAGCTGGTGCTTGGAGATCAGGCCCAGCAGCAGGTCGAAGGGGCCGGTGAAGTTGGCCAGCCGGACCTCGAAGCCGGGCTTCTTCGCCGCCGGTGACAGCTCCTCCGGCGCGGTGAGCGTCGCCGTCACGGTGCCTAGGGCGCGCCGCCGCGCGAGATGAGTTCCTTGGCCAGGCGGCGGTAGGCGTCCGCGCCGGCGTGGTTCCCGGCGTAGCTGGTGATCGGTTCCGCGGCGACGGTGGCGTCGGCGAACTTGATGGAGCGCTTGATGACGGTTTCGAAGACCTTGTCGCCGAAGGCCTCGACCAGCCGGGCGATGACCTCCCGGCTGTGCAGGGTCCGCGCGTCGTACATGGTGGCGAGGACACCGTCGACCTGAAGGCGGGGGTTGAGCCGGTCCTGGACCTTGTCGATGGTCTCGACCAGCAGCGCCACGGCGCGGAGGGCGAAGAACTCGCAGATCAGCGGGATGATGACGCCGTGCGCGGCGGTGAGGGCGTTGACCGTGAGCAGGCCGAGGGAGGGCTGGCAGTCGATCAGGACGACGTCGTAGTCGTCCTCGACCTTTTTTAGCGCCCGGTCCAGGACCTGTTCGCGGGCCACCTCGTTGACCAGCTGCACCTCGGCGGCGGAGAGGTCGATGTTGGCCGGGAGCAGGTCCACGTTCTCGACGCCGGTCTTCTGGATCGCGTCGCGGATGTCCACCTTGCGGTCCATCAGGACGTTGTAGACCGTGAGGTCCAGCTCGTGCGGGTTGGTGCCGAGGCCGGCGGACAGCGCACCCTGCGGGTCGAAGTCCACCAGCAGGACGCGGCGGCCGTATTCGGCCAGGGCCGCGGCCAGGTTGATGGTGGACGTCGTCTTGCCGACGCCGCCCTTCTGGTTCACCATGGCGATGACGCGGGCCGGGCCGTGGGAGGACAGCGGCGCGGGCTCAGGGAACTCCCGCAGGGGACGCCCGGTGGGCCCCATGACGGCGTCGTCCAGGTCGAGTCCGGTGCCTTCCAGGGTGGCTGACCCCTGTTCGCTGCTCACGTATCTATCCACACTTTCGATGACGGTGATATTTGCTGCCCGATCCCGCCGCGGTTCGTCGGCGGCGATCGTTATTCCTCCCAAGGTTACAGCCCCCGACACGGTATTCGACGGACCTTGACAACCGCCGTTTTGCGCGCCTTGACCTTCTGGTAGAGGTCGAGGGTTGCCGCGGGGAGGCCGGGCCGGGGACGCGAAACCGCCCGGACGCGGCGGGGCGTCCGGGCGGTTCGGCGGTGCTGTGTTGCGGGTGCGGCGGCCGGTTAGGCGTTAGCCGGCACCTGCGGGCGGGCGGCCTCTGCGGCCGCTTCGCCGACCGGTTCGCCGGCCACGTGGCCCGCGATCATGGTCTGCTCGTCGAACGGAACGGCGCCGGAGAGGACGCGCTCCACCTGGCCGCCGTCGATCTCCTTGACCCAGGTGCCGATCAGGATGGTGGCAACAGCGTTTCCGGTGAAGTTGGTCAGCGCGCGGGCCTCGGACATGAACCGGTCGATGCCGACGATCATGCCGACGCCGCCGAGCAGTTCCGGACGGTGGGCCTGCAGGCCGGCGGCCAGGGTGGCCAGGCCGGCGCCGGTGACACCGGCGGCGCCCTTGGAGGCGATGATCATGAAGATCAGCAGCGAGACCTGGGCGCCCAGGTCCAGCGGGGTGCCCATGGCGTTGGCGACGAAGAGGGAGGCCATGGTCAGGTAGATCGCGGTGCCGTCCAGGTTGAAGGAGTAACCGGTGGGGACGGTGACGCCGACGACCGGCTTGGAGACACCCAGGTGTTCCATCTTGGCGATCAGGCGGGGCAGTGCGGCCTCGGAGGAGGAGGTGGAGAAGATCAGCAGGTATTCGCGGCCGAGGTACTTCATCAGGCGGAAGATGTTGACGCCGGAGACGACCTGCAGGATGCCGCCGAGGATCACGACGATGAACACGGCGCAGGTGATGTAGAAGGCGACCATCAGGGTGGCCATGCTGATGATGGCCTGGACGCCGGTGGCGCCGACGACGGCGGCGATGGCGCCGAAGGCACCCACCGGGGCGAGCCACATGATCATGATGAGGATGCGGAAGACGAGGGCCTGGCCGTGGCCGATGGCCTTGAGGATCGGGGCGCCCTGGGTGCCCATCTTCTGGAGCGCGAAGCCGACCAGGATGGCGGCGAGGAGGGTCGGCAGTACGGGGATGTCGCCGGGGATGATGCCGAGCAGGAAGTCGACGGTGCTGTCCGTGGCGGCCTTCTTGTTCGGATCGTACGGGGCCAGCTTCAGGCCGGTGCCCGGGTGGATCAGGTTGCCGACGACCAGGCCGATGGCCAGGGCGAAGGTGGACATGACGATGAAGTAGCCCAGGGCCAGGCCGCCGACCTTGCCGACGGTGGCTGCCTTGGCGATGGAGCCGATGCCCAGGACGATGGTGCAGAAGATGACCGGGGCGATCATCATCTTGATCAGCTTGATGAACCCGTCGCCGAGGGGCTTGAGGGACTTGCCGACCTCGGGGAACATCAGGCCGACGACGGCGCCGAGGACGACGGCCACGATGACCGCGATGTACAGGTAGTGGGACTTGTCCAGCCCCTTGCGCTTGACCGGCGCCGCGGCCGTTGCCGCTGACTCTCCTCGTTGAGAGGCCATGGTATTTCTCCTTGGATAGGCTGGACGTCGATGCTGTCCGTGGACGCATCCGTCCTTTCTGCGTGTTCCTCCATCATTGGGTACGGAGTGACGCGCATCACCGTTGCGTTCATATTGGTCATGGAGGGTGCACTTTGATCCACCACTGGAGCATCGCCCGGCGCCTCTTCGTGGCCCATCTGCTGTTCATGCTGGCGCTGACCGCCGTCGTCGGCACCGCCACCTATGTGGACGCGCGGGACCACGCGTACCAGGAGGCCGGTCGCCGGATGGCCGGGATCGCCACCTCGGTGGCGGACAACCCGCTGGTCCTGCAGGCCGCCGCGGCGCCGAACCCGTCGGCGCTGCTGCAGCCGTACGCGATGGAGGTGATGCGGGACGCCCAAGCCGACTTCATCACGATCATGGCCCCGGACCGGACCCGCTGGACCCACCCCCGGGACGAGGAGCTGGGCAAACCGTATATCGGGTCGATCGATGCGGCGTTGCAGGGCCGGGTCTTCACCGAGATCATGGCCGGGACGCTGGGACCCTCGGTGCGCACGATCGCCCCGGTCAAGGACGCCAACGGCACGGTCAAGGCGCTGGTGGCCGCTGGCGTGACCGTGGGGACGGTGGACGTGGCGTTCTCCGGCCGGCTACCGGCCCTCTTGGTGATCGCGGCGGCGCTGCTGGCCGGCGGGTCGGTGGCATCCTGGCTGCTGGGCAGGTACCTGCGGCGCGTGACCCGCGGCTGGGGCCCGGAGCAGCTGGCCCAACTGTTTGCCTACTACGAGTCCGTGCTGCACTCGGTGCGTGAGGGCGTGATCCTGATCGACCCGCGCGGCCGGGTGGTCATGTACAACGACCAGGCGGCGGCGCTGCTGGGCGTGCCGCCGCGGCCCGCGGATGCGGCGGTGGACGCCGACGGCGGTGCCGCCCGGGGCGTCAACCGCGGCGGCGTCGGCCGCCCGGCCGACGCCCCCACCCTGGCGGAGCTGCCGCTGGCGCCGAGCCTGCGGGAGTTGTTCCGGTCCGGGCGGGTGGCCCAGGACGAAATCCATCTGACCGGCGAGCGCGTACTGGTCGTGAATCAGGGCCTCGCGGTGGGTCCCGCGCCGGGGCCGCTGGCAGGCCCGCGGGCGGCCCGGCGGCAGCGGGGGGCGTCGCGGCGGCCGGTCTTCGGGACGGTGGCCACCATCCGGGACCGGACCGAGATCGAGTCCCTGGGCAGCGAGCTGGAAACCATGCGGACGCTCTCGGACGCGCTGCGGGCGCAGACGCACGAGCACGCCAACCGGCTGCACACCATGGTGTCGCTGATGGAGCTGGGCCGGGACGCCGAGGCGCTGGACTTCGCCACCAAGGACCTGGAGCTGTCCCAGCGGCTCACCGATGACCTGGTGGGCTCCATCGAGGAGCCGGTCCTGGCGGCTCTGGTGATGGGCAAGTCCGCGCAGGCCCACGAACGCGGCGTGGAGCTGATTCTCACCACGGCCGGCTCCACCGCCGTGACCGGCCTGGCCGTGCAGGACCTGGTGACAATCCTGGGCAACCTGCTGGACAACGCGATCGACGCCGCCGCGGACGCTCCCCCGCCGCGGCTGGTGGAGCTGACCGTTACCGCCGCGCCCGAAGGCCTGGAGATCACCGTGGAGGACAGCGGGCCAGGCATCGACCCGGCCGCGGTGGACGACGTCGTCCGGCACGGCTTCAGCACCAAGGAGTCCGGGCCCTTCGGCCGCGGGCTGGGCCTGGCGCTGGTCCGGCAGGCGGTCCGGCGGCTGGGCGGTACCATGACAATCACCAGCCCGGCCGGGGCGCTGTTCCGGGTCAGCCTGCCGACGGGGCAGGCCGCGGGGAACGTGGCGGCCGGTATTGCAGAGGGACACCATGAATGAGATCCGTGTGCTCGTCGTCGAGGACGAGCCGATCGCGGCCGCCGCGCACGCCGCGTACATCGGCCGGTTGGAGGGCTTCACCCTCGCCGGGTCCGCCCCGGACGGGCAGTCGGCCCTGCGTCTGCTGACCGAGCTCAACGCAGCGGGCCAGCCGGTGGAGCTGGTCCTGCTGGATATGAACCTGCCGGACCTGCACGGCCTGGACATCGCCCGCCGGATGCGCACCGCCGGGCTCTTCGCAGACATCATCGCCATCACCGCCGTACGTGAACTGAACATTGTCCGCAGCGCCGTGGCCACCGGCGTCGTCCAGTACCTGATCAAACCCTTCACCTTCGCCACCTTCGCGGACAAGCTGCGCAGCTACCGGCAGTTCCGCGAGCAGCTGGCCTCCCCCGGCGCCGGCGGGACCGGGGCCGGTGCCTCCCAGAGCGACGTGGACCAGGCGTTCGCGAGCCTGCGCGCCCCCTCGGAGCTGCCGCTGCCCAAGGGGCTCTCCTCCTCCACCCTGGAGTCGGTGCAGGAGTTCATGAAGCGCCAGGCCGGGGCCGTGTCCGCCAGCGAGGTGATGGAGGCCCTGGGCATGTCGCGGGTGACCGCCCGCCGCTATCTGGAGTACCTGGCAGACGCCGGGACCGTCGCCCGCACGGCCCGTTACGGCGCGCCGGGCCGGCCGGAGAACGAATACCGCTGGAGCCGGCCGGCGTCCTAGGCCCCGCTGTTCAGGACCCGCTTTCTAGGCCCGCCGTTCAGGAACCGCAGTTCAGGACCCGCCGTTCAGGACCGCGCGGTGTCGGGCCGCAGGGTGTCCAGCAACTGCTCGATCACGCCCGCGTCCTCGATGGTGGAGGGCACCACGTAGTCCTCGCCGTCGGCGATCTGCCGCATGGTCTTGCGGAGGATCTTGCCCGAGCGGGTCTTGGGCAGCGCCTCCACCACGGTGACGTGCTTGAAGTCGGCCACGGCGCCGATATCGCGCCGGACCAGGGCCACCAGCTCCTTGGCCAGCACCTCCCCGGGCACGTCGACGCCGGACTTCAGAACCACATAGCCGCTGGGCCGCTGCCCCTTGAGCGGATCGGCAAGGCCGATCACGGCGCACTCGGCAACCGCGGGATGCTGGCCGATCACCTGCTCCATCGCCCCGGTGGAAAGCCGGTGGCCGGCGACGTTGATGATGTCGTCGGTTCGGCCCATCACGAACAGGTAGCCGTCCTCGTCCCGGTAGCCGGAGTCGCCGGTGGCGTAGTAGCCCTCGAACGCCTGCAGGTAGGAGGAGACGTAGCGGTCGTCGTTGCGCCAGAGGGTGGCCAGCGTGCCCGGCGGCAGCGGCAGGCCCAGGACGATGTTTCCCTCCGTTCCCGGTTCCACTTCCTCCCCGGAGCCGTCGAGGACCTGCAGGCGGAAGCCCGGCATCGGGACGCTTGGGGATCCGGCCTTGATCGGCAGTTCCGCCATGCCGCGCGGGTTCGCGCAGATGGCCCAGCCGGTCTCGGTCTGCCACCAGTGGTCCACCACCGGCACCCCGAGGACCCGGGCGGCCCAATGGAAGGTGTCCGTGTCCAGCCGCTCCCCCGCGGCGAAAAGGGTCCGCAGGCTGGAGATGTCGTAGTTCTTCAGCAGCTCCGCCTCCGGGTCGGCCTTGCGGATGGCCCGCAGCGCCGTCGGGGCCGTGAAGAGAACGTTGACCTTGTGGTCCTGGATCACCCGCCAGAAGGCGCCGGCGTCCGGGGTGCCCACCGGCTTCCCCTCGTACATGACGGTGGTGGCCCCGGCCAGCAGCGGCCCGTAGACGATGTAGGAGTGGCCCACCACCCAGCCGACGTCGGAGGCGGTCCACATGACGTCGCCGGGGCCGACGTCGTAGATGTTCTCCAGCGTCCAGCTCAGGGCCACGGCGTGGCCCCCGTTGTCCCTGACCACTCCCTTGGGGGTGCCTGTGGTGCCGGAGGTGTAGAGGATGTACAGCGGGTCGGTGGCCTTGACGTTGACCGGGGCGGCCGGCTCGGCGGCCGCCATCTCGGTGTCCCAGTCGAGCCAGCCGGCGTGGTTTGCGGCGGTGTCGGCGAAGCCGTCCCGGGCCTTCACCAGCACCGGGGTGTCCGGGGTTCCGGCGAGCTCCAGTGCCTCCGCGACGGCGGGCAGGTATTCAATCCGGCGGGCCGGCTCAATGCCGCCGGAGGCGGTGACGACGGCGGCCGGACCGGCGTCGCGGATGCGGGCGGCGAGCTCCTTGGGCGCGAAACCGCCGAAAACCACCGAGTGGACGGCGCCGAGCCGCGCCGTGGCGAGCATGGCGATGGCCGCCTCTGGGATCATCGGCATGTAGATGACCACCCGGTCGCCGCGGCCCACGCCCCGGGCGCGGAGGACGCCGGCGAACCGCGCCACCTGGTCCGTCAGCTCGGCGTAGGTGAAGCTCTTCCGGAGGCCCAGCATGGCGGAGTCGTAGACCAGCGCCGTCCGCTCGCCGTGGCCGGCGGCCACGTGCCGGTCCAGGGCATTGAAGCAGGTGTTCAGTTCGCCGTCGGGGAACCAGCCGTAGAGCGGCGCTCGGCTCGAATCCAGGGCGCGGGTGGGCGGGACGCTCCAGTCGACCTTGCGGGCCGCGTCGAGCCAGAAGTGTTCCGGCTGGTCCATACTGCGCGCATAGCTGCTCCCGTAACTGGCGGGGCTGCGTCCTTCGGAGCTGCGTTCCGAGGTCTCCCGGTTGCCGGCGGTGCCCATGGCGTTCTCCCGTTCCACGACGTTGTGATGCAGACCATGCTAGACGGATGCTCCGACGCTCACAAGGGCTTTGTATACACGCGATAGGCCTATATAGGTTTTTCTGCCGGATTGCTTGGATGCGAAGCAGTCTGTGTATACACTGGTGGGGATTCGGCGAGGAAGGAGAGCATCATGCGCGCCAGCGACAGGGCCTATGCGGCACTCCGCGACGACATTATCGAGTGGCGGCTGGCTCCCGGCACAGTCCTCGCCGAGGTGGAGCAGTCCGAGCGCCTGGGCGTCTCCCGGACCCCGCTGCGGGAGGCGCTGAGCCGGCTCACCGCGGAGGGTTTGACGACGACGGCGGGCGGCCGCGGCGTCGTCGTCACCGACATCTCGCTGGAGGACATCGACGAACTCTTCGAGCTCCGCGAAACCCTGGAAGGCAAGGCCGCGGCGCTGGCCGCCGAACGCGGCGACCCGGCCGTCTTCGCCGGACTGCAGCGCGAGCTGTTGCGGGCGCCAGAGCTGATCAACGGCGCCGACCCCGCCCGGCACGACTACTACGACCTCGTCGGCCGGCTCGATGCCGCCGTCGATGCCGCCATCTCCAACGCCTACCTGGCCCAGGCGATGCGCAGCCTGCGCGTCCACCTGGTCCGGGTGCGCCGGCTGGCCGCCGACGACGCCGCACGCCTCACCGCCGCGGCCGCCGAGCACGCGGCGATCGCCGAGGCCATCGCCGCTGGCAACCCCCGGCTGGCCGAGGCCGCCACCACGCTTCACCTGCACCGCAGTCTTTCCCACGTCAAAGCAACCCACGTACCGCACTAGGTACGGACCCCCTCAGAAGGAGCACCATGGTCAAGGAACACCACGTCCGCGTCTACAAGAGCGAGGAAAACCTGGCCCGCGAGGACCAGCTGGCCTACAAGATCGCCAAGGTCGCCGCCGACCCGGTGGAGGTCACCGACGAGGTCACCGACATGGTGATCAACCGCATCATCGACAACGCCTCCGTGGCCATCGCCTCGCTGAACCGCGCGCCGATCGTGGCCGCCCGCGCCCAGGCCCTCACCCACGGCCCCAGCACCGGCGGCAAGGGTTCCAAGGTCTTCGGCATCGAAGAGCGCGTCTCCCCCGAATGGGCCGCCTGGGCCAACGGGGTGGCCGTCCGCGAACTCGACTACCACGACACCTTCCTGGCCGCCGAGTACTCCCACCCGGGCGACAACATCCCGCCGATCCTGGCCGTCGCCCAGCACGTCGGCTCCAGCGGCCGGGACCTGATCCGCGGCATCGCCACCGGCTACGAGATCCAGGTCAACCTGGTCAAGGCCATCTGCCTGCACAAGCACAAGATCGACCACGTCGCCCACCTGGGCCCCTCCGCCGCCGCCGGCATCGGCACCCTGCTGGGCCTCGACGTCGAGACCATCTTCCAGTCCGTCGGCCAGGGCCTGCACACCACCACCGCCACCCGGCAGTCCCGCAAGGGGGAGATCTCCACCTGGAAGGCACACGCCCCGGCGTTCGCCGGCAAGATGGCCGTCGAGGCCGCCGACCGCGCCATGCGCGGCCAGACCTCCCCCGTGCCGATCTACGAAGGCGAAGACGGCGTCATCGCCTGGATGCTGGACGGCCCCACCGCGGACTACCTGGTGCCGCTGCCCGAGGAGGGCGAGGCCAAGCGCGCCATCCTGGACACCTACACGAAGGAGCACTCCGCCGAATACCAGGCGCAGGCCTGGATCGACCTGGCCCGCAAGCTGCACGGCGAGCACCCGGAGGTCACGGACCCGGCCAACGTCGAGTCTGTCCTGATCAAGACCAGCCACCACACTCACTACGTGATCGGCTCCGGCGCGAACGACCCGCAGAAGTACAGCCCCACCGCCAGCCGGGAAACCCTGGACCACTCCATTCCGTACATCTTCACCGTCGCGCTGCAGGACGGCCGCTGGCACCACGTGGACTCCTACTCCCCCGAGCGCGCGGGCCGGCCGGACACGGTGGAACTCTGGCACAAGGTCACCACGGTGGAGGATCCCGAATGGACCCGCCGCTACCACAGCCTGGACATCTCCGAGAAGGCCTTCGGTGGCTCGGTGGAGATCACGCTCAAGGACGGCACCGTCATCACAGACCAGATCGCCGTCGCAGACGCCCACCCGCTCGGCGCCCGGCCGTTCGCCCGCGAGCAGTACGTGAACAAGTTCCGCACGCTCGCCGCGGGCCTGGTGGCCGAGGAAGAGATCGAGCGCTTCCTCGCCGCAGCCGCCCGCCTGCCCGAGCTCGCCGCCGGTGAGCTCGACCAGCTGAACATCAAGGCAGCCGACGGCGTGATCGACCTGACGGCCGCACCGAAGGGACTCTTCTAATGCTGTACTCGAAGACCACGCCGGAGCAGAAGCGGATCCGTTTCCGCGAGCTGCTCTCCTCCGGCACCATCGCGCAGTTCCCCGGCGCGTTCAGCCCGCTCTCGGCGCGGCTGATCGAGGAGAAGGGCTTCGCCGGGGTGTACATCTCCGGCGCCGTCCTGGCCAATGACCTGGGCCTGCCGGACATCGGGCTGACCACGCTCACCGAAGTGGCCACCCGGGCCGGGCAGATCGCTCGGATGACGGACCTGCCCTCGATCGTGGACGCTGACACCGGCTTCGGTGAGCCGATGAACGTCGCCCGGACCGTGCAGGAACTCGAGAACGCCGGCCTGGCCGGCCTGCACATCGAGGACCAGTTCAACCCGAAGCGCTGCGGGCACCTCGACGGCAAGAACGTCGTGGACCTGGACACCGCCACCAAGCGGATCCGCGCCGCAGCCGACGCCCGCCGGGACCCGAACTTCCTGATCATGGCCCGCACCGACATCCGCGCAACCGACGGCCTGGAAGCTGCCCAGCAGCGCGCCAAGGCCCTGGTGGAGGCCGGTGCCGACGCGATTTTCCCCGAAGCGATGAAGGATCTCTCCGAGTTCCAGGCCATCCGCGACGCCGTGGACGTGCCGATCCTGGCGAACATGACCGAGTTCGGCAAGAGCGCACTGTTCACGGTGGACGAGCTGGCCGGCGTTGGCGTCAACATGATCATCTACCCGGTGACCCTGCTTCGTAGTGCCATGGGCGCGGCGGAGCGTACTCTGGAGACGATCAAATCAGACGGCACCCAGGAGGCACAGGTTCCCAACATGCTGACCCGTGCACGGCTGTATGACCTCGTGGACTACGAGGCCTATAACCGCTTCGACACCGGGGTGTTCAATTTCCAGATCCCCGGCATCTGAGACCCCACCGGACCGCCGGCCCCGGCCGGACAACAGGCGTTAGGAACAAAGGAGTTCAGCATGGCTGACAACGAGA
>Ga0308160_10006537_pt1 | contig 11839 bp, 7 predicted proteins | sample PhyFR1_FD_201036 | JGI IMG/M metagenome (GOLD analysis project Ga0308160, IMG submission 201036) | Phyllosphere microbial communities from UC Gill Tract Community Farm, Albany, California, United States - DLSLF.R1 | ecosystem: Host-associated > Plants > Phyllosphere > Unclassified | place: USA... | reverse complement strand
CAAATTGTCCGTGTACGGCGTCGGCGCCGACCGCGGCGAGCAGGAATGGCGCGCCATCGTGCGCCAGGTGATCGCTTTGGGCCTGGTCACGGTCGACCACGACTCCTACAGTTCGCTCAAGCTCACCGAGGCCGCGCGTCCGGTACTGAAGGGCGAACGCAAGGTCGAGCTGCGCCAGTACCAGAAACCGGTCAAGCAGAAGCGCGCCACACCCACCCGCGGCTATGTCGAGACCGACCTGTCGTCCGCCGAGCAGGCGATCTTCGAGAAGCTGCGCTGGTGGCGCATGGAAACCGCACGCGCCCACAACGTGGCCGCCTTCATCATCTTCGGCGACGCCACCCTGCGCGAGATCTGCAAAGCCAAGCCGACCTCGCTGGACGAACTGCGCGGGGTGTCGGGCGTGGGCGCCAAGAAACTGGCGTCGTATGGCGACGAGATCGTCGCCATCATCACCGAGATGGTTTGAGGATTTATTTCTTCTCGAACACCAGGTCCCAGACCCCGTGGCCGAGCTTGATGCCGCGGTTCTCGAACTTGGTCAGCGGACGGTAAGCCGGCTGCGGCGCATAGCCGTCGGCGGTGTTCTTCAGCTGCGGCTCGGCGCCCAGCACTTCCAGCATTTGCACTGCGTAGTCTTCCCAGTCGGTGGCGCAGTGGATGTAGCCGCCGGCCTGCAGTTTGCTGCACAGCAGTTTGACGAAGTCCGGCTGGATCAGGCGGCGTTTATTGTGGCGCGCCTTGTGCCACGGGTCCGGGAAGAAGATATGGACGCCGTCCAGCGAGCCGTCGGCGATCATGTTGTTCAGCACCTCGACCGCGTCGTGCTGGATCAGGCGCAGGTTCGTGATGCCCTCTTCGCCGATCAATTTCAGCAGGCTGCCCACGCCCGGCGTGTGCACTTCGACGCCGATGAAATCCTTGTCCGGCATCACCTTGGCGATGTGGGCGGTGGTGCCGCCCATGCCGAAGCCGATCTCCAGGATCAGCGGCGCGGTGCGGCCGAACGGCGCGTGGAAGTCGAACCGTTCCTTGCGGTACTCGATCAGGAATTGCGGCCCGAATGCCTCGAGCGCGCGCGCCTGCCCGGTCGACAGGCGCCCAGCCCGCGTGACGAAACTGCGGATGCGGTGCTCGGTCGGGTCGTAGAGCATCGGACGGCCTTGGCTGTTGGTGGGCGTATCTGCGGACATGGGATCAATGATGTGGGAAGAAAAACGGGCGTCATTATACCCCGCGCCGCGCCGTACTCTTCTCGGACATAATGGCGGATTCACCACAGGAGATGCGCCCATGCGTCAGCAGTCCCACCCGATCGCCACCGAAGACAACGTCGCCACCTTCCAGCTGACCTCCTTCCATTTCGGCAGCGCCGGCAGCGGCAAGAAGGTCTACATCCAGGCTTCGCTGCATGCCGACGAGGTGCCGGCAATGCTGGTGGCGCACGTTCTCAAGCGCGAGCTCGAGCGGCTGGAACGCGAAGGCCGCATCCGCGGCGAGATCATCCTGGTGCCGGCCGCGAATCCGATCGGGCTGTCGCAGGTCGTTCAGGGTATCCCGTTCGGCCGTTTCGACCTGGCCAACGGTATCAACTTCAACCGCGCCTATAAACACGTCGCGGCCGACCTCAAGGCCTCGCTCGTCGGCCGGCTGGGCGCGGACGCCGCCGCCAACGTCGCCCTGATCCGCGAGCATGCGCGCCGCTCGATCGCCGCATGGGAGACCGAGAACGCCACCCAGGACCTGAAAAAGACCCTGCTCGGGATGGCGATCGATGCCGACGTCATGCTCGACCTGCACTGCGATAACGAAGCGGTGCTGCACTTGTACACCGGCACGCCGCTGGCGGACGTGGTCAGGCCGCTGGCGGCGCTGCTGGGGGCGCACGCGACCCTGCTGGCGCGCGAATCCGGCGGCGAACCTTTCGACGAAGCCTGCAGCCGCCTGTGGTGGGACCTGGCCGAGGCCTTCCCGGAAGCCGCCATCCCAATGGCCTGCATCGGCGTGACGGTGGAACTGCGCGGCGAGATGGACGTGCGCTACGAGCTGGCGGAACAGGATGCGCGCGCCCTGCTGCAGTTCCTGGCACGCCAGGGGGTGCTCGACATCGAACCCGATCCGCTGCCGGCATTGGTGGCCGAGCCGACGCCGCTGGAAGGCGTGGAACCGATCGCGGCGCCACATTCGGGGGTGCTGGTGTTCCTCAGGAAGCTGGGTGAGCGGGTACAGGCCGGGGACGCGCTGGCCGATATCGTGAACCCGGTCAGCGGGCAGGTGACGACCCTGCGCGGCACGCAGTCGGGGGTACTGTTTGCGAGTACGGCGCATCGCCACCTGCTGCGCGGGATGCATGTATGCAAGGTGGCGGGCGATGTCGCGAACCGGACCGGGAATCTGTTGAGCCAGTAACCGAGACGCCGTCATTCCCGCGCAGACGGGAACCCATACTGAGCGGGCCGAAGTTACCCAGCATGGATCCCCGTTTTCACGGGGATGACGTGCCTAGGCCGCCAGCGCATCCTCGAATAAATACCGCCGCGCCAGCAGTGGCCCGATCGCCTCCGCCGCCATCGGCCGCGCCACCAGGTAGCCCTGCACTTCGTTGCACCCGAGCGCGCGCAGGATCTGCAGCTGCTCGTGCGTCTCGACGCCCTCGGCCACCACCTCCATGCCGAGCGCATGGGCCATCGACACGATCGCCTGGAAGAACACCTGCCCTTCCTTCGAGCGGCCCAGCTCGGCGGTGAACGAGCGGTCGACCTTCAGCACGTCCATCTTCATGCGCTGCAGTTGCGACAGCGACGAGTAGCCGGTGCCGAAGTCGTCGACGTGCAGCTTGATGCCGAGCGCGCGGATCGCTGCCAGCTCGGCCAGGATCTCTTCCTGGTCGCCCATCATCGCCGATTCGGTGATCTCGACTTCCAGCAGGCCGGGCGCCACGCCATGGCGCAGCAGCGCATCGGCCAGCTCGCGCTGCACGCCGCCACGCAGGAACTGCTTGGGCGAGACGTTGATCGACACCGGCACCGCGAGTCCATGCGGCCCCTGGGCACGCCACGCCGCCAGCTGGGCGCAGGCGAGGTCGATCACGATGGCACCGATCGGCACGATCAGGCCGCTCGATTCGGCCAGCGGAATGAATTCGTCGGGGCGGATCATGCCCAACTGCGGGTGCTCCCAGCGCAGCAGTGCTTCCATGCTCAGCAGCTGGCCGGTGCGGGTGTCGACGCGCGGCTGGTAGTGCAGCACGAACTGCCGCTTCTCGATCGCTTCCAGCAGGCGCTGGCGCAGCTGGGCGCGGCTCCTGAGGGTGCTCGATTGCGACGGATCGAAGAAGCGGTACTGGCCCTTCCCCTCGTTCTTGCCGGCGTACATGGCGATATCGCTGTGGCGGATCAGCGTCGCGGCGTCGCTGCCGTCGCGCGGGAACACGCTGATGCCGACCGAGGCGCCGATCATGTGCTGCTCATCCAGGATCGTGAACGGCTTGCCGAAGGCCTGGATGATGCGCGCGGCAACCGTCGCCACCTGGTGCTGGCTGTCGAAGGGGCTGAGCAGCACGATGAACTCGTCGCCGCCGAAGCGCGCCACCCGGTCGCCCGGTCGCAATTGCGTCAGCAGGCGCGTCGCCGCGGCCTTCAGCAGGCCGTCGCCGACCGCGTGGCCGTGCGAATCGTTGACCTGCTTGAATTCGTCGAGGTCGATGAACAGCAGCGCCGCTTCCTGCCCGTTGGCTTCGGCATGCGCCAGCGCCGCGGGCACGAAATTCAGGAACCAGTGGCGGTTCGGCAGGCCGGTCAGGCTGTCTTCGTTGGCCAGGCGCGCCAGCTGCGCTTCGTGTTCCTTTCTCTGGCTGATGTCCTGCAGCGTGACGGCGAGGCCGTCGCCGACCCGTACCAGGCGCCGATGGCCCCAGCGGATATTCAGCCGGTTGTCGTCCGGCATACGCCGGTCTTCCTGGTGGAAGCCGGCCGTCATCGCCTGGCGGTAGTTGATGATCAGCTCGCGCGCATCGACGCCGCGGTCGACCTGGGACACCAGGCTGCCGACCAGTTCCTTGCGCGTCATGCCGTAGAAGAAGGCACCGCGCTCGTTGCAGTCGACGATGCGGAAGTCGACCATCTGGCCCTTGCGGTCGCGCACCGGCGCGACCATGTAGAAGCCGTCGTTGCCGCTCTCGGTGGCGGTGCGGTAGGCGCGCTGCACAGCATCCTGCTCGCGCGCCCGGGCGGCAGCGCGCAGCGACAGCATCGTCGCGATCGAGGCCAGCGCCAGCAGCACGATGCTGGCCACCAGCGTGTGGTTGCGGCTGTCGATCCAGTAGGCCTCGGCGCCGACCAGCGCCGCCTCGTGCGACAGCGCCACCAGCACGACAAGCGGATAAGCATTGGAGCGGTGCCAGCCCAGCACGCGCGCGCGGCCATCCGCAAAACCGCCGGCGCCCCTGGCGCCATCGACCAGCTGCACGCCGCGTGCCACCGGCCAGCGGTCGGCATTCGCCGGCAGCAGCGAACCGGCGCCGCGGGTGCGCAGGTTGCCATCGCCGTCCTGCTCGATGCGCAGGCCGTTGTCGATGCCGACCAGCGCCAGCAGGCTGCCCGCTCCCAGCGTCGGCGCGCTGACGAAGGAAGTGAAATAGGCGGCATCGACCGCCATCAGTAGCACGCCGTCGAATTCGTCGTCGGCGCTGTCGAGGCGGCGGGTAAATAAAATTGCGTCACGGGCGCCTTCCAGCTCGGGCGGCGGCGTGCCGATACGCAGCGCGCTCGAATTGCTGTCGCGGTGCTGGACGAAGAAACGCGCGCCGGACAGGTCGGCCTCGCGCCCGAGCAGGCGGCTGGACGAGCGGATGCGGCCGTCGCGCCCGACCACGCTGACGTTGACGAAGGCGGCATCGGTGAACATGCCGTCGCGCCGCATGTCTTCGATCAAAGTCGGGCTGTGCGCATGCTCCCAGCTGTGCTTGACCTGCATCGTGATCTGGTCCATCTGCGCAACCGAGCGGGTGACGTACTGTTCGTAGGCCTCGGCATAGGCATCGGCTTCCTTGAACGCCTGGTCGATGCCACGGCGCTGCTCGGCCTGCGCGCGCAGGCCGGCCGCACTCCATAACGCGATACAGGCCAGCAGCGCCAGCGCGGGCCACAGCAGGGCAAGGAAGCGGTGGGTACGCGGGGCGGTGTGCGCGCGGGAAGGCTGCATGCAATCTCTGACTTAGTTTCTGATCAGAAACGAAGTGTAAGAGTGGCACGTTACCGGTTGATGACGTGTGCAGGCAGTTGGCTGCTCAGACCTCATGCGTGGGCACAGAGTGCCCACCCTACCTGCTACACCCGCCGGGCTTCGGCCTGGGCCAGTACCTCGTTGACCTGGTTCAGGTCGGCCGGCTTGACCAGGTAATGGTCGAACCCGGCCGCCTGCGCCTCTTCGCGGTCCTGCGCCTGGCCGTAGCCGCTCAGCGCCACCAGCGTCGCGCCGGCGTTTTCGGGCTGGCTGCGCAGGCGGCGCGCCAGTTCGTAGCCGTCCATGTCGGGCAGGCCGATGTCGAGCAGCAGCACGTCCGGCCGCTGTTCGCGCGCCCTGACCAGCGCACCTTTGGCATCGTACTCGACGCTCACCGCATGGCCCTGCACGTCGAGCAGCGCGGCCAGCATCTGGGCGGCGTCGGCGTTGTCGTCGACCACCATCACGCGCAGATGGCCCGCGTCCGCCTGCCCCGGCGCGCCGGCGTCATCCGACGGGCGCGCGGCCGGCACCGCCAGGCTGGGCAGGCACAGCGAGAATTCGCTCCCTTGTCCAAGGCCGGCGCTGTGGGCATGGACGGTGCCGCCATGCAGCGCGATCAGGCTTTTTACCAGCGCCAACCCGATCCCGAGCCCGCCCTGCGAGCGGTCCGGCGTGCGTTCGGCCTGGGTGAACAGGTCGAAGATGTAGGGCAGCACTTCCGGCGCGATGCCGACCCCGCTGTCGCCCACCTTGACGTACACGTGGCCCTGGTCGGCATCCACCGTCACGTCCAGCACGATGCGGCCGCCCGGCGCGGTGTACTTGGCGGCGTTGTTGAGGATATTCGAGATCACCTGCACCAGGCGCGTGCGGTCGCCCAGCACGTGGGCCGGCTGGCCGGACAGCTGCAGGGTCAGCGCGTGGCGGCGCGCGTCGATCAGCGGGCGTACCTGCTCCACCGCCGCGGCCACGATCACGTTCAGGTCGAGCTCTTCTTTTTCCAGCGTGACCAGCCCGCGCGTGACGCGCGAGACGTCCAGCAGGTCGTTCACCAGATCGGTCATGTGGGCCGCCTGGCGCGCGATGATCTCGCTGGCGTTGGCCACGCTCTTCGGATCGTGGCGGCCGAGCTTGAGCAGCTGCGCCGCGGTCATGATCGGCGCCAACGGGTTGCGCAATTCGTGCGCCAGCATCGCCAGGAACTGGTCCTTCTGGCGGTTGGCGGCGCGCAGTTCGTCCTCGATCAGCTTGCGCGGGGTGACGTCGCTGCCTTCGACGAAGATGCCGGAGACGGCGCCGTTGGCGTCGCGGATCGGCTGGTAGACGAAGTCGACGAAGCGCTCGACCAGCGCCCCGCCCGGCTCCTGCTGCAGGCGCAGCGGCACGGCATGGCCGACGAAGGGTTGGCCGCTGGTGTACACGCGGTCGAGCAGCTCGAAGAAGCCCTGCCCCGTTACCTCCGGCAAGGCTTCGCGCGCGGTCTTGCCGACCAGGTCGCGGTGGCCGACCAGCTGCAGGTAGGACTGGTTGGTCAGCTCGAACACGTGCTCCGGCCCGCGCAGCACGGCCATGATGCCGGGCGCCTGCTCGAACAGCGCGCGGAAGCGCTCGTTTTCCTCCTCGCGGTATTTTTCGGCCAGCACCTGCTCGGTGACCTCGACGCAGGCGCAGTACATGCCGGCGATCCGGCCGCGCTCGTCGCGTACCGGCGAATACGAAAACGTGAACCAGGTCGGCTCGTCGTAGCCGTGGCGGTTCATCTCCAGGTACAGGCGGTCGGCGTAGGTCGCCTCCCCGGCCAGTGCGCGCTCGATCAGCGGATGGATGTCGTCCCAGATCTCGGACCAGATATCGTAAAAGCGCCGCCCCAGCGCCTGCGGATGCTTTTCGCCCAGCACGTCGCGGTAGGAGTCGTTGTACAGGAAGGCCAGTTCCGGTCCCCAGGCGACGAACATCGGGAACTTGGAATTGAGCATCAGCCCGACCACCGTGCGCAGCGCCTGCGGCCAGTCGCGCGGATGGCCCAGCGGCGACGCCGACCAGTCGTGCGCGCGCATCATCGCGCCGACCTCGCCGCCGCCGCTGAGGAACATGAGCGCGCCGGAAACGCAATCGAGCTTGTCGTGTGGTGAGTCGGGTGGGCCGGTTCGGTGGTCGTCGTCTGGCATGGTCGATACGGAAGCAGTTACGGCTTCAGTTTGCCATAAGGTCAAGAAAGGCGGCGCGCGGGCGGGAGTTGCTGGGCGGGGTGAACGGCAGGAAAGCATGGAGCGGGTGAAGGGAATCGAACCCTCGTCTTAAGCTTGGGAAGCTTCGGCTCTACCATTGAGCTACACCCGCGTCAGCAGCATTTTACGCGGCTTCACCCGCTATTGCCAGCCTGACAGCGTGGTCGCGCTGAAGAAAGGCTGATCCATCGCTCAGGAACATCTCGGGAACGATTTGTGCGTAAAAGCAACGATTGCGATTATTTTCACAATGGAGCGAAAAATTATCATAATGCTTTGATATGTTGTAATATCATAACTAACGTATCCTTGTAGAAACCAACCGTTCGGAGCCAGTATGAAACTCAGCAATTTCGGTGTTCTTGCTTTTACCTTTGCCGTAGCAGCGACTTCCGGGCTGGCACATGCCGGACAGATTTCCTTCAATGCCACGAATTGCCAAGGCACTACTGCTTCCAGTGCAGTGACGTGTTCGGCCAGTACGGCCGGCGTGAATTATGGTGCCACGGTGACGGCCTGGTCGGCACCTGGCACCGGCAAGTTCGGCAGCGCAGCGATGGCCTACTATCCCGGTTCCGGCGTCGGCATCACCTCTCCTGGCGAATCCACTACCAGCCCGGATCATGCGATCGACAACAATGGCGCCACCGAGGCGCTCCTGATTAATTTTGGCACGAACAACGTTGCACTAAACCAGCTGTCGATCGGCTGGGCCTACAATGACGCCGACGTCAGCATCCTGCGTTATACCGGAACCCAGGCCCCGGTGCTCGGCAACAGCACGGTCGCCAGCCTAACCGGCGCAACCGGCTGGGAGTGGGTAGGCGACTATGCCAACCTGAGTGCCAGCAACCCCTTGAATTTCAATAACACTGGCGACGTCAAGACTGCCTCCTGGTGGCTCGTCAGTGCCTACAACTCGGCCTATTCGGATGGCGGTTTTTCGTGGTACTTAGGTAACAACAACGATTACTTCAAGCTCTCCGGCTTCGCGGGCAACGTCGTCGCCCAAACGCCGACGCCGCCAACCCCGCCGGCCTCAGGCACCAAGGTACCGGAACCGGGAACCCTTGCCCTGTTCGGCATTGCCATGCTCGGTTGCGTTGCGGCACGGCGCAAGTCGAAAACCATGTAAGACAAGCCTCACCGTCCGGAGGCGCATTAAAGCGAAGTCATTACCGTGACTTCGCTTTTTTTTGGCCGCATGACCCTGCTCTAATTTATTCGTTTGAAATAGCCGGTATGGACTCATATAGTAAGCACTCATCCATATCACTTTTTCAAGACCAGACTCATGGCCAATTTCGACATCTCCGGCATCGTGCAGGGCTTGCATGACGCCCGCCAGCAATGGCGCCAGGCGCACCGCCCTGCCACGGGCGAAGTGCGAGGCATCGAATTTCCATCGCGCGATGCCCTGGCCGCCATCGTCGGGCAGCTGAAGGGCGTGCTGTTCCCGATGCGCCTGGGGCCGACCGGCCTGCGCCAGGAGAGCGAGGAATTCCATGTCGCCCATGCGCTCGACTCGGCCCTGCATGCGCTGCTGCGCCAGGTGGAAATCGAGCTCAAGTACAGCGCGGCGCTGCAGCAGCGCACCAGCAGCGACAGCGCCGGCCGGGCTCTCGAAGTCACGCAAGCCTTCGGCGCCGCCCTGCCCGGCATCCGTATCATGCTCGACAGCGACGTGCTGGCCGCCTACCAGGGCGACCCGGCCGCGCGCAGCGTCGACGAAGTGCTGCTGTGCTATCCGGGCATCCTGGCGATGATCCATCACCGCATGGCGCATTGCCTGTATAAACTCGGCCTGCCGCTGCTGGCGCGCATCATCGGCGAGCTGGCGCATGCGGAAACCGGGATCGACATCCATCCCGGCGCCACCATCGGCGCCGGCTTCTTCATGGACCACGGCACCGGCATCGTGATCGGCGAAACCGCCATCATCGGCCAGCGCGTGCGCCTGTACCAGGCCGTCACGCTGGGCGCCAAGCGCTTCACGACGCTGGCCGACGGCTCGCTGCAGAAAGGCCAGCCGCGCCACCCGGTGGTCGAAGACGATGTGGTGATCTATGCCGGCGCCACCGTGCTCGGCCGCATCACGATCGGCAAGGGCGCCGTCATCGGCGGCAACGTCTGGGTGACCCACGACGTGGCGCCGGGCGCGCGCATGGCGCAGGCGGCGGCGCGCGAGGATGGCGTCAACGGCCACGCAGACGCTACCTAGGTCACCTCGCAACGCCTTTACTTCGGGCTGTCGACCGTGTAGCCGCTGGCCCTGAGCGCCGCCAGGTAGCCGCTCGGGTCGAACACGTCCTTCATGTCGAGCACGGCGAAGGTGGATGCGTGTTCCGCCATCGCCTTTTCGGCGGCCTCCAGCCAGGTGGTGCGCAGGCGCTCGCGGATCGAGCGGAATTCCGGGCTGGCCTGCTCGCCGGCCGTGCTGCCCAGGATGGCCTCGTCGCAGGCCTGCGCCTGCGTCGCGTAGTCGAGTCCTTCGATCTCGGCGATGTTGCCGTTGGCCCAGGCGTTGGCGCGCTGCTGCAGGGCGCCCAGGTCCTGTTCCAGGCTGTCGAGGGTGCGGGCCAGGCAGGCGGCGTCGTTCAGCTGGGTCTTCTTGAATTCCGTGATCGCCTTGCCCACGTTGTCCAGCTTCAGTTCGAAACCGGACGACATCACCTTGACCTTGTTGGCCTTGGCGAGCTGGAAGATGCGATCGCGCACGACACTGCTGTTTGCCAGGCCGAATTTGTCGCGCCCGGCCGCCTGCAGGCGTTGCGCCGCGAAGACCGGCCGCAGCCGTTCCACGTCCTCGTCGCTGCCGATGTACCTGCCCTTCAATACCGTCCAGCGGGCGTAGACATCGGCCGGCAGCACGTCGTGCAGCGTGGCGCCGTCCGGGTTCTTCCGGATGCCGATCAGGCGCGGCAGTTGCGGCAGCAGGCTCAAGCCCTTGAAGAAGCCGACATGCGCCGAGGCCGACGGCGGCGCCAGCAGCACCTGCGACTGGGACAGCAGGCGCTCGACCCGGCCGGCATCCCACTCCATGTTCTTCGGCAGCGGCGAATACAGGCCGAACACCCACATCACGTGCTCGCCCTTCGACACCTTCCAGACCCCGGGGCCGGGCCGGCGCCCGGACACGACGATTTGGGCGGGTGCCGTTTGCAGGCCCTGCAGTTCCAGGGCCGTGCCCTCGGCCTGGGGCGCGGTGGCCTGGGGTGCTTCCACCGGCGGCGCAGCCGGCTCGGCAGTGGTTTGCGCCAGCGCCGGCCATGCCGCAGGCAAGGACAACGCGCCCAGCACCAGTGCGCATGCGATACGCTTGTTCATGGCATGCCGCTTTCTCATTTCGGGCTCTCGACCGTGTAGCCCCTGGCCTGCAGCGCGGCCAGGTAACTCTTCGGTCCCACGATATCGCTCATCGCCAGCATGGCGAAGCTGGCCTTGTTCCTGTCGAGCGCAGTTTCGACTGCCTTCAGCCATGTCGCCAGGCGGCGTTCGGGCAAGTTCTGCATTTGAGGATTGTTTTTGGCGAAAGAGCCGCCGAGCATGGCGTTGTTGCAGGCATCCTCGCGCTCGGCGTAATCGATGTTGCGGATGTCGGCGATGTTGCCGTTGGCCCAGGCATTGGCACGGCTGCGCATCGCGTCGATATCGCTTTCGAAGCGGTCCAGGGTCTTGACGAAGCAGGCCGTGTCTTCCATCTGCGACTGCTTGAATTCGTTGAGGGCGCGGCGTGGATTGTCGATCGAGATGTCGACGCTGGCCTGGGTCACTTTGATGTCGTGCTTCCTGGCGATCTTTTCGATCTGTTTGCGCACCGCGATGGATCGGACGAGGCCGTTCTTCTTCAGTCCGGCATCCATCAATTCGTCGGAAGCAAAGAAAGGGCGGTAGTGTTCGACCGCCTCGTCATCGCCGATGTACTTGCCCTTGAGCGCCTGCCAGCGCGCGTAGACGTCGGCCGGCAGCATGTCGTGCAGGGTGGCGCCGTCCGGACTCTTCCTCATGCCGATCATCGCCGGCAGCGCGGCGAGGGTGCCGAAGATACTGCTGGTGCCGACGCTGATGCCAGGCGGCGTCAGCACTTCCTGCGACTGCGCGACCAGCCGTTCGACCCGGCCGGCATCCCATTCCATCTTTTGCGGCAGCGGCGAATACAGGCCGAACACCCACATCACGTGGTCACCTTTGGACACCTTCCACAGGCCGGGACCGGGACGCTTGCCGGACACCAGGATCTGGGCAGCCACGGCCTCCGGCGCCGGCGCATCGGCCGCCGGCTGCGTCAGTGCTGCAGGTGCGGGTGCGGGCGCAGGCTCCGGCTGGGTTTGGGCAAGGACAGGCAACATCGCGCAACTCAGGACGAGCGCGCAGGCAGTGCGTTT
>Ga0308160_10006536_pt1 | contig 11840 bp, 7 predicted proteins | sample PhyFR1_FD_201036 | JGI IMG/M metagenome (GOLD analysis project Ga0308160, IMG submission 201036) | Phyllosphere microbial communities from UC Gill Tract Community Farm, Albany, California, United States - DLSLF.R1 | ecosystem: Host-associated > Plants > Phyllosphere > Unclassified | place: USA... | reverse complement strand
CCGGTGAAGGGTTATTTCGCCTGGAGCCTGGTCGACAACTTCGAGTGGGCCGAAGGCTATGGCCGCCGCTTCGGCCTGGTGCACATCGACTACGACACCCAGCAACGCACGCTCAAGGACAGCGGCAAGTGGTACCGCGGCTTCCTGCGCCAGGACTAACGCACGATAAAAACACGGAGACGAGATGAACAAGAAGCTGCACCTGTCTGTACTGGCCCTGGCCGTCGCCTTTGCCTTTCCCGCCACTGCCGCACCCACGGCGGCGCTGACCGACTGGCCCGCGCCGAAAAGCGCGATCGCGAAGGATGCGAAACTGGAAGCGCGCGTCGCCGAGATCGTGGGCAAGATGACGCTGGCCCAGAAGATCGGCCAGATGACCCAGGCCGAGATCAAGACCGCCACGCCGGACGACGTCAAGCGCTACTACCTCGGCTCGGTGCTGAACGGCGGCGGCAGCTGGCCGAACAACAACAAGCACGCCACTGCCGCCGACTGGCTGGCGCTGGCCAACGCCTATTACGACGCCTCGATGGCCACCGACATGGCGATCAAGGTGCCGGTCATCTGGGGCATCGACGCCGTCCACGGCAACAACAACGTGGTCGGCGCCACCATCTACCCGCACAACATCGGCCTGGGCGCGGCCCACGATCCGAAGCTGGCCGGCGAGATCGGCGCCGCCACCGCGCGCGCCGTGCGCGCCACGGGTCTCGCCTGGGTCTTCGGCCCGACGGTGGCCGTGGTGCGCGACGACCGCTGGGGCCGCACCTACGAAAGCTTCTCGGAAGACCCGCTGCTGGTGAAAAGCTATGCCGGCCCTTACGTGAAGGGGCTGCAGGGTCGCTTCGACAAGGACGCGAACGTAGTCGCCTCGATCAAGCACTTCATGGGCGACGGCGGCACCGACCAGGGCAAGGACCGCGGCGTCACCAAAGCCAGCGCCGAGCAGATGATGAACATCCACGGCCAGGGTTACTATCCCGGCCTGGAGGCGGGCGCGCAGACGGTCATGATCTCGTTTAACAGCTGGACCGACACTGCTACCAACACCGAACACGGCAAGCTGCACGGCAGCCGCGTGGCGATCACCGACATCTTGAAGAACAAGCTGGGCTTCGACGGCTTCGTCGTCAGCGACTGGAACGGCATCGCCGAAGTGCCGGGCTGCCGCAACGACAGCTGCGCCCAGTCCGTGAACGCCGGCATGGACATGTTCATGGTGCCGGACGACTGGAAGGCCTTCATCGCCAACACCACCAAACAGGTAGAAAGCGGCGAAATCCCGATGGCGCGCATCGACGACGCCGTGACCCGCATCGTGCGCGTGAAGCTGCGCGCCGGGCTGTTCGGCAAGCGGCCTTCGACCAACGCCTATGCCGGCAAGGACGCGGCATTGCAAGACCGCGCCCTGGCGCGCCGCGCCGTGCGCCAGTCGCTGGTGCTGCTGAAGAACGAGGGACCAGCGCTGCCGCTGGCGAAAGGTAAAAAAATCCTGGTGGTCGGCAAGACCGCCGACAGCATCTCGAACCAGACCGGCGGCTGGTCGCTCACCTGGCAGGGCACGGCCAACACGAATGCCGATTTCCCGAACGCCGACAGCATCCTGGCCGGCATCCGCGAAGCAGCCGGCGCCGCCAACGTGAGCTACAGCGCCGATGGGGCGGGGGTGAACGTGGCCGACTTCGACGCGGTGGTGGCCGTGATCGGCGAAACCCCGTATGCCGAAGGCGACGGCGACATCGGCCCGACCGGCACGCTGCGCCACAGCGGCCGCCATCCGGAAGACCTGGCCGTGCTGCGGGCGGTTGCCGGCAAGGGCAAGCCGGTGGTCACCGTGTTCGTGGCCGGGCGCCCGCTCTGGGTCAACGACCTGATGAATTTGTCCGACACCTTTGTCGCCGCCTGGCTGCCGGGCAGCGAAGGCAAGGGCGTGGCCGATCTGCTGGTCGCGGGGCCGAAACGGTATGACTTCACCGGTACGCTGTCGTTCTCGTGGCCGAAGACCGTTTGCCAGACCGACCTGAACGCCGGCAGCGCCAATTACGATCCGCTGTTCAAGCTCGGCTACGGCCTGCGCACGGGCACGCGCTCGCAACTCGGCCAGCTGGATGCGAACTACCCGGCCGGCGGCTGCGGCGTCAGCGACAGCTTCCCGGTGTATGGCCAGGCCGACCGCGCCAGCTTCCCGCTGGCGATCAGGAGCGGCGGCGAATTCAAGCCGCTCGGCGCCGACCTGAACGCCACGTTCACGCTGCCGAACGTCAGCGTGCAGACGTCGCAGATCAACACCCAGCAGGATGCCAAGCAGGTCACCTGGACCGGGCCTGCCAGCATCGAGGCGCGCGGCACGAAGGCCATCGTGCTGCCGCCGCAAGCGGCCCAGGATGGCGCGCTGCGCTTCGACACCATCGTCAGCGCCGCGCCGGCGGGCAAGGTGACGATTGCCATGGCCTGCGGCGCCAACGCCGCCTGCGGCACGCCGCTCGACGCCACCGCGCTGTTCGCGCGCCTGGCCGGCAAGGGCAAGCAGACCGTCAAGATTCCTCTGGCCTGCTTCAGCGCGCGCGGCGCCAACCTGGCGCGGGTCGAGGCGCCGTTCGTGGTGGGCAGCAGCGCCGCCTTGACAGCCTCGTTCACCAACATCGACATCCTGGGCGGCGGCGCGAAAGAGGCGGATGCCGTGCGCTGCGAGGAACTGAAATGAACATGCCCAGCCTGGTTGCCGACATCGGCGGCACGAATGCGCGTTTCGCCCTGCATCACGAGGGCCGCTTCGACTGCATCGAGGTGCTGCCTTGCGCCGGCCACGCGACGCTGGCCGACGCCATGCACAGCTACCTTGGCGCGGCGGGCAAGCGCGGCTTTGCCGTGGATGACATCCGCCATGCGGCGATTGCGATTGCCAATCCGGTCGAGGAAGACCGGGTCAGCATGACGAATCACCACTGGAGCTTTTCGATCTCCGGCCTGCGCGACGAGCGTGCGCTGTCGACGCTGTTGGTGGTGAACGACTTCGCGGCGCTGGCGATGTCGCTGCCTTATCTGCAACCGTACCAGCGCGAACGTATAGGAGGAGATGCGGGCGGCGGCATCGATCTGAGCGGACGTCCGATCGGCCTGATCGGCCCCGGCACCGGTCTCGGTGTGTCGGGCGTGATCCCGGCCGGCGGCCAGTGGACCTCGCTGGCGGGCGAAGGCGGGCACGCCAGCTTTGCGCCCTGCACGCGCGACGAGTTCGTCATCCTCGAACGGCTGCAGGAAGAATACGGCCATGTGTCGGCCGAACGCCTGCTGTCCGGGTCGGGCCTGGAAGCGATCCACCGAGTGCTGTCGGGCGATTCGCTGGCCGCGCCCGACATCACGCGCCAGGCACTGGACGGTTCATGCGACGCCTGTATTCGTACGGTCGAGACGTTTTGCGGTATCCTCGGCAGCGTTGCCGGCAATGTCGCCCTGACCCTGGGCGCCACCGGCGGCATGTACATCGGCGGCGGCATCGTGCCGCGCCTGGGATCCTTGTTTGCGCAGTCTTCGTTCCGGCGGCGATTCGAAGACAAGGGGCGCCTGTCGCCCTATCTCGCGCGCATTCCGACCTGGCTGATTACCGAACCTTATCCGGCGCTGCAAGGCGTGGCGGCCATGCTGTCCGCGCACATCGCCAACCAACAATAAAGAAGCACTGAAGGAGGCAACATGGAACACACCGCAAGCGGCGTACGCATCGACAAAAGCGGCGCCGCACCAGCTGACGGCGAACTGAAGTCGAATACCGGCCCGCTGGTCATCGTCACCATCCTGTTCTTCATGTGGGGTTTGCTGACCTCGCTGAACGACGTCCTGATCCCGCACCTGAAATCGATCTACACGCTGACCTATGTGCAGGCGATGCTGGTGCAGTTCTGCTTCTTCGGCGCCTACTTCATCGTCTCGATTCCCGCCGGCGGCCTGATCCGCCGCATCGGCTACCAGCGCGGTGCCGTGACCGGCCTCTTGATCGCCGCCAGCGGCTGCGCGCTGTTCTACCCGGCGGCGCAGAGCGGCTATGCGCTGTTCCTGTTCGCCTTCTTCGTGCTGGCCAGCGGCATCACGATCCTGCAGGTGGCGGCCAATCCTTACGTCACCGTGCTCGGACCGGCGCGTACCGCGTCCAGCCGCCTGACGCTGACGCAGGCCTTCAATTCGCTCGGCACCACCATCGGCCCACTCTTGGGCGGCATGCTGATCCTGTCGGCGGCCGCGGTCGGCGCCGACCAGCTGGCGGCCATGACGGTGGCCGAGCAGGCAGCCTACAAGGCGCAGGAAGCGGCTACCGTGCAGGGGCCTTACCTGGCGCTCGCCGCGGCGCTGGCGGTCCTGGCGGTGCTGTTCGCACTGGCGCGCCTGCCGAAGATCAACCATGAAGAAGGTCCTGCGGCGGCCGCCGTGGCCGGCAAGGGTTCGGCCTGGAGCTACCGCCACCTGGTGCTGGGCGCGGTGGCGATCTTCGTGTACGTGGGCGGCGAGGTCAGTATCGGCAGCTTCCTGGTCAACTTCCTGGGCGAGTCGCACATCGCGGGCCTGGACCACGCGGCGGCGGCCAAGTACGTCAGCATGTATTGGGGCGGCGCGCTGATCGGCCGCTTCATCGGCTTTGCCGTGATGCGCTACGTCAGCCCGGGCAAGACACTGGCCTTCAACGCGCTGGGCGCGATCGCGCTGGTGCTGCTGGCGACCTTCACGCAAGGTTCGGTGGCGATGTGGGCGATTGTCGCCGTCGGCCTGTGCAACTCGATCATGTTCCCGACCATCTTCAGCATGGCGCTGCATGGCCTGGGCCGTCATACCGGCCAGGGTTCGGGCATCCTGTGCATGGCGATCGTCGGGGGCGCGATCGTGCCGTTCATCCAGGGCTGGATGGCGGACAGCATCGGGCTGCAGATTTCCTTCCTGGTGCCGGCGGCGTGCTACCTGTTCATCCTGTTCTTCGGGGTGAAGTATGCGGGGCTGCACCGCGAAGGGGCCGCGCAGTAACCGGAGTCTGTAGCGTCAACCGTACGGTGGGGTCTTTGAGGCCGGGGGCCTCAAAGACGAAGTGCCCACGCGGAACGTCGCGTTATGTTGACGTTTGATCCATCGAAAATGAAACGCCGCGTTGACGCTTCTGGAAGCGCTAACGCGGCGTTTGTTTTTCGGCGAGGTCAAGCGTCAACACGATGCCAGCGTTCGCGTGGGCACGGGGTGCCCACCGTACGGTCGACGTCAACGATATCGCAGACGTTTGTTCGGCGCGGGTTTTATTTGGCGACGCCGCAGTACTGACGCACGTACGTCTCATGCGGCGGCAACTGCGCCACGGTCCGGTTCACCGTCCCGCTGATGTTGTCCAGGAAGCCCTTCAGCTCCGCATCTCCCATCAAGTCCGCTGTCTGGTGATGCCCGTCCGGCATGATCCCCTGGCCCAGCATCACCTGGATCCACGAGTTCTCCGCAAACAGTTCGTTCGGCGCCCGGAACACGCGCCCGGTCTCGCGGAACAGATCGATGCGGTGCTGCAGCGAGGCCGGCACGTCCATCTCGGCGCAGGCGCGCCAGTAGGGCGTGTCGCGGCGATTCGTCACCTTGTAGTGCAGCACGATGAAGTCGCGGATATGCGCGATCTCGTCCGCCGCCTGGCGGTTGTATTCGGCCACGTCGCTGGCGCGGATGCCGTTCGACGGGAACATCTGCATCAAACGCACGATGCCGCGCTGGATCAGGTGGATGCTGGTCGATTCGATCGGTTCCAGGAAGCCGCTGGCCAGGCCGATGGCGACGCAGTTGCCGACCCAGACCTGCTTGCGCTGGCCCGGCTGGAAGCGGATCACGCGCGGCTGCATCAGCGGCTCGCCGGTGACGTGCCGGTTGAGCGTGGCAATCGCCGCCTCGTCGTCGATGAAGCGGCTCGAGAACACGTGGCCGTTGCCGACCCGGTGCTGCAGCGGGATACGCCACTGCCAGCCGGCTTCGCGCGCGATCGAGCGGGTGTAGGGCACGGCTTCGCCGCTGGACGCGGTTTGCAGGGCGGCGGCGCTGTCGTTGAACAGCCAGTGCGACCAGTCCTCGTATTCCACGCCCAGCGCGCCACCGATCAGCAGCCCACGGAAACCGCTGCAGTCGATGAACAGGTCGCCTTCCAGTTCGGTGCCGGAATCGAGCCTGATCGAGCGGATCGTGTTGGCCTGCGCGTCCTTTACCACGTCGACGATCTTCGCCTCGACCCGCTGCACGCCGTAGTGTTCACTGAAGCGGCGCAGGAAGCGCGCATAGGCGCCGGCGTCCATGTGGTAAGCGTAGTTGATGATCTGCTTCGGCAGGTGGGCGAAGCGGTTCAGCTGGGCCGCGCGGTGTTCGAGGCAGTAGTCGCCGTAGTCGCCGGCCAGGCCGCGCTCGCGGCCCTTGTGCCAGAAGTGCTGGAAGCCGGCGGTCCAGTGGTCGATGCCGGTATTGCCGAAGGAGTGGATGTAGTCCTGGTGCACGTCGCGCCAGTTCTCGAAGCTGATGCCCAGCTTGAAGGTGGCATGGGTGGCAGCCATGAATTCCTGCTCGTTGATCTCCAGCAGGTGGTGGAAGTTCTGCAGCGTCGGAATGGTCGCTTCGCCCACGCCCACGGTGCCAATTTCGTCGGACTCGACCAGCTTGATGTCAAGGCGCTTGCCGAGCGATTTACTCAGGCAAGCGGCGACCATCCAGCCGGCCGTGCCGCCGCCGGCGATCACCACGCGGCGGACGGGTTTGTTATTCACGTGCGTCTCCATGCATGTCTCCTCAGCGGTTCATTCGCTTTAATAATTGGGCGCGCAGGGCGCGTACGGCGGCATCGTCGAGCGGGTTCAATACGCCGCGTGCGTGCGGCGGGATATGGGCCGCGGTCTCCGCGTCGGCCTCGAACACGTAGCGTTTGAACAGCCCCTGCCAGGCGCGGCGCTGCTCGGGCGGCAGGTCGCGCACGCTCATCAAGGCGTGCATCAGCGCGTTGATCGGCGTGTCCATGTAGTTTGGCGACTGGCGCCACCAGTAGTTCACCAGCACGTTGAACGGGGACAGCGCCTCGATGTGGTGCCACCACATGCTCGGGATGAAGAGGGCGTCGCCCGGCGCCAGTTCGGCCACCCGCGCGTGGCGCATGGCGTCGGCGAATTTCGGGAAGCGGTGCAGGTCGGGCTGGTGGAAATCGACCAGGCTGATCGGCTGGCCGGCCGGCGTCAGGTCGAGCGGGCCGATGTACAGGTTGTCCACCTGCTCCGGCGGGAACAGGGTAAAGCGCCGCCGTCCGGCCGCCACGCAGGCGATGTTGTCCGGTAAATCGTAGTGGGCGGCGATGCGGGTGCGGTTGCCGATCCAGATGCTGGCCAGGGCGTCGCGGCTTCCGAGGTCGATGTCGTTCTCGGCGCGCAGGCCCGGCAGGCAGGTGTCGATCGTGGTCGAGCCGACGTAGATCGCCGGCGGAACGTCGTCGCGCAGGTGGCCGCGCAGCTCGGCCAGCACCGCGTCCAGGCGCGCCCGCACCGGCGCGAAATTAAAGCCGGTGAAGTCCTGGTTGTAGAAGAAGCGGCCGCCGATGTCGGGCGCGCCCAGCATGGCGGTGACGGTGGCGTCGCGGTAGAAGCGGCGCAGGTAGGCGTCGGCACTGTCGAACGAGGCGATCGCCGCGCGCACCAGCGGCCAGCGCGCCACCAGGCCGCGCAGCACCACCGGCTCGGTCGAGGTCAACAGCGCATCGCTCAGGACCCCGGGGTCGCCGGCGTCGATCTCGCGGATCGGTTCAGCGCTGTCCGGCATGGCGTCGGTTCTTGCGGTCGATCAGGGCGCGGAACTGCGACAGCGAAGCGAGCACCATGTAGATCGCCTGCAGGTGGCCGGCGGCGTGCAGGCTCGCCAGGGCCGCGCCGTCGAGTGCCGCCAGGCGCTCCTCGTGGATGGTGTAGAAGCCGGCCAGGCGGTTGTCCGAGCCGTCGTCGAGGGTGATGTCGAGGACGAAGGATTCGAGCAGATTGTGCTGGAGCAGGGCGGCGGTGAAGCTGCGCGCACCCTCCAGGCCGAGGTGGATCGCGCGCAGGACCGAGGCCATGCGCTCGGTGTACTCGGTGTTGCCGCCTTGCGGCAGGAACAGCGGCTCGCCCTGGTCGCGGCTCAGGCGCGGGCTGTCGAGGTCGACGTGGACCACCAGTTCGGCGCCGTCGGTGCCGATCAGGAAGGGCTGGCGCTGGATCGACAGCGGAATCTCGGACGCGTCCCAGTGCGCACCGTCGAGGAACAGGTTTTCGCCCGGTTGGAAGCCGAACAGGGCCAGCGCATCGTAGCTGCCTGCGCCGTTCTGCTGGAAGACAATCGGGTAGTGCGCCTGCAAGGTGCGGAACTCGTCCGGATACGTCAGGGCCGACATCACGTTGTCGCCGTAGGCGGCGCCGCGGGTGGCGATCACGCGCATGGCGGCGTGGTCGATATTGTTCAGTAAGACAGGATTCGGCATGGTTGTCTCTTTGTTGTGATTGTCAGGTCCGCGGCAGGCCGTGTGCGCGGATGTGGGACAGCAGTTCGCGGTTCGCGGGCAGGGCGGGCAGCATGCGCCGCGTCAGGTCGGCCGCCTCGCGGAAGTAGCGGTCGGCCAGGGCGCCGTCGGCGCGGCGGGTGGCGCCGGCATCATTGCGCCAGCCCATCCCGTACAGCACGTACTGCCAGCTGGCGGTCGGGAAGACTTCCTCGATGCGCGGGAAGTCGCCGCGCATCGGCGCGCGGTAGCGCCACAGCGACAGCAGTTCGCGCAGGCGTTCGGGCACCGATTCGGGCGCGCGGTTGTCGCGCCAGTAGGCATTGTCTTCGCGCCGGCTCAGTACGTAGTGCAGCTTCAGGAAGTCGATCACGCGCTCCCAACGGTAGCGGAAGGTGTCGTTGAAGCGGCGCGCGACGACATCCATGTGCTCGCGCGTGACCGGCATTTCGTCGACGATCATCGCCGCCGAGAGTTCGACCATGGCCAGGGCCGAGGCTTCCAGCGGTTCGATGAAGCCGCTGGAGAGCCCGACGGCCACGCAGTTGCGGTGCCAGAAGCGTTCGCGGTAGCCGGGCTGGAAGCCGATTTTCCGAGGAGCCGGGCATTCCTGCGGCCCGCCGCTGGCGGCGACGTAGGCGCGCAGGGCGCGTTCCGCTTCCTCGTCGCTCGTGTGGGCGCTGGAGTACACGTGGCCGACGCCGCGCCGGGTCGGCAGGCCGATGTCCCAGATCCAGCCGGCCTGCTGGGCGGTGGAGGTGGTTTGCGAAGCGATCGGACTGTCCTCGCGCGCGTAGGGCACCTGCACGGCCAGGGCGGTGTCGTTGAACAGGACGTGCTGCTGCGACAGGAAGGGCACGCCGTAGTGCTGGCCGAGCAGCAGCGAGCGCATGCCGGTGCAGTCGACGAACAGGTCGCCTGCCAGCAGGCCGTGGTGTTGGGTACGCAGGGCGGCGATGTCGCCATTCTCGTGCGACACGATGCCGAGCACGTGGTCGGGCACGTAGTGCACGCCGAGGTGCTCCAGGCAGTGCTTCTTCAGGAAGAGGCCGAACTTGCCGGCGTCGAGGTGGTAGCCGTAGTTGGCCACCGCTGCGAATTCGGGCGTGGCCGCCTGCTTCGGCGCGCGGCCGGCCATGCACAGGTGTGGCTGGTAGCTGGCCAAATCGGCGAAGGGCACCTGGGCGTGGGCTTGCTGCCAGCGTTCGACCAGGTCCGCCTCGCCGTAGCCTTGCGGCAGGGAGAAGGGGTGGAAATAATAGTCGCCTTCCTGGTCGCTGCTCCAGCGTGCGAACAGCGAGCCTTGCTTGAAGGCGGCGTCGCACTCGCGGAAGAAATCGGACTCGGAGACGCCGATGCGGCGCAGGGTGTCGCGCATCGAGGGCCAGGTGCCTTCGCCGACGCCGATCGGCGCCACGTCGGGCGATTCGATCAGGGTCACGCGCAGGCCGTCCGGCACGCTGGCGCGGTGTTCGGCCGCGATCAAACCGGCGGTCAGCCAGCCGGCCGAACCGCCGCCGACGATGACCACGTGGCGGATGGTGCTGCTCGCCATGGAATGGTTTCCAAAAAACTGAAGTTGCTTGAAGTTTATTGCAGTCTAGCCAAAAAAACCACGAAAAGCAGAGAGCTTCTGGCGTTTTTCTGGCCTGCGGCGTGAACCGTACGGTGGGCACGCTGTGCCCACGCGGAAGGTGGCGCCATGTTGGCGCTTTTTTTGAATACACACCCGCTATGTATCGAAGCGTCACGAATGATCATTTGGACGCGTCAACAAGCATTCGCCTCTGTGACAGCAAGAGCGTCAATTGAACGCGACGTTCCGCGTGGGCACGGAGTGCCCACCTTACGGTTGACATCGCAATCCGACGCATACCATCGGATGATCAAGCAAAAGGTCACGGCGATATTCCGCCGTGGCCTTTCAACTCACCCCATCAGAACTTGTACCGCGCGCCCAGCATGTAGCGCGGTCCGCTCTGCGTTGCAAACAGCACCTGGTTCTTGGTGCGGCCATGCGAGCGCTGGGTTTCGTTGGTCAGGTTGATGCCTTCGAACTGGATGCTCAGGCGGTCGTTGACCGCATAACCGATCGACAGGTCGAACTGCCTGTAGGCTTCCTGGTACTGCGGGTTCGGGCCGGCATCGTCGAAGGTGGCCGCCAGGAACTCGTCGCGCCAGTTGAGGGCCGCGCGCACCGTCCACTTGTCGTTTTCGTAGATACCCACCAGGTTGGCAGAGTCGCTCAGTCCCGGCAGCGCGAACTGTTCGCCCAGGCTGCTGTTGTTGAAGCGCAGGCTCGAGTCGACGAAGGTGTAGTTCGCCTGGACGCCGAAGCCGCTGTTGCCGAACATGTGCTGCACGTTCAGTTCGGTGCCGTACAACATGGCGCGTTTCTCGTTCGAGAACGTGGTGATCGTGAAGTTGGCCACCGGGTCGCCAGGCTGGCCGGCGATCTTGCCCGTCGAGTTGCCGCTCGCGTCGACACCCTGCGGGGTCACGCCCGGCTGGCCGGCCTTGTTGCGGAAGATGTAGTTGCGGATGCAGGTCGTGTCGGCGTTGCCGCAGCCGCTGGCGATCGCTTCGTTCCAGAAGGCGCCGCCGACCGGGGTGTGCACGTCGAACGGCTGGGCCACGAATTGCGAGGTGCCGGCGTAGTTCTTCAGGTTCTTGCGGAAGTGGCCGATCGAGAAGAAGCTCTGCTTGCCGTAATACCATTCATAGGACAGGTCGGTGTTCTTCGAATGGACCGGCTTCAGCGAAGGATTGCCCTGCGAGCCGTCGCCGCCGATCACACGTCCCAGTTCGAGGATCACCTGGCCGCCGGCGATCTGGTCCCAGCGCGGACGGCCGATCGTTTCGCCATAGGCGAAGCGCAGCTTCATGTCGGGGCGCAGGTCGACGTCGGCGTCCACCGTCGGCAGGAAGTACTGGTACTTGCCGGTCAGGGTGGTGAAGTTCTTCTCGCCGAACTGCACCTTGAATTCGTTGTTCGAGTCCCAGCTGTAGCCGTTCGGGATCGGCACCAGCGCGGTCGAGACCACGTGGGTGTTTTCGTAGCGAACGCCGATGCCGGTGTGGACCGGCAGGCCGAAGTCCCAGTCGGTATTGAACTGCAGGTACAGGCTCTTCGAGCGTTCGCGGGTGCGCTGGTCGGTGTCGTAGGTCGTCTTCGGCAGGTAGAGTTCCGGCTGGCCCGAGGCATTCGCCGCGATCTGGCGCACCTGGCCGAAGTCGAAGGTGTAGAAGGTGTTGAACAGGTTCGGATCGTTGCTGCCGTTGATCTTGTCGAAGTACTGGCGCAGGCTTTCCTGGTGCCAGAGGCTGCTCGGGT
>Ga0308160_10006535_pt1 | contig 11841 bp, 12 predicted proteins | sample PhyFR1_FD_201036 | JGI IMG/M metagenome (GOLD analysis project Ga0308160, IMG submission 201036) | Phyllosphere microbial communities from UC Gill Tract Community Farm, Albany, California, United States - DLSLF.R1 | ecosystem: Host-associated > Plants > Phyllosphere > Unclassified | place: USA... | reverse complement strand
AAGGCGTCGACGTGCTGCGCCGTGAGCGCCATCTCGCCCTTGCGGATGCGGTCGAGCAGCGACTCCAGCACGTGGGTCACTTCGCTCATGTCGTTCAGGCCGAAGGTCGAGGCGCCGCCCTTGATCGAGTGGGCGGTGCGAAAGATCGCGTTCAGGTCTTCCGCATCCGGCGACGCGATATCGACGGCCAGCAGCAGCCGCTCCTTCTCGGCGAGCAGCTCGTCGGCCTCGTCGAAAAAGACCTGGTAAAACTGGCTGATATCGATGGTCATAATGCGCTTGTCGGCCCGGGAATCAGCCAATCACCTTCTTGACCACTTCGATCAGGCGCTGCGGGTCGAACGGCTTGACCAGCCAGCCATTGGCGCCGGCCGCGCGGCCCTTCGATTTCATCTCGTCGGAGGATTCGGTGGTGAGCATCAGGATCGGCACCTTCTGGTAGGCCGGCAGGCCGCGCAGCGCCTTGATCAGCGAGAGGCCATCCATCTTCGGCATGTTCTGGTCCGTCAGGACCAGGTCGACGGTCTGCTGCTTGGCCTTGTCGAGGCCATCCTGGCCGTCCACGGCTTCGACCACCTGGTAGCCGGCGGCCTTCAGGCTGAACGCCACCATCTGGCGCAACGAGCTCGAATCGTCGACTGCGAGAATTGTTTTAGCCATCTTTTGCTCCTGCTTTTTTATCGGTGCCGGCGCGCCGGCGTGTAGGTTGAATCGAAGGCCGGCGTCAGAACAGTTCGACGTCGCCGCTTTCCAAATGGCGCTGCTCGACCGATTTGCGCAGCATGCTGCGCAGTTCGAGCGACTGGATCGCCAGCGCCATGCTGACCTTGCCAAGACGCTCGACGATTTCCTCGCTGTGGCTGTCCGGGGCGATGTCGGCGCCGTGCTCGGACAGCGTGGTCAGGAACTCGCGCAGGCCGGACACGCGGCGTAGCGTGCGGTCGAGCAGCTGGCTGGTCATGTCCTGGAACTGCATGCTGGTGATCGCGCTGTTGACGTGCTGGCCGATCTCGCCCGACATGCCGGTCAGGCGCGCGCTCTCTTCGCTGGACGGCGCTTCGCCCGCCAGCAGCCGGTTGATCGCGTCCTGGCGCTCGCCCACCACCTGGTGGATCGCCATGAAACTGCCGGTCAGCTTCTCGATCGCTTCCTCGAGCAGCAGGTTGGTCTGCACCAGGTCGGTCTCGACCTCGTTCAGGTGGCGGCGGCCATGATCCGAAACGCCCGACAGCAGGCGCTTGACGTGAGACCCCAGAATCTTTTTTCTTGTCATTGATTCCTCCAGAACGTTCCGTCGTCCTATGGCTTGCTTGCGGGCGCCGGCTGGGCCACGCCACCACCGGTGGCGCCGGCAACCGCCTTGGCCGCCGCATCCGGATCGTCGCCCGACACGTCCAGGCCGCTGCCGTCGCGCTGCACGGACGCCTCGGTGCGCTTGTTCATCACCAGGATGCTGATGCGGCGGTTGATCGGGTTGAACGGGTCCTTGACGTCGAGGTTGGCGGCCGAGGCCAGGCCCACCACGCGCAGGATCTTGTCTTCCGACAGGCCGCCATGGATCATCTCGCGGCGCGACGCATTCGCGCGGTCGGCCGAGAGTTCCCAGTTGCTGTAGCCGGCCTGGGTCGAGTACGGCGTCGAATCGGTGTGGCCCGACAGGCTGATCTTGTTCGGCACGTCGTTCAGCACCAGGCCCAGCACGTCGAGGATGTCGCGCGTGTACGGCTGCAGCTCGGCGCTGGCGCTGGAGAACATCGGCCGGCTCTTCTCGTCGACGATCTGGATGCGCAAGCCTTCGTTGGTCACGTCGAGCAGCAGCTGGTTCTTGTACTTCTTGAGCATCGGGTTGGCGTCGATGGTCATCTCGATCTTTTGCTTGAGCTTTTCCAGGCGCGCCTTCTCGGCCGCTTCGACGGCGGCGCGCGCCGCCTTCAAATCGTAGGTCTTCTTGTCCGGCGCGGTCTCGCCCTTCTTGACCTGGCCGTTACGGCGCGTCAGGTCGGTGCCGCCGCCCGGGATGACGGACGAGCTGTCGCCGCTGCCCGAGCCGCCCTGCATCGCCACCTTCAGCGGCGTCTTGAAGTAGTTGGCGATGCCTTCCATGTCGCCCTTGGTGGTCGAGCCGAGCAGCCACATGAGCAGGAAGAACGCCATCATCGCGGTGACGAAGTCGGCGTACGCGATCTTCCAGGCGCCGCCATGATGGCCATGGCCGCCCTTCTTGATGCGCTTGACGATAATGGGCTTCTGGCCGTCGTCCGCCATTTACTTGCTCTTCGCTTTCTTGATGTGGTCTTCGAGTTCGGCAAAGGTCGGGCGCTCGGTCGAGTACAGCACCTTGCGGCCGAATTCGACCGACAGCGCCGGCGCATAGCCGTTCAGGCTGGCCAGCAAGGTCACTTTCACGGTCTGGAACATCTTGCTCGATTCTTCCAGCTTCTGCTCCAGCAGGCTGGCCAGCGGACCGACGAAACCATAGGCCAGCAGGATGCCGAGGAAGGTGCCGACCAGCGCGTGCGCGATCAGCATGCCCAGCTCGGCCGGCGGCGCACCCACCGATTCCATCGTGTGCACCACGCCCATCACCGCGGCGACGATGCCGAACGCCGGCAAGCCGTCGCCCAGCTTGTTGATGCAGGATGCCGGGACGTGGCCTTCGACGTGGTGGGTTTCGATCTCGTTGTCCATCAGGTTCTCGATCTGGAAGGCGTCCATGTTCCCGGACACCATCAGGCGCAGGTAATCGGTGATGAATTCGATGATGTGGTGGTCGGCCAGCACCAGCGGGTATTTCGAGAACACCGGGCTCTGCTCCGGGCTTTCGATGTCGCCTTCGATCGACATCAAACCCTCTTTCCGGACTTTCGACAGCACGTCGAACAGCAGCGACATCAATTCCATGTACATGTCGCGCGTGAACTTAGAACCCTTGAACAGGCTCGGCAGCGCGGCCATCGTGGCTTTCACCGCCTTCGGCGTGTTACCGACGAAGAAGGCACCGATCGCGGCGCCGAAAATCATCACCAGTTCGAGCGGCTGCCACAGCGCTGCCAGGTGACCGCCCGCCGCAGCAAAGCCGCCGAACACGGAGGCCATGACGACGATGTAACCAATGATAACAAACAAGGGAACCCCGACTGATGAATCTTAAAAGAAATATTTACGTACGGAACTAGATTAACTGGAGAATAGCCTACGGGCAAGTAAATGTGACCGTTTGTGGCTTATCTGTGGCTCAAATGTGCCAAACAAACAGAGTTTTCTGGCCATTCGTAGTTACAAAACGACGGTCAGGCGCGCGCTCGGGGATAACGAATTCGTAACTGAGAAGCAGGCTGCCGGGTTTCATCTCGGCCGCGGCCTTGCGCCACAGCGCGCTCATCGCTGCCGGCGACAGGTAGGCGAACACCACGTCGTAGTGACCGAGATTCAATCGCTCGTAATCGCCGCGCAGGAAGCGCGCACGCGAGCCGCTTGCGAGCGCGCGCACCCGCGAGGCCAGAAAAGGCAACGGCGCCAGCTCGATGCCGGTGACATCGCAATCGGGGCGCCGGCGCGCCAGGTCCAGCACCAGCCCGCCGACGCCGCTGCCGATATCGATCACGGCCAGCGGCCGCTCCGGCAGCAGATCGGCGACCAGGTCCCAGGCTTCGCGCCCCGACAGATACAGTGGCACCTGGGTGCGGAAGGTCGACCAGAAGATCAGCAGCAGGACGATGAACACGCCCAGGAACACCGCAGGCGGCAATGAGGCGGCATCGGCCAGGCCGCGGCCCAGCAGCAGCGCCGGCGGGAACAGGAACTGGATCGCGCGCCACCACGGCGCCAGCGCCATGCGCCAGGCCAGCAGCGCGGCCCAGCCACCTTGCAGCAGCGCCACCTCCAGATAGGTCATGGCCACGCCGGCGCGCGCCAACAGATAGGTCGAGGCCAGGGTCAGGGGGAAGGCTGCTGCCTGCCCGAACAGGGCGCGCAGCGCCGGCGCTTGCAGAATCTGCCGCCAGAGCGGCTGCCATAAGCGGCGCGGGGCAGGCCCGGTCATGGCCTGCCCCGCTGGAGATCAGGGAGAGTCTTCACGCGAAAGGAAGAGAATCAGGCGGCGGCGGCGAGCGCGGCGGCGTCCTTGGCTTTGCGGGTCTTGCCGGCGCGCGAAGGCATGTTGCACAGGCCGCACTGATAGTCGGCATTCAGGTCGAGGGCGTTGACCACGTACTTGCCGTGGCACTTGCAGCAGCCGGCCAGCACCAGCATGTTGCCCTGGAAGAAACGCACCAGGGTCCAGGCGCGCGTCAGCGACAGCAGCGGCTCTTCGCCCGGTTCCGGCGGCATCTGCTCGAGGTAGAGTTTATAGGCCTTCATCACGGCTTCGATGCCGCTGGCGCCGGCGTGCTCGACCAGGAATTTATGGATGTTGATGTACAGCGATGCGTGGATGTTCGGCTGCCAGGTCAGGAACCAGTCGGTCGAGAACGGCAGCATGCCCTTCGGCGGCGACATGCCCTTGAGTTCCTTGTACAGCTTGATCAGGCGTTCGCGCGACAGCGAGACTTCGCTTTCGAGCAGCTGGAGACGGGCGCCCAACTGGATCAGTTCGATGGCCAGCTGGATTTCCTGGGCTTCCGACACGACGCTTTTCTTGCTCATCTTGACTCCGCAACCTGAATGGATCGACGTTGTTGACTGACTGATGCGATCAAGCGATTTCTTCGGCAGGCTGGCCGGCCATCAGGATCGCAGCGTGCGACTGGGCCAGGGCGCGGTCCTTGCTGTGGCTGGTCAGCATCGACAGGATGGCGCTGTCGTCGAAGCGGAAGCGGGCCAGCATCATGTTGCCGCCGGCGAGCTTCAGGATCTGAGCATTGCTCATGCCTTCGATCAGGTCGGCGATGTCGGCCGAGACGCCGAGGCGGAAAATGGCCGTGACCTTGTCGGCGCGAATCATCTGCTGGGCGAGCATCAGGTAGCTCAGGTTCGCATCACGAATTTCAGCCATCATGTCGTTCACAGTCATTTTCTCTCTCCGTTGATCTTACGTGTCGGCGTTGCTGCAAGCCGTTGTGTGTTGCTGATGGGATAGATTCTGACTGTGAGGAAACTTTTCGTGTATTGGAGGTCGTCTGTATTTTGCGCCCGGCAAACACGAAAGGGAACGTAGGAGTTTGTCTGACAAACCCCCTGCGTTCCCTATGAGCGCCCTATGAAAACAGGGCTGGAAATTCGGTATCGATTGTGCGGATTCGCCGTCATCGACGACGCCAACAATCTGCTGCTGTGTTGGTTATCGTCAACCTTTTGGAGAACTTTAGGCCTGTTCGCAAATATTTTTCAGGCTTGCAGTGTCCTCGGCGACGTCCTCGATGCGCTGATCGGCGGTTTTTTTCGACGCTTTCCGGCTCATCTGGTTTGGTTATCGGATGAGTTTTGGGGAACTTTAGGGTTTTCCTGAAAATTTTTTAAAATATTTTGTAGTTGGCTTATTTGCTACACTACCTCCCATGACCGATACCCGACCCGCCGCCCTTTCCCTGTCCGCGTCGTCGCGCGCCGAATGCCTGGCGCTCGACGCCCGGGACCCGCTCGCCGCGCTGCGCGAGCGCTTCGACTTGCCCGAGGATGTGATCTACCTGGACGGCAATTCGCTCGGCGCCCGCCCGCGCGCCGCGCTCGCGCGCGCGCAGGAGGTGGTGGCGCGCGAATGGGGCCGCGACCTGATCAAGAGCTGGAACACGGCCGGCTGGTTCGAAAACCCTAAACGCCTGGGCGACCGCCTGGCGCCGATCATCGGCGCGCGCGCGGGCGAAGTCGCGGTCACCGACACCACTTCGCTGAATCTGTTCAAGGCGCTGGCCGCGGCGCTGGCAATCCAGGCCGAACGCGCCCCCGAGCGCAAGACCATCGTCACCGAGCGCAGCAACTTCCCGACCGATATCTATATGGCGGACGGCCTGGCACGCTGGCTGGACCGTGGGTACAAGATCCGCCTGGTCGAAGACCTCGAGAAGCTGGAAGCAGCGGTCGACGCCGATTGCGCCGTGCTGATGCTGACCCACGTGAACTACCGCACCGGCTGGCAGCACGACATGGCGGCGCTGACGCGGCACGCCCACGCCAGCGGCGCGCTGGCGGTATGGGACCTGGCCCACTCGGCCGGCGCGGTGCCGCTCGACCTGCACGGCGCCGGCGCCGACTTCGCCGTCGGCTGCACTTATAAATACCTGAACGGCGGCCCCGGCGCGCCGGCCTTCATCTGGGTGCCGCAGCGCCACCAGGCCGCGTTCCGCCATCCGCTGACCGGCTGGTGGAGCCACGCGGCGCCGTTCGCGATGTCGCACGGTTTCGAAGCCGCCGACGGCATCGGCCGTGCGCTGTGCGGGACGCAACCGGTGGTGTCGCTGGCGCTGGTCGAATGCGGGCTGGAGGTCTTCGAAGCGACCAGCATGGAAGCGATCCGCGCCAAGTCGCTGCAGCTGACCGACCTGTTCATTGCGCTGGTGGAAAGCCGCTGCACCAGCCACCCGCTCGGCCTGGTGACGCCGCGCGAGCATGAACGGCGCGGCAGCCAGGTCAGCTTCACGCATCCGCACGGCTACGCGGTGATGCAGGCGCTGATCGAGCGCGGCGTGATCGGCGACTACCGCGAACCGGCCATCATGCGCTTTGGGTTCACGCCGCTGTACACGCGCTTCGTCGACGTCTGGGATGCGGTCGAGGTGCTGCGCGACATCCTCGACAACGAAACCTACGACAAGAACGCGCAACGCAGCGCAGTCACCTGACGGCAGGAGGGCCGAGCGATGAGCGACGAGAAGAAAGACCCGCAGTGGCACGGCGCCCGGATGGACTTCAGCGCGGCCATGAGCTACGGCGATTATCTCGGCCTGGACAAGATCCTCTCGGCGCAGCATCCGCGTTCGCCCAACCACAACGAGATGCTGTTCATCGTCCAGCACCAGACGGGCGAGCTGTGGATCAAGCTGATGCTGCACGAGCTGCAGGCAGTGCGTACCCACATCCGCGCCGACGACCTGCCGCCCGCCTTCAAGATGCTGGCGCGCGTGGCGCGCATCATGGACCAGCTGGTGCACGCCTGGGACGTGCTGGCGACCATGACGCCGCCCGAATATTCGGCGATCCGGCCCTACCTGGCCTCGTCCTCGGGTTTTCAATCGTTCCAGTACCGCGAACTCGAATTCATCCTCGGTAACAAGAACGCCAACATGCTGGCCGTGCACGAGGCCACGCCGGAGCAGCATGCGCTCTTGGCCCGCGAGCTGCACGCGCCCTCTATCTACGACGAGGCGGTGCGCCTGCTGGCGCGCTCCGGGCTGGCGATCTCGCTGGCGCGCCTGGACGGCGATCCGACCACGCCTACGGTGCACGATGACTCGGTGCAGGCGGCCTGGCTGGCGGTCTACCGCGATCCCGAGCACCACTGGGCGCTGTACGAGCTGGCCGAGAAGCTGGTCGACCTGGAGACGGCCTTCCGCTTCTGGCGTTTCCGTCACGTGTCGACGGTCGAGCGCATCATCGGCTTCAAGACCGGGACCGGCGGGACCGCGGGCGTGAGTTATCTGCGCAAGATGCTGGACGTGGTGCTGTTTCCGGAGTTGTTCGCGCTGCGCACGGCGCTGTAGGCTGCTGCTTCGCCCCGTTTGTTATCATCGATTTATTTTGGCGGAGCCCTCATGAAGTGCGACATCCTCATCGTGTCCGGCCTGTGGAACTCGGGTCCGCAACACTGGCAGACCTTGTGGCAGCAAAAATACCCGGCCTGGACCAAGGCCCAGCACCGCGACTGGAACCATCCGCAGCGCGACGAATGGGTGGCCGAACTGGACGCCGCCATCGCCGCCTGCAACGGCCGGCCGATCCTGGTCGCGCACAGCCTGGGCTGCATGGCGGTAGCGCATTGGGCCGAATGGGCCAGGCGCGGCGGCTCGCCCTTGCAAGTCGCGGGCGCCTTCCTGGTGGCGCCGAGCGACGTCGAAGCGCCCTCGTATCCGGTCGATCCGAACGCCTTTGCGCCGGTGCCGATGGTGCCGCTGCCCTTCCCCTCCGTCGTCGTGGCCAGCACGAACGATGAATACGCGACGCTCGCGCGCTCGCACGCTTTCGCGCGCGCGTGGGGCAGCCGGCTGGTCGAGATCGGCGACGCCGGTCACATCAACGGGGACAGCGGCTACGGCGCGTGGCCGCAAGGCAAAGCGATGCTGGAGGAGTTCTGCCGCGAGCTGCAGCCATAAAGCAGTTGGGCGTAGATACTGAGCGTGTTGACGATGCCTTCGCCGAAGGTAGAGCCGATCGCTGCGCCAGTTAGCTAACCAGCCCAGCTTGGACCAGTCCTGCTCGTCGCCGTGAGAATGCGCGTATTTTGGCGCCGACGAATTTGCTAATCTGCAAGATCATCGACAATACATCGGCTTCGACTTGAACTCATTTCCCACCCATGGGCTGGCGCGCGAACGGCCCACCACGCGCCGCTGGTTGACCGCCGCGCTCGCGTCCTCCCTTGCACTCGCGTGTGCACCGTCCGGCGCGGCATCGGACCCATCCGCCGAATTGCGCGCACAAATGACCGGCGGCCTGCATTCTTACCTTGCCCCGGCCTTCGTCCTCGACAAGGCACTGGTGCTGGATCCCACGCTGCGCGCGGCTGCCGACAAGATCGGCGCCGAGCACGTGGCGCGGATCGACAAGCTGTTTCCCGTCTGGCTGAGCGAAGAGGCCAGCCGCCAGGCCGTCAACAAGATCCCGCCCACTTCGCCCTGGATTTTCTACGCGGTGCTCGCGCGCCTGTTGAACGAACTGTCGCTATGGCAGCTCGAACCCGGCGATGCCACTTATGAGAATGCGACCCTGGCCGCGCTGCGCACGTCCACGCGGCTGTGCGAGATCAGCGGCGACTTCCGCTACACCGATTTTGCCAGCCGCATCCTGCGCATCCAGGCGATGCCGGTGGCGCAACGTGACGCGGCGCTGGACGGCGAACGCCGCTTGCTTGCGCACTGGGGCCAGCCGCGCGCCGCACTGGCGCCTTGGCCGGACCCGCTGCCGCAGGATGCCGCGCTGGCGCTGCTGGCGCGTGGGCCTGCCGACGCCGCCAATCCGAGGCTGGCGCTGTCACCGGAGCTGGCGTCGGTCGTGTTCGGCCAGCAGCAGGATTATGCGCACATGCACCCGGTCTCGCGCTGCATGCTGCAACAGTGGTGGCTTCGGCAGAACCTGCACCGTGGTATGGCGCCCGCGGCTGCGCTCAGCGCGTTCCGCTACGGCACCATGCTAAGCGCGGTCGACCGCCTCGGCACCGCCTACGACAAGCCCGGCGCCGACGACAAGCCGGGCCCGGGCGTGAAGCCGCCCTATCCGGGCATCGCCATGCGTTTCCAGGTAACCGGCGATACCACTGCACGCGTCCAGGCCGGCGTCGACGGCAAGCAGAAGGCCAGCATGGTGGAGCGCAGGATCGAGGTCGAGGGCATCCGTGGCGTGCGCCCAGTCGCCTTCGAAAACGTATTCGACAAGGCCATGCTGGCGTTCGCGGAAACCAATACCGGCCGCTATGCCAAGCCGGCGGATAGCACGCCACAACAAATAAAGTATTTGTGGCGTCTGGAGGATCCCAAGCCTGCCGCCAAACCAGGAGACAAGCGATGAAACCGACGACGCCATCGTTCGATGCAATGGCTGGACGACCACGCCGGCACCTGTTCGCCTTGACCCTGGGCGCGCTGGCCTGCGTCATGCTGGCGTTACCGGCCGCCGCCGCGGACAAAGCCCGCGCCGCGCTCACCGTCGAGGCCGAGCAGGCGCTCTGGCGCGGCGATTTCGATTATCTCGACCGGGAAAACGAGATCCTCAAGCACGGCAAGCATCTTGCCCCCGACGCCGCTTCGGAACTCGAGTTTTTCCGCGCCGGCCTGGACAGCACGATCGCCACCGGCGTCGAGCGGCGTGAGCCCTATCTGCGCGAACTCGAAGCCCTGACCCTGCAATGGGCCACCGAGCACCCGACGTCCTCGCTGGCGCACGTCCTGTACGCCAAGGTGCTTGTCGCGCATGCATGGTCCTATCGGGGAGGCGGCTACGCCAGCGACGTGCCGCCGGAAGCCTGGAAGGATTTCCGCAACTATCTCGAGCGTGCCGCCAAGTACCTAGAGGGACACGCAGACGTCGCGCTGACCGACTCCTCCGCGCACGTGCTGTTAATGCAGATCGGTAACGGCCTGGATTGGGACGTCCGCCAGCTCGACGCAATCCAGCGCGACGGGCTCAAGCGCAACCCGGACGACGTCACGCTCTACTTCGCCATGGTGACGCCTCTGCTGCCCAAATGGCATGGTAACGCCAGGATCCTCGACGCCTACATTCGCCGCGCGACCGAGGAAACCCGCGCCGACTACGGGATGGGGATGTATGCGCGCCTATACGCGGGCGCCGCCGATCTCGAGTTCGGCCACGCGCTGTTCGAGAACAGCCTGGCCGACTGGCCGACCATGAAGAAGGGCTACGAGGACATGATGGCCCGCTTCCCCGACAGTCCGGACCGCCTCAATGGGTACGCCCACATGGCTTGTCTGGCGAAGGACCGGCCAACGCTGGTCAAGCTGCTCGGCCAGATCGGTGACAAGATCAACGCCGCGCAGTGGGGCCCCAACTCGGAACGCAGCGTGGAGGGCTGCCAGCGTTGGGCCAAGGCGACCGGGGATGGACCGGACGCGCCGCCACGCTCGCCGCGCGCGACGCCGTCCGGCATTTGAACGAAAAAAAGCCGGGCAAGCCCGGCTTTTTCACGAACACCGCATCGCGGTGAATCGCAGATTACTTCGCACTAGATAACAGCATCTCGTTCATACGCTTCACGAACGCCGCCGGATCCGCCAGCTGGCCGCCTTCGGCCAGCATGGCCTGGTCGAACAGGATGTTGGCCCAGTCGCCGAAACGCGCGCCGCCGGCATCTTCGTACTTCAGGCGCGTGACCAGCGGGTGGTTCGGGTTGATCTCGAGGATCGGCTTGCTGTCCGGCGCCTGCTGGCCGGCGGCTTTCAGCATGCGCACCAGGTTGGCCGACAGCTCGTTCTCGTCCGCCACCAGGCAGGCCGGCGAGTCGGTCAGGCGGTGCGTCACGCGCACGTCCTTGGCCTTCTCCGCCAGCGCGCCCTTCATCTTCTCGACCAGATCCTTGTATTGCGTTTCGGTCTCTTCGTGTTCCTTCTTCTCGGCTTCGTCTTCGAGCTTGCCCAGGTCCAGGCCGCCCTTGGCCACCGAGACCAGTTCCTTGCCGTCGAAGTCGTTCAGGAAGGACAGCATCCATTCGTCGACGCGGTCGGTCAGCAGCAGCACTTCGACGCCCTTCTTGCGGAAGATTTCCAGGTGCGGGCTGTTCTTGGCGGCCGTGTAGCTATCGGCGGTGACGTAATAGATCTTGTCCTGGCCTTCCTTCATACGCGCCACGTAGTCGGCCAGCGATACGGTCTGATCGGCGCTGTCGGTGTTGGTCGACGCGAAGCGCAGCAGTTTGGCGATGCGCTCCTTGTTGGTCGAGTCCTCGCCGGTGCCTTCCTTGAGCACCTGGCCGAACTCCTTCCAGAACGTGAGGTACTTGTCTTTCTCGAGCTGCTCGTCCGAGTTCGCCAGTTCTTCCAGCATCGACAGCACGCGCTTGGTCGAGCCTTCGCGGATCACGCGCACGTCGCGCGACTCCTGCAGGATCTCGCGCGAGACGTTCAGCGGCAGGTCGGCGGAGTCGATCACGCCCTTCACGAAGCGCAGGTAGACCGGCATCAGCTGCTCGGCGTCGTCCATGATGAACACGCGCTTGACGTACAGCTTGATGCCGCCGCG
>Ga0308160_10006532_pt1 | contig 11846 bp, 16 predicted proteins | sample PhyFR1_FD_201036 | JGI IMG/M metagenome (GOLD analysis project Ga0308160, IMG submission 201036) | Phyllosphere microbial communities from UC Gill Tract Community Farm, Albany, California, United States - DLSLF.R1 | ecosystem: Host-associated > Plants > Phyllosphere > Unclassified | place: USA... | reverse complement strand
GTCGAGAAGCTGCAGGGCATCGGAGATCTCGGTGGGCTCAGCCCCTTCGGGGGCAACGGGGCGAACGGCAACATCCCGTCGACCAGTCTCGCGAAGGCGCTCGGGTTCGCCCCTGGATCCGGCGTCGGCGCAACCGGCGGTCTCCTGCAGAAGGCTGCGGCCGCGTCGTGGAACGCGGCGTACAAGGCGTCCGGTGGTGCGCTCCGACTCACGGAGGGGTACCGCGACCTCAAGTCGCAGGCCTACCGCTGGTCGCTGTTCAAGCGGGGCGGGAACCTCGCTGCGCCGATCGGCACATCTGTTCACGGTCTCGGCCGTGCAGCCGATGTCGCTGGCGGGCAGGCCTGGCTCCGAGCCAACGGTGGGAAGTACGGCTGGGCGAACACCGGCCTCGGCTTCTCGCAGCGTGAGCCGTGGCACTTCGAGTTCAAGGGCATGAAGGGTGTCCCGCAACTCGCCGCCGGCGGCATCATCGGCCGCCGACCCGGTGGGATCCTCGCCAACCTCGGCGAGGGTCGCTACGACGAGGCGGTCATCCCGCTCACACCGCAGATCACCGACGTCCTGGCAGGCGACGCGCGCCCCACCAACGGTGGGCCGTTGGTCGGTTCGCTGACGCTCGTCTCGAGCGGAGACATCCGGCAGGACCTCGACGAGGTCGACCACAAGTTGCGAGTCCTCGCGCGAGGCGGAAGGCGGACATGACCGACAGCTGGAAGCTGGACTGCGGGCCGGACGGGACGATCCTGTTCGGCCCGCAGTCGTCCAGGTACCCATTCGCCGTCGCGCCGGAGATCGGAGACACCAACCGGGAGACGCAGGATACGAACCTCGACGGCGTCGACGGGTCGCTGTTCGGAATCGACACCACAAGCGGGCAGACCATCTCATTCGGCCTGACCGCAGTCGGCGAAACCGACGCGGAAGCGGCAGCACTGTACGCCGCCTTCCGGAAGACGTGGCGGGCTGACTCGATCCGGTCGAAGCGAGGAGCATCGGCGACTCTCACCGCGCCGTCGGGGCGGTCGATCTTCGGCCGCCCCCGACGGATCACCCCGAGCTACTACCCGGACCGCGCCGCGGTTGTTGGCATCACCGCCGATTTCGCCACCCGAGATGACCTCTGGTACGGGGCCGAAGAATCCGTGCAGGTGCCCCTGGGGCTGTCTCAGGGCGGCGGCTTCGTCTTCAACCGGCGCACCCCACTCGATGGTCCGGTCGAGCAGCCAGTCGGGTCGGGGCTGTACACGACCACCGGCCTCGTCGAGAGCCCGGCAGGATCCGGGCTGTTCACCACGGACGGCTTGACGGAGTACCCGCCGTCATCGGGTCTGTTCAGCACCGAGCGTGCGATCACGACCGGCGGGTTGAAGTTCCCCCTCGTCGCACGTGGCTACACGGCGCAGATGAACGCGTTCGTCGTCGGTGGGGAACTGCCGGCATGGCCGATCATCACCATCCGCGGGCAGGTCCTCAACCCTGTCGTCGAGGTAGGCGGCCTGTTCCGGTTCGCTGCCTCGACGTCGCTCGCGTTCGACGAGTGGCTGACCATCGACACCCGCCCCGGCGTCCGCAGTGTGCTCCGCAACGGCACACGCATCGCCGCGCTCACCCGCAGCTCGGACCTGCTCAGTGACGCAGCGCTCCCTCCGGGCGCACACACGATCACCCTCTCCGGGTCCGCCTCCACAGGCACCCCCACGGCGTCCATCCGCTGGCGCGCCGCGTACTCCACCCCCTGACGAAAGGCGGCCAGCATGGCTCTCGATCCAGTGCCCTGGGCGATCGGCGGCGACGCTGAACACGGACCCGACGTAGCCCGCATGCTCGCGTACCTCGCCACCGGAGGCAAGCAGGGAGTCGTCGCGCCGACAGACCTCAAGGTCCTACCGCTCGACGTGCCCGGCTCGGGCGTGAAGGTGCTCGCCGGCGGCGCATCAGTTCTCAACCGGACCGCGTCGCAGCAGGCGTACACGGTCCGCAACGCGAACACCGACATCGACTCGGTCAAGATCGGAGCGACCGGGTCCGGTGCTGGTCGGTCCGACCTGATCATCTGCCGGGTCGACAACCCGAACGTCGACGGCAACGCACCAGCACCCGACGACCCGGTGAAGGGCCCCTACGTCAAGTTCGACGTGATCCCAGGTGTTCCCGCGGGCACACGCCGCCTGGCGAGCCTGTCGCAGTACGCGGGCCTGTCCGCCATCGAGCTCGCCCGGGTCGACCTGCCGAAGTCGTCCGGGACTGTGACGTCGTCCATGATCACCGACCTCCGCACCCTCGCGACGCCGCGCTCCGAGCGCATCATCGCCCGCGGGTCGCTCACGGACGCTTCCGTGACACTGTCGCCGAGCGTGTGGCGGGCGTTCCCCCAGAACCCGATCAGCGGCATCACGGTCCCGTCGTGGGCGACCCATGCCGCCATCCGGGTCGCAACGACGATCCGCTTCGTCAGCGGCGACGCGTACGCGAACGTGCAGGCGTTCATCGGGCCGTCTGGTCAGCAGGACAGCGCGACGCTCTACACGGACCTCATCATCGACTCCACCGTCGGCGGCGGCTCCTACCGGCAGCCCGTCGAGATGCCGTCGGACGGGCTCTGGCCCGTGCCGTCAGCCATCCGCGGGACCACCGTCCAGATCTCGTCTCGGGCGAAGGGGAAGACCAACAGCGGCGTCATCGCAGCGCCGGCATCCGACTACTACTACGCCGACATCACTTTCATGGAGCGCATCAGTTGACGCAGCAGTTCATCGTGCAGCGCGCCGCCACAGGCGAGGTGCTGACGTACGACGCGCAGGGCATCACCGCGGGACCGATCACCGAGCAGCTGTCCGCGGTCGGGTCGCTGAACCTCGACGTCGACGCGAGTACCGCGGTGCATCTCGCGGCCGACGGCACACAGCTGCTACAGGAGTGGGGTTCGATCGTCACCGTGCAGGAGGCGGGCACGCTCCGCTTCCGCGGGATCGTCATCCGCAACAAGGGCGGCTCGCTCGAGCTCGCGTCCGTGGCTACGTACCCGCACGGCACCCCGTGGGAGGGGGATGAGTTCTACGGCACGCAGGTCGACCCCGCGGACCTCGTCAGGAAGCTGTGGGCGCACGTCCAGTCGTTCCCGGACTCGAACCTCGGAGTCACTGTCATCGGATCGACGCCGGTTCGGGTCGGCTCCTACTCGACGCAGAACAAGGCCGACACCCTGGCCGCGTACAACGCGGCGGTGAAGACGTACAACGCGGAGAACGACGAGCTCAAGCGCCTCCGCGCTGTCGTCGCGGCATCCAGGAAGACGTACTCGGGACTGGTCGATCAGCGCACTGCTGCGTCGAAGGTGCTGACTGCGGCGAAGGCCAAGAAGCCGAAGAACCAGGCGGCGATCAACGCCGCACAGACCGCGCTCAACCAGGTTGACGCGCAGAAGGTGTCACAGAACCGGACCATCGCGCAGCAGCAGAGCGATGCTGACGCGCAGGCGAAGGTCGTTGCCGCGGCGAAGGCGGCGAAGGACAAGCGTTCCAAGGAGAAGACGGCCGCCGCGAAGACCGCGAAGGAGGACGGCGGTGCGTACACGTTGCTGCCGTGGGAGGGCACCGACTGCGGGCAGGAGATCGCCGACCTGGCGAAGAACACACCCTTCGACTGGTACGAGGACGTGTACTGGAACGGTGACCGTCCGGCGACGCGCATCATGATCGCGTACCCGCGCGTCGGCCGTCGCCTCGCGAATGACGGCGATCCGACGTTCCAGGCGGGCGTGAACATCACCGCGGCGCTCATCCCCGAGATGGACGGCGACTCCTACGCCAACTCCGTCTACGGCGTCGGTGCGGGTGAAGGTGCCGGAGCGATCCGCCGATCGATCACGAAGCGCGACGGCCGTCTCCGCCGAGTCGCAGCGTTCCAAGCGAAGGACGTCAAGACCGCCCCCGCCCTCGACGACCGCCTCCGCGTCGAACTCACTGCTCGTCAGCAGCAGCTCGAGGTGCAGCAGATCACCGTCGCCGACCACGTCAACAGCCCCCGCGGTTCCTACGCCCTTGGCGACGACATCTACGTCCAGGGCACCGTCCCGCACTTCGGGAACATCGCCATCTGGCATCGCATCACCGGCATCACCAACAACACCAACGGCTCCTCCACCCTCAACCTCGCCCGCTCCGACTCCTTCACCTACGGAAAGGGCCTCACCGAATGAACTCATCCGACGCCCTCGCTGCGGCAGTGTTCGCGCTGCAGTCCCAGGTGAAGACGCTGGGCCGCGCTGACCAGTTGACGTCGTCCACTGTCGGCGCGGCAGGTGACGACGCGGTCGCAGTCGGTGACGCGGTCGCCGACGCTGCGATCACGAACGACGCGGTGCCGGCGCTGCAGGACGACGTCGCCGACGCCGGCGAGTCGTCGTCTGACCTCGCGGCGATCCTGCAGGCAACCAGTGAAGACCTCGACGCACGGTTCGCAGACGCAGCAGTCGACCTCGCCAACGCGCAGGAAGAACTCGAGGACGCGCAACAGCAGATCCGAGAGGCGTTCGGGCAGCAGCTCGAGGGCATCGCCGCCGACATCGACACAGCGATCAAGGCCGCCAACGGAGCGTCGCTGATCCTGTACTCCAAGGACCGGCCGCCGTCGAACGATCTCGACCATGCTCCCACCGGTTCGACGTTCTTCCTGATCGACGAGAACGAGAACATCAGCGGCGAGTGGCAGCAGACCGGCACCGTCGAGGCACCGATCTGGACACCTCGTCAGGTGCTGTCGCAGGTCATCGCGAATCTCGATGTCGGCAAGCTCACTGCCGGCCAGGCGTCGATCGCGGAACTCGTCGCGCAGAAGATCGCCGCCGCGACAGCCAGCTTCCAGACCGCCAACATCGCGAACCTGTTCGTCACCGAGAACGCCACGATGAAGCAGGCGGTCATCGACTACCTGTTCGCGAACGTCGTCAAGGCGAAGCTGATCGAGGTTGACACCCTCAACGGTGTCACCCTCACCGGCGTCAGCGTGCAGACCGGAACCACTGGCGCGCGCGTCGTCCTCAGCGGCGCATCGGTGCGGTTCTTCGACGCGAACAACAAGCGCGCCGGCGCGATCCGCGGCCAGTCGAACGGTGAGGCTGGCGGCCTGATCCAGATCGGCCCCGTCGATGAGTCCGGCGGCATCTCCGTCGGCACCTACTACCTGCCGCTGTCCGGCACCGCAGCAGTCCACGCGGACAGCGCCCACATCGGGCAGCTGTACGTCGATCAGCTCATCAACCCGGCAACGAACGGGCCGTTCAGCGGCGTGTACATCGGCACCCGTACCCAGTCGATCGGCAACGCGACCGGACCGCAGGGCGTTGGCGCGTTCAACAACGTGCCCGGCACGGAGACCTCCTTCATGACGATGGGGCCCGACGGACGGTTCACTCTCGCCCCAGGCTCGTACGTCATCACCATCACCATGACGTTGAACGAGGGCAAGGCGACCGGACGCACCTTCCTCGAGCTGGTCGACATGGTCGACACCGGGGTGCCGCTGTTCCGGAACCTCATCCCGCCGAACGTCGGCGAGGACACCGTGAGTTCGGCCGGGACCGTGTACACGAACGGCAATCGGACGTTCCGGGTGCAGACATTCCAGACCTCCGGAGCGCCGAACTCGACCAAGTACACGCTCGGCGTGACCCGCATCAGCTAGTGGAAGGACGACCCGTGACCGACCCTGCCCCAGACAACAGCATGGCTCCCGACTTGGATCCCCCCGACCCGGCGACGGTGTACCCGGACGGGGTCGTCGGGGACCTGATGCGGCAACGGAACTTCGCCACGATGGCGCGCGAGTCCGCTCGAGCACTGGTGACGCAGTACACGGCGATCGTCGACTCCGCCACCGAGCAGATCGCGTCCCTCGACGCGGCGATCAACACGCTCAGCGATCCCGGCTGACCAGCACCCCCACACGTCCATCACTACGCCGTCCCCGTTGGGGCGGCGTTCGTCGTTGAAGGAGGCCCGAGATGGGCTGGTACCCGATCGGGGAGTCGTCGTACGGCGACCTCCGCGGACAGATGCAGTACGTCAACTCGGAGCGGATCGCGCAGCAGTGGTTGTCGCTGGTCCGTGACTTCTGGGCACGCTTCGGCTACCGGCTCAGCCCGAACGAAGCACGCCGCAGCCGTAGCCGGCAGTCGCTGCTGTACAGCGCCTACCTCCGCAACGGCTACCCCAAGGCCGCGTACCCGTACACGTCACGACACGACGAGGTGCTGCACGGCAACGCGATCGACATGGGCGTCACCGACGCGGCCGGCAAGAACCGTGCGCTGACCGTCGCCGAGTTCGCCTGGGCACAGCAGCGAGCCGAGCTCCGCGGCTTCACGTGGACCGGCCGCAACTTCGGTGAGCCCTGGCACATCGAAGGCGCGACCCGCGCCGAGCACTTCCCGCCGTACCCCGGGATCACCGTCGGCAACGCCCTGGGCATCTCCCCGCTGCCGACCCCGAAGCCGAAGCCGACCCCGAAGCCGTCAACCACCACACCTGTAGGAGACATCGTGAACACGTTCATCGTCCGCCTGGGATCCAAGAAGGTCCCGTTCCTCGTCAACCCCGAGACCATGCGCTGCATGCAGATGAACGAGACCCAGACGTCGTTCTGGAAGGCCCGTGGGCTGCAGGAGCAGCGCGACGCGCAGTCGCCGGCGATCGTGTCCAGCTTCGAGCGTGTCAGCGGGAAGGGTGCTGCCTGATGGGTGACCACGAGAAGCAAGCGATTACCGTCGAACCGATCTGGTTCCAGACGCAGCGCGTCCTCCGCACCATCGTTCAGGTCGGGATCCCCGCGTTCCTCACCTTCGCCGGTGTGCTGCCGACGATCATCGCCGCGGTCGGTCTTCCGGTCGACGGGAAGGTGTACCTGTGGCTCGTCTCTGCAGCGGCTGTCGTCACGGCGGTTGCTGGCGGCCTGTCTCGCGTGATGGCGATCCCGACGGTGAACCAGTGGCTGACGACGATCGGCCTGGGGTCGGTACCGAAGTCGGCGGCGCAACGTCAGGCGATCGCCACGGAGGTCGGTGAGGCGTCCCCGCCGCAGATCACCGACGGCTCCGACCAGGTCGCCGGGTGAGCCCCAAGCGGCCGGCGCGGACCGGAAGCCTCTTCCGACACAGCATCTGGGGCTCCGGTTCCGTCTCCGCTGCAGATGCACGCATGGGGCAGATGCTCCGCCGCTACCTCCCGGAGTACTACGGAGCCCTCGTCACGTTCGGCATCCTGGGCTTCTTCGGTGGAGTGCCCGCCTTGCGCGACACGTTCGGTGAGTCCTACGCGCAGGTCGTCACGCTCGTCCTCGCCCTCGCTGCGGCCACTGCCGGTGCCGGACTCGCGTTCCCATCCAAGATGTGGCGACTCGAGTTCTGGGCAGTCGCGGTCCTCATCGGGGTCATCATCCTCTACGGCGTCGCGATCGCCGTCGCCGGCGTCCTCGGAGGCGATCTCGGCCGCGGCGCTGTCGGGGTGGAGATCTACGCATCTGCCGTCCTCGCGCGGTGGCGGCTGCAGGACATCGCACGAGACAGGCAGGTGCACGGGTGGAAGTGACTGGAGACACCACGGCCATCCTCGCGACGGCCGGCACCTTCGCCGGGATCGTCGTCACGGCGTACTTCGCCGACCGCCGCGCGAAGCGCAACGCCGAACTCGAACGCGCGAAGCTCGAGGCCGCGGCCCGTGAAGAACGCGCCCAGCGCGAGCAAGCGACCGACGCCGGCCAGTTCGCGCAGAACCTCGACCTGAACCGCTACATCGACGCCCGAGTCGACGAGCGCACGAAGACGCTCCGGCAGGACGTCTCCGACCTCAAGAAGGCACTCGGCTGGATGCACCGCTGGGTGCAGCGCATCCGCCGCGCCATCACCGAGTACATGCGCGACGTCGAAGCTACGTGGCCGACCGGAGCAAGCCAGGCACCGCCGTCGTCCGACCACATCCTCGAGCTCCTCGACGAGGACAACCTCGATGACACGCTCACCAACGACATCGTGCGGCGCATGTCCGCAGAGTCGCACGACTGAAAGGCCAGGACATGGGCATCCCCAGAACCGTCACCGCAGACTCCGACACCAAGCAGCTGCCACAGACCGTCCGCCAACGCCTCGCGCAGAACCTCACCGACCCCAACACCATCGAAGGCGCAGCAGTAGCTGAGGTGGTCGCTGCCGCGGGCGGCGGCGGCGGGAGCGCGCTGTCCTACGACCCTGACAGCTTCGTCTACTCGGTACCCGCGGGCTCCACCATCACCTACGACCCGACAACGGGCTCGTACTCCTCGAACTGACCAGGAGGTCACCATGGCAATCCCGTCCTTCATGGCAGTCGACGCGACGACGAAGCGTCTTCCTGAAGTTGCGCGCGCGCAGCTCGCAAGCGACCTCGCAGACGCCAGTACCCCGGAAGGCGTCGCTGCCCGCGCAGCCTCGCGAGGAGCCGCCAACCAGGCGGTCGCCGACGCCCGCACCCGACTGGCCTCACGCGCGGCGTACGACCTCGCAACCTCGATCGGCAAGTCCCGAATCGCGACGGAGGACTCCGACCAGTACATCGAGAACTGGACCGACCTCAGCGCATGGGCGGGGACCGGTGCGCAGGTGTCCGCAGGTGCAGCGTTCGCACCGGCCTCCGGCCAGGCAGCAGGCATCGCCCACTCGTACCGCGTCGACCCCACGAACATCGCCCGGGTCACGGTGATGGTGAACTTCGTCGCCGGAGCGACATCCGGCCAGGGTGTGTTCGTCGGCTTCGGAAAGCAGGCAGCCGGTTCAGCGCCTGCAGCGGGCGCGGCAGGCGGCCGCGGGATCTACTTCCGCTCTTACGGCGACACCTCGGCCAACAGTGAACTGCGACCGCTGGACAACGGCACCCAGTCAACCGCACTCACGACGACGGGCTCCGCGGTCTGGTGGCTGACGTTCACCGTCGACGAGACGTACCTCACCGCCACCGCCTACTGCCCAGCGACCGGTGTCGAGGCGCACGTCCGGTGGGCGCGCGACGACTCGGCGTTCCCCCTGAACAACCTGACCATCATGCTTAACGACACCCGCGGCACTGCGGGGTCCTCGGTCGGCGTGATCGCGGGCCGGCGCGGTGGCCTGGTGACCACGAAGCCGCGCCAGGTGGTCAGGACAGCCCAATGGGGCACTGCCGGGGGTGATGCGTTCCGGATCGCCCTGCCGTCGACGTACGACTCGCGGCAGCCCTGTCCGGCGGTGATCCTGTTCCACGGGAACGGATCCGATGAGTCGCACTGGATCACGAACGGCAACGGCATCGCGGTCGACGCGGCTCTGCTCGCTGCGGGGTTCATCACGATCGCGGCAGCGAACACCGGAGCAACGTCGACGTGGGGTTCTGACGACGGCCTGGCCGCGTACACGAACGCGTACCGGTACGCCCGGGACCACTACAACATCGGGTCGGTGAGCTTCTACGCGAACTCGATGGGGAGCATCGAGTCGCTGAACGCCCTCGCACGGGACGCGATCCCGGGTGTCGCCGCATGGGCTGGGACGTCACCGACGTACGACCTCGCGGAGAACCGCGCGAACGCGCTGTTCACGGCGACGATCGACACGGCGTACGCGAACGACTACGCGAACAAGGCGCTGGGGCATGACCCGGCGAAGATGGACGCGCGTCTGTTCCGTGGGATCCCGATGTGGATGATGATCCCAACGGACGACACTGCGGTCACGCCTTCGGCCAACGGGCAGGCGCTCTACTCGGCCGTGTCGCCGTTCGTGCCCACGACGAAGGTGGAGGTCACCGGCGGCCACTCGACTGCGCAGATCGCTGCGCGGGCCACCGACATCGCGGCATTCTACCGGGGAGTGCTGGGGATCTAGACGGCCCAGGCGAGATGGAACGTGGTCGAGCACTTCTCGTCGCCGCAGAGGAGCGTCTTCCGGTCTGAGATCCACTCGCCCTCGGCGTGGGCAACCGCACGGTGGCACTCGAAGCATGCGTTCGCGTCAGTGGGACGGTCATTCCGGTGCGCGAGCCACCGTGCGAAGCGAGCGATCGGTGTCTGCATGAACCGGACGATACGCGACAATCAGTCAGAACGACAAGATCCCCTCGGGTTCCTTCGGGAACTCGAGGGGATCTTTCGTTGTTTCACGGCCTATGACGCGTCGGCCTCGACGTCGTCGCCCGCTCCTGCAGGTGCGACGGTGACTCGCCACGCTGAGGTGACCGGCGCGTCGAAAGCGACGAGTGCGGTGCCCTTCGCGCCGGGCTGCAGGTCGAACGCGTCGTACTTGTTCTCCGCGTCGATCAGGGCGTTGTACTTGTCGGTGTCATCGCCGGCCGCGTCACGCCACTGCTGGAAGTAGTCGGACAGGTCGGCGCTGGCGATCTGCTGGCCGTCCTTCGTGACGACGGTGATGCCGTACATGTTGATGCTGGAGGTGCCAGCAGTGTTGTCAACCTCCACTGGAACCAGCGTGACCGGCTTCCCGTTGACGGTCGCCCGAGCTGCGTCCACAGCCGAAACGGCGGTGTTGCCCTGGTCGCCGCTCAGCTTGAAGGTGCCGGTCGCGCCCTGGTAGTCGAACGTCCACGTCTTGTCGATGTTCTCGACTGGCGTCGGAGCCTTCGTCTCGGTGGGGGCGGACTCGACCTCCGTCTGCACCCCCTCCGCACGTGTACTGCCGGACCCATCGCTGCCACTGCAGCCGGCGAGTCCGAGGGTCATGGCGAGCGCTGTGGCGACGATGATGTACTTCTGCACAGCGGAAGCATAGGCGGGCTCACGTTCCCCCGGTCTACCCCCGTTCGGGTTCAGAACAGTCGGAACGAGAAGCCCTTGCCGAGCCGGATCGTCACGTGTCCCTTCGAGGACACTGACACCGGCCCGCGTCGGGCGGAAAGGGAGACGCCGCGCTGGGTTAGGTTCAGGCGGAAGCCGCGGCCGAGCTTCTTGCTGCGGCGGAACAGGAGCCCCATCAGCGCTTCGCCCCGCGCTCGAGCACGCCGAGCAGTTCGTCGCACAGCCACGTCGCCGTCGACAGGCCCTTCCGAACCGTCATGAGTACACGCGTCGTCTGCTGCATGCGGCTCGGGTGGACCAGGTCAGTCGTCTCGCTCATCGTCTTCCTCCACGTAGTCACGGAACTGCGCTCGCACGAACGCGGTCAGGTTGCCGTACCGCGGGTCGTCTTTCGCCTTCGCCTGCGCGGGTAGGAACTCGTCGTCAGGGATGCGGAACGTGCGGTGCGGGGTCTTCGGCTGATCAGGCACGAGAGCAACCTAACAGGTGTACATACACCTGACAAGACCCCATCACCGATCGGACCGCCGCGGCTTGAGCAGTCGGTGAGTGACACGATCACGGTCCAGCCACAGTCGGTGCGCGTTGCCCATGTGGACCAGCTGCACCAGCACGAGGTCATCCGTCATCGCGTCGACGAACCCGGGGAGTCTCTGCCACCCCGTGCGACTGAACTCGACCCGCACCCACACCGGCCGGTGGTCGACCCACTCCGACCACTGCACACCCTCGACACCGAACGGTTGATCCTCAGGCGGGTCGGGATGCTGCGGTGGCGACCACTCGTACTGAGGCATGAGGAGAGCGTACGAGCGGCGAGGGCCGTGGCGAGCGCGCCGAGACGTACCCCCTCTTGTGGGGTACGTTGAGCACCGGCTACACCTTCGGCTACACGGAAAGCCCTGATCTTGGGCCGGCAGCGGGACTTGAACCCGCAACCCCCGTATTACAAGTACGGTGCGCTACCAATTGCGCCATGCCGGCTGACCCGCCCATCGTACCGGCAGGCCGGGGTGTGGGACACGACGACG